>Ga0102592_1003725_pt1 | contig 11129 bp, 9 predicted proteins | sample AraplaCol_mMF_r2_FD_76861 | JGI IMG/M metagenome (GOLD analysis project Ga0102592, IMG submission 76861) | Arabidopsis root microbial communities from North Carolina, USA - plate scrape MF_Col_mMF_r2 (SPADES assembly) (version 2) | ecosystem: Host-associated > Plants > Roots > Endosphere | place... | reverse complement strand
CTGAATGCGCGGCCGGAAAGCCAGCTCGACGAATGGCTCGCCATGATCACCGAGGATCTCGCCGCGCACAACGCCGCGAACCCCGAACGGCCAGCGGCTCCGTTTGCCGTCAACCAGATCGTCCATATGTCGAACAAGCGGCTGGAGCACGATCTGAGGCTGTGCGTCAAATACAAGGTGCCGGTTGTCATCTCGTCGCTCGGCGCCGTGCCGGAGGTGAACGCCGCGGTGCACTCCTATGGCGGCATCGTGCTTCACGACGTCATCAACAATCGCCATGCGAACTCGGCCGTTCGCAAGGGCGCGGACGGGCTGATTGCCGTCGCTGCCGGTGCCGGCGGCCATGCCGGCACGCTTTCGCCGTTCGCGCTTGTGCAGGAAATCCGCGAATGGTTCGACGGGCCGCTGCTGCTTGCCGGCGCGATAGCCAATGGCGGCGCCATCCTGGCGGCGCAGGCGATGGGCGCCGACATGGCCTATATCGGCACGCCCTTCATCGCGACCGAAGAGGCCCGCGCCTCGGAGGCCTACAAGCAGGCGATCGTCGAAGGCATGGCGAACGACATCGTCTATTCCAACTACTTCACCGGCGTGCATGGCAATTATCTCAAACCGTCGGTGAAGGCCGTCGGCCTCGACCCCGACAACCTACCGGTTGCCGATCCCTCGAAAATGGATTTCGAACAGGCCGTCGGCGGTGCCAAGGCATGGAAGGACATTTGGGGCAGCGGACAAGGCATCGGCGTCATCAAGGCGATCGAACCGGTCGGCAAGCTTGTCGACCGGCTGGCAGCCGAATATGCGGCTGCCCGGACGCGGCTGTCACTATAGAGATTGGCGACGGATTTCCACAGCGCCCTTCTTTTTTGCCGAAGAGCCGACAGGGCGCTTGAAATCTTCAAACAATGCCTGTATCAGCCCATGCAAATCGCGGGCCGCATGGTTCGGCCGCAGGGATTGCCGCTTTAGCTCAGTCGGTAGAGCACATCATTCGTAATGATGGGGTCACGTGTTCGAGTCACGTAAGCGGCACCATTCTCTCCTCGATAAATCAAATAGTTATCAAGGGTCGCGCTTCACCAAGCCCGTTGCAATTCATCGCTGTCACACCACGGTCACAGCATGAGGTTTGCAATGGCAACAATCCGTAGGCGCAATGGAAAGTATCAGGTGCAGGGCTGCGTTCAGGGCTGCGCCCCACTTTCCAAGACATACACCCGCCTCGAAGACGCAAAGACTTGGGCACGGCTCACGGAGGTCGAGGCCGAGCAAATCGGCTTGGCCGCCGATCCCGGCACCGCCGGAACCGATCCCGACGACCTTATGAAGCCCTTTCCGGCCGGACTGATGAAGATGTGGCCCATTGGCAGAAAGGTCGGCTTGCCGAGGAACGACACGCCCGACATCCTTGACGAGATTGATCCAGATCCCGAACCAACAATGGTCTAGCTGGCCTCAAATGGGCGGTATAGCTGGGCCGAAGCCCCAGGATCGGGAGAGAAGCTCAGGCGTTGCCTCCGAAGAGCTAAGCTTCTCTCCCTCTGGCATTCGAGATTTCGTCCTGTACAGGATGCTCGGTCCCCGCTGCGCCCTGTTTAAGCCGCACCGTTCGGTTTGCCATGCGAGAACATTAGCGATCCCGGAAATAATTGAAACAAGTTTCTGAGGTGCGTGAAGGACGACTCCTGCGGCAGAGACAGCGGAGGTTGGCGCACTGCCAGATCGAGGAGGCTGAAGATATGGTTGACCTGCCGAACTGGCAGTACATCATAGGCCATGTTGTCGGTGCTTTACGAGGATGTGAGCAATGACCCCTGCCCGTTTCACGGAATGCCTTCTTCATATCCGGTGGACACCGATCAATCTGGCATCGGCCCTGCAATGCGACCTTTCATGGGTGGAGGCGCTGGAGGCCGGGAACGCTGAAGTTCCAGCTGGCCTGGCCTCGTGGCTCGAAACACTTGCTCAAGCCCACGAGGCGCTTCCTCCGCCGACCACATATCGCGGCAAACACTCGGAATGACCCGCTACCCCCTAGCGCCCCACTGTCTGCACGCTGGCGGGGCACTTTTGTCGGCTGGCCGAAGATCAACTGGCAACCGTCCCGCGGCGGGCGTATGATAATCATGTTACCCGTGGGAGCGTACACCGGCGGGTGGCTCGGCGGTGACCCTGAGGTTTATGGCAGCCCACCAGCACGCCCCCAGGGTCTTCGCTGAGTGTCGAACCAGCAGTGGGGCCCTTTTCTTTAATATTAGTCATACCGTAAATACTAAATTAACCTTGGACTCTTAGCTTCCGGCACGTTGCTTTTGGAGCCAGGACCCCAGCCCCTCCAGAGCAATGGGGTGTGCGGTTGGGGCTCAAGGCGAATTGCTTCGACCGCGCGCCCTCAATGCTCTTGTCCGAGCCGTCATCGAAATCGACCATGATGCCGTGACTCGTTTCCAGGGGGATAGAACCCCGGATCTCTCCACTATGCCCAGTACCACGTCGATATTCAGGTAAAGTGCCATGGCTGCGGGACACAGCGACCATTCGACAGAAACAGGCCTGCCGGATCGATTGAGGCAGGCGTATATTGCTGAGATCCAACCTCGGTTGAAGTGCTCCGTGTGTGGAGCGAATGGCGGGGAAATGCTGTTCGGGCAATACGCAGTGAGGAAGAGCCGTGAACCGCTTCGAGATCCCCAGCATGATATTCGCCTTCCTCCTCGTCGTCGGCGCTTTAGCCTTGATCTGGATAGCCTTCTGGATGCTGGGAGCGTGGGTGTTTGGAGGATGAAATGTCAACTCCTTTGAGAGATCCGACGGCGTGCATTTTTCTGCTGGCTAATATTAGTGGTTGCTGTAAAGTCGCTGGCGCCTCCCATGGAGCGGCCAGGAGGTTTCCGTGGCTGGCTGGATGGCCCCCTTCGCGGAACCTCCCATGCAGCTCGGTCTGACATCATGAGTTCATACACGGCTGGCACCATGGGCGGTCCGTTTATAGCGGCCTAACTGCGTGTATGTGGTGGTCGCCGCTGCTGACAACCGCCATCCGAGGGAGAATGCCAATGAACCGCACTCTCATGGCTGCAACGACAGCCGCATTCTTTTGTCTTTCGACCTTCGCGCCAGGGACGGCCGCCCCGGTTTCATCGGCTGCTTCACGGCAACCCGACCCGAAGGCCGTAAGCAACCAAAACGCCGCGCCCACCACGCAGCCGACCAATCGCTTTCTTACTCCCCGAATGATGGACCGCAAGCGCCCGATGAACCCGGTCTGTGACCATCGCTTTAAACCCGGCGCCCCTTCAAACTGTCATTACTGACGTCGCTGCCGATCAAAGCCCAGCGAGGTTCTGACACCTGCCGTATTCTGCCGACGGTGAACCGGAGGGATGGTCACCTGTCCAATCACTCACGCGACAACTACCCGAGACCGCAGCGGGTGGATCAGGGGCAGCGGGGGGCAGGACCAACGCGGCCAAGAGCAGCGCCAGCAACAGCAGATCGAGGAGAAGTCACTCTCCACGAGCTCTCTCAACGATAAGCTCGCGGCAGCCGGCAATTCCAAACCCACTCAAGGTAACGCAGCAAACAGGGCCACCAAAAGCACCGCGTAGCCCGTGGCCGATCCTGCCGACCAATGGACGTGGACCGCCGCTCTGAGCATCGCTTCGACGTTAAGCGGCACCATTTCTCTCAGACAAATCAATTGCGTCGCGAAGCCCCTGACAGCACCATGTTTTCGTTCAGCGACAGCGTGTGGCGGCGCTCCCCGATTGACATTGGTTGCAAGCGCGAGCCTTCTTCTCCTGTGACGATCGTTCCGGAGAAGCGTCAATGGCTCGGAAAGAAATCGTAGACGCCGTGAAGAAATACACGGATCCGTTTCGTGTCACCAACGGCAAGGATTTTCGCCTGCGGGACTTCGATCCCGGCGACACGCTGGGGCTCAAGATGGGCAAGCAGGAAGCGGCGCAACTTCTCGATCGCGGTTCGGAATGGCTCGCGATGGAACAGGATATTCTCTATGCGCAGGATTCCTGGTCCCTGCTGCTTGTGTTCCAGGCGATGGACGCGGCGGGAAAGGACGGTACGATCAAGCACGTCATGTCGCGGGTCAATCCGCAGGGATGCGATGTCATCTCGTTCAAGCAACCCTCGGACAAGGAGATCTCCCACGATTTCCTATGGCGCCATGCCAAGGCCGTTCCGGAGCGCGGGCGAATTGGCATCTTCAACCGCTCTTATTACGAGGAGGTGCTTGTGGTGCGCGTGCACCAGGAACTGCTCGAAGCGCAAAAGATCCCGCCGAGCCTTGTCGGCAAAAATCTGTGGGAAGAGCGGCTCGCCGACATCGCGCGCTTTGAAGACTATCTGACGCGCCAAGGCGTGGTCATCCTCAAGTTCTATCTGAACGTCTCGTACGAGGAACAGAAAAAACGGTTCATGCGCCGCCTCGACAAGCCCGAAAAGCACTGGAAGTTCTCCGCGTCCGATGTTCGCGAGCGACGATACTGGGATGACTACATGCAGGCCTATGACGACGCGATCCGCGCCACGGCCTCCGAGGGCGCGCCCTGGTTCGTCGTGCCCGCCGACACCAAATGGTTCACGCGCCTCGTCGTCGCGCTGCGATTGTGGAGGCGGTGGAGAAGCTCGACCTCGAATATCCCAAAGTCACGCCGAGGCAGATGAAGGATCTAGCGGCGGCGCGCCAAGAGCTCGAAGCGGAAGGCTCGACGGGGGCTAAAGAGCACCGGGAGGAACAAAAATGAGAGCGGATGACACCTCGGCTTTGGGTACGGATCCGGTGTCGTGGCATGCGATGCCGGCGGAACAGGTGGAAAGCCAGCTTCGCACGGATCCCGGGCGCGGCCTCGATGCCGCCGAGGCCGCAGAGAGGCTGGGGACTTACGGGCCGAACCGCCTGCCGCAGGGCAGGAAGAAGGGGCCGCTGATGCGGTTTCTCGCCCAGTTCAACAATATTCTCATCTATGTCCTGCTCGCGGCCGGCTTCATCAAACTGATGCTTAACCTGTGGCTCGACGCCTCGATCATCTTTGCCGTCGTCATTCTGAATTCGCTCTTGGGCTTCTTGCAGGAGGGACGGGCGGAAAAAGCGCTCGACGCAATCCGCGACATGCTGTCGGCGGAGGCGCGCGTTCTGCGTGGCGGAGCGACGCGCCTCATTTCGGCTACGGAACTTGTTCCGGGCGACATCGTCCTCCTGGAATCGGGCGACAAGATCCCCGCGGACATGCGCCTCATCAATGCCAAGAACCTTCGCACGGAGGAGGCTGCGCTCACGGGCGAATCTGTTCCAGCAGAAAAGACCACGGCTCAGGTACCCGCCAAGGCCACCGTCGGCGACCGGGGAAACATGACGTTTTCCGGGACCATGGTGGTTTCGGGCCGGGCGACCGGCGTCGTTGTCGCGACCGGCAGCCAGACGGAACTCGGCCGCATCAACCAGATGCTCGCGGACGTCAGTGCTCTCGAGACGCCGTTGCTGCGCCAGATCAAGAAATTCGGCTACGTCATCACGGCGGCCATCGGCATCATCAGCGTATTGCTCTTTTCCTGGGGCCACTGGCTCGGACATATGTCCTTTGTCGAGCTGTTCCAGGCGATTGTCGGCATCGCGGTGTCGATGATCCCTGAAGGTCTGCCCGCGCTGATCACGATAACGCTCGCCATCGGCGTGCAGCGCATGGCCCAGCGCAACGCGATCATCCGCCGTCTGCCGGCGGTCGAAACGCTGGGGTCCGTCTCGCGCATCTGCTCGGACAAGACCGGAACGCTGACCCTGATGGAAATGATGGTGGCCTCCGTCGTGACGGCGGATGCGGCCTATGAGGTCAGCGGCGACGGCTATGCGCCAGAAGGCGAGATCAAGACCGGCGGCAAGCCGGTCGGTGCCCCACCGGACGTGCTCACGCTGATGGGCCGCGTCTCCGTGCTGTGCAACGATGCCGAACTCTTCGATGAGGATGGAAAGTGGAAGGTGGAAGGAGACCCGACCGAGGGTGCACTCTATCCGTTCGCCACCAAGGTTGGCGTCGAGCGCGCCGCGGAGGCGGCAGCCGCACCCCGCGTCGATGCGATCCCCTTCGAGTCCGAGCACAAATTCATGGCAACCCTCAATCGTTCGGCCGACGGCGAAATGCTGCTGGTCAAGGGCGCGCCTGAGGTGATCCTCGATCATTGCGACCGGCAGCAGGCGGCGAGCGGCCCGGCGCCGCTCGATCGTGACTGGTTTGTTCGGGAAGGTGACCGGCTGGCCGCGCAGGGGGAGCGCGTCCTGGGCCTGGCATGGCTGCCGAACCCGGATCTCCGCGCCGGGAGCCTCGGGCCGGCGGACTTGCCGAAGACCCTGGTGTTACTTGGTTTCGTGGGCCTGATGGATCCACCCCGCAAGGAGGCGATCGACGCCGTGCAGGAATGCCATGGCGGCGGCATCCGCGTGACGATGATCACGGGCGACCACAAGATCACCGCGGCGGCAATCGCGAAGATGCTCGGCATCGGCGATGGCAAGACGGCCGTGGCGGGCACCGAGATCGAGGCGATGAACGATGCGGCGCTGCAGGAATGCGTGCGCGACGTCGACGTCTTCGCCCGGGCCAGCCCCGAGCATAAGCTCAGGCTCGTGAAAGCAATCCAAGCCAATCGTCAGATTGTCGCCATGACCGGAGACGGCGTCAACGACGCGCCGGCGCTCAAGAAGGCAGATATTGGCGTCGCGATGGGCATCAAGGGCACGGAGGTGACGAAAGAGGCAGCGGAGATGATCCTCGCCGACGACAATTTCGCCTCGATCTCGGCGGCCGTAAAGGAGGGCCGCACGGTCTACAACAACATCGAGAAGGCGATGCTTTTCCTGCTGCCCACCAATATCGCCCAGGGCGCAGTGATCGCGATCGCAATCCTGTTCGCCTTCACGCTGCCGATCACGGCGCCGCAGGTGCTGTGGGTGAACATGGTCACGTCGGTCGCGCTCGGTCTTGTCATTTCGTTCGAGCCCCATGAGGCGGACGTGATGACGCGCCCTCCCCGCTCGGTCGACCGGCCGATCGTCACCGGTTTCGGGATCTGGCGCATTCTCTTCGTGGGCGCGGCGCTTGTCCTTTATACGCTGGTGGTCTTCTTCTGGATGAAGGGGCAAGGCGCTTCGGACCAGATGGCGCGCACGGCTGCGGTCAACGCCATCACGCTCGGGCAGGTCTACTACCTTTTCAACAGCCGCTACCTGCTCGATTCGTCTTTGTCCGTGCGTGCCCATCTGGGCAATCCCTATCTTTGGTACGGCATAGCCGCGGTCGTGGTGCTGCAGCTCCTCTTCACCTATGCGCCGCCGCTCCACGCCGTGTTCGACACCGAGGCCTTGCCTCCTTCAGTCTGGCTTTGGCTCATCGTGGGCGGGCTCGCCTTCTTCCTCGTCGTGGAGATCGAAAAGCTCGTCATTCGCTCCACGCCCGCGTTGAAAGACGCAGCGACCCGTCGGTAACGCGCACAAGAAGTTGGGTTGCATGGCGGCGCGGACGCCGCAGTCGCCGGGCGAACGGACCTGCCCGGCGAACGCTTGGCGGCTCAGGCGGCGCGCTTGCGATCCGCTGGATGCTGCAGCCGAAACCCGATGGCCAAGCGGTTCCAGGCATTGATCATTGCGATGCCGATCGAAAGCGCCACCAGTTCATCCTCCGAGAAGGCGCTTTGCGCGACCTCATAATCCGAATCCGGCGCATGGCCTTCAGCGACATTGGTCAGCGCCTCGGCCCATGTCAGTGCCGCCCGTTCGCGATCCGTATAGAGCTCCGATTCATGCCAGGCGTTCAATAGGAGCATCCGCTCTTCTGTCTCGCCCAGCTTCAACGCGTCCTGGCGATGCATGTGGAGGCAATTGGCGCGTCCGTTTATCTGGGACACGCGCACCTTGACGAGTTCCATCAGCTTGGGATCGAAGCTCTTGGCAATCCAGGCCTCCACGGCAACGAGGCCTTCTATGCCTCCGTTCTTCCTGGCCAGTATGTTCAAACGCTTGGTCATCATGCTCTCCGTGACGTGAGTGATCGGGACGTGGCGCCCGGACAGGAAGTATCTCCGACAGCGTGGATCATCCATCTGGCCGGACGATGCGCCCGGCCTAACGCGGAATTGAGCCAACGCCCGCCGATCGATCGGGCCTTCCACCGTTCGGTACACCCCTTCCTATACTTCGGCAGGGGATGAGCGCGTCCCCGGTAGAATGGTTCGGGGCCGGGATCCAACGCATTGTCCCGCCATCGGAGCCGCATCCGGGCGTGGCTTTCGCTGATCCCACACACGGCATGCTGACACTGGCGGGTTTCAATCAAGATCCGGGCACATGACCCAAGAAGGAGACTAGGCATGAAAATCGTTGTCATTGGCGGCACCGGACTGATCGGCTCGAAGACCGTCGAACGGCTGCGGAAGAAGGGCCACGACGTCCTCGCGGCATCCCCGAATACGGGTGTCGACACTCTGACCGGCAAGGGCCTCGACGAAGCGCTGGCCGGCGCGAAGGTGGTGATCGACCTCGCCAATTCGCCTTCGTTCGAGGACAAGGCGGTGATGGAATTCTTCCAGACCGCGGGACGCAACCTCCTCAAGGCAGGCGCCGCGGCAAGCGTCGAACATCATATCGCCCTTTCCATTGTCGGCGTGGAGCGGCTGGAGGGCAGCGGCTACATGCGCGCCAAGATGGCCCAGGAAGCGCTGATCCGGGCCTCCGGCATTCCCTACACGATCGTGCATTCGACGCAGTTCCTGGAATTCATTCCGGGCATCGTCCAATCGGGCACGGTCGACCAGACGGTGCATCTGTCTTCCGCCTATGTGCAGCCGATCTCATCGGAGGATGTCGCCGACGCCATGGCCGACGTGGCCCTCGGTAAACCCCTGAATGGCATCATCGAGATTGCCGGTCCGGAGAAATTTCGCCTCAACGAGATCGCGGCGCAGTTCCTGAAGTCGACCGGCGATTCCCGCCAGGTCGTCGCCGATCCGCATGCGCCTTATTTCGGCACCGAGCTCGCCGAGGGCTCGCTCGTGCCGATCGGCGACGCCCGGCTTGGCCGCGTCAGCTTCCAGGACTGGCTCAGCCACTACCAGCCGAGAACGTAACCCCTTCGGAGGGGCGCGGCGCATCCGGCAAGACCTAGGCTGCCCCTTCCATGCACAATCACGACAGGAGAACCAACATGTTCCGGACCTTTATGGCGGCAACCGCATTGACGGCCGTCCTCGGCGGCGCCGCCGTCGCGCATGACACTTCCGCCGGTGACGCGAAAGTCACCATCGTTTACGACCAGAAGCTTCCCAACGTGCCCGGCAAGAGCATGAAGGGCGTCTTGGTCGAGTATGCGCCGGGCGGCACCTCGCCTGCCCACACGCATCCGAACTCAGCCTTCATCTATGCAACGGTCCTCGAAGGCGCAATCCGCAGTCAGGTCAATAGCGGCCCGGTCACGACCTACCATGCCGGCGAAAGCTTCTCGGAGTTTCCGGGCGATCACCACGCCGTCAGCGAGAATGCAAGCAAGACCGAGCCGGCGCGCCTGCTTGCGGTTTTCGTCGTCGATACCGACGAGAAGAACATAACGATCGACGACAAGTGAGACAAACCTGTGCGATGTCCGGCCAATGCCTGACATCGCAGCCCTCACCCGCCGATATTTCGAGAGACTCAGATCAACAAGGCTTGGGCCCATGAGCGCGACAGCAATGCGAACACTTGCCGGAATTTCGGTCCCCCAGACGCCGATCGTCGATCGCGCGCTTGAGCATGCGCGAAAGGCATGCGAGCCCTATCTCTTCAACCACGTTGTCCGCTCCTGGCTGTTTGCCGAGCGGATCGGGCAGCTTCATGCCATCGAGCACGACGCGGAAGTCTTGGCCGTCGGCACGCTGCTGCACGACATAACGCTCAACGAGAGATTTGCGGGGCCGCGGCGCTTCGAGGTGGAGGCCGCGGATCTGGCGCGCGGATTTGCGACGGAAGCCGGGCTCGACAAGTATCGAGCCCAACAGATCTGGGATTGCGTCGCTCTCAACTCGACGCCGTCGATCGGCCTCTACAAGGAAGCCGAGGTCGCACTCTGCACCGCCGGCATCTGCCTCGACGTCGTCGGCCTGCAATACAGTTCCATTCCCTCGGCTGAGATGAAGGCGATCGTCGCCGAATTTCCGCGGCTTGGGATGAAGCGGCAGATGACCCAGTGCTTTTGCCACATCGCCGCGACACAGCCGGAAACGACTTACGACAACTTCGCGCGGGATTTCGGGGAGCGCCTGGTTCCTGGCTATAAAGTGCCGACCTCCTCGGTCGATCTGGTGGCAAATGCGCCCTTCGATGAATGATCGCCATGTTCGATGCGATGGACGTGCACTTCGAACAGGAAGAGCTGCAAGGGCCTGCACTCACCACTACATCGCTGGCCCCCTATCGGTAACCCACACCGCACATAGACAAGCAAGAAAACGCGCGCTTCATCAGCGCGTGTTTTGCGTCGTGAACGCCTCGGTGCGAGCAACCGCCCTAATCGTTCGATGCGGTCACCTAGACTTTCGCACAGTCCCCAGATGCTTCCGCCCAATGGTTTTCCGGGCCGCCAGTCGCCATCCTCCGTCGCATGTCAATCACCGCGAAGGATAGAAAATGCGCGATATTTCAAACCCATCGACTGTCAGTGTCTCACGTCGCGACGCCCTGCTCGGCAGCCTCACCGCAGGGATCGCCGTGGGCTTGCCGGCGGTCGCCTCCGCAAAGACGCCGAAGCAGCCTCTCCCCGCCACCAGCAACCACGGAAAGCAAGCCATGAGCACGATCACCACCAAGGACGGCACGGAAATCTACTACAAGGATTGGGGCACCGGTCCAGTCGTCACCTTCTCGCATGGCTGGCCGTTGAACTCCGACGCCTGGGACGGCCAGATGCTCTTTCTCGCCCAGCACGGATTCCGCGTCGTGGCGCACGATCGCCGCGGCCACGGACGATCCAGCCAGCCGACATCCGGAAACGACATGAACGGATACGCCGACGATCTGGCCGCAGTGATCGAGGCGCTTGATCTCAAGGACGTGACGCTGGTCGGCCACTCCACCGGCGGCGGCGAAG
>Ga0102592_1003724_pt1 | contig 11130 bp, 7 predicted proteins | sample AraplaCol_mMF_r2_FD_76861 | JGI IMG/M metagenome (GOLD analysis project Ga0102592, IMG submission 76861) | Arabidopsis root microbial communities from North Carolina, USA - plate scrape MF_Col_mMF_r2 (SPADES assembly) (version 2) | ecosystem: Host-associated > Plants > Roots > Endosphere | place... | reverse complement strand
CGCGGCCGATAACGAAATCCCCGCTACGCCGCAGCCCGAACCGCAGCCGCAGGTCGCCGTGGCGACGCCGCCGCGCGCGCCGGTGCCGCAGGCATCGCGGGAACTGTCGGGCGACTACACCGTGCGCCGTGGCGACACGCTGTCGGAAATCGCCGGTCGCATGGAAGGCCAGGCCAGCCTGGACCAGGCGATGATCGCGCTGCTGCGCGCCAATCCCGATGCCTTCATCGACGGCAACATCAACCTGCTCAAGGCTGGCGCGGTGCTCGACGTGCCCGCGGGCGACGAGCTGGCCAGCGTCGATGCCGGCGAAGCGCGCCGCCTCGTCGCGCAGCACGTGCAACAGTGGCGCGATGCGCGTCGCGCCGTGCCGCAGCCGGCGCTGGAAGGCGCGGCTGCTTCGGCGGGTGCGCAGCCGGTAGGCGCTTCAAACGGCAACAACGCAACGGCGGGAGGTTCGGCATCGGCCGATGCCCGTCTCGAAATCGTTCCGCCGGAGGCCGCGCGTGCCGCCCAGGCGGGCACCCAGTCCGGCATCCAGGCCGGCGGCGAGGGCCAGATGCTGCGACAGGAACTGCAACAGACCCAGGAAACGGTGGCCGCCCGCGACGCCGAGGTCCAGGAACTCAAGAGCCGCGTCGCCGAGCTCGAACAGCTGCAGAAGCAGCAGCAACAGCTCATCGCGATGAAGGACAGCGAGCTGGCCGCCGCGCAGCAGAACGTGGCCAAGACCAACGCCCAGACCGAAGCTGCGCAGTCCGGTTCGGCGCTGCCGTGGCTCATCGGCGGCGGCGCGCTGCTGCTGGCGCTGCTGGGTGGCTGGTGGATGGGGCGTCGCCCGGCAAAGTCGACGTTCCGCGCGCCGTCGGATTCGGCCGCGGCGACGCCGTCGATCGCCGATGCGTTCGCGGCTGGTCCGGATGTGGATGCGTATGAAGAACCGGAAACCATCATCGAGTCGCCGGTGCACGTCGAACCGCCTGTGCGCGAGGAGCGCGCGCGGGCGGATCACGCCCGGGAAGAGCCGGCGTTCGAGCTGACGCCGGAACCGCAGGCGCCGGTCCGTCCCGCACCGCAGGCCGCGCCCGCCGCGCCGATCGCGCCCGCGTGGCACATCGCCGCCAACGGCAACGGCCGTCGTGGCCAGGTCGAACCGACGCTCGCCACGCAGCCGGGCCAGGAGCGCCTGGAACTCGCCCGCGCCTACATCGACCTGGGCGACCGCGAAAGCGCCCGCCAGTTGCTGAGCGAAGTCGTCATCAACGGCGACCTCGCCGCGCGCCAGGCGGCGTCGAGGATGCTGCAGGATCTGGGCTGATCCAACGCTCAAGCCCCTCTCCCGCCGGAAGAGGGGTTGGGATGAGAGGGCGCTGCTTGCGAACCGCCGGTTCGCGCACCTTCGAATGCCCGAACGCAATGCGTTCGGGTCGGGCAGGGCAATGAAGCGGCTGCGTCGCAACTCGCGATGTCCGCAGCGCGTTGCCTTTTTCAGCCCGCGATTTGCCATCCCCCACTGCGCACCGCACGATGCCGCACTGATCCCCGATTCCGGCTCGCACCGGAACGCACGCCTTCCCCCGTGAACACCTCCGCCGAATCCACGACGCCCGACACCGCCCCCACGCACCGCTTCGCCCTTGGCGTCGAATACGACGGCAATGGCTTCAGCGGCTGGCAGCGCCTGAGCAAGCACGGCGAACCCGAGCGCGAAGGCGAGCAGACGTTGCAGGCCGCGCTGGAATACGCCATTTCCTTCGTCGCCGGTCATCCCGTGGAAACGATCTGCGCGGGCCGCACCGATGCCGGCGTGCACGCCGAATGCCAGGTCGTGCATTTCGACAGCCATGCCGTGCGCGATCCGCGCAGCTGGATGCTCGGCGTGACCAGCCGACTTCCGCCGTCGATCGCCGTGCGCTGGTGCCGGCCGGTGGCGCACGATTTCCACGCGCGGTTCTCAGCGCGTGCGCGCCGCTACCGCTATCGCATCCTCAATCGTCCCGTGCGCGCCGCACTGGGACGTCAGTACCTGAGCTGGGAACGCCGTCCGCTCGACGCCGACGCCATGCATCGCGCGGCGCAGGCGCTGCTGGGCGAGAACGACTTCTCCTCCTTCCGCACAGTGCACTGCCAGTCGCCGCATGCGTGGCGCGAGTTGCAGGAAATCCGCGTCACGCGCACCGGCGATATCGTCGAAGTCGAAGTCCAGGCGAACGCGTTCCTGCACCACATGGTGCGCAACATCGTCGGCAGTCTGCTGATGGTCGGCAGCGGCGAGAAGCCGGAAAACTGGATCGCGCAACTGCTGGAAACGCGCGACCGCACCGTCGCCGGGCCGACCGCGCCGCCGACCGGACTGGTGTTCCTCGGACCGCGTTATCCGGCGCAATGGAACCTGCCCGCGGAGGTCACGCTGTGAACGCGCCATCGCACACGCGCATCAAGTTCTGCGGCATGACGCGCGCGCAGGACATCGCGCTGGCGAGCGAGCTGGGCGTGGATGCGATCGGCCTGGTGTTCGCGCAGCGCAGTTCGCGGCGGTTGGACATCGAACAGGCGCGCGCGCTGCGTTCGGGCATCGCGGACGGTATCGAGGTCGTCGCGTTGTTCATGGACAACGATGCCGCGCTGGTGCAGAGCGTGATCGACGAAGTGCGGCCGACGCTGCTGCAATTCCACGGGAACGAGGACGAGGCGTTCTGCCGCTCGTTCGGCGTGCCTTATTTGAAGGCGGTCGCGATGGGTGGCGATGTCGCGGCCGATGCGTTGTCGCGTCATCCCGATGCCGTCGCGCTGCTGCTCGACAGCCATGCGGCGGGCGGCGCAGGCGGCACCGGGCATCGTTTCGACTGGTCGCGCATTCCCGACGGAACGACGCGGTCGTTCCTGCTCGCGGGTGGGCTGCATCCGGACAACGTGTTCGAAGCCGTGCGCGCCGTGCGGCCGTGGGGCGTGGACGTGTCCAGTGGCATCGAGTCGGCACCCGGGGAGAAGGACGCCATGAAGATGCGGCGGTTTGTCGAGGAAGTGCGCCGGGCGGATGCTTCGCGGTAGATCGACCTCAACAAACCATCGTCATCCCGGCGAACGCCTGGACCCGGGCTCGCGAGCCCGCCGCCGCGTCACGCCCCGGCAAGCTGCTCGCGCAGCCACGCCGCCAACATCGCCACCCGCGGATCGTCCGTCCGTCGTCGCGTGACCAGCGCCCATCGCGCCTGCGTTTCGACGAAGCCCCACGGCGCGACCAGCCGTCCCGCGGCAAGATCTTCCGACACCAGCGGCTCCGGCGCGATCGCCACACCCAGCCCCGCGTTCGCCGCTTCCAGCAGGTAGTACAGGTGCGGGAAGCCGGTGCCCATGCGCAGCGTCGCGCCGTCGAGTCCGTTGCGTCGCGCCCAGTCCGACCACGCCTGCGGCCGCGACTGCGTGTGCAGCAGCGCCTCGTCCGCCAGCGCGTCCGGTGCGGCGCCGTGCAGCCGCGCGAAGCCGGTGAAACGCGGGCTCATCACCGGGCCGATGCGTTCGGGCGCCAGCTCGTGCACCTGCCAGTCCGCCGGCCATGGCGCCTGGTCGATGAGCAGCGCGGCGTCGAGCCCGGTCAGCGCCGCATCGGGCGTGTTCTCGCTGGCGGCGAGGTGCAGGGTCAGGTCGGGGCGCTCGCGGGCGAGGCGGTCAAGTCGCGGGATCATCCACCGCGCCAGCACGCTGCCCGGACAGCCCAGTACCAGCGGCGTCTGTTGCGGGCGACGGCGCAGGTCGCTCCAGCCCTGGCGGAGCAGGGCGAACGCGCCGTCGGCGGCCTCATGCAGCCGGTGCCCGGCTGGCGTGAGCGCCAGCCCTCGGCCCTCGCGGACGAACAGCGCCGCGCCCAGCGCCTCCTCCAGCGCTTTCAGGTGCCGACTCACCGCACCGTGGGTGACGTGAAGCTCGTCGGCCGCGCGGCTGACGCTCTCGAGCCGGGCCACGGCCTCGAAAGCGCGCAGGGCGTTGAGCGGGGGTAGGTCTCGACTCATATGAATCTGTGAGGTTTTCTGACAGAACGATCCGATTTTATGCATGTTCCCGCCGGATGTCGTTCGCTAAAGTCACGACATGTCCCGTCCCGACTTCCATGCCTTCCCCGACGCCTCCGGCCACTTCGGCCGTTACGGCGGTCGCTTCGTCGCCGAGACCCTGATCGGCCCGCTGGAGGAACTGGCTGCCGCCTACGATGCCGCGCGTGTCGATCCGGCCTTCAACGCCGAATTCGATGCCGATCTCGCGCACTACGTGGGTCGCCCGAGTCCGATCTATTTCGCGGAGCGGCTGAGCCGCGAGGTGGGCGGCGCGCGCATCCTGCTCAAGCGCGAGGACCTGAACCACACCGGCGCGCACAAGATCAACAACACCATCGGCCAGGCGCTGCTCGCCAGCCGCATGGGCAAGACCCGGATCATCGCCGAGACCGGCGCGGGCCAGCACGGCGTCGCCAGCGCCACGGTCGCCGCGCGGCTCGGCCTGGAATGCGTGGTCTACATGGGCGCCACCGACATCGAGCGCCAGAAGATCAACGTCTACCGCATGAAGCTGCTGGGCGCGACGGTGGTGCCGGTGACCAGCGGTTCGGCGACGCTGAAGGACGCGCTCAACGAAGCGATGCGCGACTGGGTCACCAACGTGCGCGACACGTTCTACATCATCGGCACGGTCGCCGGTCCCGATCCCTATCCGCGCATGGTGCGCGACTTCAACGCCATCGTCGGCCGCGAGGCACGCGCGCAGATGCTGGCCGAATACGGCCGTCTCCCGGACGCCGTCACCGCCTGCGTCGGCGGCGGCAGCAACGCGATCGGCATCTTCCACGCCTTCCTCAACGACGCCGACGTTCGACTGGTCGGCGCCGAAGCGGCGGGCGAGGGCATCGCGACCGGACACCACGCGGCGTCGCTGGCGGCGGGACGCCCCGGCGTGCTGCACGGCAACCGCACCTACGTGCTGTGCGACGACGACGGCCAGATCATCGAAACGCATTCCGTATCCGCCGGCCTGGACTATCCGGGCGTCGGGCCGGAGCACGCGTTCCTCAAGGACACCGGTCGCGCCGATTACGTCGGCGTCACCGATGCCGAGGCGCTGTCGGCGTTCCATCAGCTCTCGCGCACCGAAGGCATCCTGCCGGCGCTGGAATCCAGCCACGCCATCGCGCAGGCGATCAACCTGGCGCGCGATCTTCCGTCGGACGCGATCGTGCTGTGCAACCTCTCCGGACGCGGCGACAAGGACGTGCACACCATCGCCGCACGCGAAGGTATTTCGCTCTAGCGGTATCGGCCGTTCTCCAGACGGCACTCCAGCGGCCTCTCAAGGGGAAGGTCGGGGACGCGGCGGGACCTCCCTCCCTCCCATCCCACGCTTTCCGGACCTTCCCCTTGAGGGGCCGCGCACTCCGACCACGGCATCGCCATGAATCGAATCGACCGACGCTTCACCCAGTTGTGCTCCGATCGCCGCAAGGCGCTGATCCCGTTCGTCACCGCGGGTGATCCGTCGCTGGAAGCCACCGTGCCGGTGATGCACGCGCTGGTGGAAGCGGGCGCGGACGTCATCGAACTGGGCGTTCCGTTCTCCGATCCGATGGCCGACGGCCCGACGATCCAGCGCAGTTCCGAGCGCGCGCTGTCGCGCGGTGCCGGTCTGTCGTTCGTGTTCGACAGCGTGCGTCGCTTCCGTGAGCGCGATACCGATACGCCCGTGGTGCTGATGGGCTATCTCAATCCCGTCGAAATCCGCGGCGCAGAACGTTTCGCACGCGAAGCCACCGCTGCCGGCGTCGACGGCGTGCTGCTGGTCGATCTGCCGCCGGAGGAATCCGACGAGTTCCGCCGCGCGTTCGCGGCGCAAGACTTCGCGCTGATCCTGCTCGCCTCGCCGACCACCACGGACGAGCGCATGCAGCGTCTGTGCGCCGACGCGCAGGGCTACCTGTACTACGTCAGCTTCGCCGGTGTGACCGGCGCCGACCAGCTCGACTCCGGCGCGGCAAGCGAGCGCCTGCACGCGATCCGGCAGGGCAGCCGCGTGCCGGTGGTCGCCGGTTTCGGCATCAAGGACGCGGCCAGCGCCGCCGCAATGGCGCGCGAGGCGGAAGGCGTCGTCGTCGGCAGCGCCCTGGTGGCGTCTCTGGCGGACGCACCCAGCCCCGAGGCCGCCGCCATACAGGTGCGCACGTTCCTGGCGCCTCTGCGCGCCGCACTGGACGCGCTTCCGGTCGCCGCTGATCCCGCCTGAGCGGGACGGCTGGCGCTGACGCCCGCTGCGCTACACTGCCCCGCTTCGGCCGGGGCCCGCTCCGGCTTTCTTCACGCCTGAACGGGAATACTCTCAACGCATGTCCTGGCTCAAGAAACTCATGCCCTCGGGCATCCGCACCGAAACCGGCGCCGCCAAGCGCCGCAGCGTGCCCGAAGGCCTGTGGGAAAAATGCGACCGCTGTGGCGCGGTGCTGTACCGCCCCGAGCTCGAGGAAAACCTCGAGGTCTGTCCGAAGTGCAACTACCACATGGCCATCCGTGCGCGCGTGCGTCTGACCGCGCTGCTGGATGAAGGCAGTACGCGCGAGATCGCCGCCGAACTCGGCCCGACCGACGTGCTCAAGTTCAAGGACCAGAAGCGCTACGCCGACCGCATCAAGGCCGCGCAGAAGTCCACCGGCGAGCGCGACGCGCTGATTGCGATGGAAGGCACGCTCAAGCAGCGTCCGCTGGTCGCTGCCGCGTTCGATTTCGCCTTCATGGGCGGCTCGATGGGTTCGGTCGTCGGCGAGCGCTTCACCCGCGCGGCCGAACGCGCCGTCGAACTGGGCTGTCCCTTCGTCTGCTTCACCGCCACCGGCGGTGCGCGCATGCAGGAAAGCCTGTTCTCGCTGATGCAGATGGCCAAGACCTCGGCGGCGCTCGCACGCATGCGCGCGCGCGGCCTGCCTTTCATTTCGGTGATGACGCACCCGACCACCGGCGGCGTGTCCGCCTCCTTCGCGATGCTGGGCGACCTCAACCTCGCCGAGCCCGAAGCACTGATCGGTTTCGCCGGTCCGCGTGTGATCGAACAGACCGTGCGCGAGACGCTGCCGGAAGGTTTCCAGCGTTCGGAATTCCTGCTCGACCACGGCGCGCTCGACCAGATCTGCGACCGCCGCGAACTGCGCGATCGCCTCGCCACGCTGTTCGCGCTGATGATGAAGCAGCCGCAGCCGCCGGTGGACGAACCCGTCGTCAACGGGGGCGCTGCATGAGCCGGCGGTACTTCGGTACCGACGGCATCCGCGGACGTGTAGGCGAAGGGCCGATCTCGGCCGACTTCGTCCTGCGCCTGGGCAATGCCTACGGCCACGCGCTGGCGCGCCGCGACTGGCGCAACCCGGTGGTCATCATCGGCAAGGACACGCGCATTTCGAACTACATGTTCGAAGCCGCGCTTGAAGCCGGCCTCGTCGCCGCGGGCGTCGACGTGCAGCTGATGGGTCCGATGCCGACACCGGCCGTCGCGCACCTGACGCATTCGATGCGCGCCGACGGCGGCATCGTGATTTCCGCCTCGCACAACCCGCATCACGACAACGGCATCAAGTTCTTCTCGGCCGAAGGCGAGAAGCTCGACGATGCCACCGAGCTGGCGATCGAAGCCGCGCTCGATCATCCGTTCCGCACCGTGCCGTCCGAGCAGCTCGGCAAGGCCGTGCGCACGCGCGATGCGCTGGGTCGCTACATCGAACACTGCAAAAGCTCGGTGCCCAAGGGCTTCGACCTGGGTGGCCTGCGCATCGCGATGGACTGCGCGAATGGCGCGACGTATCAGCTCGGCCCGCTCGTGCTGCGTGAGCTGGGCGCGCGCGTGGATGCCATCGGCATCGATCCCAACGGCATCAACATCAACGACGGCGTGGGCTCGACCCATCCGGACACGCTGGTCCAGCACGTCCGCGCGACCGGTGCCGACATCGGCATCGCCTTCGATGGCGATGGCGATCGCGTGCTGTTCGTCGACGGCAATGGCGCGGTCTGCGATGGCGACGACCTGCTGTACGTTCTGGCGACCGACTGGCAGCAGTCCGGCCGCCTTCGCGGTCCGGTGGTCGGTACGCTCATGACCAACTACGCGCTGGAACGCGCGCTGGCCGAACGCGGCATCGGTTTCATCCGTGCGAAGGTGGGCGACCGTTACGTGCACCAGCAGCTGGTCGCCAACGACGCGGTGCTGGGTGGCGAAGCGTCGGGCCACATGCTGTGCCTGGATCGCGCCAACACCGGCGACGGCATCGTCAGTGCGCTGCAGGTGCTGGAAGTGCTCAAGCGTCGCGGCGTTTCGCTGCGCGAGGCGCTGGGCGATTTCCGCAAGGTGCCGCAGAAGACGGTGAACGTGCGCTTCGCTGCCGGTTCGAAGCCGGCCGAAGCCGATTCGGTGAAGGCCGCATTGGCGTTGGCCGAACAAGCCGTTTCCGGGCGTGGTCGCGCGTTCCTGCGCCCGTCGGGGACCGAGCCGGTCGTGCGCGTCACGGTGGAAGCCGATGATGCGACGTTGATGCAGGACACGCTCGACAAGCTTGCCGCTGCGGTTACGGCTGCGGCGTAAATTCGAGTCGCTGCAAGGAAAGCCCGGCTATTGCCGGGCTTTTTTTGGCCGGTATAGCGGTGCGTACTCGCGACCGGTATTCGGCGCCTATCCGGCCTACGACAGCCCGCTGCGTTTCAGGCCGCTTTCAGATCGACGGTCGTAGCCAACGCATCGTCCACGTGATTCGCAACGCGTTCGAACAGTTCCGCCAAGGCATCCGGCGAGATGATGATGCTTTCGGGGATTTCGCTGCGCGCCTGCGTGAACTGCGATAGCAGGCGCAGGTGGTCGCGCGTGTCGATCAGCGAATCGCGGGCGGAGCGGGGTAACAGGTAGCCGCGGAATTCCGCGGGGATCTTGCGAGGGTTCCTTGCTCATGCGGGGTCTCTCCAGCAAACCAGCCGGCTCGCGCCGGGACATCCGGCGCGAGGTGTCGGGAGGTTCGAAGCCGCACTAAGCCGGCGGGCGTATTTCCCCTTGCGAGGTGTTGTATTAGCCGCCCTCCCGACGCAAAACTGCATCGCGTCGTTCCTGTGCGCCGGGCACAAGAAACCCGCCTCTGGATCGGTGGCGGGTTACCGCTTAGTGGGAAGCTTCGACGCTCCTTGCAAGCGAGTTTGCTTACGCCGCTTACGCCCGATCAATAAGCCTTATTCGTATGCAGGCGCTCCGCGTGATGCCATCGATATCGCCAGCGGAACTCACCGCTTCTGGAACCGCGTCAACATCTCCCACGATTCGCTCACCGCGTCGGCCGAAACTTCCGCATCCGGCACCGGTTCGTAATTGCGATCCACCACCGTTGCCGAACCGAAGTTGTCGAACAGGTAGATCAGCGCGCCATCGCGGATGCCGCGCCGCGACCAGCTTTCCACCAGCAGCGGACGCTTGCGCGGAAGCTCGCCGAACAGGTCAAGGCCCGTCGAATAATCCCTGCTGTCGCTTTCGCAACCCAGCGCATGGCGCATCACCGTCGGCACGAAGTCCTCGTGCGACGTCTCGGCATCCACGCGACGCGCCGGACGCCCCGGCCAGTGCAACACGAACGGCGTGCGCAGCTGGTAGTCCGAGAAGTTGCCGTTGTGGCCCCAGTAGTTCTTGTGCAGGTCGTTGAACTCCTCACCGTGGTCGCCGGTAATGAGCACCACGGTGTTTTTCGCCAGCGAGCTCTTCGCCAGCGTCTGCAGCAGCTCACCGATCAACGCGTCGCTGTAATGCACGGCCGCGCGATAACGGTTGAATTCCGGCGTCGGGTCGTGGTCCGGGCCGAGGTTGAGGAAGTTCACGTCCTGCGCCATCGGCTGGAACGGCGAGCGGTAGTCCTTCGGAAGGTGGTACGGCGCGTGCGGCGAATCCAGGAACACGAAACCGAAGAACGGCTGCCCCTTCGGATGGTTCTGGATATCGGCCTGCATGCGCGATACGACGTAGCGGTCGCGTTCGGCGCTCTTCTCCTTCGGCGGCCCGATGACGATGCGGTCGCGCACCGCCGAGAACACCGTGCGGTCGAACTCCGGGCTGTACAGCGGCGCGCTGCCGTAGATGTGCATCGCATAGTGGTCGGCGAGCATTCGGTCGATCATCACCGGCCCGCGCTGCTGCGCGAGCATCGCCTGCCAGTAGCCGCCGGGCAGGCCGTACATGAGGCCGAACAGACCGTAGCGCGTCGCGTTGCCGGTGCTGTAGTGGTTCTGGAACCACTGCGCGTCCTGCGCGTAGCGCCAGGTGTTGGGCATCACGGCCGGATCGAGCACGTCGTGGCGCAGCGATTCGACCAGGATCACCAGCACGTTCAACGACGGCGACGCGGCGCATTGCGGCGCGCTGCGCGGATAGCCCAGGCCATCGCTGGCCTCGGGAAGCTCGGCGGCCTGCACGGTCTGCACGCCGAAGCGATGCAGCGCGTTCTTCAGGGTGATCGGCTGCGCCCACGGGATGTAGGTCAGCTGCGACATCACGGCGCGATCGCCGCGCGCGTCCGAGTACGCAGCCATGCCCTGGCTGACCAGGAACAGCGCGCCGGCGATCCACCACGTCGCGCGGATGCGCATCAGCGCGGGCCGTCGACGCAGTGCCTGCCACCACAGCCGCGCCGCGCCGATTTCCAGCGCCAGCAGCGTGGCCGCGCCCAGCGCGATCAGCGTCCACATCTTCGCGGAGAACGTGACCTGATCCTGCAGCGCGCCGCCGAAGATCATGTTCGCCACCATCGCGTTGAGGTGGAAGCGGTACAGCGCGAACACCTTCGCGTCCGCGAGCAGCAGCAACAGCCATAGCGTCTGCAACAGCACGGCCGCGCCGATCATCCAGCGCGGATTGCGCACGATGCGGCCCAGCAGGTACGCCGGCAATGCGACCAGCGTGCCGAAGAAGATGAAGTGTCCTGGCAGGGCCAGCAGCAGGAACAACGCCGAATGCCAGGCGCTGCCGGCCTCGGTCAGGGGGATGTTGCTGAGAGTGATCAGGCAGGCCAGTGCGGCGTTGCCCAGGATCAATCCAGTGAGCCAGGCGAGCGAACGCTGGCGCAGGGGTGGGGTAACGGAT
>Ga0102592_1003720_pt1 | contig 11138 bp, 13 predicted proteins | sample AraplaCol_mMF_r2_FD_76861 | JGI IMG/M metagenome (GOLD analysis project Ga0102592, IMG submission 76861) | Arabidopsis root microbial communities from North Carolina, USA - plate scrape MF_Col_mMF_r2 (SPADES assembly) (version 2) | ecosystem: Host-associated > Plants > Roots > Endosphere... | reverse complement strand
GCGGGTTCTTCTCCAGCTCCTCGGCGATGAAGGTCTCGATCTCGAGATTGGACAGCGCCAGCAGCTTGATCGCCTGCTGGAGCTGCGGCGTCATCACCAGCGATTGCGACTGGCGCAGATCGAGGCGCGGGGCGAGGGACATCAGCGCACTTCTTTCCCTTCTCCCTTGATGGGAGAAGGGAGGGGCCCGCTGCCGCAGGCAGTGGGAAGGATGAGGGTGAGCGCGCCCCAGACCTTATCGCTCCGGGAGAGGTCACCCCCACCCAACCCTCCCCCATCAAGGGGGAGGGCTGCGCTTGCGGCGAGGGCGGCCCCACAACACATGCCTACAGCTCGAAGCTCTCGCCGAGATAGAGGCGGCGGACATTCTCGTCCTTGACGAGGTCGTTCGGCGCGCCGGCGAACAGCACGCGGCCGTCATAGATGATGTAGCCGCGATCGACGATGTCGAGCGTCTCGCGGACATTGTGATCGGTGATCAGCACGCCGATGCCGCGCTGCTTGAGCTGGATGATCAGGTCACGGATATCGGAGATCGAGATCGGGTCGATGCCGGCAAAGGGCTCGTCGAGCAGGATGATCGTCGGATCGGCGGCGAGTGCGCGGGCGATCTCGGCGCGGCGGCGCTCGCCGCCCGACAATGCCATCGCCGGCGCGGCGCGCAGGCGAGTGAGGCCGAATTCCTCGAGCAGCTCGTCGAGCCGGCGCTTGCGGGCTTCCTTGTCGGGCTCGGACAGCTCGAGCACGGCGGAGATGTTGCCCTCGACGCTGAGGCCGCGGAAGATCGAGGTTTCCTGCGGCAGGTAGCCGAGGCCCAGGATCGCGCGGCGATACATGGGCAGGCGCGTGATGTCCTCGCCATCAAGCATGATGCGGCCGCTGTCGGGCTTCACCAGCCCCATCACCGAATAGAAGCAGGTGGTCTTGCCCGCACCGTTGGGGCCGAGCAGGCCGACGACCTCGCCGCGGCCGACCGAGACCGATACGTCGGTGAGGACCACGCGCTTGTCGTAGGACTTGGCGATCGAGACGACGGCCAGGCCCTTGTCGGGCAGCGGCGCCGGATCGGCGACGGGGGTTTCGAGGGTGTTGACGTCAGCCATACTCGGTCCCTGCATGGACGGTTCGCGTTACCGTGGAGTTTACCTCCGCGGCCGTTTGGCAGGATTCCTGCATGAAGACGGCCGGGAAGGGAAGAGCCCGCGCGGCGTGCCGAGGAAAAAGGGCGATTACTGCTTGGGCGCGGGGGTGGCGGAGGGTGCGGGCGTGGTCGCCGGGGCATTCGCGCGCTTGGGCACCGAGAAGCGGCCGGTGACGCGGCCGCCGCGGCTCTGCACGCCGGGGGTGCCCGGCGCCGCGGTCGAGCCGCCGACGCCCGAGCCGTCGATCGTGGCGCGGCCGGTGTCGAGGTTGATCACCAGGCGGCCGCCCGAGACGATGTTCGGACCCTGCTTGAGCGTGACGCCGCCGACCATGGTGATGATCCGCTTGTTGACGTCATAGACGGCGTACTGGCCGCTCGCGCTCTGGTCCGGGCGGGTGACGGTGACGCCGCCGGCGGCATCGAGCCGGGAGACTTCGGGCGAACCGTCGGTGATCTGGCCGGTATAGGCGAGCGTGACGCGCGCGCCGGTGAGCGTCATCTCGGCCTGCTTGATGCGGACGCCGCCGGAGAGGATGACGCGGTTGTTCTTGTCCTGCAGCTCGATGTGCTGGGCGTCGAAATCGATCGGGGCGTTGCTGTCGTGCCGCTGCTGGGCAGCCGCGGGCGATGCGGCGAGCAGCGCCAGCGTGAAGCCGATCGGAAGCAGGGCAGTCGCACGGATCATGATCTAGCGCCTATTCGCGCGCTTGGGCGTAATCCGCAAGCGTGCATTGCCATCTAGGGAGATGGTGCGGTTTTCCAAGTCGGCGGTCAGCTTGTTGGCGCTGAACACGCCGGTCGGCGTCTTGCCCGAGACGGCGCCGCCGCTTTCCATCTTGCGGGTCTTGAGGTCGACGGTGGCGTTGGTGGTGTCGAGCGTATAGCCGTCGGTCGTCCGGAACTGGATCGGTCCGTCGGACGAGACCTGTTCCTTGTCGAGATCATAATGGCCGCGATCGGCCTTCAGCGTCGCCGGCCCCTCGGGCAGCTTGATCTCGGCGGCGAGGTCACGGAGCTGGACGATCGGCTCGGACGAGCTCTTCTGGATCGCCGAGCCGGCGTTGAGGCGGAAGGGCTGCCCCTTCTGGTCCTCGCCGCGATAGATCGCCGATTCGAGGCGGAGCCGCTCGGGCGACAGCTCGACCTTGTTCTTGTCGAGCACGAAACTGACTTCACCCTTGGTGAGCAGCGGCGCGAGGACGAGGAACGCCGAGAGCACGCCGATGCCGACGGGCAGGAAGATCAGCGACAGCCGCACGACTCGATCATGCGCGGAGCCGGGGTGCGCCCAGCCGCGTTTTTGTGATCGAAGGCGTGTGGCTACCTCTGACATCAAATGTGCGCGAAGATGTCGGTTTCCGGCCAGCCGGCGAGATCGAGCTCGGCGCGCGCCGGAAGGAAGTCGAAGCACGCCTGGGCGAGGTCGGTGCGGCCTTCGCGCTCGAGGCGCTTGTCGAGTTCGGTCTTCATTGCGTGCAGGTAACGCACGTCGGACGCTGCGTATTCACGCTGCGGCTCGGAAAGTTCGGGGCCGCCCCAGTCCGAGCTCTGCTGCTGCTTCGAGATCTCGACGCCGACCAGCTCGCGGGCGAGGTCCTTGAGGCCGTGGCGGTCGGTATAGGTGCGCACCAGGCGCGAGGCGATCTTGGTGCAATAGACCGGGCCGGCGGTGACGCCGAGATAGAAGCGGATCGCCGCCAGGTCGAAGCGGGCGAAGTGGTAGAGCTTCAGCCGCTCGGGATCGGCGAGCAGCATGCGCAGGTTGGGCGCGTCATAGGCCGAACGCGGGCCGAAGCGGACGAGATGCTCGTCGCCCGACCCGTCGGACAGCTGGACGACGCACAGCCGGTCGCGCGGGGTGATCAGTCCCATCGTCTCGGTGTCGACGGCGATCGAGGCGCCCGGCGCGAACAGGTCCTCGGGGATGTCTTCTTCGTGGAAATGCACAGTCATGCGGGTCGCCTAGCTCCGTTCGCCGCCGGGCTCAATGGCCGGAGGCTGCGGTTGTTTCACTGCCTGTTTGCGGGCGCGGGCGTTCCGCGACCAGATGTTGAGCCCCTCGACCGCCGCCGAGAAGGCCATGGCGGTATAGATATAGCCCTTGGGGATATGCGCGCCGAACGCCTCGCCGATCAGCACCATGCCGATCATCAGCAGGAAGCCCAATGCGAGCATCACCACGCTGGGATTGCGGTTGATGAAGTTGGCGAGTGGATCGGCGGCGACCAGCATCACGCCGACCGCGACGATCACCGACACGTACATGATCTGCACATGCTCGGTCATGCCGACCGCGGTGAGGATCGAATCGACCGAGAAGACGATGTCGAGCAGCAGGATCTGGACGATCGCGGCGGTGAAGGTGAGCGAGGCGACCTTGTGCTTGTCGAGCAGCTGATCCTGCTCGCCCGGTTCGTCGGCATCGACCGAATGGTGGATCTCGGTGGTCGCCTTCCACATCAGGAACAGGCCGCCGGCGAGCAGGATCAGGTCCTTCCAGGAGAAATCGGTCTCGAAGGCGCGTTGCCCATGCGAATCGAGCGGGCCGTAGATGCCGAGCGAGAACACCGTGTTCTTCAGGCTGATGATCCAGCTGATCCCGGTGAGCAGGGCGAGGCGCATGACCAGGGCGAGGCTGATGCCGACTCGGCGTGCGCGCTGGCGCTGGCCCTCGGGCAATTTGTTCGAGAGAATCGAGATGAAGATGAGATTGTCGATGCCGAGCACCACCTCCATCACGATGAGCGTGAGGAGTGCGGCCCAGGCGGCCGGACTGGCGAGCAAATCGGCGATCGCGTCCATATCGCTACCGTGCCCTGCGACGAAATGTGGCGCAAGCGCCGCGGTTAACGGTTGTTCGCCCTGTTCAAGTCGAATTTCGTTCGCCCGCTGTTCGATTTTGGGCTATGACCGATTCCATGGCGCGATTTTTTGCGCTTGAAGACCTGCGTTTTTCGTCCGGCGCTTGGCTTTTGATTGTGATTTTGGGCGAACCGGGAAGACGAACAGGGCATGAGTTTCGATAGAGGGCGCCGTGGGGATCGCGGCGGACGTGGCCGCGACAAGCGTGATGGCTTCGGCGGCGATGACTTTGGTGGCGGCGGCTTCGGCGGCGGCTTTGAGGATCGTGGTGGTTTCGGCGGCGGCGGCGGTTTCCGCAGCGGCGGCGGCTATGGCGGTGATCGCGGCGGCTTCGGCGGCGGCGGTGGCGGCGGTGGTTACCGTGGCGGTGGTGGCGGCGGCTTCGGCGGCGGCGGCGGTGGTGGCGGCTTCGGCGGCGGCAACCGTATGCCCCCGCAGGTCATCGGCGAAGGCACCGGCGTCGTTAAGTTCTTCAACGCGCAGAAGGGCTTCGGCTTCGTCGTTCGCGACGATGGCGGCGAGGACGTCTTCGTGCACATCTCGGCGGTCGAGCAGGCAGGCCTCACCGGCCTGGCCGAAGGCCAGCCGCTGGGCTTCACGCTCGTCGATCGCGGCGGCCGTATCTCGGCTACCGAGCTGAAGATCGACGGCGAGCCGATGCCGGTCGAAGAGCGTGCGCCCCGCGAGGACCGCGGCGGTGATCGCGGCGGCTTCGGCGGCGAGCGTGGCGGCGGTGGTCCGCAGCGCCAGCTGACCGGCGAGAAGGCGACCGGCACGGTCAAGTTCTTCAACGCGATGAAGGGCTTCGGCTTCATCCAGCGCGATGACGGCCAGCCGGACGCGTTCGTGCACATCTCGGCCGTCGAGCGTGCGGGCATGCCGACGCTCAACGAAGGCGACCGTCTCGAGTTCGAGCTCGAGGTCGATCGTCGCGGCAAGTACGCGGCGGTGAACCTCACGCCGGGTAGCTGAGGCGAGCCTTCAGGCTAAGTAAAACGAAGGGGCCGGGCGGAAACGTCCGGCCCTTTTGCTTTGCGGGGCGAATCGGGGGGCGATGCGGACTGATTCGCGCACGGGCCGGAAGAAGGTGATTCGCACAGAGGCGCGGTGCGAGATTTGGTGTCGCCGAGGGGAGGGGCAATATTCCTCTCCCCGGCGAAGGCCGGGGCCCAGACTAAGCGTGCGCGTCGCAGACGCGCCAAAAGCGCGTGACTTTCAAGACTGGGCCCCGGCCTTCGCCGGGGAAAGAAGAAGGGGATGTGCCTGTGTTCGAGCCTAGGCCAGGATCAGCGTCGCGCCGCCCAATATCCCCAGCACGCTAAGCGCCCGCATGGCGGTCACCCGTTCGCCGAGAAAGAGAATCGCGATCGCCAGCGCGGTCACCATCCCCGTCTCGCGCAGCGCAGCGAGCGGGGCGATGGCGCCGAGCGCGAAGGCGTTGAGCGCCAGGCCATAGGTGACGATCGACAGCGCGCCGGCGGTCACGCCCGGCTTCCACTGTGCCAGCGCCGCGGCAAAGATGCGGCCGCGCGAAGCGAGGCCGAACATCGTCACGATCGCGCCGCCAGACAGGACGAAGGACCAGACGATATAGCTGACCGGCCGGGGTGCGGCGCGCACGCCGTGCGCGTCGGCAACGGTGTAGCAGCCGATCATCGCCGCGGTGAGCAATGCCCAGCCGAGCCCGGCGCGGCCGAGATGGCGGCCGATCACCAGCATCGCCACCGCGCCGCCGATCAGCGCGATCCCGACGATCTCGCGGGTCGAGACCGGCTCGCCGAAGACGAGGATCGCCAGCGCGGCGGTGAGCATCGGCGCGACGCCGCGCATCACCGGATAGGCGGCGGAGAAGTCGCTCGACTCGAAGGCGCGGACCACGGCGTAGAGATAGAGGCAGTGGATCGCGGCGCTGAGGCCGAGCCAGCCCCAGGCGCCCGCCGGCAGCGGCACGAGCAGCGTGGCGGGGAGCAGGATCAGCGCGCTCGACCCGTCGATGATCGCGCGGCCGGTCATCTTGTCCTTGCCGCCCTTGAGGATGGCGTTGACCACCGCGTGGATCGAGCCCGAGGCGATCATCATCGCCGGGGCGAGGAATTCGGGGGTCACAATTCGATCTGGCGGCGGCCCAGCCATAATGCGAGCGCTACCCGGGATACGATTGCCGAGAGCAGGACGAGCGGAACGACGATCCAGAGCGTCAGAACCTGCACTTCGGCCCATTGTCCGGCGATCAGGTTGCGCGTGCTGGTCAGCGCGGTCCAGCCGAGCACGATGGCGGCGGTCAGCAGCCCGGCGAGCAGCCCGGCGCCGAACCAGCGCCGCCAGGGCAGCGCCGGATCCCGCAGAAACAACAAGGCCAGCGGCACCCCGACGATCGCGGCATAGCAGATGCCAAACAGCGACAGCGTGCCCCAGATGCGCAGGAAGCTGTCCCCCGGGTTCGATCCGGCGGCGAAGATGCCCGGCAGCAGCGACGCGACCGCCGGGCCGGCGAGGACGCAGGCGACAAGCGGCAGGACCGGAACGCGTTCTTCCCCCATAAGCGGAGACTGGCGCAGCGCGGCGGCGCGCGCAACGCCTCACTGCAAGGGCACGACCTTGCCGCGCACCATCACATAGCCGATGCGCAGCACCGCGGCGGGATCGGTGAGCGGATCGCCGTCCACCGCGATCAGGTCGGCCGACTTGCCGGGTTCGAGCGTGCCGGTCTCGGCGGACAGGCCGAGCAGGTCGGCGCCGCCCTTGGTCGCGGCGACCAGCGCGTCGCGCGGGCTCATGCCGCCCTTGGAGACCATCAGCCCGATCTCCTCGCCATTGCGGCCATGCGGATAGACGGCGGCATCGGTGCCGAGCGCGATCTTTACGCCCGCCTTGTAGGCGCGGTTGAGCGCCTTGCCCCATTGATCGAGCGTCTGGCGCGCCTTGATCTCGCTATTCTCGCTGAAGATGCCCTTGCCGAGATACATTTGCAGCCCGCTGAACGCCATCAGCGTCGCTGAGAAATAGGTGCCCTTCGCCTTCATCAGCTGGACGTCGACATCGTCGGCGAAGGTGCCGTGCTCGATCGAATCGACGCCGGCGCGCACCGCCGCCTCGATCCCGCGCGCACCGTGCGCATGGGCGGCGCATTTGAGGTGCATCTGGTGCGCGGTGTCGCAGATCGCCTTCATCTCCTCGTCGGTGAAATGCTGCTCGAGCCCCATCGCGCCGGGATCGAGCACGCCGCCGGTGGCGTGGAACTTGATCGCGTCCATGCCCATCGCCGCGAGCTTGCGCACCGCCTTGGCGCACTCCGCGGCGCCGGTGCACACCCAGAATTGCTCGCCGGTCCGGTCGATCGCGTCGCGCAGCTCGGGGACAAGGCCGGTGGTCTGGTCGCCATGCCCGCCGATGATCGACAGCGCCGGCCCGGCGACGAGAACACGCGGGCCGGGGAAGCTGCCATCGGCGATCGCATCGCGCACCGCCAGGCTGGCATTGGCCGCCCCGCCGAGATCGCGCACCGTGGTGAAGCCGGCGCGCGCGGTGACCAGCGCGTTCTTCAGGCCGACGGTGGCGGCATAGGGCTCGGAATATTTGGTGGTCAGGCCCTGATACCAGGGCTCGCCGGCGCTGAAGGTGAGGTGGACATGGACGTCGATCAGCCCGGGCAGCACGGTCCTGGTCCGAAGATCGACCACGGTGGCGCCGGCGGGCGCGGTGGCGCCGTCCTCGATCCGGATGATCCGGCCCTTTTCGACGATCAGCGTCGACGGCCCCCGCGCCGGCTTCGAGGCGTCGGTGATCACATGGCCGGCCTGGATGGCATAGGTCTGCGCCTGGGCCGTGCCCGAAGCGGTGACGAGCAGCACGGCGGCGATCAATTTGCGGATCATGGCATCCCCCCTTTTTCGTTGGGTGGAGCTTATGCCGGTGCGCGGGGATGTCGAGAGGCGCTCAGGTGGCGAGCTTGCGCAGGCTCTCGGTCGTGTCGGCTTCGTGCGCGGGCTTGTCGGTGCGGATGCGGCTGATGCGGGGGAAGCGCATCGCCAGGCCCGATTTGTGGCGCTTCGATTCGTGGATCGAATCGAAGGCGACTTCGAGGACGAGCGTCTTTTCGGTCTCGCGCACCGGGCCGAAGCGGTTGACCGTGTGGTTGCGGACATAGCGGTCGAGCCATTTCAGTTCCTCGTCGGTGAAGCCGAAATAGGCCTTGCCGACGGGGAGCAGCTCGCCCTCTGGGGTCCAGGCGCCGAAGGTATAGTCGGAATAGAAGCTGCTGCGCTTTCCCGAGCCGCGCTGGGCGTACATCAGCACGCAATCTGCGATCAGCGGATCGCGCTTCCATTTGTACCAGAGCCCGGCGCTGCGGCCGGCGACATAGGGCGAATCGCGGCGCTTGAGCATCACGCCTTCGATCGCGGCGTCGCGGGCGCCGGCGCGGATTTCCTCCAGCGCAGCGAAGTCTGCGGCTTCGATCACCGCGGAGACATCGAATCGCTCGGGGTCGAGGTGGGTGGCGAAGGCTTCGAGGCGGGCGCGGCGCGCGCTCCAGGGCAGCGCGCGCAGGTCTTCCTCGCCGTCGAACAGGATGTCGTAGAGGCGGACGAAGGCAGGATATTCGGCGAGCGTCTTCGCGCTGACCTGCTTGCGGCCGAGGCGCTGCTGGAGCGCGTTGAAGCTTGCCGCTTCCCCGCCCTGGAACTCCCCCTTCACCAGCAACTCGCCGTCGAGCACGCCGGGGGTGGCGAAGCTGGCGGCGACTTCGGGGAAACTGTGGGTGATGTCGTCGCCGGCGCGGCTGTAGAGCCGCGTCTCGCCCGCGACATGGACAAGCTGGACGCGGATGCCGTCCCATTTCCACTCGGCGGCATAGTCGGCGAGATCGACGCTCTCGGCCTCGAGCGGATGGGCGAGCATGAAGGGGCGGAAGACGGGGACGTTGCGTGCGGTCGGCTGGTCACCGCGGCCCTCGGCCCAGTCGAACAGCGGCGCATAGGGCGGCGTCAGGCCGTGCCAGACTTCCTCGACGGCATCGACATCGAGCCCGAAGGCCTGGGCGAGCGCGGTCTTGGCGAGGCGGGCCGAGATGCCGACGCGCAGCGCGCCCATGGCGAGCTTGAGCAGGGCGAATCGCTCGTCGGCTTCGAGCCGGTCGAGCATCGAAGCGAGGATCGCGGGAGCGTCGGATTTCGAGATGCTGCCGAGCGTGGCGACGACGTGCGAGAGGGTGAGGGGAGTGGTGTCCTCGGGCGGCGCGGGCGGCTCGGGCCAGAGCAGCGCGATCGTCTCGGCCGAATCGCCGACGAAGTCGCGGCTCATCGCGTAGAGCACCGGATCGACCCGCGCCTCGACCATCGCGCGAATCAGCGCGGGCTTGACCGCGGGCAGGTCGAGCGTGCCGGTGAGCGCCGCCATCGCCCAGCCGCGATCGGGATCGGGGGTGGCGCGCAGATAGTCGCCGATCAGCTTGAGCTTGGCGTTGCGCGAGCGCGTGTAGATCAGGCTGTCGAGAAGATCGGCAAAGGCACGCATGGTGGGGCAACGCATAGCGCAGCCGATGCGCTCCCGTTACGATGTTCGACATGGGGTCGATTCTCAAATGGCTGGCGGGCCTGCTGCTCCTGATCCTTGTCGCGGGCGGCGGCACCTATCTCTACGCGCGGCACGAGGCCCGTTCGGACCCGGTGGTTCGGCACCTGCGGCTGAACGTCGCCGGCCTGCCCCAGGGCACGAAGCCGGTGACCGTGGCGCTGCTCAGCGACATCCATATCGGCAGCGCGGCGATGGATGCCGAGCGGCTCGCGCGCATCGCGGACCGGGTCAACGCGCAGCACCCGGACCTGGTGCTGATCGCGGGCGACTTCATCTATGGGCACGATCCCGCCGAGGGCGCGCGCCTCGCTCCCCGGCTCACCGCGCCGCTCTCCCGGCTGCGCGCGCCGCTCGGCGTGGTCGCGGTGCCGGGCAACCATGATCACTGGACCGGCGTGGCCCCGGTCCGCCGTGCGCTGGAAGCGGCCGGAGTGACGGTGCTCGCCAACCGCGCGGTTCGGCGCGGGCCGCTGGTGGTGCTGGGCTTCGACGACAGTTTTTCGGGGCATGCCGATGTCGCTGCGACGCTGCGCTCGGCCGCCGGGCTGGGCGGCGTGCCGGTCGCGCTCACCCATTCCCCCGGCCTGATCCCGCGCCTGCCGCCGAGCGTGAACCTGCTGCTCGCGGGGCACACCCATTGCGGCCAGGTGGTGTTTCCGTTGATCGGCGCGCCGACCGACTGGCCCGATCCGCCCAGGCGCGTCTACGATCCGCGCTATCGCTGCGGGGTGGTGCATGATCCGGTGCGCACCGTCGTGGTCACCGCCGGCATGGGGACGAGCGGCCCTGCCCTGCGCCTGGGCGCGCCGCCGGATCTGTGGCTGCTTACACTCGTGCCAGCAGCAATGGCGCCGTCACAAAAAGCGCGTTAGGCTCGGCGTTCCACCACCGGAGGGGACTCCAAGTAATGAAGCTCATTCTCACCGCCGCCGCGCTCGCCTGCCTGCCGGCCGCTGCCTTCGCCCAGACCGCGCCTGCGCCCGCCGCGACTCCGGCGCCTGCCGCTGCGCCGGCCGCGGCTGCCGCCGCCAAGTTCAGTGCCGACACGCCGATCGAGGCGCTGTTCGCCAACGAGGCGGCCAAGGCGGTGCTGGTCGCCGACGGCCTGGGCGATGTCGACAAGCATCCGGCCTATGAGCAGTTCAAGGCGATGAGCTTCCGCGGGGTCGCCCCCTATTCGGAGGGCAAGATCACCGACGAGCTGCTCGCCAAGCTCGATGCCGACCTGGCGAAGGTGAAGTAACAAAAAAGGGGCCGGTCTCTCGCGAGACCGGCCCCATTCTGTCCGGCTTCGCCGGGTCCCGGCACCAGCCCTCTCCCCCAGCTGGCCACCCATAGAATACTGCCGTTGGGTGGCCGGGTGGGGGAGAGGGCTGGTGCCGCACTGTTCAGCTTTGGCTGAACAGCAAAAGGCTTCAGCCCTTGCGGCTGGCCTCGAACAGGAACCAGGCGCGCTCCTCGGCCTGGTCGGTCCATTCGTCGACGATCCCGCTGGTCGCATTGTCGCCGGCATCCTCGGCGGCCTGCTTCACGGTGCGGAAGCTCTCGACCAGCTTGA
>Ga0102592_1003710_pt1 | contig 11169 bp, 10 predicted proteins | sample AraplaCol_mMF_r2_FD_76861 | JGI IMG/M metagenome (GOLD analysis project Ga0102592, IMG submission 76861) | Arabidopsis root microbial communities from North Carolina, USA - plate scrape MF_Col_mMF_r2 (SPADES assembly) (version 2) | ecosystem: Host-associated > Plants > Roots > Endosphere... | reverse complement strand
GAAATTCGGACGCGCGCTCGGCATAGAGGAACGCCTGCAGGGGCAGGATCGAGCGCGCCTGCTGGCCCGCGGTGATCACCAGCGGGGTCTGGTTGCGATGCGCGGTGTAGATGTTGCCGAGCGCATTGCCGACGCCGGCCGCCGAATGCAGGTTGACGAAACCGGCATTGCGCGTCGCCTGCGCATAGCCGTCGGCCATGCCGACCGCGCTGGCCTCCTGCAGCGCCAGCACATAGTCGATGTCGTCGGGCCAGTCGGAGAGGAACGGCAGCTCGGTCGAGCCGGGATTGCCGAACACTTTTGCGATGCCGAAGGAGCGCAGCAGGTCGAGCGTCGCCTGCTTCACGGTGACGGACTTGCTGCCGGTCTTGCCGTTTTTTGTCATCGTTTCCGTCCCCGTTGTTTTACCGAAGCCAGCAGCCCCACCCCGTCATTGCGAGGAGCGAAGCGACGAAGCAATCCAGACTATCTCCGCGGAGGCATTCTGGATTGCTTCGCTGCGCTCGCAATGACGATGCGGAAGCAGCGGTGACTTACCAGACCGCCGTGCCCTTCATCGTCGGCTGTCCCTCCGCATTCGCGGTCCACAGCTCCATCCCCGCCTCGGTCTCGTTGGCGTTGATGGAGAATTCCGTACCCTCGAACAGCGGCTGCACGCCGCGATAGGTGAACTTCTTCGGCGCTTTGCCGCCGCGCAGCTTCGCGGCCATCTCGATGATGAACGCGGCCTGCAGCGGGCCGTGGAAGATCAGGCCCGGATAGCCCTCGACCTTGGTGACGTAGTCGCGGTCGTAATGGATGCGGTGGCCGTTGAAGGTCAGCGCGGAATAACGAAACAGCAGCACGGGATCGGAGACATGGCTCTCGCGGTGCTGCGCCTTCGGCGGCGGAGGCGGAGCCTTGGCGGACGCCGGCGCGATGCTCGTCATCTCGCGATAGACGATGTCCTGCCGCTCGCGGATGGCGGTGCCGCGCGGCGAGGAGATGCTGTGCTCGACCGAGACGAAGCACAGCGTGCCGGTCGATCCGGTCTTGATCTGCACGTCGGAAATGCGCGAGGTCCGCGTCGATTCATCGCCGACCTGCAGCGGCTGCAGGAACTCGATCTCGCCGCCGGCCCACATCCGGCGCGGCAGCGGCACCGGCGGCAGGAAGCCGCCGCGGGTCGGGTGGCCGTCGGGCCCGAGCATCGACATCGGAAACACCGGCTGCGCCAGGCACCAGTGCACCGTGAACGGCGCGGCATCGCCCTTCTGGGGCTCGCCGACCTCCTGGAACAGCGTCGCGCGCAGGCCCATGACGAGCTGCGCGGTGACGATGTCGGTGGCCTCCGTGCTGCGGCCGATCCATTGCCGCAAGTGATCGATGTCGAGCTTCTCGGTCATGACGCCTCGCTCTGTTACGTCTTGGCTTGGGGCTTTTCGCCGATCGCAGGCACCGCGCCGTAAGCGCGGGTTTCGCCGACGATGATCGGCGCCGGCGCGGGATAGCTGACGCGGCCGTTCGGCGTGTCGACCTCGATCCGTCTGAGATGCGGATGGCTGGTGAGGTCGGCCATGGTGTTGACCTCGGCAAAGGCGATGTCGGCGTCCGACAGCCGCTTCAACAGCTCGTCACGTGTCATCCTGCCGAAGATGTCCGCGACCGTCTTGTCGGTGAAGTCGCGGTTGCGCACGCGCTCGACCATGTTGGCGACGCGGGGATCGGCGGGCAGGTCGGGCTGGTCCAGCACCTTCGCGCACAGCGTCTTCCACTCGCGCTCGCTCTGGATCGAGATCAGGATGTCCTTGCCGTCCTTCGAGGTGAACACGCCGTAGGGCGCGATCGAGGGATGGCGCAGGCCCATGCGTTTCGGCGGATTGCCGGCCTCCGCGTTGAGCAGCGGCACGGTGCACCAGTCCGCCATCACGTCGAACATGGAGATGCGGATGTCGGCACCCTTGCCGGTGCGCCCGCGTCCGATCAGCGCTTCAAGGATCGCCGCATGCGCGGTGGCGCCGGTCGCGACGTCCACGATCGACATGCCGACGCGCGAGGCGCCGTCGGGATTGCCGGTGATGGAAGCAAGCCCGCTCTCGGCCTGGATCAGCAAATCATAGGCCTTGCGATGGGCGTAGGGGCCCTCGTCGCCATAGCCGGTGATCGTGCACGAGATCAGCTTTGGATAATCCTTCAGCAGTCGCTCGCGGGAGAAGCCGAGCTTGTCCATCGAGCCGGGCTTGAGGTTCTGGATCAGCACGTCGGCGCTCGCGATCAGCTTTTCCAGTTCGGCGCAGCCTTCCTTCGTCGCGAGGTCGACCACGGCGGATTGCTTGCCGCGGTTGAGCCAGACGAAATAGCTGCTCTGGCCCTTGGCCGCGGCGTCATAGCCGCGGGCGAAATCGCCCTCGGGCCGCTCGATCTTGATCACCTCCGCGCCGGCATCCGCCAGGCGCGAGGAGCAGAACGGCGCCGCCACGGCCTGCTCGACCGCAATCACCCTGATCCCGTCAAGTGCTCCCATGATGGCGGCCTCAGTACGAGCGCGGCATGCCGAGCACGTGCTCGGCGACAAAGGACAGCACCAGGTTGGTCGAGATCGGCGCCACCTGGTAGAGCCGCGTCTCGCGGAACTTGCGCTCGACGTCGTATTCCTCGGCAAAGCCGAAGCCGCCATGGGTCTGGATGCAGGCGTTTGCCGCTTCCCAGGACGCATCCGCCGCCAGCATTTTTGCCATGTTGGCCTCCGCGCCGCAGTCGAGGCCGGCCTCGTATTTGCGCGTGGCTTCCTTCACCATCAATTCCGCCGCGCGCATCGAGGCGTAGGCCTTGGCGATCGGGAACTGGATGCCTTGATTCTGGCCGATCGGACGGCCGAACACGGCGCGCTCCTTGGCATAGTTGGTGGCCTTGGCGATGAACCATTTGGCATCGCCGACGCATTCGGCCGCGATCAGGATGCGCTCGGCATTCATGCCGGAGAGGATGTAGCGGAAACCCTTGCCCTCCTCGCCGATCAAATTCTCCGCCGGCACCTTCATGTCGGTGAAGAACACCTCGGTGGTGGCATGGTTCATCATAGTGCGGATCGGGCGGATCTCGAGGCCGTTGTTCTTGGCCTCGCGCATGTCGACGATGAACACCGACAAACCATCCGTGCGCTTCTTGACCTGCTCCTTCGGCGTGGTGCGCGCCAGCAGCACCATCAGGTCGGAATGCTCGGCGCGGCTGGTCCAGATCTTCTGGCCGTTGACGATGTAGCTGTCGTTGCCTTCCTTGCGCGCAAAGGTCTTCAGCGAGGACGTGTCGGTGCCGCTGGTCGGCTCGGTGACGCCGAAGGCCTGCAGGCGCAACTCGCCGCTGGCGATCTTCGGCAGGTACTTCGCCTTCTGCTCGGCATTGCCGTGCCGCAGCACCGTGCCCATCGTGTACATCTGGGCGTGGCAGCCGCCGCCGTTGCAGCCCGCGCGCTGGATCTCCTCGAGGATCGCGGCCGCCGCCGAAAGCTTTAGGCCCGCGCCGCCATATTCTTCCGGGATCAGCACCGACAGATAGCCGGCCTCGGTCAGCGCATCGACGAACGCCTTGGGATAGGCCATCTCGCGATCGAGCTTGCGCCAGTATTCGCCTGGAAACTGCGCGCAGAGCTTTGCGACGGCTTCGCGGATGTCGGCGTAATCTTCGGTGTGGTGTTCTTCACTCATGGCGTTTCCTGTTCGTATCGGCAGTCAAGATAACGCCGGCCAACCCTCTGGCGTTGTGAAAACATCGCCAGCCCCCTATGCTCATTTGCTATAGCGTATGGAGTAGCCTTCCAGTATTGGCAAGCATGGATTTCCGGCAGCTCAGGACCTTCAGTTGCGTGGCGGAGCTCGGCAGCCTGTCCAAGGCCTCCGACACCTTGCGCGTGGCGCAGCCGGCGCTCTCCCGGCAGATCAAGCTGCTGGAACACGAGCTGCGCACCGAATTGTTCACCCGCAACGGCCGCGGCATGGTGCTGACCGAGGCCGGGCGCCTGCTGCTGGCGCGCACCTCCGGCATCGTGCGGCAGATCGACCAGATCCGCGACGACATCCAGTCGTCGCAGGGGCCGCCATCGGGCCAGGTCGTGCTCGGCCTCGTTCCGACCGTGAGCTGCGTGCTGTCGGCGCGCTTCGCAAGGCGCTGCGTCGAAAAGTTTCCCGGCATCTCGCTGCGCATCGTCGAGAGCTACAGCGGCCATCTGGTCGAGTGGCTGCACCGCGGCGAGATGGATCTCGCGATCCTGTATGGCCGCTCCGCCGATCTGCATCTCAACGTGCAGAGCCTGGGCCGCGACAACATCGTCGCGGTCGGCCCGCGCGGCTGCGGACTTGCGCGCAAGAAAAGCGTCGACATCGGCTGGCTGCTGCGGCAGCGGCTGGTGCTGCCGTCTCACTCGCACGGCCTCCGGGCGCTGATCGAGCACGCCGCGGCCCAGCGCAAGATCAAGCTCAACGTCCAGCTCGAGGCGGATTCCTTCCGCGTGCTCACCAGTCTCGTCGAGGAGGGCCTCGGCTTCGCGCTGCTGCCGCCGTCCTCAGTCCACGGCGAGGTCGCGGACGGGCGGCTGGAAACCACGGCCGTCTCGAAGCCGATGACACGCGAGCTCATTTTCGCTTCTCCGATCGACCGCCCGGTCTCGACGGCCTCGCTGGCCGTCACCGCGCTCCTGCGCGAGGAAGTCGCCGCCTGCCGCAAGGACGGGGTGTGGGACATCAAGTTGAGTTGACCCTTACTTCGCCTCTCCCCGCTTGCGGGGCGAGGGAGCGCAGCGAGCGCGCGGTCAATGCTTAGGACACAAGCTTGCCGCCGTGCCTTCGCATCTGGAGCGAGCTGTCATGCCGGAATTTTATAGCTGGGGCTTGGCGTTTGCCCGAGTGAGGGACGATGACGCTCTTCGTCTCACCCTTAGTGTCATTGCCCGCGAAGGCGGGCAATCCAGTATCCCAGAGGCCGCGCGGCTAGAACCGAGAGGCTGCGGCGTACTGGATGCCCCGCCTGCGCGGGGCATGACAGCGGAATTTGGAGCGGCGGCTTGCCTTTTCGCAGAGAGAGCCTACCCCGGAATCCTTACCGGCAGCGTCTCGTAGCCCTTGATGAAGCTCGAATAGATCCGCTTGGGCTCGCCGACCACCTCGATGCGGTCGAAGCGCTTCAGCATCTCCTCCCAGACGATCTTGAGCTGCAGCTCGGCGAGGCGCATGCCGACGCAGCGGTGGATGCCGAAGCCGAAGGAAAGATGCGTGCGCGGCCGGGGGCGGTCGATGATGAACTCGTTCGGCTTCTCGAACATCTCCTCGTCGCGGTTGCCGGAGACGTACCACATCACGACGCGGTCGCCCTTCTTGATCTGCTTGCCGCCGATCTCGGTGTCCTGCAGCGCGGTGCGCCGCATATGCGCCAGCGGGGTCTGCCAGCGGATCACCTCCGGCACCATGGAATCGATCAGTTCCGGATTGGCGCGCAGCTTGTCGTACTGCTCCGGGTTCTCGTTCAGCGCCAGCACCGAGCCGGTCATCGTGTTGCGCGTGGTGTCATTGCCGCCGACGATGAGCAGGATGATGTTGCCCATGAGGTTGTCAGGGTCCATGTGGCGCGTGGCGTCGTTGTGCGCCATCAGCGATAGCAGATCGTTGCGCGGCGCCGAGTTGACGCGCTCGTTCCACAGCTTGGACATGTAGGCGTAGCACTCGTCCATCTCGCGGCGGCGCTCCTCGGCGGAGGCGACGATGCCGCTCTTGGGCAGGGCGGTCGAGACGTCGGACCAGCGCGTCAGCTTGCGCCGTTCCTCCCAGGGGAAATCGAACAGGGTCGCGAGCATCTGCGTCGTCAGCTCGATCGAGACGCGCTCGACGAAGTTGAAGGTCTCGTTGCGCGGCAGGTTATCCAGCACGGTCTGCGAGCGCTGGCGGATCAGTTTCGCCAACTCGTCCAGATGTGTCGGCGTGAACATCGGCGACACGGTCTTGCGCTGCGACGAATGCTTGGGCTGATCCATCGCGATGAAGCTCGGATAGTCGTAGCCTTCCGGCACGTCGCGGATCGAGATGCCGCCGAGCTTGGAGTCCGAGGAGAAGATGCCGTGATTGGTGTCGACATGCATGATGTCGTTGTATTTCACCACCGACCAATAGGGCTCGATCGGCGCGTTGGTGCAGTAATGCACCGGCTCTTCCTTGCGCAGCCGCTCGAACCAGGGCCACAGCGTGTCGTCCTGGAACAGCCGGGGCGCGCCGGGGTGGAATTGCGACAACGGCGTCGCATAGGCCTCCTCGCGGGCCCGACGGATGCGTTCGGCCTTGTCCACCTTAACCGGCGCTTGGATGTTCATCGTCGTGGCTCCAGTTGTTGTCTTACCTCTCCCGCTTGCGGGAGAGGTCGCGCGAAGCGCGGGTGAGGGCTTTCTCCTCTTGGGGGCGGTCCCATTGCGGAGATACCCTCTCCCCAACCCTCTCCCCAACCCTCTCCCGCAAGCGGGAGAGGGAGCACAGCATCCCCGCCGTTGTAGCTCAAACTCACGCCGCGATCTTCACCGGCAGTTCTTCCAAACCCTTCACGAAACTCGAATACACCCGCTTCGGCTCGCCGACCACTTCGATATGGTCGAACCGTCTCAGGATCTCTTCCCAGATAATCTTGAGCTGGAGTTCGGCAAGCCGCAAGCCGACGCAGCGGTGGATGCCGAAGCCGAAGGAGAGATGCGTGCGCGGGCGGGCGCGGTCAATGATGAATTCGTAGGGCTTCTCGATCGCCTCCTCGTCGCGGTTGCCCGAGACGTACCACATCACGACCTTGTCACCTTTCTTGATCTGCTTGCCGCGGAACTCGAAATCCGAGAGCGCGGTGCGGCGCATATGGGCCAGCGGCGTCTGCCAGCGGATCACCTCGGGCACGAAGCTGTCGAGCAGATCAGGATTTTCGCGCAGCTTGCGATATTGCTCAGGATGCTGGCTCAGTGCGAGCAGCGAGCCCGACATGGTGTTGCGCGTGGTGTCGTTGCCGCCGACGATCAAAAGCACGAGATTGCCGAGGAAGTTCTTGGCATCCATGTCGCGCGTCGCGGCGCCGTGCGCCATCATCGAGAGCAAATCGCTCTTCGGCGGCTGCGCGATGCGCTCCTTCCACAGGCGCGCGAAATAGCCGGCGCATTCGGTCAGCTCGGCCTGGCGCTCGTCCTCGGTGGCGACGAGGCCGTCGGGGCCGGGGATCGTGGTGGCGATATCCGACCAGCGCGTCAGCTTGCGGCGATCCTCCCAGGGGAAGTCGAACAGCACTGCGAGCATCTGCGTGGTCAGCTCGATCGAGACGCGGTCGACCCAGTCGAACACCTCGCCGCGCGGCAGATTGTCCAGGCACTCGGCCGAGCGCTTGCGGATGTTGAGCGCGAGATTGTCCAGATGCGTCGGCGTGAACATTGGCGCCACGGTCTTGCGCTGCGCCGCGTGGCGCGGCGGATCCATCGAGATGAAGCTCTCGCGGCGCAGATCCGGGTCGATGTCGCGGATGGTGATGCCACCGAGCGAAGACGCCGAGGAGAACACCGCATGGTTGGTCTCGATCTCCATGATGTCGTTGTAGCGCGTCACTGACCAGTACGGCCCGAACATCGAGTCCTTGCAATAGTGCACGGGATCCTCGCGGCGCAGCCGATCGAAATACGGCCAGAACGTATCGGTCCTGAACAACTCGGGATCGCCCGGATCGAATTGCTCCAGCGGCAACGTGGACGCACGCTCGCGCAATGCGTCGAGCTTGGCCGCGCTCTCGATGGTCCCATGCATGACCGTTCTCCCTGGCATGAACCGCGCGTTCTCGTTGAATTCTGCGCTGCGGTATTTGATTTGCAATTACAGCCGGTTGTCTGCGCCGGAGCAAGGGCGAGTTTTGCCACATCCAGGCCCAGCGAGAGGGGAATGCGTAGCCCGGATGGAGCGCAAGCGTAATCCGGGATTCGAGTCGCAATCGATACTGTCCCGGATTGCGCTCCACTCCATCCGGGCTACCGACCTCACAACGTGATCCCCCGCACACCGTTTGTCGTGAAATCGTGCCAGAAACCGACTGGAATCGAGGTAAATCGAACCCCGCCAGCTTGGGGGCCGACCAATCCCTGATCTATAGTTTGACCGGATCGAGACCGCATCCCGAGGTTGCCGCCGTGAACGACATGCAATGGACCCCCATCGGCTCCGAGCCGATTCCGCCGCCGCTGCCGCCGACGCGGGTGGACTTCACCGGCAATCGCTCCGAGTTCCGGAAAATGGTCACCAAGGGTGCCATGCTGGAGCTCGTCACCTTCGGCTTCTACCGGTTCTGGCTCGTCACCGACATTCGCCGCCATCTGTGGGCGAACACCGCGATCGACGGCGATGCCGCCGAATATACCGGCCGGGCCAAGGAGCTGCTGGTCGGCTTCCTGTTCGCGCTCGCGATCCTGCTGCCGATCTACCTCGCCTACTTCCTGATCGGCATCGAGTTCGAGCGCTGGCAGGGCTTTGCCTCGACGCCGCTGTTCATCGGCTTCTACGCCTTCGGCCAGTTCGCGATCTTTCGGGCGCGGCGTTACCGGCTGACGCGCACGGTGTGGCGTGGCGTCCGCTTCTGGATGGACGGCTCGGGCTGGGCTTATTCGTTCCGCGCCATGGCGTGGGGCTTGCTGGTGCTGCTCACGCTCGGCCTGGCGCTGCCGTGGCGCGAGGCCGCGCTCGAACGCTACAAGATGCAGCACAGCCATTACGGCGATCTCCGCGGCGATTTCGAGGGTGACGGCTGGACCTTCTTCAAGCGCGCTTGGTGGCTGTGGCTGCTCAGCCCGATCGCGCTCTTCATCTTTCCGCTCGCGCCGTTCTTCTATGCCGAGTTCAAGGCACGCCAATGGCGCTGGTGGCTCGACGGCATCCGCATCGGCGGCGTCAGCCTGTCCTCCAACCTGCCTCATGACGCCTTCTACGGCCTGTACTGGAAAATGATCGGCTGGTGGATGCTGCTCACGATGGCCTTCTCGGCCTATATGGGCGGCGGCGCCCTGTTGCTGGTCCAGCTGAGCGGCGTTCCGGCTGAGCAGATGCTCGGCTCCGACAATGCCGTCACGAGCATCCCGATGGTGGTGATGATGGTCATCGGCTATCTCGCCCTGGCGCTCGCGATCAATATCGTGATGCGCGTCTATCTGCAGCGCGATCTCTGGGCCAAGGTGCTGGAAACCGTCGAGGTGCACGACATCGCGGCCGCGGCGGATGTGCGCGGCAGCGGCCAGCTTGCCAGCGCGCTCGGCGAAGGTTTTGCCGATGGGCTCGATGTCGCGGGATTCTAAGCTGTGAGTGATGTGTTCGCCGACACCCCGGCGCAGTCCACCAAGCCGACCATCTTCTTCGACGGCACCTCGAGCCGCAGGCGGCAGGTCACGCTGACGTTCGGTGATGCGCTGGAGATCGCGGAGGAGGGCGAGGCACCGGTTCGCTGGGCCTATGCCGACATCCGCCGTGCCGACAGTCCGCCAGGGATCTTGCGTCTGGCCTGTACCGCCGCGCCTCCGCTGGCGCGGCTGGAGATCCGCGACGCGGCGCTCGCAGCCGATGTCACCGCCCGCTGCCTGCGGCTCGACGAGCACCGGACCTCGCGCCGCGGCGTCGCGAAGATCGTCGGCTGGTCGGTGGCTGCCACCGTCTCCATCGTCAGCGTCGTGCTGTTCGGCGTGCCGCTCGCCGCCGACCGTCTAGCGCCGCTGGTGCCGAAGCCGATCGAGCGGCGCATCGGCGACGCCTCCGAAGTCCAGGTCAAAACCATCTTCGGCGGCAAGGCGTGCGAAGATCCCGCCGGCAAGGCCGCGTTCACCAAGCTCGTCAACCGCCTGCGTGATGCCGCCGGCCTCGACGACGATTCCATGACGGCCGGCGTGCTGCCGACTGCGGTGCCGAACGCGTTCGCGCTGCCGGGCGGCAAGGTCTATGTGCTGAGGGGCCTGCTGGACAAGGCGCAGAATCCCGACGAGCTCGCCGGCATCCTCGCCCACGAGCTCGGCCATCTCAAGCATTACGACAACATGCGCGGCCTGATCTACAACGGCGGCACCTCGTTCCTGATCGGCCTGTTGTTCGGCGACGTCACCGGCTCGTCCGCCGTGATCTTCGCCTCGCGCAGCGTGGTCGAAGCCTCCTATTCGCGCGAGGCCGAGACCGCCGCCGATACGTTCGCGATCGAGGTCATGCACAAGCTCGGCCGCTCGCCAAAGCCCGCTTTCGAGCTGATGTATCGCATCACCGGCAAGGAAGGCGGCTCCACACTCACGACCATCCTCGCCAGCCACCCGCTGACCGAGGACCGCCTCGCGCGCATGACGAAAGAAGATCGCCCGGCCTCCGGCCCGCCGCTGTTGACGGACAAGGAATGGCAGTCGCTGAAGCTGATCTGCGGCAGCGGGAAGATTTAACTTACCGCGTCCCGTAGGCGCGGTCGCCGGCATCGCCAAGGCCGGGCACGATGAAGCCGGTCTCGTCGAGGCCTTCGTCCACGGCCGCGGTCCAGATCGGCACGTCTGGATGCAAGCCGCGCAGCCGCTCCAATCCTTCAGGCGCCGCAATCAGGCAGGCGAGGCGGATATCCTTCGCGCCGCGCTCCTTCAGCCGGTCGATGGCGGCCACGGCCGTGTTGGCGGTTGCGACCACAGGCGTCACCACGATGGCGAGTCGCTCGCTGAGATCGGACGGCGATTTGAAGAAATACTCGACCGCGGCAAAGCTGTGCGGCTCGCGGTAGAGCCCGATATGGGCGACGCGCGCGGTCGGCACCAGATCCATCATGCCGTCCACGAAGGTGGTGCCGGCGCGCAGCATCGGTACGAACACCAGCTTCTTGCCGGCGATCTTGGCCGAATGCATCGTCGCCAGCGGCGTCTCGATCACGGTGTCGGCGAGCGGCAGATCGCGCGTCACCTCGTAGCACAGGAGCATGCCGATCTCCTTGATCAGCTCGCGGAACGACTTTGTCGAGATGGACTTGTCGCGTACCAGCGTCAGCTTGTGCTGCACCAGCGGATGATCGACGATCGTGACGCCTTCCATGATCGGTTGCTCTCTTCTTCCCTTCTCCCCTTGTGGGAGAAGGTGGCGCGATGTCCAGACCGGATAGATAGGTAACACAGTAGACCGGATGGATGGGTAACAGTTCTCT
>Ga0102592_1003706_pt1 | contig 11179 bp, 10 predicted proteins | sample AraplaCol_mMF_r2_FD_76861 | JGI IMG/M metagenome (GOLD analysis project Ga0102592, IMG submission 76861) | Arabidopsis root microbial communities from North Carolina, USA - plate scrape MF_Col_mMF_r2 (SPADES assembly) (version 2) | ecosystem: Host-associated > Plants > Roots > Endosphere... | reverse complement strand
CGATACGGCGAGAAAGCTGCTCGAGGAAACGGATGCGCCACTCAAGACGGTTGCGTTCAAATGCGGCTTCCACAGCGCCACGCACATGCGTACGACGTTCGCCCGACGGCTCAATGTGACGCCGAAACAGTATCGGCAGCGCTTTCGAGGAGAAGTGGGCGAACACACGTTGGAACTCGATGCGCTCGCCGAGTGAACCGCGTAAATCGGGTTATGTTCCAGGCACGCGTCCCGCACGTGCCGTCTAATCAATCGTCATCGAAAGGCACGCAATCTTCATGACTCACCCCGACTCGCTTCAAGGTCTTCCGGACATTCTCGATACCGGCTTATCGGTGGTGTTTTGCGGGATCAATCCGGGGCTAGCCGCGGCGTCCGCGGGCCATCACTTCGAGGGGCGGGGAAATCGGTTCTGGCGAGTGCTTCATCTGGCGGGCTTTACGCGCGAACAGCTACGCCCTGAAGACGACCGTTCATTACTGCGCGACGGGTGCGGCCTGACGACGGCAGTATCGCGCCCGACAGCGCGTGCGGAACAGTTGTCCCGATCGGAAATCAAGGCGGCCGCGCCTGAATTCGAGCGAAAGATCACGCAGTACGCGCCGCGCTATATCGCCTTCCTTGGCAAGATGGCGGTTTCTGAATTGATCGGCAAACGCGACGTCGATTGGGGACTTCAGTCAGTCACATTCGGCGGCGCACGCGTCTGGGTATTGCCCAATCCCAGTGGCCTGAACCGCGCGTTCAGTCTGGATGCACTGGTTTGCGCGTATCGTGAGCTTCGTCTCGCGGTCGACCCGGTGCAGGCGCACTTTGAATCCACTCGCACCGGATAACCTACGTTTTACGGTTCGGCCAGATCAGCGACCGCACTTCCCACCCTCACTGTCTTCGGCGCATCGACAAACTGAAGGTGCACGTTTCTGCGTAGCGTTTCAGTCACGAATTCGACGAACGAGCGAATCTTCATGCTCGTGCCTTTTCGCTCGACGTGCAGCAGATTCACCGGAATCGACTCCGGCTCGAACGCCGCCAGGATTCGTTGCAGACTTCCGCTCAGCACTTCCGGCGCTGCCTGGTACGAAAGCAATTGCGTGATGCCCACGCGATCGACGGCCGCCATGACAGCCGCAGGCGCCAGATCGACGATCATTCGCGGGCGAACGCGAACGGGCAACCTCGAACCATTTTCGTAATACAGCCATTCAAGCGGATGCGTCACGCCCGTGAAGGACACGCAGTGATGGTCACTCAGTTGCCTGGGATGAAGGGGCTCCCCGAGCGCGTCGAGATAAGCCGGGGCCGCATAGGTGCGGCGGCTCACGGAACCCAATGGCACGGCGAACAACGAAGAATCACCAAGATGACCGATGCGGATCGCGATATCCACCCCTTCTTCGATCAGCCGCGTCGTTCGGTCGACATAGACGACATTCACGCTGACGTCCGGATAGATGTTAGCGTAGGCGTTGATGAGCGGGGCAATGAAGCGCTGGCCAAACAGGACGGGCGCGGAGACAGTCAGTGTGCCCGCAGGCTTGCTTTGCTCTGCGGCGATATTCGATTCCGCATCCGCGATGGTATCGAGTACTCTGCGGCATGCTTCGAGGTAGAACATGCCCGCGTCTGTGGGACGGATCGACCGTGTGGTCCGCGCAATCAGCTGCGCGCCGACTCGTGTTTCCAGCGAATTCAGCGCCCTCGACACCGTGGGAGCCGACATGCCGAGCTTCTCTGACGCGCCGGTAAAACTGCCTCGATCAACGATGGCGACGAACACCTCCATCTCACGAAATTTGTCCATCGTAATTCCCGACTTCAGTTCTCGACGCGATTGTATGTCCGCTTTTCCGCGTCACGCCCGGCCTGGCTCAATTCGCGCACTGAATGGCCCATAACATGCTGCGTGCGCGCTTCAAGAACCCGAGTACATCTCCGACAATCGACCAGGTCGCGTGACCTTGGGAGCGGGTATGTTCCGGCTGAAGCTTAGATCGACTCTGTTGAAGATCGGTGTGTTTGTCGCAGTGGGCGGCCCGCTTGCCACATTCAAAGGATTACTCTCCGGTCATGAAGAGATAGCCTCGTACGTGGCCATTGCCGCCGTCATCGTGGTTGCAGGTTTCGTCGTCTTGCTCAAGTCGACCCGTAGTGATGACGCGTGATTGCCATGGCCGGTTGCAAACCGCACCGGCCATGCCGGCCGCTATGCTTCGAGGATGGCCACGTTGTAGTCTTCGTCGTTGAAGGCAACGAAGAACTCTTCAGGCATCAGCCACGAATCCACGCTGACCGTATTCGCAGCGACATTGACGTCGACTTGCGCATCCGCGTCGACGCTCTTCATTGCACGCTGGATTCTGGAGATATCGTCAGACTGAATTGCTTCTTTAACTGAGAATTTCATTTTCGCTCACCAATCAATAACCGTTAATCAATTGCAGGCCGCCGGATTCATTCGACTCGATTTGATTCTATCCGGCGCCTGGATTTGCGTCGATGCACGTAAAACAACTATGTGTTTCAGATTCAGAATGATTCATGCGGAATCTATTTTATGGATTACTGCAAATGCAGCGACCTCGGCTCCAGCCCTCGATCCTGGCCGGACAGCGGAGATTGCGGCCAACCTTATGACAATAGGCGCTCATTGATCGTATGGAAAAAGTCAATTTCCATCTGATCGCCAAAAATCCCGGCAAAACGCGCATGGCCAGATTTCAAAATCAATTGGCCTAAAACGTTACACGCGGCAGCTTTAAGAAAACCTGTTCAACTCCTAGAATTGATCAGGTCATCGCACGGTAAAAACGCCGCTGCAATTCCGGGTGAATTAACCACGTAAATGATCAGGAGATCATTGCCAAGGTCTTTTCCTGGAACGCCTGAGGTCTCCGTCAGCGTCCATCGTCTGAGGGTCCATCCAGATGCGATGCGTTGTTGAGGACTATTTGCCGAGCGCACCCCTATGACGAGTGTCAATCCCTCGACGACTGAAACGGCCGGCCCGGTTGTTGCGTCGTCTCCTGCCCCGTTGCCTGCCGCGCAAGCGCCGACGTCCGCGCCTCCGGCACCCGCGCAAGCGGAGATGTCGTTGCGCCTGGCCATTGGTCTGAGTGGGATGCTGCTCGCGTCGCTGCTGGCCATCGTCAACGAACAGGTCACGGCACTTGCCATGACGGACGTGCGTGGCGCGCTCTCCATCGGACATGACGACGGCAGCTGGCTGACCGTTCTGTTCGAAGCCGCCAACGTGTCCACGATGATCTTTGCACCGTGGTTCGGTATCACCTTCACCTTGAAGCGGTTCACGATAGGTGCGGTGGCGGCCTCGATGCTGTTTGCCTTTCTCTGTCCGCTTTCGCCGAACCTGTCCACGTTTTATGTGCTGCGTGTGCTCCAGGGCGTCGCCGGTGGCTGTCTGCCGCCCATGCTGATCATCGTGGCGTTGCGCTATCTTCCGCCCAGAATCAAGCTGTATGGGCTCGCAGGATATGCGCTCACAGCAACCTTCGGGCCGACGATCGGCACGCCACTCGCCGCGTTGTGGACGGAGTATGTCAGCTGGAAGATGGCGTTCTGGCAAAGCGTGCCGTTCGGACTGTTGAGCTGTGTCGCGATCCAGTACGGCCTGCCGCAAGATGCTGTCAAGCTCGAAAGGTTCCGGACGTTCAACTGGATCGGATTGATCACAGGCGGTCCGGCTGTTGCCATGCTAGTCATGGGACTTCTACAGGGCGATCGACTCGACTGGCTGAATTCGACGTTTATCTGCGTGATGCTGTTCGGCGGAACGCTGCTTTTCATCGCGTTTCTCGTCAACGAATGGTATCAGCCGGTTCCGTTCTTCAAGCTGCAGTTGCTGTACCGCCGAAACTTCTCGCATGGTTTGTCGACGCTGGTGGGCGCCGTGATGTTGCTGGTCGGTGTCGCTGTGATTCCCGCCCAGTTCCTTGCGAAGGTGCACACGTACCGGCCGCTTCAAACCGCGCCGCTGGCGTTGCTGGTTGCCATTCCGCTGCTGATTACGCTTCCGCTGACAGCCGCCCTGCTGAACACGCGCCGGATCGATTCGCGTTGGGTCATGGCGTTCGGACTGTCGCTGGTCGCCACTACGTGCTTTCTCGGAAGCTTCATGACTTCCGAGTGGGTTCGCGAGAACTTTTACTGGCTCCAGTCGTTGCAGATCGTGGCGCAGCCGATGGTGATCGTCGCCATTCTGATGGGTGTGACAACGGGCTTGCCGCCGACGGAAGGGCCGTTCGCTTCCGCCATGTTCAACTCGCTCAAGGCATTCACCGGCGTGGCGGCTACGGCGCTGATCGACGGTCTGGGCACGGCCCGTGAGCATTTTCATTCGAGCATGCTGGTCGACCATCTGGGCAACAACGCATTGATCGCGAGTCAGAGCGTCAACGCCGCACATGGTCTCGGCGAACTCGCGCATCGGATTCACGAGCAGGCGGTGGTGCTCACCTCCGCCGACCTTTATCGCGTGATGGCGGTGATCGCCGTTGCCGTTCTCCTTCTCGTCCCAGTGCTGCCGGTGCGTATCTATCCGCCGTGGAGCACGACACCGCCATCCAATCGCTAACCATTGATTCATATGTCATTCCTCACCCGAATTCCCCCCAAACTGGCGCGCATCGCCGCGGTCGTGGTCGTGCTGGGCGTTGCTGCCTGGGGTTGTACGAAGCTGCTTGCCAATCCGGATTACGAATCCACCAACGACGCCTACGTGGCCGCCGATTTCACGCTGGTGGCGCCGCGTATTGCCGGACAGGTTTCCGAGGTACTCGTCGAGGACAACCAGCAGTTGAAGGCCGGGCAATTGATGGTGCGTATCGACGATCGCGACTTCCAGGCGGCGTTGCTGACTGCGCGGGCCGACGTGGCGGCCGCCAGGGCATCCGTCGCGAACTACGACGCCGAGATCGCGCGTCACCCTTCACTCGTCGAACAGGCGCGCGCCACGCTGCGCTCCGACGAAGCGTCGATCGATTTCGCACGCGCCAATGCGGCGCGCTACCAGAACCTGTCGGAGTCCGGCGCGGGCACGATGCAGGAACATCAGCACGCCGCGAGCGCGCTTGCCGAGCAACTCGCGCAACAGGCGCATGATCGCGCTGCGCTGGCCGCGACCGAACAGAATCTCGATGTGCTGCGCACGCAGCGCGACAAGGCCGCCGGTGCGCTGGCCCACGCCGAGGCCGCGCTGGAGCAAGCCAGGCTCAACCGCTCTTACACGGAGATTCATGCGCCCGTCGATGGCAAGGTGGGCAGGCGTTCCGTGCGGGTCGGCGCGTTCGTCACGCCCGGTGCGCCGCTGCTCGCGATCGTGCCGCTCTCCGACGCCTATGTGGTCGCGAACTTCCAGGAGAACCAGATCACCGACATGCGGCCCGGCGAGCGTGTGCGTATCAAGGTCGACAGCTTTCCTGGCGTTGTCATTCAAGGGCATATCGACAGTCTGGCGCCTGCTACCGGCGTGAGCTTTGCGCCGATCGCGCCCGACAACGCCACGGGCAACTTCACCAAGGTCGTGCAGCGCGTGCCCGTCAAGATAACGATCGATGCGGGCCAGCAGGCGGCATCTGCATTGAGCGTGGGGCTGTCTGTCGAAGCAGAAGTCGCGGTGAGCAAACATGGCAACGCGACGATCGCGGGAGCGGACAACAAATGAACGCGCGCGCGTTTTCCATTCGTACGCCCGCGTTGGCAGGTTTGCTTTGCTTTGCACTGAGCGGCTGTCTGGTGGGCCCCAACTTCGAACGTCCGACGTCGGCCACACCCGACGTCTTCAATCGCACGCAGACCGCACAGGCGCCGAGCAAGGCGACCGAATCCGAGTTCAATCCGGATTGGTGGCTGCTGTTCAATGATCCCACGCTGAACGCGCTCGAACAGAAACTGGCCGATGCGAACCTCGACGTAGCGGCGGCCTCTGCCCGTCTGCGGCAAAGCCGCGCCGAGCAGCGCGTGGCGGGCGCGGCGGAATATCCGACGCTCACGGGCGCCGCTTCGTACAACCGCGAGCGCGGCAGCGAGAATGGCATTCTTTCGTTGCTCGGCGTTTCGCCGACGGACAGCCAGCCGCAATCGGCTTCGGGCAGCGCTCCGCTTGGCGTCGCGCCGCTGCCGGGAAGCAAGGGTTCGCCCGCTTATAACCTGTATCAGTTCGGTTTCGACGCGTCATGGGAAGTCGACATCTGGGGCCGTGTTCGACGCAGCGTGGAAGCCGCGTCGGCATTGACGGATGCCTCGTATGAGGAGCGCAACGCGGTGTTGCTGTCCGCGCGTGCCGAGCTCGCGCGCGACTACATTCAACTGCGCGACACGCAGGCTCTGCTTCAGATCGCGCATCAGAATCTGGAGATTGCGCGTGACGCCACCCGGCTCACGCAAACGCGCGTACGCGAAGGCGTGACGACCGATCTCGACGTAGCCAACGCTTCCGCACAGGTCGCGACGATCGAAAGCCTGATTCCCACGCTCGAATCGCGCAGCGAAACGACGATCAATGCGATCGGCGTGTTGCTGGGCGAGCAGCCGGGCGCGTTGCGTCAGATGCTCGCCGGGACACGCGACGTTCCCGGGCTTCCGAATCAGGTGCCGATTGGATTTCCGTCAGAACTCGTACAGCGCCGGCCCGACATCAGAAAGGCCGAGGCTCAGTTGCACGCGGCAACGGCAGCGATCGGCATGGCGAAGGCGGACTTTTATCCGCGCATTTCGCTTAATGGCAGTGCGGGATTCCAAAGTCTTCAGCTGTCGAATCTCGCGGATTGGGCATCGGGTCAGTTTGTCGTCGGACCGTCGATCACGCTCCCGATTTTCGAAGGCGGACGCCTCAAGGGAACCCTGCAGTTGCGCGAGGCCCAACAGCAGGAAGCGGCGATCGTCTACAAACATACCGTGCTTCAGGCCTGGCGCGAGGTGGATGATGCGCTGATCGTCTACGACGCTGAACAGCGCAGGCATGATCGACTGGAAGAAGTCGTGAGCCTGAATCTGCGGGCGCTCTCGATTGCGCGGCAGCGCTACAAGGCCGGGGCCGTCGATTTTCTCGACGTGCTCAATGTGCAGCGGCAATTGCTCGACGCGCAGAGCAATCTCGAACAAAGCAAGGCCGACGCCGCCGCCAACCTCATCACCTTATGCAAGGTGCTCGGCGGCGGATGGGATTCGTCGTACGCGCAACAGGATGTGCGTCATTGAAGCAGCGCAGACGACGCGCGCCACCCTCCCCGTTTATCCGTTTCTTAAGCGCCGTGGACACGCGTCTGCGGCAGGTCGTCTCTGGAGAGCATGATGAAATTGTTTGTTCGCACCCTGGTTATCGCAACGGCCCTTGCCGTCCCCGCATTGTCTCAGGCTGAGGAAAGCAGTCCTCCCGTTCAATCGCAGCCGAACAGCGCCTCCGAATCCGGCTACGGCGGCAGCGCGGCTGGAAAAGACCAGGCCGGGTCGCAGAAGAAGGCGGGAGGCTTCTGGCATCGCGGCGGCAGTGCGTCGGGCGACAACTGTACCGGGCCCATCAGCTATTGCAGCATCTTCTTCGGCAACTAGGCGCAGGATCGATCACCGGGTAAGCCGCCGGCAGCGGACGCGATGCCCGGCGACTGCGTCCGGGGCCGGCCAGCGAACCCGACGCGTCCAGGCTCATCAGCGATAATGCACGGCATCTGGTCAACCGGAATCCGACCCTGCCGCGTATGAGCAAAACCGTAAATCAGCAACGCCGCATCGACGCGATGCTGCGCGAAGCCGTGGCCATGCAGCAAAACGGAGCGCAGCCCGAGGCCGAGGAGATCTATCGCGAGATTCTCGCGCTACGTCCCATGCACTTTGACGCGATCCAGCTGCTCGGCGCGCTGTCGTTACAGGCCGGGCGCATCGACGAAGGCGTCGGGTTGTTGCAGAAAGCTGTGTCGATCAACGGAAAGCAGGCACCGTTGCACTCGAATCTCGCGTACGCGTATAACGCGCAGCGCCGCTTCAGCGAGGCGCTGGCTAGCGCGAACCGCGCGCTGGCGCTGCAACCGGACTTCCCCGATGCACTGAACAATCGCGGCAACGCGCTTGCCGGACTCGACCGGCCGGCGGAAGCACTGGCGAGCTTCGACAAGGCGCTCGCCTTGCAGCCCGAACTTGCACAGGCATGGAACAACCGCGCCTGCGTGTTGCGCGACCTCGACCGCCCCGCCGACGCGCTCGCGAACTGCGATCAGGCTATCGCGCTGCAGGCCCGTTATGCCGACGCATGGAGCAATCGCGCGAACGCGTTGAGCGACATGAACCGTCCGCAGGACGCGCAAGCGAGCTATCAGCGGGCGCTCGAACTCGCTCCCGCATTCGTCGATGCCTGGAACAATCTCGGCCTCACGCTGGTGGACATGAAGCTGCACGACGACGCGCTGCAGTGCTACGAGCGCGCGCTCGCGCTGGACGCCGATTGGGCAGAGGCGCATTGGAACTACGCGTTGTGTCTGCTGCAGATGGGTCGGCTCGAACAGGGCTGGCGCGAGTACGAATGGCGCTGGCAGCGCCATCGCATCAAGGCGTCTCAGCGGAGCTTTACACAGCCGCTATGGCTGGGCGAATTTCCGCTCGAAGGCAAAACCATTCTGCTGCACGCCGAGCAAGGGCTGGGCGACACGCTGCAGTTCTGCCGCTATGCGCCGCTCGTCGCTGCGATGGGCGCAAGAGTCGTCCTCGAAGTGCCGAAGGAACTGATGCGACTGCTCGCGACGCTTCGCGGCGTCGCTGAACTGGTCGAGCAGGGCCAGCCGTTGCCGGCCTTCGATTGCCATGCGCCGCTGCTCAGTTTGCCGCTCGCGTTTGGCACGAACCTCGCAAATATCCCGTCCGGGGCACCCTATGTCAGTGCGGACAACGCGAATGCGCAGCGCTGGGCGCAGCGGCTGGCTGGCGACGGCGCGCCTGCGCTGAAGGTCGGGCTGGTGTGGGCGGGCGGAAATCGTCCGCATGTCGCCGAGCTGAGGAAGACCGATGCGCGGCGCTCGGTGACGCTCGAAACGCTAAGCCCCATCCTCGATGTGCCGCATGTGCGCTTTTACAGCCTGCAGAAGGGTCCCGCCGCAGAACAGTTGCGTGAGCACCAGGCGTTGAGCGAACGGATCATCGACTACACCGATGAACTCGATGACTTCGCAGACACGGCTGCGTTAGTAGCGAACCTCGATCTCGTCATTACGGTCGATACCGCCGTTGCTCACCTCGCAGGGGCGATAGGCAAGCCGGTGTGGATCATGAACCGCTTCGATACGTGCTGGCGATGGCTGCTCGATCGCACGGATAGTCCGTGGTATCCGGGCGTCCGGTTGTTCAGGCAACCAGCGCTCGGTGACTGGGACAGTGTGGTGAAAGCGGTGCGTGATGCGCTAGGCGCGCAAAGGTCTTAGCGATTCATCACCGCGAGAAAATCGTTGAGCCTATCCCGCTTAATACTGGAACCGCGCAGGCCGCTCATAGTAACCGTCGCCTGCACGCCGCGAAACTTACGGCGGCCATCGCGCCGTTACTCTCGCGCCCTGCACGGTTGTGACGCGCTGATACGCTTGCGCTCACTGCATCGGGATCCGATCCCTAATTGCTGGCCGGCGACTTCGTGGTCGGGGTTGCAAGCGTATTGTTAGTCTTCGGGGCCGGTGTCGAGCTGTTGTTCGGGCCCTGCTGCATGCCTGTGTTCGGCGAGCCGGCACTCATACCGCTGTCCGAGTTGGCTGCGCCTGGCGTGCCGTAACCGCTCGTCGAGTCGTTCATCTGGTTCGTTGCCGGGCTGGACGTGCTGCCATGGCTCGACGAACCGCTACCTGCCGCGCCACCCGCTGTCTGTGCATAAGCGCCGCCCGACAGCGCGAGCGCCGCGACGGCCGCGATGAGTGCGCTGGTTGCCTTGTTCATGATCCGTTCCTCCTTGATTGAACTGGAATATCGACGCAGACGATCGCCGCCTGCTCGACCATGAATTGAGCAATCACCGTGCCGCTGCTTTTCTTGCGGTACTGATACGCCACGCCCGATTCAATCGGCATGAACCGGCCCGAATGCGCCATCGAAATGAGTGTTGTGAAGCGCGCGAGCGCTTGATGCTCGTACTCGCCTCACCTCAGCTTTGCGCAATGGTCTCCCACGCACCCGATCGCGCCGAGCGAAACACAGCGTCGATCACACGCATATTGGCGCGCGCATCTTCAAGTGGGATAGCCTGCGGGGTTCCACTCAGTATCGCCTCCGCGAACGTGGCGGCAGCGACACCATATTGATCGCACGCCGGAATCTCCACCCAGCGATCAGTCCCGGCACCGGCGCTCGTGTTCTCACTCACTAACAGACGCGTCGGCCGATCGTTTGGTGCATTGAATGGAATCTCGACCTCGATTCGCCCCTTCGTACCGTGAAATTGCATCCGCTGATATGGGTGCGTCTGAGTCGAGTAAAAGAAACTCGCCTGCACACCGTCGAAGTCCATCAGCACGGAGCCTAGCCGGTCCACGTCGAATACGGGGTCCTGCTCGATCAGCGCAACCACGCGGCCTGGCTGAGCCCGGGTAACGAAGCGTGACGTCGTGATGGGATAACAACCGATATCGAGCAGACCGCCGCCGCCCAGTCCGCTCTGGTTGCGGATATTGTCAGGGTTCGTGTTGTTATAGGTGAAGCCGCCCGTCACCGCCCGCAATTCGCCAATCGCGCCGTCGTCGATCAAGCTACGCACCTTCAGCCATTGCGGATGCGTGCGCACCATGAAGGCTTCCTGGATGCATCGGCCGCTCCGGTCGCGCGCCGCGATGAGCCGTTCAACCTGCTGCGCATCGAGCCCGATCGGCTTCTCACACAGAACGTGCTTGCCCGCCTCGACGGATTTGATCGTCCATTCCACGTGAATGTGATTGGGCAGCGGAATATAGACCGCGTCGATTTCCGGGTCCGCAAGCAGCGCTTCGTAACTGTCGTATGCGACGCTCAAACCATATCGGGCCGCGGCTTCCCGGGCCTTCTCCTGAGAGCGCGACGCGATGCCCTTCACCCGGCACTTCGGCGCGTTGTGCATGGGCACGACAACCTTGTCGTTGATCTTCGCGGTGCCCATGATGCCCCAGACAACTTCATTCTTTGCCATGACATTCCCTTTTCCGATTGAGTCGCTGAAGAG
>Ga0102592_1003695_pt1 | contig 11207 bp, 10 predicted proteins | sample AraplaCol_mMF_r2_FD_76861 | JGI IMG/M metagenome (GOLD analysis project Ga0102592, IMG submission 76861) | Arabidopsis root microbial communities from North Carolina, USA - plate scrape MF_Col_mMF_r2 (SPADES assembly) (version 2) | ecosystem: Host-associated > Plants > Roots > Endosphere... | reverse complement strand
ACATTGTGGGTGAAAGTGGTCCGGTTAATTTCCACGGCGACAACGCCCATTGCAAAGTAGGCGTCTACCATCCATGCAACGTCAGCCGAACTGATCGCCAGAATAAGTTGCGCAAGGGCTTCCTGATCGGGACCGGATAGCTCGCCCATGATGCCAAAATCGTGAAAGCACAGTCGCCCATCTGAGCGGACAAATACGTTGCCTGGGTGTGGATCCCCGTGAAAGAAGCCATGCTCGAAAATCTGTTTCAGGAATGTTTTCATGAGCTTTGCCGAAAGACGTTGCCGTTCCGGGCGGTCTGGTAATGGCTGATCGGCTAGCTTGTGACCGGCATTTCGCTCCATGGTCAAGACAACGCGACTGGTGAGATCCCAGTGGATACGCGGAATAAAAACGCTAGGGTCGTCCTTGAAGTTCTCTCGCAGGCGGTCGCCATGACGTCCTTCCGTCTCATAGTCCAGTTCGTCATTGATGGTTCGGGCAAACTCCTCGACCAGGTCCATCGGCCCAAACCGGCGGCTTTCCGAAATCAGCTGCTCGAGCCGACGGGCCAGAAAGCGCATGATCGCGATGTCCGCGCGAATGACGGCTTCGATCCCCGGGCGCTGCACCTTGACCACGACGCTTGTTCCGTCATTGAGGTATGCTGCGTGGACCTGCCCGATTGATGCGGCGGCAAGCGGCTTCTCGTCGAATGTGGAAAACAGTTCATGGACGGGCTTTGCGAGTTCGCGCTCGATGATGGAGCGGGCTTGCGCCCCAGGAAACGGAGCGACGTTGTCCTGGAGCGCCTGCAACTCGACAATCCATGCCTCGGGTAACAGGTCACGCCGCAAGCTGAGAAGTTGCCCGAACTTGATGAACGCCGGGCCGAGCTGCGCAAGCATTTCACGAAAACGTCTGGCGTCGCAGTCGCTGGGTCCCGAAACGGTGCTCGCCGCTCCAACAGCGTCCCGACCGAACTGCAAGCGCTCGACATAGTGCGCCCATCCTGTGCTCGCGACTATCTGCATAATCTGCATAAGTCGCGGCAGCCTGGCCGGCGTGGAACCTCCAATCGCCACGTTATGGGGATCTGAACGGGCGGCGGAACACATTCGTTTTCTCCTCTAATGCGGGACGCCGCTCGTTCAGGTCCCTCGTCAACCGGTCTGCACGGCGGCCGTTTCGAATCAAAATCCACGGTTGGCTCGTGGGCCTGAGTGACGGGCGGTCCGGCTTTCGGTCATTCTAAAAAGGTTAGCGCCCCGCTTTCCTGCCAGCTTGACGCAAATCAATCCGGGAATGGCCCGCATGCGGAAGAAATCGCGACGCCCGTATGGTTTTTTCGGACGAGACGAAGCTGCCTTTGCGGGTAAAGGTCTTTGCATTGAGCGAGAATTGGACTTGACGTTACCGGGCGCGGCACCCGTTCCGGCGAAGCCGGTCGGCTGGTGGCCGCGCCTCGACGCGTAGCGGCACCGCGTTGCCAACTCAACGTAACCGTCCTCGCGCCTTGAAGACCTCGATTTGCAGCGCACGTTCTGCAGCATCGAATGCACTGCCGATCGCAAGTTCGATACTTTCGTTCTGCCCATGCCCGATGAGCGTTGCACCGTCTTCGGCCATCAAGACATCAAGGCTGACGTCGTATCGGATATTTCCACGGTCGGTTCGCGTCAAACCGATCGCGAGCTTGCAACCGAATACTTTCGCCGCGTAGCGTTCAAGCCGGATGAGTTGTGCGGCGGCTTCCGCTTCCAGCGAGTCCGATCCGCTGAAGCCGAGATAGACGATGTCCATACCGATGTCCACTTTCGTCCTTCCACCGTCGCTGCGCAGCCCCAACCCTTGCATGTCGCTATAGAAAAAGGATGGCTTGCCCGCAGCCGCTGCCGTTGACATGCATCAAAGGGCATCGGTGTGGCAGTTGGTACGAAAACGCCCGTGCCTGCCTCAACAATCCCGAGTTGGAGAAAGCGCGCGCCGACGGGGCGGGCGAGCGGCAAACCCACATAGTGCTGTCATGGGTCAGGCCTTCTCAAAACTATTGGCGTATGTGATCGAGAATTCGCGCCTGTGCTCAAGCAACTCATCGCGCTCATCCTCGCGACAGGATTGGCGAAGGTGGTGGACACGATCGATGAAGCCAGTCAGGTCAGCAAGGATATTGATTTGCTCAGACCAGACGTGGTCCTGATCGACCTTCACCTGCGCGTCGGCAGGAGGATGGGCGCGTAGCCGATCACGACTGGGGAAGGCTTCCGTGCCAGAGGACGTAAGGTCTGGCAGTCGTCTACCTGTTTCCAGCATTGATCTTGATCTACGAGATCTATCGCGTCGGATATTGGGTTTCCCAGCAGGGGATGAACTTTGTCGCATTCAGCCAGACGGGCAATGAGAATGCCCTGATGCTTGCCATGTTCGCGGTACAGGTTGTCGTCGCCCTGCTGTTTATGGCCTTGGTCTGGTCCACTCATCATCCGGACTTCGAGCATCGGCTGACGAATCTGGCGCTTGGCCTCGCGTGTTCGGGCGCCGTGCTGGCGTTCGATTACATCGCGCTTCAGCGGCCGGCCTGATGCTGTCGGGAAGCCATGCGACGGCTACGAGGTGGAGTGGAGCAATGGGCTGGACGGGCCAAGATCACTTCCTCGGATGGTAAAGCTGCGCAGCGTGATGCGCCACTGTAGGCGCTGACAGGTTCATAAAAACAGTGTACGTCAGCACATCCTGCATCGGGTTGCCCTCGAACTGGTTAGCCTCTTTCCACGGCGGTTCACGCGCGGTTTCGCGCGCACCGGGATAACGGCTGGAAGCTTGTTTCAAGAACCAGGCCTGCAATGGTCGCGGCGAATCCGACACGCCTGCAATGCCCGATCACTGCGAGCGATTGAAGGATCGCGTGGAAGACGTACTTTCACGTTGCGCGCGGTTTAATGCTGGAGCCGCGCTTCCCGTTAAGGACCCGCCTGGGCCATGCACGTGCCCATCAGGGAACGACCAGGTCGACTTGCAGCGCTACGCGTACGCTCAAAACGTCGTTCTGTATCGAGCGCAGTCTTCCCGTTGCCACTCTTACGTTAGTTGACGGAAGTCAATTGGATCGCAGCTCTCAATCGTACATTCATAGCGTAACAGTGCGAATCAAGCCGGACGTCTGCTCGCGGCAGGCGCTGAACTCGGGAGACGTCATGGACGGAGCGAAGAGGGGAAGAACGATATGTGCGGTTGTAGCGGTGTGCTTGACCGCATGTGGCGGTGGTAGTTCTCCGCCGACGCCAAACGCCGACCCGCAAGGATTCTGGCAGGGAACAGCGGGCGATGGACGGGATGTTTCCACCTTGATCCTTGAACAGGGTCAGTATTTTATGGTCTTTTCTTCCGGCACCACGGTAAGCGGCATGGTCGAGGGAGCATTTAGCGTGAGCGGCAACACGCTTATTGACAATGCCGCGATCGATTTTCCGGCCTCGGGGGCCGCCACTACTGCGAGCGTTACGGGTTCCGTCACGACACGACAGTCGCTATCCCTCACCGATGCTGAGTCCAGCGGCGTCAGAGCGGTCACGGGGACCTATAGCCCCGCCTACGACACCCCGGTAGATATATCGGAAGCCATTGGCAACTGGGTGGGAAACATAGGCAGTACGGGGGAGACCAGACTCACGATCAGCCCGGATCTTTCTTTCACGGGCACGCAGGGATCGTGTTCGTTCAGTGGCTCGGTGCATGCGCGGCCAACGGGCAAGCACGTGTTTGATGGAAGTTTAACGTTCAATGATGTGTCGTGCGCGTCTGGAACCGGAACATCAATGAACGTCGAAGCTGTCGTTTCAGGAACGAAGATCACTGCTGTAGGTGTGAACTCCTGGACAACAGTCGGGTTTGCGTTTGTCGGAGCGCGGCAATGACGAGTGGCAAAACGACTGTATCCGGGATCTGGCGGTCAGCGCATTACGCAGACGAGGCGTTCCTTCAGATGCCCCACTGCGCGAAAGGCGTTCCTGGCCTGATCGCAAGGGAGGTTGCGTACGCGATTTGCGTTCGACATCAACCACCTTCAAAACGGGACGCGCTGACCGCGCCAGTACTGTACTGAGATGAAGCACATCATGCCTTCTATATTCAGATCGAGATCATTTAGGATAGCGGCCGCACTGATCATGTCGCTTGGCTGTCCAAGGTTGACGGAGGCGCAGAGCGCGAGTGCGCCTCCATCGGCTGCCCAGTCGCCAGACGATATGGCCTCGGAATCTCGCGGAGGATCGTTGGCTCCAGCGGGAATGTCGGGAAATAAAGGGAAAACGCGTGCGCAGGTGAAGCAGGAACTGGAGCAGGCTAAGAAAAGTGGCGAAATGAATCGCATCAACGAGTTCTACGGCTTATCGCGATGGTGACCGTGCGGGCGCTTTAAACGACGTACTTCGCGGCGGTGTTACAAGCATGTTATTGCGGCTTCGTAGACGGCCCCGCGCTAGATCCAGGTTCAAGCGGGCAGCCCGAAAATGGCACAATTGGTAAGCGGATGATAAGCCCGACCGGGTATGTAGTCCGGTCCACAGCCAGCGAAAAATATCGCTGCTGCGTCGCCGTCGCAGCGCTTCCAGAGATATCTCAAGCCGAGAGCGCCGCGGACGAGGTGCTGCGGACCACGCTATACGGCGCTCTCGTGCATGTGTGCAATAGCTTGCGCAACTAGTGGCGCGCTATCCAGCACGGTAAGCCGCTCTAGAAACGCACCGCGTGGCACGCGCCACGGCGCGACACTATCGGTCACGACGACGCTCGCCAGCGTGCCGTTGCCCAGCTTTTCGCACGCATCGGCGAGGAAAAGACCGTGCGTGGCAGCAGCATGAACTTCGGTCGCGCCCAGCGCAAGGCAATGGCCGGCAACCAGCGAGAGCGTGGTTCCCGAACCGATCAGGTCGTCGACGATGATCACGCAGCGGCCCGCCAGATCGCCGACGACAGGCTTTCCGGTGACGATGCCGCCGGCGCGCAGTTTCCCAGCGAACGCCGCTTCCACGGGGCTATCGAGCAGCTTCGAAAGCCGGGCGCGAAAGTCCTCTGCGCGCCGGACACCGCCTGCATCAGGCGAAACGACAACGAGCGCCCTGTCGCGCAAATGTGACGCGAACCACTGTGCGAGCAGGCCGTTTGCCTCGAGATGCTCGGTCGGAATTCGAAAAGCGTTCTGGTACGCGGCCTGATTGTGAACATCGAGCGTGGCGAAACGGGATGCGCCCACGGCTTCGAAAAGCTGCGCAACATAGCGTGTGGTCACGGGATCGCGTGTCTGCGAACGACGGTCCTTGCGCGCGTAACAGAGGTAGGGTGCGATGACACTCACACGCGCCGCGGAGGCGTCGACCAGAGCTCCCACGAAAAAAAGCAGCTCGCACAGCTTGTCGTTCACCGTGTGACCGGGTTCGGCATACAGCGAATGGATCACATACACGTCGCGGCCGCGGACGCTCTCGAGCGGGCGCATCTTGTGTTCACCATCCTCGAAAGGACGCCACTCGTGCTCGGCCAGCGCCGTGCCAAGCGTGGTGGCCACACGCTGCGCGTAGGCGTGACTCGCGGGAGGGGAGAAGAGCATTGGCGCGGTGTTCATCGTGATGTCTCCTGGTGGTCTGTTTGCATTCGTGCGGCGTGAGCATGCGCTACGCGCTCTTCGTGGTCTTTCCAAAGCGTGCAGCTAAGCCGCTGCACGCCTGCCAGATACGTCTGCCAGACTGGTTGACCGAAGCAACCTATGGACTCTCGGAAGCCTCGCGAGTACGTGAGCGCATGGTCCGCGCAAGCAGCGGGCGCAGTTGCGCGAGCGAGCGTGCGTTCAGCACATCCGCTTTTTCCAGCCATCCGCGGCGCGCCTGATTGACGCCATAGCGCAAGTTGTCGAGCTGGGCCTCGCTGTGTGCGTCGGAATCGATGGAAATCAGTACACCGTGATCCTTCGCCATGCGGCAGACCGTATCGGTCAGATCAAGGCGCTCGGGCTGGGCATTGAGTTCCAGAAAGCAGCCGCGCTCCCTCGCCTTGCGGATCACGCGCAACATATCGATGTCCGCTGGTTCCCGGCTGCCGATCAGCCGGCCGGAAGGATGCGCCAGCACGGTCATCGAGGGATGGTCCAGCGCGCGAAGGATACGCTCGGTCTGGCGCTCGCGCGGCAGATTGAAATGACTGTGAATCGCGCCGACCACAAGATCGAGCCGGGCAAGAACAGCATCGGGAAGATCGAGCCGGCCGTCTTCGAGTATGTCGACTTCTATGCCCTTGAGCAGGGTGATACCCGTTAACTGTGCGTTGAGCTGGTCGATCTCACCGATCTGTGCCGCGAGCCTCGTTGCGTCCAGGCCGTGGGTCATCGCCAGGCGCTTCGAATGATCCGTAATGGCCAGATACGACAGGCCGCGCTCGCGGGCGGCAAGGGCCATCTCGCGTAGCGATGCGCGGCCGTCGCTGGCGAGCGTATGCGTGTGCAGGTCTCCGCGCAGATCGCTGCGCGTAACCAGGGCAGGCAGGGAAGCGTCGCGCGCCGCTTCGATCTCACCCCGGTCTTCGCGAAGCTCTGGCGCGATCCACGGCAGGCCGACGCTCGCATAGACGGACTCCTCGGTCTCGCCGGCAATACGCGTCTTTCCGCGGAAAACGCCGTATTCGTTGATCTTGAGGCCGTGCTCCTGGCCGAGGCGGCGTAACGCCACATTGTGCGCCTTCGAGCCCGTGAAGTAGGTGAGCGCAGCGCCGAAGCTCTGGGGTTCGACTACGCGCAGATCGACCTGCAGTCCGCCGCGAAGCACGATGCTTGCTCGGGTAGGGCCATGCGCGAGTACCGCGGTGGCGTCGTCATAATGGGCAAACCTCTGGGTGACCGCGGCCGGATCGCGTGCCGTGGCGAGAATGTCGATGTCGCCAACGGTGTCGCGCAGGCGCCGCAGGCTACCCGCCGCTTCCACGCGTTCTACGTCGGGCAATGCCGCGAGCCAGACCAGCAGGGCCTCTGCGCGCTGGCTGGCCTGTGCGAGTTGAAAGCGGCGCGATTTGTCGAGGCGACCCTGCAGGTTTGCAAGGATTTGCGCCTCGGTCAGCGGACCGAATCCGCGCAACATGTGGATCCGGCCCTCCGCGGCGGCCTGCTCCAGTTGTTCCAGAGACTGCACATGCAGTTGCTCGTAGAGCTGCCGCACGCGCTTTGGTCCGAGGCCCGGCACGCGCAGTAACGCGACGACTGCCGACGGCAACTGGGCTCGCAGGCTCGCAAGTAGCGGGCATGAGCCAGTGGCGACGATTTCGCGGATCTTGAGCGCAAGGTCGTCGCCGATCGCGGGAATCGTTTTCAGGTCGGCACCCTCCGCGATCATCGTTCGCACGTTTTTCGCGTACTCGCCAACCGATCGCGCTGCGTTGCGATACGCGCGCACGCGGAACGGATTATCGCCCTGAATTTCGAGCAGGTCGGCAATTTCGTTAAAAATCTCGGCGATATCTGCGTTGTGAATTGGCATTTGCTCGGCTCGGTGCGCCCGACGTGTCATATGGGTGAGTACGCTTCTGCACACCCCTTTTCTGAACACAGCATGGTCGTCGGCGTCACTTACACGTTGATCCAGGTCATCGTCCCATGCTTGATCGATGTCAATCGGGTTGGACTGCGGACATAAGAAGATCTGAATTGTCCGCTTCGTGCCACTCACATCTCTGGCACGAGTCGCGCGCGGGTGACGCAGCCGCGAATTCCTGCTGGGGCTGCCATTCGCTGGGCGGATGCGATGGCATGGGGGATTCATGATGGACAACGCTGGCCGTCCTTCTCGACATGGCTGGCTACGCCGATATGTTCAAGGCGCATGCGCTTGTCTGGTGCTTGCGATCGGCACGACCTGGCTTGGCGCAATCTATGACTACCCGCTGAACGCAGGTGTCGTGGCGGGTATGAACGCGCCAGAATGCGCGTCGGTGCGTGCGTTGCCGGCCGGTGCGCGCCTCGCTGCGGCGCTTCCCGAAAGCGATCGCTGCCTCGCCCTGTTCATGTACCGCACCTCGTTTCCGAACGCGGCAGACGATGCGGCTTCGTATCAGGCGTGGGTGCTCCAACAGCGCGTCAGCGAATTCTGGAAACTAATTGGTTATGTTCTCGTGTTGTGGTTTGTCGTGCTGTGCATCCTTGCAATCGCCGCCACCCTCATCAACGCGCTGGTTCGGCGCATACGTCATACGTCGTCGACCCGTTCCGCCGATGCGCCATCCAGATCGCGCGGTTGCCGGTGAGTATGCGACGTCGCCCGCTTCGGCGCTCAAAACGTCGCTTGCGAGAACTGTCCGCGTCATCCACTTGATCGAAATCAATTGAGTGTGCGGAACAGACACGATGATCCTTACAAGAGGTGCTGCTTCCGCGCGGTGGTCATGGCGGAGCGCGGTGATGAACAGGAGCGACAGATGCAAACGCTGCAGGTTGAGATTCCCGTTGATTACGTCAAGCTTGGCGGGATTCTCGAGATTCCCGATCACGCGCGCGCGGTCGTCGTATTCGTGCACGGCAGCGGCAGCAGCCGCTTCAGCCCGCGAAACCGGCAGGTGGCGGCGGGTCTGCAGCAAGCCGGGTTCGCAACGCTGCTATTCGATCTGCTGACGCTGGATGAGCAGCGGCACGACGACATCGACGCGACCTACCGCTTCAACATCGCGCTGCTGGCGCGACGGCTGGGCGCAACCCTTGCCTGGCTGCAGCAAAGGACGGCGGTCGGGTCGCTACAGGTGGGACTCTTCGGCGCGAGTACAGGCGCCGCGGCCGCACTTGTCGCAGCGGCAGAGACGGTTACGGTGGGCGCCATTGTGTCGAGGGGGGGACGGCCTGACCTTGCGCGGACATCGCTCATGTCCGTCCGCGCGCCAACGCTGCTGATCGTCGGTGAACTCGACACGGAGGTGACCCGGCTGAATTACAAGGCCGCCAGGCAACTGACGTGCGAGCATCGCACGGCAATCGTGGAGGGAGCGACGCACCTCTTCGAGGAACCCGGCACTCTCGACGAAGTCACCCGCCTTGCCGTTGACTGGTTTGCGCGCTGGCTCACCGCCCCGTCATCCTGAGCGCGCAACGGTACCGCACCCGTTACACATGCAGCCACGCCATTCGAGCTTCACGGCATCACTGACTGGATATCGACCATGAATCATGTTTTTCGAAATCGCGCCGATGCTGGCCAGCAGCTCGCGGATGCGTTAAGTCGCTATGCCGGGCGCCGCGATGTCGTGGTGCTGGCACTGCCGCGCGGCGGCGTACCGGTTGGCTATGAAGTGGCGAAGGTCTTGTGCTGTCCCCTCGACGTGCTACTGGTGCGCAAGCTCGGCGTGCCACATAACCCCGAGCTTGCTATGGGCGCCATCGCAACGGGTGACGCGCTCTATCTCAACGAGCCCGTCATGCGCGCGGCCTACGTGAGCGCGGAGCAGGTCGATGAAGCCATCGAGCGTGAACGCATCGAGCTGCATCGCCGCGAGCTGGCCTACCGGGGGGAGCAGCCACCCGCAGGGGTCGAGGGCAAAACCGTGATTGTCGTGGATGACGGCATGGCGACGGGATCAACCATGCACGCGGCGCTCAACGCAATGCGCACGCGGCACCCGAAGCAGATCGTTATCGCCGTTCCCGTGTGCCCGGCGGGAGCTGAAGCCCCGTTTGAGTCGATAGCGGATGACTTCGTTTGCGTGATGCAGCCCGACTGGTTCATGGGCATCGGCCAGTTCTACGACGACTTCACCCAGACGAGCGACGATGACGTGCGAACCTGCCTCGCCGCCGCGCACGCCTGGCAACGGACCGCGCCGAGCGGTGATGATGGCCGCGGTCGCGCCGCTTCGGCGGACGACGGTACGGCTTGATCGGGCGCAGCTGCGCGTGTGTCGCGCGAGCCGCACCCTGTTCGCCTGACGTCCTTTCGCCGCGCGAGTCCCGTATTCCGCATGGAGGAACCTCATCATGCAGCGATCCAAAACTCCGTTTCTTGCCGTTCGCGCGCTTGGACAGCGTCTGAAGGGAGATATCACGGACTACGATGCACTTCTGGAAATGGCGCGTGTCCGGGACCTGGTCCTGCTTGGCGAGGCCACCCACGGCACGGCTGAGTTCTATCGCATGCGTGCGGAAATCACGCTGCGTCTGATTACTGAATGTGGCTTCGACACCGTCGCTATTGAAGGTGACTGGCCGGACGCATGGCGTGTCGACCGCTTCGTACAGGGCGAAGGGACCGACGACGCCTCGTCTGCACTCGATGACTTCGAGCGCTTCCCCGTCTGGATGTGGCGCAACCGGGAAGTGCGCGAGTTCATTGCGGCATTGCGCAGAATCAACACGACGCGGCCGCGGCAGAAGCGGGTGGGCTTTTATGGTCTCGATCTATACAGCCTCTACCGTTCCGCGGACGCGGTGATCCGATATCTCGAGGGTGTGGACCCGGAAGAGGCCGCACTTGCGCGCAGGCGCTACGCGGCACTGGACCATGTGCGTGAGCCGCAGGCCTACGGCTACGCGGCGGCGCTTGGCGCTCGTCCTGCCGCTCAGGCTGGCGCGGTGCGGCAACTGCTCGAATTGCGCGCCGTCGAATCTGACTATCTTGCGCACGACGGCACCGACGCGCTCGACGCACAGTTCTTCGCCGAGCAGAACGCGCAGGTGGTGGTCAACGCCGAAGCATACTACCGCGGGATGTTCAGCAGCCGGCTGAACACGTGGAATCTGCGTGACGCCCACATGGCCAGCACGCTATTCGCGCTGGCGCGCTACCGCGTGCGGCGCGGCGGCAGTGGCAAGGTGGTCGTCTGGGCGCACAACTCGCATCTTGGCGATGCACGCGCAACGGAGTCACGGCGCCGCGGGGAGTGGAACCTGGGCCAGATCGTGCGCGAGAACGCACACGATCGCGCGGTGCTGGCGGGATTCACGACGTATACGGGACATGTGTCGGCCGCCTCACAATGGGACGGCGAGGTCGAGCAGAAATGGGTCCGTCCGGCGCTGGCCGATAGCTGGGAGCATCTGTTCCACACCACGGGCTATGACCGTTTCTTCCTGCCGATGCAGGACGAGAGTTCCCGCGCGCTCGACGAACTCCTGCTCGAGCGCGCGATTGGCGTGCTGTATCTGCCGCAGACGGAGCGGCAGAGTTACTATTTCGAAGCCTCGCTCGCATCACAGTTCGACGCGCTATTTC
>Ga0102592_1003690_pt1 | contig 11222 bp, 6 predicted proteins | sample AraplaCol_mMF_r2_FD_76861 | JGI IMG/M metagenome (GOLD analysis project Ga0102592, IMG submission 76861) | Arabidopsis root microbial communities from North Carolina, USA - plate scrape MF_Col_mMF_r2 (SPADES assembly) (version 2) | ecosystem: Host-associated > Plants > Roots > Endosphere | place... | reverse complement strand
AAGCTGGGCGGGCTGTGGATGGTGATCCACCCGCTGGCGCAGGTGCTGATTTTCGCGCTGATCCTTTCAGAAGTGCTGTCGGCCAAACTGCCGGGGGTGGACAACAAGTACGCCTACGCGCTGTATCTGATGGCAGGCATGCTCTTCTGGACGCTGTTTGCCGAAACCATCCAGCGATGTCTCACGCTCTTCATCGACAACGCCAACCTGATGAAGAAGATGGCATTTCCACGGCTGTGCCTGCCGGTTATCGCCGCGGGCACCATGCTGGTGAACAACGTGCTCCTGTGTGCGGCGATCTTTGGTGTGTTCGCCGTGCTTGGTCACTTCCCGGACGAAAACGCGATCTGGCTGCCGGTACTGGTGCTGATGACCCTGGCCCTGGCAATGAGCTTGGGCACCCTGCTTGGCGTGATCAACGTCTTCATGCGCGATCTCGGCCAGGTGATTCCCGTCGTGCTGAACGCGCTGTTCTGGCTGACACCTGTGGTCTACAACCTCAATGCGCTGCCCGCGCGCTACCAGGCCTGGTTCAAGTTCAACCCCCTCTACGTTCTTGTCAGCAGTTACCAGAACGTCCTCGTCTACGGCAAGCCGCCGCTTTGGGGCCAGCTGGGTGGCCTGGTGCTGGCCACGACCGTGCTGGCCGGTGTGGCATTGGTGATGTTCCGCAAGTCCAGCGCTGAAATGGTGGACGCCCTATGAGTTCTTTGTTGAAAGTGCGCGGCGTAGGCAAGTGCTACTCGCGCTGGAACAGCGAGTGGATGCGTTTCATGTCTTGGTTCGGCCTGCCGGTCAAGCCGGCGGAGCAGCACTGGGTTCTGCGAGAAATCAGTTTCGCGGTAGGCCCTGGCGAAAGCGTGGGCATCGTAGGGCAGAATGGCGCCGGCAAGAGCACCCTGCTCAAGCTGATCACCGGTACGTCGCAGCCCACGAAGGGCAGCGTGACGCAGACGGGTAAGGTGTCGGCGATCCTCGAACTTGGCATGGGGTTCAATCTCGACCTTACCGGGCGCCAGAACGTCTATCACGCCGCCGGGCTGATGGGACACCCGCAGCAGGCCATCGCCGACGCCATGGATGACATCGAAGCATTCGCCGAGATTGGTGAATACTTCGATGCGCCGGTGCGGACGTACTCCAGCGGCATGCAGATGCGCGTCGCGTTCAGCGTCGCCACCGCGTTCCGCCCGGACCTGCTGATCGTCGACGAAGCGTTGTCGGTGGGCGATGCCTACTTCGTGCACAAGTGCTTCGACCGCATCAAGGCATTCCGCGAACAGGGCACCAGCCTGCTTTTCGTTTCGCACGATCCCACTGCGGTCCAGGTATTGTGCGATCGCGCGATCCTGCTCGAGGGCGGCAGGCTGCTTCTGGATGCGGATCCAAAGCAGGTCATCGATTACTACAACGCGCTGATTGCACAGAAAGAGCAGGGCACCATCAACGTTGCCGTGCGAGAAGATGGCGCTGCGGCGATATCCTCAGGCACGGGCGAGGCGGCGATCGCCAGCGTGCACCTGCTCAACGAAAAGGGTGAGGCCACCGAATATGTGTCGGTAGGCGAGCGCGTGACCCTGCGCGTGGGGGTGAACGTAACGGCGCCGGTTGAGAAGCTGGTGTTCGGCTACATGATCCGCGACCGCCTCGGGCAGACCATCTTCGGTACCAATACCCACCATACCGAGCAGGTAGTGGTGGGTGCGGTCGTGGGCCAGTCATTGACCTTCAGTGCCGATTTCACCGCCATGCTCGGGCCCGGCACCTACTCTGTCTCGGTGGCGTTGAGCGATGCACAGGACCATCTTGGCCATAATTATGAATGGCGCGACATGGCACTGGTATTCTCCGTGGCCAACATGGACAAGCAGTATTTCATCGGGACCAGCTGGATACCCCCCCGGATATCCATTGAATAACCGCCCCGCCCAAGCGCGGCCCGCCCGCGTCGACCCAAACAGCGTCTAGATAATCTGAGGATCCATCGATGTCATCCAGTCAGGAAAGCTTGATTTCAGCCGACGAGGTGATGCGCCGCGTGCGCATGCGCCTGGGCGTCGGCGACATCGTGTCGGGCGGCCCGGTGTCGGCCAGCCTCACCAGTGTGGTCGCTGGCGCTACGAGCGCGCCGCCGAACGCAGCCTTCAAGCCGCCGACCGCTGACTTCAAGAAGCGCGATGAGTATGTGGTCGCTGATTTTCTGGCGTATGACGACCTTGCGTTCATCACCCACGCTTACCAGGCTATCCTGCACCGTGAGCCGGACGATAGCGCGCGTGGCCATCTGGAGGCGCTGCGCTCAGGCGGTGCAACCAAGATTGAGATTCTGGCTGCCCTTCGCTGGTCGCCCGAAGGTCTCAGTCACGGGGTGCATATCGACGGGCTGTTGATTCCGTACAAGCTCCACAGTTGGAGGCGGATTCCTTTGCTTGGGTGGGTGCTGCACTGGTGCCACACGTTGGTCCGTCTGCCGCGGCATTCGCGGGTGGTGGATGCGCATATCTCTGCAGTGAGCGGGGATCTGCAGTTCTTCCAGGGCAACATTTCCCAGGTCGTTGCTGACCAAGGCATGCGTCTGGAGTCACAGGAGCGAGCGCTGCAGAACCTGCCCAGTACTGAAATGGTTGACGAGTTGGGACAGCGTATCAACGTGCTTACCCAGCAGCTGGCTGAACAGGTAGCGGCGCTGCACGCATTGCCGCGCTACCGGCCGCCGCCGCGCGAGGCTGCTGTGGCAACGGCTCCTGTCAAGACCGTGCAGGCAGTGGATGCGTCTGCGGTCGACTCCGATCTTGATGATCTTTACGCGGCGTTCGAGGATAAGTTCCGTGGTCCTCAGGACCAGATTCGGGAGCGTTTGGCCCCTTATCTCAAGTTCGTGGCGGATATCGGCGCTGGCTCCGCATCGGCGCCGATACTCGATCTGGGCTGTGGTCGCGGTGAGTGGCTCGGAATGCTTCGTGATGAAGGGCTCCAGGCATCGGGCGTGGATCTAAACGGTCTGTTCGTGGAAGAGTGTGAGAAGAAGGGCCTGCAGGTCGAGTACACCGACGCGCTGACCAAGCTGCGTGGATTGCCCAACGCGTCAACCGGGATGGTCACGCTGTTCCATCTCGCAGAGCATCTGACGTTCCGCACGTTGGTCGATCTCCTCGATGAGGTCCACCGGGTGTTGCTGCCGGGTGGCGGCTTGATCGTAGAGACGCCGAACCCGGAGAATGCGCTGGTTGCGCAGTGGGCGTTCTACATGGATCCGACGCACCGTAACCCGCTGCCTCCGCAGATGTTGCGCTGGATGGTGCAGGCGCGCGGTTTCGTGCAATCCGATATCCGACCGCTCTTCGAGGCACGTGGAACGCCGGAAGTTGCTTTCGTGCCGGAGGATGTGCCAGGCGCCGCCACGATCAACGCGCTGGTCAGGCCACTGCATGCATCGCGAGATTACGCAATCATGGCGCGTAAGTCGGTTTCCCTGCCGTGACGTCGAAAGTCCTGGTTACCGGCGGTGGCGGCTTCGTTGGTCGTCATTTGCTGTCTGCCATCGCGGAAGGCCGATTCGGTCGGCTTCGTGATGCGGTCGTGCTTCCCTCCGGCTTGGATGTTCGTGACGAAGAAGCGCTGTCCGATTTTGTCGCCGAGCAGCGTCCAGACGCGGTTATTCACCTGGCCGCACAAAGCTTCGTACCCAGGGCGATAGAGAATCCGCGTGAAACGTACGACATCAATGTAATTGGTACGCTCAACCTCATCCAGGCCCTGGATGCGGCGGGTTTCAATGGCCGCTTCCTTTTCGTCAGCTCAGGCGATGTATATGGAAGGGTCGATGAGTCCTCGCTGCCTGTTGACGCGTCGACCTGGCCTCGGCCGGGCAACCCTTACGCGTCCAGCAAGCTTGCGGCGGAGGAGTTGTGCCTTCAATGGTCCCGCAGGACCGGCGCACAGGTGCTCGTTGCCCGTCCTTTCAATCATATTGGGCCGGGGCAAAGCGACCGGTTCGTTGTATCCTCCTTGGCTCATCAGGTAGTGGCCATCAAGGAGGGGCGCCAACCTGCAATAATCGAGGTGGGGGATATCGACGCGACTCGCGATTTCAGCGACGTGCGCGACGTGGTTTCCGCCTACGCAGCGATCCTCGAGCAGGGAAACAACCAAGCCAGGTATATCGTGGCGTCCGGCGTGGAGCGTTCGGTCGCGACCATTCTGCGCCGCATGCTTGAGTTGGCCGGGGTATCGGCCGATATCCGTGTAGATCCGTCCCGGCTGCGCGCCTCCGAACAACGACGAATGGTGGCCGACCCGTCTGCCACCACCCAGGAAACGGGTTGGCGACCGCTGATCGAGCTCGATCAGACGCTGACCGACATATTGCAATCAGTGAGAAGCCAATGAGCACCAAATCCGCATTGATTACCGGGATCACCGGCCAGGACGGCGCCTACCTTTCCAAGCTTCTGCTTGAAAAGGGTTACGCCGTGCATGGCCTGCTGGCCCGCCGCAGCACCGACACCCTGTGGCGCCTTCGCGAGCTGGGGGTAGACAAGCAGGTCCAGCTGATCGACGGCGATATTTCAGACCTTTCGTCGCTGATCCGCGCGATGCAGCTGTCGGGTGCCACCGAGGTGTACAACCTCGCCGCGCAGAGCTTCGTCGGAAGCTCGTGGCAGCAGCCGGTGTTGACCGCTCAGCTCGACGGCGTCGGTGTGATCAACATGCTCGAAGCAGTTAGGATCGTGCGTCCGGACGCACGTTTCTACCAGGCGTCGACCAGCGAGATGTTCGGACTCATCCAGGCCGAGATGCAGGACGAGCGCACCCCGTTCTACCCGCGCAGCCCGTACGGCGTCGCCAAGCTGATGGGCCACTGGGCCACGGTCAACTATCGCGAAAGCCATGGCATGCATGCATCGAGCGGTATCCTGTTCAATCACGAATCGCCCCTGCGCGGAATTGAATTCGTCACCCGCAAGGTGACCGATGCAGTTGCACGCATCAAGCTGGGCCTGCAGGACAAGCTGCACCTCGGCAACATTGATGCCAAGCGCGATTGGGGTTTTGCCGGGGACTACGTCGAGGCAATGTGGCTGATGCTGCAGCAGGACCAGGCCGATGACTACGTCATCGCCACGGGTATCACCACCACCGTGCGGGACATGTGCCAGATCGCGTTCTCCCACGTCGGGCTGGATTACCAGCAGCACGTGGTCATCGACGAAAAGTTCCTGCGCCCCGCCGAAGTGGACGTGCTGCTGGGTAATCCGGCCAAGGCCCAGAAGGCCCTGGGGTGGACGCCCAAGACCAGCCTCCAGCAGCTGATCACCTCGATGGTGGATGCGGATCTTCGCCGTCTCCAGGCCTGACCGTCACATCTGAACGCACGGAATGGAAGACAAGGTGAAACAGCGTATTGAACTTAGCGGACTGCGCCAGGGTCGTGTCCCCGCCGTTGCATTCGCAGCGGCTGCGACGACGCTGGCCCTGTTGCTGGTGTGGTGGTGGGCTGCGTTCCAGGCCGACCCGAGACACGCCCCGCAGCTGCAAGCCGCAAGCGTGCAGATGGACGGCTTCCGCGTAGAAGGCAATGGCTTCCGCGCCGTAGGCGACCAGCCTTCCCATTCGCTTGCGGGACAGTTCCGCCTGCATGCGGACAAGCGCTATTCCTTCTCGTTCTCCGTTGATACCGCCCCGGGGGCGCCTGCCGCCGTAGTGGTCGATCTGTTTGGGCCTGGCTACGACAATCCTGCCCAGGAACGTACATTCGCCACACAGCCGGGCCAGACGTCCGTGCACTGGTCGGACACCATGGACGTCGGCCACGACGTACCGGAGGCTGTGTCGCTGCGCATCTTCTACGACGGCCCGCCCGGGTTGCTGCTCAGCGACATTCGGGTGGTGGAAGTACCGGCTTGGCGGATCTGGGTCGGTCACCTGCTGATGGCACTTCTGCTGGCGGCCGGGGTGGCGCTGGTCGCCGCCGTAGCTGACTGGACCCGCAAGGATGACACTGTCCCCGCCGGCTGCGTGCCGTGGTCGCTGCTGATCTCCCTGTGGCTGGGCGCTGCGCTGGTGCGCTTCGTTGCCGCACAACTGCTGCCGTACTGGTCCGGTGACGAGTACGTCTACAAGATGATCGCCTCGGGCATCTGGGCCGGCGGTGGCCGGTCGGGCATTCCGCTACCCGACCAGATCCAGCATGCGACCAACCTGCCCAACATGCTGTACCCGTACCTGATCGCACCGAGTTTCATGATCGGTGATTCGTTCTACACCGGGGTACGGTTGATCAACGCGCTGATCGTCGCCTCGGGACTGGTCCCGACTTACCTGATGGCGCGTCGCCTCCTCAATGGCCGACTGAGCCTGGTGGTCTCGGTAGCCGCGATAGCGCTGCCGGGGGTCTTCATCTCCGCCTACGCGGTCACCGAGGTGCTGTACTTCCCGCTCTACCTGTGGGCCTGCTGGGCGGGTGTACGCTGGTTGGAACGTCCTGCCTCCATCGCCGCGCCGATCTTTTTCGGTGTCTGGATCGGCCTGATGCTCAACGTGCGCCTCAACGGAATCACCGTGCTGATGGCCGCATTGATGACATGGGGCATCGTCGCGCTGCGTGACCGGACATTGCGTCAGTTCCTGACGCGCCCGACCTGGTTGCTGGCGCCGCTGTCAAGCTACCTCATCTTCAAGCTGGTGACGGTCAGCCTGTCGGCGCCGACCACTGATGGGCTGGGCATGTACGGCAACCGCCTGGGTGGTTGGCAGCACACGATCATGTCCGACCTGCATGGTGCGGCTGGGCTGCTGCTGGGTCACCTCACCATCCTTTCGATCCCGTTCTCGCTGGCACTGGCTGCGGGCATCGCCCTTCTGCTTCCCTGGCGCAACCAGCGCACGCCCACACCGGCGCGTACGGCCACGATGTTCCTGCTGATCGCCACGGCCGGCGCGATCGGCATGGCCATCGTGTTCACCGTCGGCATTTCCCCCAGCGACCTGGGCGGCCTTGGGCGCTGGCACAGCCGTTATTACTTCTCCTCCTTCCCGCTGCTGTTGATCCTGCTGTTCCTTCCCCGCCCGCAACGCGAACAGTCGGCGCTGGCGTGGTATGCCTACTGGGGCGTGCTGGCGAGCGTGGTCGGCGCTGCGCTGCTGTTCGTGATGGTGCTCAAGCTCCATGCGTCGCCCTGGTTCGGTGCAACGGTGGATAGCATGGAAGCCCAGTGGTACCGGTTCACGCGATGGTGGCTGGTGGGTTTCGTGGTCCTGGTGCTGGCGATCGCCGCCACGCGCGAGGGTTGGTTCAGGCGGACCCTTCAGTTGGGTCTGCTGGTCACCTGGCTGATGGTGGCCAACGCCGGCACTTGGCACGAGCTCAGCCGCAGCCCGGGTGCGTTCGATTCGCGGTGCGGCGCGCTGGCGCACGAATTGGCCGCCCATGATCCCGGTGGCATCGCCGTGGTGGCCAGCGGTCGCCGCGAACTGGTCGACAACGTCTTCTTCCTGCCCTACCTGCCGGTTGCCATGCGCATGCTGCCCGACGGTGGCGTGGTGGATGGCCGCACGCTGGCAAGCGCGCGCTACGTCTTGGCCGATGAGCGCATCCAAGTGACACATGCAACCCGTCTCCCCGGCACGGGTACCTGCAGCATTTACAAGGTCGACTGATATGAGCAATGAGCACAGCCCAATTCACGTTCCCTCCGATTCGGTGCGCGCAGCGCGCCCGGTCTCGGTTGTAATCTTGACCTGGAACGGACTTGAGTACACCAAGCCCTGCTTGGCCAGCGTCCTGCGGCACACCGACACCTCCCGCGTTGAAGTGATTGTCGTCGACAACGGCAGCACAGACGGGACGGTGGAGTACTTGGGCAAGATCCCGGGCATTTCCACGATCTTCAACGGCGACAACCTGGGTTTCGTGCGCGGCAACAACGCGGCGCTGCGCTTGATTGACACCGATCGGGACGTGATCCTGCTGAACAACGATACCGAGATCGACGATCCGCACTGGATCGAGAAGCTGCAGGCGACCGCCTTCGGCGAAGATCGCGTCGGTGTTGTGGGCTGCCGCATCCGTCGCCTGGACGGTGCAGACTTCCAGCACGCCGGCACCTACATCCCTGACCGTAGCTACTGGGGACAGCAGCTCGGCTCGGGCGAAAAGGACATCAACCAGTACGCTTACGATCGCGAAGTGGAGGGCGTAGTGTTCGCCTGCGTCTACATCCGTCGCGAGGTAATGGACGCGGTCGGATTCCTTGACGAGGACTTCTTCTCTTACTACGAAGACACCGACTACTGCCTCAAGGCACGCGCCGCCGGTTTCCGGGTGATGAACTGCGGTTCGCTGACCATCCGCCATCGCGAGCATGGATCGACCTCGGTCAACAAGGTCAGCCACAACGACATGTTCCTCAAGTCCAAGGAAACCTTCCTGGGCAAGTGGAAGGACGTGCTCGACGCCCGCTACCAGTACAAGGTGCACCTGCATTCGACCTTCTTCCGCCCGGTGGGCTATGCGATGACCGCCAGGCAGATCGCCAGTGGCCTTGACAGCGCGGGTGTATCGGTCTCCTACGAGTATCTGTACGGCCTCGACAGCGTCCTGCCCATCGCAGAATCGCGCAACCAGAACACCGGCATCTACACGCTGGAAGTCATCAAACAGCGTGAAGTCCCCGGCGCGGAGGTGCCGCGGCTGGTCTACGGGCAAGCTGATGCCTTCAATCGTGTTACCGAGGGCTACCGCATCGGCTACACCATGCTGGAGACCACCGGCGTTCCGAAGGAATGGGTGGACGGCTGCAACACGATGAACGAGTTGTGGGTACCGACTGAGTTCAACAAGTGGACCTTCCAGCGCAGCGGCGTGACCGTGCCGGTGAAGGTGATGCCCTTGGCGCTCATCGACACCAATCACTTCAACCCGCGTATCCGCGGCATGAAGATCGAAGGCGTCTTTACCTTCCTTTCGATCTTCGAGTGGGGTGAACGCAAGTCGCCCGAGATCCTGCTGCGTGCCTTCAATCGTGCCTTCCGCAGCACTGACCCGGTGGTGCTGATCTGCAAGTACTCAAATAGCGACCCGGGCGTGGACCCGGAAGCCATTATCCGGGGGCTGCAGCTTGACCCCGACGGCGGTCGCATCGTGTATTCGGTCAATGAATCGGTGCCTTATTACCAGGTGGCCCAGCTCTACCGGTCTGCCGACTGCTTCGTGCTGCCAACGCGCGGGGAAGGTTGGGGCATGCCATTGCTTGAGGCGATGGCATGCGGTATTCCCGTGATTGGAAGCTATTGGAGCGCCCAACAGGCCTTCATGGACGAGGACAACAGCTATCCACTGCAGGTTTCGCTCACCCCGGCTGAGGCGAAGTGCCCCTATTACCATGGCTTCCAGTGGGCGCTGCCCGACGAAGATCATCTGGTCGCACTGCTGCGCTACGCCTTCGAACATCCCGAAGAAACCCGTGAGAAGGGCGAGCAGGCGGCACGGGACGTGCGTGAGCTGTGGTCGCTCGAACGCTCCTCCGAGCGCATGCGGGCGCGCTTGGCCGCGCTCAACCCCCAAGGTTCCGAATTGACTGAAGTACCTGCGGCAGTCCGCAGCCGTATCGGCATTGATGTTTCACGCGCCATGGGCGGTGAGGTCTCTGGGGTGGGTCGCTATGTCGCGATGCTGACCAAGGGCCTGTCCGAGCACCAGGCCGAGGCCGGCCGAGCGCGTGATTACCTGCTGTTGCCTGGATTCGGCGACTTCGTGCATCCCGACTACGCAGCTGGTAAACCGTCCGGTCTGCAGACACGGCTGGGAAGTGGCATGACGCTGTACCGCGGCCCGCTGCCCGCGTTCAAGGACGCCGACCATTTCGTACCGGGCCTGGATCTGGTGTATTGCGCGGGCAACGTGTTCCCGGCCGGTGTGGGTGCCAACGCGGTGATGGTGGTGCACGACACCACGTTCCTGTCGCATCCGGCGTACCACACCGCCGAAAACATCGCCCTGTGTTCGAGCAACTTCGACCGGGCAGTGCAGGCTGGTGCAAGCTTCGTGGCGGTGTCTGAGAATTCGCGTCGCGATTTCATCAAGCACTACAAGGTGGCCGAAGACCGCGTGCATACCATCCATTGCGGGATCGATCCGGCGACCTTCAAGCCGGCGTCGAAGTCGCAGATGCACAGCGTAAGCCAGCGTTACGACCTGCCTGACGCGTTCTTCCTGTACGTCGGCAGCATCGAGCCGCGCAAGAATCTTAAAACGCTTCTCAAGGCGATGCTGAGCTACGACGGTCCGGAAACGCTGGTGGTGGTGGGTGCCTCGGGCTGGCTCAACGATGACCTGCGCAAGGTCATGAAAAGCGCCGGCTCCAAGGTCAAAGTGCTCGGGTACGTGCCGATCCAGGACCTCCCGGCGCTGTATAGCCGCGCGAAGGCGTTCGTGTACCCGTCGCTGTACGAAGGTTTCGGCCTGCCCGTGGTCGAAGCCATGGCATGTGGAACGCCGGTCATTACCTCGGCCAACAGTTCGCTGCAGGAAATCGCCGAGGGCGCGGGCCTGCTGCTGCAGGATCCCTTGGATCCGGCTGAGATGACCCGTGCACTTGAGCGGATATCCCAGGACAGTGCCTACGCGCAGGAACTGGTGCATGCTGGTCGCGAACGTGCGGCCCGCTACAGCCTGCAGAACCAGATTGCAGGTCACATCAAACTGTTCAATAAACTAATCAAGGAGTCGTGATGCGTACTTTGCCGTGGATCGCCCTGTTGTTGGCCGGCCTTGCAGGTTGCAGCGCCACTGAGGCCCCGCCCAGCATGTCGCCCAATGATGCCGCCAAGTCGGCGGAGCCGGCGGGCAATCCCGCCTTGGCAACGGTTCCATCGTGGATGTCCAGCGCAGTGACCGATCCGTCGCTGGTTTGCTATCTCGACGTCCTGGAAGGGGCGACTGCGGGCGACAATGGCTGGCGAGCCAGTGCAGGAGATGCCATCCGCATCGCCGGTTGGGCGGTAGAGACAGGCACCAAGGCGCAGCGCGCCGGCTCGATCCGTCTGCACAGCTTGGCGCCGGGCGGGACGGATGTGTACTTTCCTGCCGAACGCTCGGAACGCGCCGATGTCAGCGCCGCGCCGCAGTTCGCGGCGGCGTCGCCATCAAATGCAGGGCTGACCTCCAGCATCCGACTCAATGGCGTTGCGCCGGGGTCGTATGAGATCTTCTTCGTAATTGG
>Ga0102592_1003685_pt1 | contig 11228 bp, 16 predicted proteins | sample AraplaCol_mMF_r2_FD_76861 | JGI IMG/M metagenome (GOLD analysis project Ga0102592, IMG submission 76861) | Arabidopsis root microbial communities from North Carolina, USA - plate scrape MF_Col_mMF_r2 (SPADES assembly) (version 2) | ecosystem: Host-associated > Plants > Roots > Endosphere... | reverse complement strand
GCTTCCATGCCGCGCTGTACGATGCCGATCGAAATCCCGCCTACCAGGTTGATCGCCACAATGCAGATACCCGCGATGGCGTCCCCTTTGACGAATTTCATGGCACCGTCCATGGCGCCGTGCAGCTGGCTCTCCTGTCCCAGCTTGGCGCGCTTTTCCTTGGCTTCTTCCGCCGTCAGGATGCCGGCGCGCAGGTCGCTGTCGATCGACATCTGCTTGCCCGGCATCGCATCGAGCGAGAAGCGGGCCGATACTTCGGACACGCGCTCGGAACCCTTGGTGATGACGATGAACTGCACCACCGTCAGGATCAGGAAGATCACCAGGCCGACCACCAGGTTGCCGCCGACGACAAAATTGCCGAAGGTCTCGACGATATGCCCCGCATCGGCTTCCAGCAGGATCAGGCGCGTGGTCGACACCGAGATCGCCAGCCGGAACAAGGTGGTCAGCAGCAGGACCGCCGGGAACGTCGAGAAGGCCGTTGGCCCGGGCATATACATGGCGACGATGACAATCAGCGCCGATGCACCCAGGCTGCAGGCGATCAGGATATCCAGCAGCCATACGGGCATCGGCAAGGCGAGCATGAAGACAATGCCGATCACCAGGCCGGCGGCCAGCAGCTCCGCGCGCTTTGCCACCTTGGCGGCAATCCCGTTCAGGAATAGGACGAAGGCCATCGATTGCATGCTGTATCTTCCTTTATGCCGGCTGGCGCCGGGCGATCAGTTCCAGGCAGGGTTGTGCGCCGAAGGCGCTGCGCAGTGCGGCCAGGTCGGCTGCAAGGCCGATCTCCGTCGCCGCGTAGCCAGCCAGCAGCAGCAGATTCTTTTCGCCTGGCCAGAGCTCCAGGCATGCGCTGGCCAGCGCATGGGCCTCTTCATGCTGCAAGGCGCCGATGTGCCCCCACACCAGGCCGATCGCCGTGCTCAGTTCCTCCGCCATCGCCGGCTTAGCGCTGCGCTGTCTCATCCTGCCCTCCTTCCGCTGTCTGTAAAGCGCGATCGGGTTCGGCATCGCTACGCCGCATTTGCTGCCAGCGCAAGCGCAGCTGTACCGCCGTTTCCACCACCTGGACGGCGCGCAAGGCAGGCCCGCGCTCTTCCAGCGGGTGCTTGAGCGCCTGGTCGATCAGCATCTTTTGCAGGCCGCGCAGCGAGGGCAAGGGGTTGCCGCGCCAAACCGGGTTGTCGAAACTGAGCTCCGGCCCTACGGCCTGCGCCAGCATCGCCAGCTTCGGATCGGCGCTGACCGCCGGCGGCGGCAGCGACAGGGCTTCCTCGGCGGGAAGCAGCAGGGGGCGCGATTTGACCGACTGCAGCGAAGGCGCCACGCTATGGATTTCGCCCGCATCGGCCAGGCCGTGCAAGCCAAGGCTTGCGGCATCGTTCAGGCGTGTATTGATCACCGTAACAACTCCCCGGCTGCCAGCCATTCATCGTCGTGAAGTCCATTCGCCTCGCTGTCCGTGCAGCGGCGCACCAGGTAGCAGGTGCCGTCGGCAAACAGCGCCGGCAGCCAGGCGCCAAAGCGGCGCAGGTCGGCGCCCCGGCGGCGCAGCAGTGTTTCGGCACGCAGCTCCTGTGCGCCGTGCGCGGACGCACCAAGCGCCAACAGTACGCCGCGCTCCAGCGGATAGATGAACAGCCGCGTGCTGTCCGGGAGGGCTGCGGTGGCAACGGCATTGTGCAGCCTTGCCTGCGCCAGCAGCTGCGCGCACAGCGCATTCAATTCTTCATTCATTGCCGCCCTCCCAAGGCTGCGCGTTCGCCCCTGGTCCGCGCTGCGATACTGTCGCGCCACTCCTGTTCGCGCCGCTCGGCCTTGCTTGGCAACAGCGGAAGCTCGGCCTGCGCGGCCTGCGCCTGGCGCTGCAGTTCATCCAGCAGCTCGCGCCGTACTGCCAGCTTGTCGGCTGGCCAGAGCGTGGCGGGCAGCGCCTCCATGGCAGTGCGCAGCAGCGACCATGCCTTGCCGCGTGCCGCAGGGCGCAACGGCTTGACGTCGCCCAACTGGGCCATCAGCGCGCCGGCCTTCGCCTTGCCCCAGCCGGTTTCCGCTGCCGTCAACAGCTGCACCGCCAGTTCCGGCACGTCCGGCTGCGCCACCAGCGTTGCCTGGTCGGCCAGTTCGCGCCGCAGCGTCTCGGCGATGTCGAACACCGACCTGACGACAGTGAACGCCTTGGCATCCGACATTGTCAGCCAGTAGCGCCCCATCCTGCGCTCCGGGTTCCGCCGCAAATCCGCCCCCATGCTGCCCTCCTTTCAAAGTCCCGCCATCATGCGCGAGCGCAGGCTTTCCATCGCCGCCACGCAGTGTTCGGCGCCGAAGTTGCGTATCAGGGCCTTGAGCATGGTCAGGGGCGTCAACGGCACGTCCACCCGTCCCTTGGCCTTGCCGCCGATCAGGAAGCGCAGTTCACGCGTCGTCGGCAACGGTTCCTCCGCCATGGATTCCATGGCGCCATGCAGTTCTTCGGTTTCCTGCAGCGTGTGGCGCAAGTCCCCCGGACTGCGCTGCATCATGTCGCTCATCATCTCGTTAAGTGCACCTTTCAGCGCCCGCTTCTTGTGCGCGCTCAGGCCCTCCAGCTGATCCGCCTCGCGCAGCGCCTCCAGCAAAGCGTTGTAGCTCTGGACCATGTCGAAGCGCTCGGCCAGCATGGCCTCCGCGGCAGCGCGCCCCTGCTGGCTGCTGTCTTCACGCAGCATCTCCAGCGCGCGCTGCACGGGATGCCATTCATCGTGGCCTTCGTCCAGGTGGCCAAGGCTGCCTACCTGTGCCGCCCTGTTGGCCTGCTGGCTGCGCGACCTGTCGCGCAGCGAATTGCGCGGCGCTGTCCTGACCGTCGCCGGCACCCGGCGATGTTCCAGCGCCTTGTTCAGGTAAGACAGTTCCTCCTTGACGCCCGCCTCGGCATCGACCGACTCGCGCGACTTCAGGTCGACCATGACATGCGCGGACCGCAAACCAGCAGCGGAAACGGCATCGGGTTTGGTAAGCCGTGCCTGCAGTTCCAGCGTCACGGGACTTGGCGGGGAGTTGTAGACGTTCTTCATGCGCCATCAGTGGCGGCGCCGGGCTGCGCGGTTCCGCGCGAAAGGCGGCATTTCAGGCCGCCTTTCCTCAACTTTTTTCAAAGTCTCATCAATGTTCACGGAAGCGCAACAGAGCGCAAATCGGCTGCTATCGTTCAACCTGCATAAGCCGGGGCGCCCATTCAACCAGGCGCCCTGCCCGACCAAGCAACCAGCCCAGTGGGAGAATCTCATGTACCAAACCATGCTCGCTGCCACCGATATCCATAGCACCGGCCATGCCTTGCCCGTTCCCGTTCTTGCCAGCGCCAATGTCTACACTTTGCGCCCGGCGCCAGCGTCCGCGCCGGGCGGCATCGACCTGGTGCACCTGTATGAAAAGCACCGCACACACCTGCTGCGTTTTGTGCAGCGCTACCTGGGCAGCCAGGGCGACGCCGAAGACGTGGTGCAGAACACCTTTGTGGAAGCGCTGCGCTGCGCCGACCAGTTCTCCGGCCTGTCCAAGCCTTCCACCTGGCTGTTCGGCATCGCCCTCAACCTGGCGCGCAACCAGGTGCGCCGCAACTGCGCCGACCGCTATGAGGAAACCGACGACAGCTTCCTGGAACAGATCGTCGACACCCATGCCGATCCCGCCCTGCTGTGCGAATTGCGCCAGATGGCGGGCCTGGTGGACAACCTGCTGGGCGAGCTGCCGCCAGCCATCCGCCACACCTTCGAGGCGGTGCTGGATGGAGAAATGAGCTACGAGGAAGCGGCCAGGGAGCTGGATATCCCGATCGGCACCGTACGTTCGCGTGTGGCCAGGGTTCGTGCTGCGGCGCGCCGCCAGTGCGGACGCGAATGAGCGTTCAGCAGGCCGCTGGCCGGTCCAGGGCCATGCTGGCGTGCCAGGCCTGGGCCATGTCGGCCGTTTCGAGTATCGCATCCATCACGCTGCGCTCGTCGCCAAGGCGGGCCAGCGCAATCCTGCGCACCGCCACATGGCAGCCTTCATCGGCATGCCACATGCATTCGAGCCCGTCGAAGCGGGCATCTGACCCTTGCGGCAGGTAGCGGTCCTGCCCCTGCACCGGCAGCCGTGCCGAGATGGTGAGCCAGGCCTCGCCCGCTGTGGCGTCCACCGCCGTGCGCGTCGCGACGACGCCGAACTGCAGCTCCAGCACGGGCGGCGACGCGGCTTCCTGGCCGCATAAAGCACATAGCTCCGCCAGCAGCGCATTGGCTGCACGGCTGGAGCCATCGAATTCCTCGTTTTCCGGATGATCGGCTTGCACTGCAAGTGCCCCATGTCGTCGCGTACGCGGGCCGGATGCCGCCCTGGGCCCGACGCTGGCCCGAGCCGGCATATTCTAGCAGCCGGCCGGCTACAGCATGCGCAGCGTACGCCAGATGGGCAGGCGGCGGGCCAGGATAGCCGCAACGGTTCGGGGCAGGCCCTCGCGCAATGCGTGCAGCGCAGCTTCGCCGGCGCTGCCAGGAACGCAGGTAGCGAAATGCCCTTGCAGCAGCGATGCGGCGCGGCCACTGATGTCGTTCGCGTCGGGCTGCGCTTCCTCCGGGGCGTGCGCCAGGCATTGGTACACCAGGCGCTGGGCCAGGCCTGAGTTCAAGGCGCCACCCAGCAACGGCGCAGCGAGTGCCTGGTAATGGTCGCCGAAGGTGGACTGGGCTGCGATTGCCCGATTGAGGCGCATGGCAGGCGCCGGATCGGCCGTTTCGCCGCCGGGGAAGAAGAATGCTGCCTTGTCGGACGCGGCAAGGCGTGCTGCCAGGCGTGCGACCGCCTGCAAGCTTTCGCCCAGCAGGCCGGCAAGCTGCGCGAGGGTCCTGGGGCCCGGTGCCAGCGCGTCAAGGAGGCGGCGCAGCGCCACGCCATCGTCACCGGCAGCGACTTCCGGCTGCGGGGCGGCTTCGGCCACCGAAGTCAGGACCAGTCCAAGCCTGGCCAGCCAGCCGGCCTGGCGTTCCTGCCCCATGCTGCGCGCGCCGCGCACATAGACATCTTCACGGAAGCTGGTGTTGAGCAGGTAGTCGCGCAGCGTTTCCCGCCAGCGGGCGTCGGCCGTGCCTGACAATAGCGCCTGCTGCTGTGCCGTCAGGTAGTCATCCTCGAAGGCGAGCGGCAGATCCGCCGATCCGACAAAGTCCAGGCCCGCGGCCGCCAGCCCGCCTGCCACGTCGGCGTGGTAAAGAGGCTCCCAGCCGCTGTTCAGGTATTCATGCGCCAGGTAGCCGGCCTTGTCCCGCGCGAGGGACGCCATGCGGTAATCGAGCTGCTTGCTGCCGTCAAAGCAGGCGGCACCCGCCTCGGCCAGCTTCCGGGCCAGGTCGCGCGCCTGTTCCAGTTGCGCCAGCCGCGGCACAGGATTGCAGTTGGCGTGTTCCAGCAGCAGTCGCTGCAGGGGCAAGGTGCGGGTCCAGCCCGGCAAGGCGTTGTAATTGACGTAGACGACGCCGCCCGGCTTCAGGTAACGGCTGATGAACTCCACCAGGCACTGGCGATTGGCGGGGGTGATCCAGCTGTAGATGCCGTACATGGTGATGTAGTCGAGCGGCGGCAGGTCCACCTTGCCGGCGGCCAGGTCGGCGAAACTGGATTCGAGCACCGTGATGTTGTCCAGTTGCGCCTCTTCCGCCAGCTGGCGGGCGCTGGCCACATGGGCGGGGTTGAAGTCGTTGGAGTAGAAGCGCCCGTGCGGATGGGTGGCAGCCAGGATGTTCGACGTCAGCCCCATGCCCGCGCCCAGTTCGAAATAAGTAAAAGGCCGGTCCGGCGGCACCGGCTCGACCCCGTTCAGGATGCAGGCGACACCCAGGACACCGGGGCTTTGCTCGGCAAAATATGCCGCCGGGTAGTCCAGGTCCGCCACATAGCCGTCGTTCCAATCCATTGTCATGCTCCTTGGTTGCAGATGAGCGCCTGGCCGGCGTCGACCAGCAGGCCTGCCTGGCGCGCCACTTCAAGCATGCCCTTGCCTTGCATGGCCGGCAGGCGTGCCAGCGCGGCGATAGACTGCGGCCCGCTGGCCAGCGCTTCGAGCATTGGCCCGGGAAGCGCAGCTTCCACCGCCTCGTTCCGCGCCGCAGCCAGGGCCAGGCGGCACCGGCCCAGCCAACCGGCCTGGCGCATCGGATGCATGCGGCGCGCACCCCTCACATAAATGTCGCGCCGGAATGCCGTGTCCAGCAGCACGTCGCGTACGGTCTCACGCAGTATCGGCGTGGCCTGCGCATCCAGCAGCGCGTGCTGCGCGGCGCTCAGGTAGCGCCCAGGGTCGCTCCACCAGAGCTCGGCCGAGGCCACGTATTCCAGCTTCGCGCCAGACAGCAGGCGCGCCACGTCGGCGTGGTACAGGGCCTGCCAGCCAGGCTGCGCGAACTCCAGGCACGCCTGCGAAAACCGGTCCAGGCGCCGGCGCATGGCAGGCGTATCGTTGTCCGTGAAATAGGCCGCCCCGGCACCGCGCAGTTGCTCAAGCTCGATGGCAGCATGTTCCAACTGTTGCGCCATGCCGCCGCCATGGAGCCTGCCCTGCTCCCGCACCAGGCGCTGCAAGGGCAGGATGCTGCTGCAGCCTGGCATGGCGTTGTAGCCGACATAGGCCACGCCGCCAGGCTTCAGGCAGCGATTAAGCAGTGAAACGACCTGTTGCCGTTCATTCGTCTGAAGCCAGCTGTAGGCCCCATGCAGGACGATGAAGTCCATCGGCGGCAAGTCGGGGTCAGGCTCCGTACCGGCGCTGGCAGCAAAGAGCCTGCCGTTCGGATGTTCGACGGCCGGCCAAGGTTCCCCGGCGCCCGGGCCGCAGCCCAGCGCCAGGTAATTGAACGGCCTGTCCAGCGGCACGGGTTCCGTTCCCGCCAGCACGCAGGCGAAATTCAAGAGCTCCGGCCCTGGTTCCCGCCACTGCTTCTCCATGTGAGCATCTCCTGGCATTCAAGCTTTACGGGACAGGCGCCGGATGCGGTGCCAGTTGAAGCCCTCGTCGAGCGTGGCGCAGTCCTGCTCGCGCGCCGCCCGCGCGCGGGACGCATTTGCATTCGCGGTCATGTCGGCCTCCTCTTTCAGATGGGCATGCGGTCAGGTTTGGAAAACGCGGTCTTTGCCGGCGTTGCGATAGTCCTTCATGCTCAAGCGGCCGTCATGTTCGCCATTGGTGGCAGACTCCAGTTCCTTGAACAAGGCATAGTTATTGGCCGCCATGCGCTGTGCCGCCTGCCGGACCTCCTCCGGCACCTGGATGGTGTTGCCATGCTTGTCCGTGCAATAGCCGGTGGTCGCCATCTGCCGCACCTGGTCGATCGTCAGGAAACGCATGCCGTGCTCCGCCTGGAACTCCTGCATGGTGCGGGCTGCAAACGAGGCGGACGTGCGGTCGCCACCGGGCCAGGTTTCATCCGGGTTCCTGATGTAGCGATAATCCGGCCAGCCGCTGCGGCCCTGGATGGTTCCGTCCTTGACTGCCTCCGTGTAATCACCCTGGCTCAATTTGCCATCGTGTTCCCCGTTGGTGGCCGACTCCAGCTGCTTGAACAGCTCGAAGTTGTTGGCCGCCATGCGCTGGGCTGCCAGGCGCACATCGTCTGGCACCTGGTGAGTCCTGCCGGACTTGTCCGTGTAGTAGCCCGTTTCCGCCATCATGCGGACCTGCTCGACGTCGAGCAGGCCGATGTTCTTATCCTTCTGGAAGTCGCGGATCGTCCTGGCCGCATCGGCGCGCGATGGCAGCCCATCGAAGCCGTCGTCAAGCTCCAGCTCGAAGCCGCCATCGTGCACATAGCCGCCGTCCCTGCTGATCGAACCATCCTTGACCGCTTCGCGGAAGTCGCCAATGCTCAACGAGCCGTCATGCTTGCCGTTGGTAGCGCTTTCCAGCTTCTTGAACAATTCAAAATTATTGGCAGCCATGGCACGGGCAGCATCCTGCACTTCTTCCGGCACCTGGATGAATTTGCCGTTCTTGTCCTTGCAGTAGCCCGTCTCCGCCATCTGCTGCAACTGGTCGATGGAAAGGTGGCTGATGCCATGCTCTTTCTGGAAATCGTTGATGGTCTTGGCGGCGCCGTACTCGCTCGGGCGATTCGTCGAGATATTGCCGTTCATGATGGCGTTCATGAAGTCCAGCAGCGAGATGCCGCGCGTTGGCGGATAGTCGGAGCCGCCATTGGCGGAAATGGTACCGTCCTTGACCGCGCAGCGGTAGTCTTCCTGGCTCAGTTTCCCGTCATGCTCGCCGTTCTTGGCCGATTCCAGCTTCCGGTACAGCTCACCGCCGTTGGCCATCATCCTCTGCGCCGCCAGTTGCACGTCGCCCGGCACCAGGCGGGTCTTGCCATCCTTGTCGGTGAAATAGCCCGTTTCAGCCATCTGCTTCACCTGGTCAGGCGAGAGGTAGCGGATGTTGTTGTCCTTCTGAAAATCGTTAATGGTCTTTGCCGCGCTGGACTCCGATGGCAGCTGGCTGCCGCCCTCGCCCGAGAGCAGCATGTTGCGGGCCGCGTTCTTCAGCCAGGCCGGCAGTCCCAGCTCGTCGAGCACGTCGTCCAGGGTTTCAGGCGAGCCTTGATTGCGCTGCGGGGCAAACAGGATGTCGCTCGATTCCGGGCCAAACTGCGAGCCCCCGGTTAGCACAGGACGAAAGATACCTGGCGTGTCGTTGTCGAATGTGGTGGTGATCGTCGTGGTGGTCGTGGTAATCGTGGCTGACATGCTGGTTCCTTAGTCGAGTAAATGAATACGCGCCTACACTGCCGACTGCGAAATTTCTTCCGCCTTCTTGATCAACTTCGTGAACACTGCCACGTTGTTGACATCGCTCCTGGCGGCAGCGACTTCCTCCAGCTGGCGGATGTATTTCGCTTCGCTGGCGCGCACGGTTCCTGGTCTGGTGTCGGGCATTGGAAGCTCCTATTGCTGGTCGTTGATGGTCTTGGCCATCGCATTGAAGACCTTGAGTTTGGCCAGCGAAGTGCCCTGCTGCGACACCCACAGCTGGAACTCCATGGCCTCGGCGGCGCCCATCTGCGCGGCCTGCCCGATCGGCATGGACTTGGTCTTCTCCATCGCCTGCCCCGGGCGTGCCTGCGATGGGGCGAACACGCTGTTCTGGTAGCTGCTCATACTGTTCTCCTTCGATCGATGCAAACAGAGGTGGGGCCGGCCCCACCTCTTCTGGCTTAGATCAGGGACAAGGCGTTGTCCTGGCCTGCCTTCGCCAGTTTCAGCTTGGCGGCATTGGCATTCACCGCTTCTTTTGCTGCGGCAGTCGCTTCCTGGTCAGCGATAGCGCCACCTGCACCAATCCATGCTCCGATACCGGTCAGTCCAGACATAATTACCTCCTTGGTTGTGGTTGAAGTTGCCGCCTTACGCCATTGCGTTGCGACGGTAGCGATATGTGGAGGCCGGCGCGCCGGCAGTTCCATGCAGCGTATCGATTTATGGTTCTTCGCCCGTGGAACCGTTTGCCGTAGCGGCGCTACCTATCGGTGCGTTATGTATGGAACATGCGCGGGAAAACCTCAACCAACAAAGGAGCAGATATGGGCATTCAATTTTCACCGGTCGGCGGTTTCAACTTCGCCTCGCAGGTAAGCGACATCTTCAAGGAAAGCCTGAAATACAAGAGCAATGAAGACTTGATCAATATGCTGGGCAAGGACAACCTGAGCCCCGCGGCACGCGAGGCGATCAGCCATGAACTGGAATCGCGCTTCAAGGCCAACGAGGCGGAAAAAGCCGGCGGCGGTGGCGGCGGCGAAGATGAGGACGACCTGCAAAAACTGCTGAAGAAGCTGCAGGACGGCACCATCTCGTCGGAAGAGTTGAAAAAACTGGCCGGCATGCTGGGCGTGAACGTGGCCACGCTGGAGAAAATCAAGGGCAAGGGCAAGGAAGAAGCCGGCACCGAGATCACCGGCGGCTGAACAGGCTGGAATGTGCGCTTGCGGCCTCTCGGCCGCAAGCGCTTCACTTAGATGACGTCGTCCGCAGGGTTCTGTTGCTTGGATTCCCCGCCACCGCCCAACGCCTTGGCAGCGGTATTGATCACTTCAGGCAGGACGGCGCGACCGATGGCGGCAAGTACTGGCAGCATTTCTGACTCCTTTCAAGGTTGATGTGGTGTAGGGCAGCAGCGCCCAAGACTGAGTGGCAGCAAATGCCCCGTGCGTTCCATCGCAGCGCGACGCGGCTGCGGAACCAGCGCCGCCGGCGCCGCCACCTATCGGCAGGCCTGGTGCCGGGCGCACGTGCGCGGCCCCTGTCAGCGCTTGCCGGCGTTCCCACTTGAGACGAGCTTATGGACTTCGCAGAACAACAATCACAGGCAGCTTCCCTCTCGCCGCTGGCGCATGCCGGCCAACTGGCCTTCTGGCTGGACCTGAATCCTGACCTGCCGATCAGCGCAGCTCCCCTCGCCAGGCCGGCGCCGACCGCCCTACCCGGCCTGGGCGATGCCAGGCGCCATGTGGCGGACGCCATCACGGAAGGCTATTTCCAGGCAGGTCCCATCATCCCGCGCAGCCATGCAGGCAAGCTCGCTCAGGTGATCGGTGGCCTGGTGCAGCGCGGCATACCGCCCGTGTTCTGCATGGTCTACGACGCCTTCTGGCAGATGTTTGCGCCGCTCGACCCGGTCCTGCGCCAGCTGCTCGGCGAGCGTTACCAGATGATGCCTACCGATATCTGGGCCTGGCACGTGGCGAAGCAGGACGATGCGACCGGCTGGGGGCCGCACCGCGACCTGCATCACCCGCAGGCGGTCGGCGCCGACGGTCGCCCGAAGATACTCAATATCTGGCTGCCCCTGACCGACGTCGATCCGCTCAACGCCTGCATGTACGTACTGCCGCAGCACCTGGACCGCAGCCTGCAGCCGGACGGCGAACAGGTCGAACTGGAACTGGGCGACTGGCAGAACATTCGCGCCCTGCCGGTACCGGCTGGGGCACCCTTGGGCTGGAACACGCATGTGCTGCACTGGGGCGGCCGCAGCAGCGCACGGGCCAGGCAGCCGCGCGTGAGCGTCGGCATTTACTTCCACAACCGCGATTGCGACCTGCACGAGGTCAATCCGGACACCGCCCGCACCGGCTTTACCTCGCTCGATTTCGGCCCTGGCCTGCAACTGCCGTTCGAGGCCCGCCTGCAGGCGATCGCCGGCGCGATCTATATGT
>Ga0102592_1003684_pt1 | contig 11235 bp, 14 predicted proteins | sample AraplaCol_mMF_r2_FD_76861 | JGI IMG/M metagenome (GOLD analysis project Ga0102592, IMG submission 76861) | Arabidopsis root microbial communities from North Carolina, USA - plate scrape MF_Col_mMF_r2 (SPADES assembly) (version 2) | ecosystem: Host-associated > Plants > Roots > Endosphere... | reverse complement strand
GTGGGGCGCGCCATTCACGCTTGCTTCGCTTGCTTGGGTCATGAGAGTCCTTCAAGAACTGGCTTGAAATAGGCATAGTGGGGTCAACCCGCGATTGTAGCGGAGCGCGAAGTCGTTTTTCAAGGCGAGGGGCCGCCTCCGGGTGGCCCGGACCCGCACCGCGGCCGGCGTCATGCCTCATTTTTAAGCAACCCTGGATTGCACATACTTTGTTGCAAGCAGGCCGCGCGTGGCAGTTGCTCAGCCGGGCCCCGGATTCATAATGCTTTCCAGCCCCACCCCCACATCCCGGCGATGACCGGCACAATGACGGCAACAAGGCAACAAGAGGAGAACCACATGGGAATGCTGCAGGAATTCAAGGAATTCGCCGTCAAAGGCAATGTGATCGACCTCGCAGTCGGCGTGATCATTGGCGCGGCTTTCGGCAAGATCGTCGATTCGGTCGTGAGCGACCTGGTCCTCCCCCTGGTGGGAGCACTCATCGGCAAGCTCGATTTTTCCAACCTGTTCATAGTGCTGGGCACGGTGCCACCAGGCACCGCCACCACGCTGGATGCCTTGAAAAAGGCAGGTGTCCCGGTCTTTGCCTACGGAAATTTCATCACCGTCGCGGTCAACTTCCTCATCCTGGCCTTCATCATTTTCCTGATGGTCAAGCAGATCAACCGGCTCAAGCGGCATCACGAAGCCGCGCCACCGCCGCCAGCAGCGCCCCCAGAAGACATCGTGCTGCTGCGCGAGATTCGCGACAGCCTCAAAAAATAACCCGGGCCCGCGTCAGCAAGCCGCAAGCCGTCGCGCCATGCGCACGGCCGCCAGCAGGCTGGAGGCATCGGCGCGCCCGCTGCCCGCGATGTCAAAGGCCGTGCCGTGGTCGGGGCTGGTGCGCACCAGGGGCAACCCCAGCGTCACGTTGACGCCCTGCTCCACGCCCAGGTATTTGACCGGGATCAGCCCCTGGTCGTGGTACATCGCGACCACCACGTCAAATTCGCCGGGCTTGCCGGCGGTGTGGCGCGCCCGCATGAACACCGTATCGGGCGCGAAGGGGCCGCTCACATCCAGGCCCTCCGCGCGGGCCGTGGCAATGGCCGGGGTGATGATGGTCTGCTCCTCGCTGCCAAACAGCCCGCCTTCACCGGCATGGGGATTCAGCCCCGCCACCGCAATGCGCGGCGCATGCCCCAGGCTGGCACTCAGGGTGCCATGCGTGATGCGCAGGGTCTGAAGCACATTGCCGACGGTGACGGCTTCAATGGCCTGCCTGAGCGACATGTGAATGCTCACCAGCACGGTGCGCAGTTCCTCATTGGCCAGCATCATGCGTACCGGCACTTCGCTCACGGGTTTGCCCAGAAAAGCGGCCGCCTCGGCCTGCAGCATCTCCGTATGGCCCGGAAAGCCCGCCGCCCAGCCGCCGGCGGCAGCCAGGGCCTCCTTGTGGATGGGCGCGGTCACCAGCGCGGCGGCCTCGCCTGCCAGCACGCGCCGGGCTGCCCAGACGATGCAGTCGGCCGCGGCCTGGCCGGCCGCACTGCTGACCTTCCCATAGGGGACCAGGCCCGGCAAGGCGCACTGCTGCAGCACGGGGATGCAGCGCGGCGGCACGCCGGGCAATTCGGCCAGGCTGTCGAGGTGCGCCACCGGAAGTGCCGGCGGTGATGCCGGCAGCGCCGCTGCGCGGCGCAGTGTGGCCAGGTCACCGACCACAGCGCAGCCGGCCAGGCCGTCGGGTGCCTCGCGAAAAGCCTTGGCGATGATTTCGGGGCCTATGCCGGCCGCGTCCCCCATGGTGATGAGCAGCGGCTTAGCCACGGCACGCCCCTCGCTTCCATGGGGCAAATTGCGGCGACAGAGTGCATTCCGCGGCCGGACGGCCCATAATCGCGAAAAAATGGCTAGGCCCGCGGTCGGCATGAGCATGAGACTGCGGCGGGCAAAAAAACACGAGGGATTCGGGCAGATGCATTCTTGGGGTATTTTGGCGCAATCCACGGCGCGGTGGCTGCCAGGGCCACTGCGCGCAGCGCTGGGCCGGCCATGAACACGGCGGCCCACCCCCTGCTGTCCGGCATCGAAATGATGCTGTGGAGCGCGGCCGCCGGCGCGCTGGGCCTGGTGGTCCTGCTGGCCGTGGCCGACGCCTTGTACAGCCGCACCCGTGCCGCCTCACAAACCTTGGCCTACCTGGCCCTTTGCTGGGCCGTGGTGATGCTGCTAAGCGGCTTGCCCGCCGCCATCTGGCCCGATGCGCAAGACGCGCTGGGCACGGCACAACTCGTGGCCGGGCCCTTGTGCGCAGCCACGGGCAGCTATGGCGCCAGCAAGTGGCTGTCAGCCCACCAGCGCGACCACCTGATGAAAGTCAGCCTGCTGGCGATAACCGTGATCTGCCTGGCGGGCGCCCCGCTGTGCCTGGTGCTTGTTCCTGAATGGCGCCTGCCGGTTTCCGGGGCGCTGGCGATCACCAACCTGTCGGTGGTGCTCTGGCTTTCGGTGCGCGCCACGCAACTGGGCGACAAGATGGCCTGGGGCTTGGCCCTGGGCTGCCTGCTGACCTTGCCCGCGCAGATCGGCCTGTATGGGTTGGCGCTGAACACCAGCAGGCCGCCGCTGCTGTTGCAGGCCGGCGTGGCGCTGGCGGCGCTGCTCAGCGTGGTCATCACCGCCGCGATGCTATGGCTGCGCAATCACCATATCCGGCAGATGAGGCAGGGTGAGGTCTCGCGCCGCGACCCCATCACCCAGCTCTACGACGGCGTGGCCATGGTGCAGAAAATCATCGGGGCACAGCAACGCCGCCAGCGCACCCGGCGCGACGGCGCCCTGATGGCCGTGCTGCTGTTCGAACCCGAACGCCTGCTGCCGCTGATCGGCCAGGCCGGCCTCAACGACCTCTACATCCAGCTGGCGCGCCGCATGCAGCGCCACACCGGCGCCGTCAATCCGGCCGGCCGCTATTACGACCGCTGTTTCATGGTGCTGCTGGAAACCATGCACTCGCCGCGCTGGATACGCACACTGGGCCTGCGCGTGGCCTCCAGCCTGCGCCGCCCCCTGGACCTGCGTTCGCTGGACGGGCGGCGCATACGAATCACGCCGGACATCGCTGTCGGCATTGTTCACCTGTCGGCCACCGGCAAGGATGTGGACCAGCTGCTGCACGAGGCGCAGTCGGTGGCCCAGGCCGCGCGCGCGATGCGCTCCCGCGCGGCGCTGCTGGATCCGGAGAGCCATGCCGCCGTGCCGGTCGAGCATGCGGAGCTGGGCTCCAGTTGGGTCCCCCTGCGCAATGCCGTGCCACCGGCATCCTCACGGACCAAAAGCCCGAAAGCACCGAAAGGCAGCGGCAAGGCCACACGAACGGGCCGGCCGCGCCACAAACCGGCCTGAAGCGGTTCCGACAAGGGCCTGGCAGCAGATTCAGGCCGGGTTGTCGATATCGATGAACTCGTGGGCCAGGCCCAGCTGGGCCGCGACCTGCCCCGCCACCGCCGGCGCGCCGTAGCGCTCGGAGGCATGATGGCCGCAGGCAATAAAGGCCACCCCCATCTCCCGCGCGTAATGGGCTTGCGGCTCGGAAATCTCGCCCGTGATGAAGGCGTCGGCGCCCGCGGCAATCGCCGCCTCGAAATAGCCTTGCGCGCCGCCCGTGCACCAGGCGATGTTCCGGACGGCCTTTTGCGCCGGCCCGGCCTGGACCACAGGTCGCTTCAACACCTGCTGCACATGCGCCGCCAGTGCGGCAGCGTCGGCGAAGCCGGCACCGTCGCCACGCCCGCCGATAAAGCCCAGGTCCTGCTCGCCAAAGCGCGCACTGGCAGCCAGCCCCAGTTGCAGGCCCAGTTGCGCGTTGTTGCCCAGCTCCGGATGGGCATCCAGCGGAAGGTGATACGCAAAGAGGTTGATATCGTGGGCCAGCAGCAGCGCCAGGCGCTGCTTCATCCAGCCCGTGACGCGGCCGTCCTGGCCGCGCCAGAACAGGCCGTGGTGCACAAAAACGGCGTCGGCCCGCGCCGCAACCGCCGCCTCTATCAGTGCCAGGCTGGCGGTGACGCCGGAGACGATCTTGCGAACCTCGGCCCGGCCCTCGACCTGCAGGCCGTTGGGGCCGTAGTCCTTGAAGCGCGCGGGCTGCAAAAGCGTGTCAAAGGCCTGCAGCAAGTCCTGTCTTGTGGTGCTCATGGCACCATTGTCTCAGGGCGCTCAGGTTTTCTCGATACCCAGCAGCGCATCCTTCAGCATGAAATCGGCCGGCACGGAGCCCAGCCAGATGCCCAGCACCATGCGGAAGAACTCCGCGTCGCCGACGGGTGCGCCCTGCGGCTGCTCGGCGATGAAAAAGCTGGTGCCCTTGCCTGGCACGAATTCCATCGCGAAGGAGTCGCCGGGCATCAGCTTGCTTCGGCCCGAAAAGATGTCGATCAGCCGGTTGCTCGACACCGAATGGCGGCTCACGGCGTCGCGGCTGGAGTTGTCCGCCATGCCGCGCAGGAAGAGCCGGCCCAGGTCCGTGCCGGAAACCTCGCGCAGCGCCACAAAGGACAGGCGAATGGGCGTGCCCAGCTTCATGGCCTCGTCGGCTGATGTCACCTTGCGGCTGGTGTACATGGCCATGTCGTAGACCTTGAACACAGCCTTGAAGCGCGTACCGGCGCCGTTGAGCTGCAGCGTCGTGCCCTGCACCACCAGGGTCGCCGGAAATGCCGTCGTGGTGGGCGCGGCCAGGGCCGGCCGGGCCAAACCCGCCGAGCCGGCCGCCATGGCGGCCGCGCCGCGCGCGAGCCAGGCCCGCCTTGAATACTGATGCATGAATGTCCCCTCGTTATGGTTGTCGGCCACGGGCGGCCGTCCCGCCCAATCCCAATAGCACGGCCCGGAAGCCGCCGGAAACATGGTACTGGAGCAAAACTGCGAGCTTGCTTACAGCCGCCAGGGGCCCGAAGCGATAAACTTCATGGCCCGGCCGCGCCCTTTGGGCCCCTGACGCGGGCTCCCCCCTATTTGTTTCCCCCAACCCCACGGCACACCGTCACCCATCGCTTCATGAAACGTACCTGGCTTCTTTTCTCCCAAACGGTGACCGTTCTGCTGGCCGCCTATTTCGTGGTGGCCACGCTCAAGCCCCAATGGCTGGACCGCGGCAACGCGCCGGGGGTCTCCGTGATCGAAGCGCCGGCCGGCAACGCCCCGCACGGCCCGGGCGCCGGCGCCGGTTTCGCCTCGGCCGCCAAAGTGGCTTCCGCCGCCGTCGTCAGCATCAATACCAGCAAGGCCGCCGCCAGGAACCCGCACGCCGAGGATCCCTGGTTCAAGTTCTTCTTCGGCGACCAGAGCCCGAACGAACCGCAGGGCGGCCTGGGCAGCGGCGTCATCATCAGCGCCAGCGGCTACATCCTGACCAACAACCACGTAGTCGAGGGTGCCGACGACATCGAGGTCATTCTCAACGACACACGCAAGGCCAAGGCCCAAGTCATAGGCACGGACCCGGACACCGACCTGGCCATCCTCAAGATCGACCTGGACAAGCTTCCCGTCATCGTGCTGGGCAATTCCGACGCGCTGCAGGTGGGCGACCCGGTGATGGCCATCGGCAACCCCTTCGGTGTGGGCCAGACGGTCACCGGCGGCATCGTCAGCGCGCTGGGGCGCAACCAGCTGGGCATCAACACTTTTGAAAACTTCATCCAGACCGACGCGGCCATCAACCCCGGCAACTCGGGTGGCGCGCTGGTCGACGTGAACGGCAACCTGATGGGCATCAACACCGCGATTTATTCACGCTCGGGAGGCTCCATGGGCATAGGCTTCGCCATTCCGGTATCCACCGCCAAGCAGGTGCTCGACGGCATCGTGAAGGACGGCCAGGTCACGCGCGGCTGGATAGGTGTGGAACCGCAGGACCTGAACCCCGAGCTGGCCGAGACCTTCGGCCTCAAACCGGCAGCGGCAAAGGACGGTGGCGTCATCATCACCGGCGTGCTGCAGAACGGCCCGGCCGCGCAGGCAGGTATTCAGCCCGGCGACGTGATCACCGCCGTGGACGGCAAGGGTGTGCGCAATGTGAGCCAGCTGCTCACGGCCGTGGCGGCCCTCAAGCCCGGCACTCCCACGCCGCTGACGGTGCTGCGTAAGGACAAGCAGACCGAAATCTCCGTCACGCCCGGCAAGCGCCAGCGGCCCAAGGCACAGCAGCGCTAGGGCGCCCGAGCCGCAGCCCGGTCCGGAAGTTCAGGGCTTGGCCGCTTCGGCCTCGCCGTCGTCCTCGGGCTTTTTGGTGTGCTTGACGAAGAGCTGGGCGGCAACGATGCCGACCTCGTAGAGGCCACCGACCACACCCAGCAGCATGATCATGGAGCCCGCGTCGGGTGGCGTCACCAGCGCGGTACCGACAGCCGCGGCCACCCAGAAATAGCCGCGGTATTCGCGCAGCTGGGCCACGGTGATCACGCCCATGCGCACCAGCAAAATCACCGCGATCGGCACCTCGAAAGCCAGCCCGAAGGCCAGGAACATGCCGAGCACGAAGCTCAGGTATTCCTCGATGTCTGGTGTGGCGATGATGGACTTGGGCGCAAAGCTCTGGATGAAGTGGAACACCTGGCCGAACACCACGAAGTAGCAGAAGGCCACGCCGACAAAAAACAGTATGGTGCTGGATACCACCAGCGGCATCACGAGTTTTTTCTCATGCGAATAAAGGCCCGGCGCCACAAAAGCCCATATCTGGTAGAGCACCACCGGCAGCGCAGCCATGAAGGCCGTCATGAACAAAATCTTGATCGGCACCACAAAGGGAGTGATCACGCTGATGGCGATCAGTTTGGAGCCTTGGGGAAGGGTTGCCACCAATGGAGCGGCCATCAGGTCATACAGGGCACTGGCTCCGGGATAGACCGCGAGCACCGCGGCAGCAATGCCGACGGCGATCACCGCCCTGATCATCCGGTCGCGCAGCTCCATGAGGTGCTGCACAAAAGGCTGCTCAGTACCCGCGAGTTCGTCGGGCTTGTCGGTATTGGGGTCGCTCATGAGGAAAGTTTGCGCTGGATGGGTGGCGCCGAAAAATGCGCAGGGAGCAGAAAGACAGCGGGAAAGCTCAAGACAGGCGCCCCGGCTGCGGACGGAAACGCGCCACGCGGGCTGCCCCCGACTGCGCGCGGGTGCGAACGCCGTTACGGGCTTTGTACCACTGCGGCATCGCGCCCTGCTTGATGCGCCACTTCTTTTTGGGGTGCTTGTACTCGGGAAAGACTTCCATGCCCGGCAAGGCGCCCGAAGAAGACTCACCCGTGGCCTCGGCCCAGGATTTCTCGAAATCGCTGGCGCTGGTCTGGATGGAATTCTCGACGTCGCGGGCTGCACCCTCGACCGTTTCCTTCATTTTCTTGAGTTCATCCAGCTCCATGGAGCGGTTGACCTCATTCTTGACATCGGCCACATAGCGCTGCGCCTTGCCCAGCAGCGTACCCACGGTGCGCGCCACGCGTGGCAGCTTTTCCGGGCCGATCACGATCAGCGCCACGGCGCCTATCAGCGCCATTTTGGAAATGCCGAGGTCAATCACTGGATATCAGGCCTGAATTACGACTTCTGGCGCGCTTCGACGTCGATGGTCGTCTTGTCCGAAGCCTGCGCATTCGTCACGCTGGCTGGCGGCACGGGGGTCTCGGCGGTGGGAGGCTGGCCGCCATCCTTCATGCCGTCCTTGAAGCCCTTGACCGCGCCACCGAGGTCGCTGCCGATGTTTTTCAGTTTTTTGGTGCCGAAGACCATGACCACGATCAACAGCACGATCAACCAGTGCCAAATGGAAAGTCCACCCATGATTTGCTCCTAATCTGTAATTGAGACGTGTAAGTGCAGGTTAATGCGGAATTGCCGGTTTGCACACAACTGACCCGATTCTAAAGGCCAGCCCCACCGAGACACCCATTACACCCTTTGCCCTACCGGGTTAGTGTGTCCACGGGCTCGCGGGTTCCTCTGGCGCCAGCCTAACCCTTCAACCACGGACGGGGCCCACCGATCACGTGGAAATGTAAATGGTGCACTTCCTGCCCGCCTTCCGCGCCGGTGTTGGTCACGATGCGGTAACCGCCCGCCGGGTAGGGATTGCAGCCCTGCTCCAGCGCCAGTTTGGGGGCCAGCACCATCATGCGGCCCATCAGTGCCGCATGTTCGGGGCCGACCTGCGCCATGGACGGAATGTGCGCCTTGGGAATGATCAGGAAATGCACAGGCGCCCAGGGATTGATGTCGTGGAAGGCAAACAATTCGTCGTCTTCATACACCTTGCGGCTTGGAATGGCGCCTGCGGCGATCTTGCAGAAAATGCAATTGTCGGAATGGCTCATGGCTTGATGGCTTGCTCGGATTGAGGGGTCTTAACTCGGGCGGTGGCTGTTAAAGCGCATCCAGCCGCGCACGCAGCGGTACAGGTACCACAGCCACACGAGGCCGTAGGCCACGAAGCCCGGCAGTACAAACAGCAGCCACAGCGGCGACAGCAGCACCAGCCAGACCAGTGTCCACCAGAAGGTGCGGATCATGTAGTTGTGGTGGTCTATGTAGAGCGCGTCGGATTCGTCGGCCCGGCGTATGTAGTTGACGATCACGGCGATCACCGCGAACACACCGCCGCTGAACCAGGCCAGCGTGTGCAGGCCATACAGCACATGCATCACAAAGCGGTCGTTGGGGTTTTTGACCTCGAATTCGGCCAGGTCGGTTTCCATGGGGCTCAGCTTCCTGTCACTGTGAAATCAGAATGAAATCGGCGGCCGGCCCGTTCAGTTTTTCTCGGCCGCGTCGCGGTGCTGGGCCTTGCGCAGCGCTTTTTCCTCGATGCCGCTGGTGCCTTCGCGGCGCTCCAGTTCGGCAATCACGTCGGCGGGGCTCAGGCCGTAATGCGCCAGCGCGATCATGCTGTGGAACCACAGGTCGGCAACCTCACCGACCAGTTTGCCTTTTAGCTCTGCCGGCGCGCCGCCCCGGGCCAGCGCGCAGTCAACGTCCTTGGCGGCCATCACGGTTTCGGTGGCTTCCTCACCGATTTTTTTCAGGAAGGCGTCGGGGCCTTTGTGCAACAGGCGCGCCACATAGCTCTTCTCCGGGTCGCCGCCGTTGGCCGCCTTGCGGCTTTCGATGATCTGCGCCAGGCGCTGGAGGGAGTCATTTGTGGTCATGTTTGCCCGGGGTCTGTTTGTACATGGTTGTCGGATCCTTCAGGACCGGCTCGGTCACCACCCACTGACCGTCTTTATACACACTGAAAAAACAGCTGTGACGGCCGGTGTGGCAAGCGATGCCTGGCGTGTGGCCAAGCTGTGTCACCTTGAGCAGGATCACATCGTTGTCGCAGTCAAGGCGGATTTCATGCACCGTTTGCTGATTGCCGGACTCTTCCCCCTTGTGCCAGAGGCGGCCGCGCGAGCGGCTGAAATACACCGCCTGGCCCAGCTCGGCGGTCTTCTGCAGCGCCTCGCGGTTCATCCAGGCAAACATCAGCACATCGCCGCTGGAGGCCTCCTGCGCGATGACGGGGATCAGGCCCTTGTCGTCCCAGCTGATGTCGTCAAGCCAATTTTTGGTCATGGGGCAATTGTCACGGATTTGAAAGGACAGGCTCAAGCAAGGGTATCGCCCCGGCAAGGGGCCCCACACGCAGTGGGGCGTCCGATGCTGTTACAGGCGGACAGGAATGCCGCGCGCTGCCATATGCTGCTTGGCCTGTAGCACCGTGTATTCACCGTAGTGGAAGATGCTGGCGGCCAGCACGGCATCGGCGCCGCCTTTCTGTACGCCGTCGGCCAAGTGTTCCAGGGTGCCAACGCCGCCCGAGGCAATCACCGGCACACTCACGGCATCGCTCACCGCGCGGGTCAGGGCCAGGTCAAAGCCCGACTTGGTGCCGTCGCGGTCCATGCTGGTCAGCAGGATCTCACCGGCGCCGCGGCGCGCCATGTCGGTGGCCCAGGCCACGGCATCCATGCCGGTGTTCTTGCGCCCGCCATGGCTGTAGACATCCCAGCCCGGGCCCCGGGTTTTGGCGTCTTCCTCGCTGCGCCGCTTGGCGTCAATCGCCACCACGATGCATTGCGAGCCGTATTTGGCGGAGGCGTCGGAGATCACCTGCGGATTGGCAATGGCGGCCGAGTTGAAGCTGGTCTTGTCGGCCCCGGAATTGAGCAGGCGGCGCACGTCCTCAACGGTGCGCACACCACCCCCCACGGTAAGGGGGATAAAGACCTGCGATGCCACGGCCTCGATGATGGGCAGGATCAGGTCGCGCCCGTCGCTGGTGGCGGTGATGTCGAGAAAGGTGAGCTCGTCGGCGCCCTGCTCGTTGTAGCGTGCGGCGATTTCCACCGGGTCGCCCGCATCGCGCAGCTGGGTGAAGTTGACGCCTTTGACCACGCGGCCGCCGGTGACGTCGAGGCAGGGAATGATTCTCTTGGCGAGCAAAATGGGATCCGTTAGGTAGGGGGTCAGGGCTTCGGGATTACCCATTCAACTCGTCTGCCCTGGCCTGGGCCTTCTCAAAATCCAGGTCGCCGCTATAGATGGAGCGGCCGCAGATCACGCCCTCCACGCCCTCCTCCTCGACTTCGCAGAGCTTTTCGATGTCGGCCATATTCGAGAGGCCGCCGGAGGCGATCACGGGGATCGTCAGTGCCTGGGCCAGCTTGACGGTGGCCTCGATGTTGATGCCGGTCAGCATGCCATCACGGCCTATGTCGGTGTAAATGATGGATTCGACGCCGTAGTCCTGGAATTTCTTGCCCAGGTCTATGACCTCATGGCCGGTCATCTTGCTCCAGCCATCGGTGGCGACCTTGCCGTCCTTGGCATCCAGGCCGACGATGATATGGCCGCCAAAGGCCGTGCAGGCGTCCTGCAGGAAGCCCGGGTTCTTGACGGCGGCCGTGCCGATGATGACGTAGCGCAAGCCGGCGTCAAGGTAACGCTCAATCGTGTCCAGGTCGCGAATACCGCCGCCCAGCTGCACGTCGATTTCACTGCCGACTTCGGCCAGGATCTGCTTGATGGCCTGTTCATTGCGGGGTTTGCCCGCGAAGGCGCCGTTGAGGTCCACCAAATGCAGGCGGCGCGCACCCTTGTCGACCCAGCTGCGCGCCATGGCGGCCGGGTCTTCGCTGAAGATGGTGGATTGATCCATGTCGCCCTGCTTGAGGCGGACGCAGTGACCGTCTTTCAGGTCAATCG
>Ga0102592_1003679_pt1 | contig 11268 bp, 7 predicted proteins | sample AraplaCol_mMF_r2_FD_76861 | JGI IMG/M metagenome (GOLD analysis project Ga0102592, IMG submission 76861) | Arabidopsis root microbial communities from North Carolina, USA - plate scrape MF_Col_mMF_r2 (SPADES assembly) (version 2) | ecosystem: Host-associated > Plants > Roots > Endosphere | place... | reverse complement strand
CGGCCTTGCGCACCAGCTTGCGTTCACACGTGCTGGCATCCCCCATCTTCGATGCGCCTCGCTTTGCCGCTCACCTTGAGGCCGCCTTTCGCGCTATGTGGGTCAATTGGTGTGAAGCCAACTTACGGGTCTCTCATCCAGCTTGAGGGACAACCGGTGAAACTTTACGATCGAATTATCAAAGGCGCATACGCGCCCGCCGCCATGAACACCGGCAAGCCCGCCAATGACCCTCAAGAAGCGGAAAAAAAACTCGAGCAAGGTGTGCTGCTTGAAAAGGAAGGAAAACTGGATGCCGCACTGGAGTGCTACGACGCGGCCATTCTCCTGATGCCTGGACTTGCCCGCGCGCACTTTTGTCGAGGTAATGTTTTTCTCGACCGCGGCGATGCGGCCAGCGCGCTCGCAGCCTATGCGAAAGCCGTGGAGCTGAAGCCGGATTCGGCGGCCGCCCATTACAACATGGGGAATGCCCACTTGCGCCTGGGAGATGCTCAAGCTGCGGAAACCGCCTGCCGTCGAGCCATCACGCTGAAGCCCGGTTTTTCAGATGCGCATCTAACCCTGGGCGTGGCACTGGGGAGACTCGGAAAACAGGATGATGCCGCTGTGTCCTACATGCGAGCCGCTGAACTGAATCCCGACTCGGCGGAGCTTCACCACAGCGTTGCCCTCAGCATGATGGAAATCAACCAGCCGGAAAGCGCGATCTCCAGCTTTGACAAGGCCCTGGCATTGAACCCTGACCATGTCGACGCACATCACAATCGGGGTATCGCGCTCCAGGACCTGAACCGGTTCGAGGAGGCCGCTGAAAGTTATCGCCGCGCGCTGGAAATCGATCCCAGAATAGCGGAGATACACGGCAACCTCGGAAGTGCCTTGAAAGAGTTGGGGCGGTCTGAGGATGCGATTGCCAGCTATTGCCGATCACTTGAAATCAATCCCGCACTGGTTGACGTGCACTACAACCTGGGTATCACTCTGCAAAATTGCGGACAACTGGATCGCGCGGTGGCGTGTTTTACACGCGCGCTTGCAATCACGAACGGCCACTTTGATGCCCACATTCACCTGGGCGTCGTGCTTCATGAACTAGGCCAGTATGAAAGCGCGCTGGGCCACTTCAGGCAGGCGATAGAACTCCAGCCCCGCAACGCCGACGGGCACTTGAACCTGGGCATTGGACTGGCAAAGCTGGGCCAGCTTGACGCCGCCGTCAAAAGCTACCACGAGGCACTTGCGATTCAACCCGACAACGCGGATGCGCATCTGAGTCTGGGCCATGCCCTGAAAGACCTTGGAAAGTCAGACGAGGGGCTGAAATGCATTCGGCGTACGCTGGAGATCAAGCCAGACTATGCCCTGGCGCATAGCGGCCTGCTGTTCAATTACAACTACGTGGCGGACCAGCCCGCAGAGCAGCTGCTGGCGGATGCGCGGCGCTTTGGTGACATGGTGGAACGTCTGGCCCGGCCTTTCAAGGACTGGCCCAATTCACCCGATCCCCACAAGCCGTTGCGGGTGGGCTTCGTCTCAGGGGACCTGGGCAGCCACCCCGTGGGTTATTTCCTGGAAGGCGTGCTGGCCGCGTTGACCTCGCCTGAAGCCTCAGGCGAGATCGAATTATTTGCCTATCCCACCCAGCCCCATGACGACGAGGTCACCAAACGCCTGCGCTCTCATTGCCTGGCTTGGTACTCGGCGGTGGGGCTTTCCGATGAGGCATTGGCACAGCGCATCCGCGAAGACGGCATCGACATCCTGGTGGACCTTTCCGGGCACACAGCGCACAACCGGCTGCCCATGTTTGCCTGGAAGCCAGCTCCGGTACAGGTCAGCTGGCTGGGCTATTTTGCGACCACGGGAGTAGCGGCCATGGATTACTTCATCGCCGATCCGTGGACCCTCCCGCCCGAGCAGGAGGCCTATTTCAGTGAACGGATATGGCGCTTGCCGGAAACCCGCTTGTGCTTTACGCCGCCGGACGCGCAGCTGGAGGTCAACGCCTTGCCCGCCCTTGGCAACGGCTGCGTCACTTTCGGCTGCTTCAACAACCTGAGCAAGATGAATGATGCCGTGGTGGCGCTATGGGCGCGTGTGTTGCATGCGGTACCGGGCAGCCGTCTTTTCCTCAAGTACCAGCAACTGGGCGAGGTGTCTGTGCGGCAGCGCACCTGTGAGCGCTTTGCCGCCCACGGCATTGATTCGGGACGGCTGATTTTTGAGGGCTATGTGCCCAGGGGCAGTTACCTGCAGGCTTACCACCGGGTGGACATTGGCCTTGACCCCTTTCCTTTCCCGGGCGGCACGACCACCGTCGAAGCGCTATGGATGGGAGTGCCCGTGCTGACGCTGCAGGGAGAGCGGTTCCTGTCCCGCCAGGGGGTGGGGCTTTTGATGAATGCGGGGCTACCGGATTGGATCGCAGCCGATGCCGACGACTATGTGGCCCGCGCCGTCGCGCACGCCCAGAACCTCAATGCCCTGGCGGCCTTGCGCACCAGCTTGCGTTCACACGTGCTGGCATCCCCCATCTTCGATGCGCCTCGCTTTGCCGCTCACCTTGAGGCCGCCTTTCGCGCTATGTGGGTCAATTGGTGTGAAGAACGGAAAGATGGAACACCAGGATAAGCAGCCCATGTTCAGGGGCTCAATCCATTGATAAATTCCATGCCGGTTCCAGCAATGCACGCTGCTCGGAGGTTGGCGCTGTCTTGAAGGCCATGGCATGAATCCCTAGGTACTCATCAGAGTGCAGGAAAACATGCTGGAAGCCGCCTTCACGCAAAAGCCGGATAAGCGAATTAGGGGTGAATCCTGTTTTGTGGGCGTAGTAATCTTTCCCGCTCTCAACAATTTCGACTTGGTAACCGTACAAAACATCGTGCGCCGAGATGGGCCCCGCGGCGCTCTGATACAAGACGTCATCCAGCTCAAGTCCTTGTTCAAGCACCGCCTTGATGACTGCCGCGATGTCCGGCACGCGAACCTCCGCAAATCCATTTGCGTTCAGCATATGGCTGAAGCCGCTAACGACAGACGCGGCATGGTGCCGGTAGTAGTGCTCCAGGTTGTGCGAACAATAAATCGCGTCATACCCGCCCCCTGGCAGTGTCGTCAGTTCGCGGGCATCACATACGAGGTCTGGTCTACCTTTCGGGTCAATATCAAGCAGGTGATGCTCCCAGCTTGAATAATAGGAAGGGATAGGAGTCGACTTGCTACCGCCCCCCACATTCAAGACTTTCTTGGTATCAACACCTGGTTCATAAACCCGCATTGCATCCCGCTGGACAAATATGTTTTTAACAAGCTCGGTCAAGATTCTCATAGTGATCCAAATTCGCAATTAGGCACGGCAAAAACGGAAAGCGCAGTACGGCAACAGCCCAGCGCACCGTCCACCATGGTCACTTGATGCACACCGACCGCACCATCTTCAGGTCAGTCAGCCCCATCAGCACCTTCTCCATGCCGTCCATCTTCAGCGTGCGCATGCCGCTGCCGACCGCACAGGCGAACAGTTCCGCGACACGGGCACGCTCCTGGATCAGCTTTTTCGCGGCTTCATCGGCAATCATGAGTTCGTGCAGGCCGACGCGGCCCTTGTAGCCGGTCTTTCCGCATTTGTCGCAACCCACGGCGCGGTACAGGGTGAGCTTGCCGTCCTTGCCGTATTGCTCCATCCAGTCTTCGAACAGCTTTTGCGACTCGCCGCCTTCGTCGGCCTTCCAGGCTTCGGTATTGCGCAGCTCTTCGGCGTATTCCTTGATGAAATCCTTGATCTCCTGCGAGCCCGGCTGGTAGGCCTCCTTGCAGTCGCACAATTTTTTGGCCAGGCGCTGCGCCAGGATGCCCAGCAGGGCATCGGCGAAGTTGAAGGGGTCCATGCCCATGTCCAGCAGGCGGGTGACGGATTCCGGCGCAGAGTTGGTGTGCAGGGTCGAGAACACGAGGTGGCCCGTCAGCGAGGCCTCAACGCCCATGGCCACCGTTTCCTTGTCGCGCGACTCGCCCACCATGATGATGTCCGGGTCGGCCCGCAGGAAGGCGCGCATGACCAGCGCGAAGTCGATGCCCGCCTTGCGGTTGATCTGCACCTGGCGCAGGCCTTTCTGGGTGATTTCGACCGGGTCCTCGGCCGTCCAGATCTTGGTGTCCGGCGTGTTGAGGAATTTCAGGATGGAGTGCAGCGTCGTGGTCTTGCCCGAGCCGGTAGGGCCGCACACATAGAAGAGGCCGTAAGGCTTGGAGACGGTTTTTTCGAGCCGCTCCTTGTTGTGCGCCGTCAAGCCGAGCTTTTCCAGGGGAATCGGTTCGCCCGCGGCCAGAATCCGCATGACCACGTCTTCCACGCCGCCGGCGGAGGGAATCGTGGCTACGCGCAGCTCGATGTCGAGCGGGCCGTATTTCTTGAACTTGATCTTTCCGTCCTGCGGTTTGCGCTTTTCGGAAATGTCCAGGTCGCACATGATCTTGAGCCGGGTGACCATGGCCTGGCGGAACTGGGCGGGCACTTCGATGTAGGGCTGCAGGGAGCCGTCCACACGGAAGCGGATACCGGTCTTGGCCTTGCCGGGCATGGGCTCGATGTGGATGTCCGAGACCTTCTGGTTGTAGGCGTCGATGATGACCTTGTTGACGAACTTGACCAGCTCGTTGTCGGCCGCCGCGGATTCCAGCGACGAATCGTCGGCGGATTCGCCCTCCAGCGGCGAATCCATATCCGCCAGCAGCTGGTCGATGGAGCTGCTGTCCGCGCCGGCGCCGAACAGCTGGTTCAGGGTTTCTTCAAATTCGGTCTGGGTCGTGACGCGGTAGGCGAACTTGCTGATGCGGGGGAACACCTGGGGCACGACGCGCGCGCCGCGCACGGCCTCAGGGTCCATGCACATGATGACCAGGCCTTCCGTGGTTTCTTCCAGCGGTATCCAGCCTTGCTGCTCGATGAAGTCCCGCTTGAGCGGGCCGTGCAGCATTTCGGAGCGTATGCGGCCGGAGTTGAAGGGCTCATAGCCCACACCGAAAAACTTCGCCAGTGACTGGCCGATCTGGGCGGGGCGGATGCGGTAGCTCGCCATCAATATGTGCTCGACCGGCTTGCCCTCCTCGCGCGCCTTCTGGATGGATTGCTGCAGCTCATCCTGCGACAGCACGCCCTCGGTGACCAGCCCGTCGTACTTGGTCGCCTTGCGCCGCTGCCCGTCCTCGGTTTTCTGCATGCGCTGGCGTATCGCGATGCCCAGTGTTTTGCAGAGCTGGCGGGCGCCGTCTTCTTCGAGCTTGCCGAAGGGCTGGTCGCTGCGGTTGTTGATGACCTGCAGGACGCCGTAGAGGGTGTCTCCGTCCATGACGGGCGCCACCAGCATCTGCTTGGTCCTGTAGCCCGAGCGCTTGTCGACCTCCTGGAGGAAGCTCAGGGCCGGGTGGATTTTCTTGAGGGCATCTTCATCGTAGACATCGGCGATGTTGACCATCTGGTGCGACATGGCCACATAACCGGCGATGCTTTGCGCGCTGACGGGAAGCTTCAGGTCGCGACTGGTGTTGAGCCCCGTCTTGACCTTGGACACGATGGACGTGCGGTCTTCGTTGACCGCGTACAGCGTCAGCCGGTCGGCATTGAAGAGCTTGCAGATGTCCTGGCTCGCCTCCAGCATGATCTGGTCGATGTTTTCGGTCTCGTGGATGCGATTGGTGACCAGCTGCAGCTGCCGGAAGTACAGCGCCTCAAAGGTGACGCCGCGCTCCTGCGGCGGGAGCATCTGCGAGTCGAAGAACTCGTCCTGGGGATCTCGTTGCAATACGGCACTCATAAGTCAAACTCCTGGCCTGCGCGCAACCACCGAATGTCGTGTGTCACGTTGGGGCCAAACGGTCGGGTTTGGTCAAAACGCTGTATCTCGGCCATGATGAGGTCGGTCTCGGCGGGCTTGGTGTGGGTGATGTAGATCGGGTAATTCTTTCCGCGCTCTATGCAGTCGAGCTCATTGGCCAAGGCATGGGGCGACAGATGCAGACTGCGCCTGGCGAGGTCGCGCTCCCGGTTGCTGAAGGCGGTTTCGATGACCAGCATGGCCACGTTCATCTGGTTGATGCGGGCCCACAGAGCTGGATTCTGCTCGGTGTCGCCGGTGAACACCCAGCAGCCCTTGCCGGTGGCCACGGCGTATCCCACGGCCGGCACAGTGTGCACCGCGGGCAGCACTTCCACATGCTTTCCCGCCAGCAGCAGGGTCTGCCCCACTTCCAGGGGATGAAAGCTGACGAATGGCGCCTCGGGCGTGGGTATCCTGGAGAAATCGGGCCAGATGGTGTTGTTGAAGATATGTGCCTTCAGCGCCGCAATCGTGCCGGGCAGGGCATGGATCTGTATGGGCGTGGTGCGCCTCGCAGCGATGGCATCCACCATCAATGGCAAGGCGGCGACATGGTCCAGGTGCGAATGCGTGAGCAGCACATGGTTGATGCCGGCCATCTCATCCAGGGTGAGATCACCCACACCTGTGCCCGCATCGACCAGCAGATCGTGGTCCAGCAAAAAAGACGTGGTCCGGCAGTCCTTGGCAATGGCTCCCGAGCAGCCTAGTACACGTACTTTCATGAGGTTTTCCGGTTAGCCTGAGTGGGTCTTGTCTTATTTGGTCTCGAAATTGGTCGCGCCATCCCATTCGGGGTCAAAAGGCAACAGCCTCATGGAGGCTACACGCTCCGCGTACAGCCGGTAAAGGAACTTTTTGCCGTTTGTCCGCTGCAAATTTAGTAACTGAACGTCACATTGGTCCCAATCCTGGGCCCGGTAGGCTTTCAGGGCCATGCCCCAGGTCTTCAGTTCGGCGGCATTGTCTTTGTCAATCCGGTCCGCCGGCGCCAGCGGCCAAAAAATGGCTACGGCCTGATCTTTGCCCTTCACGCGGACTTTGTCCAGTTCCTGCCACGCGAAATCGCCCGCCAGCTTGCGGGTGGACTCGCTGACCACGATGTCGACCCCATAGGTCTTGGACAGGCCTTCCAGGCGCGAGCCCAGGTTCACGGCATCGCCGATCACGGTGTAGCTGCGGCGGATGTCGGATCCCATGTCGCCCACGCACATGGTGCCGGTGTTCAGGCCTATGCCAATGCCTATCTCGGGTAAACCCTTGCTCTTGTGTTCTTCGTTGATCCTGCGGACGGCATTTGACATTTCAAGCGCCGTTTTCACCGCCAGCGCGGCATGGTCGGGCGTATCGACGGGGGCGCCCCAGAAGGCCATCACGCAGTCGCCCATGTATTTGTCGATGGTGCCGCGATTGCCGCGTATCAGGTCGGTGAGGCGGCTGAAAACGCTGTTGAGCAGCGCCTGCAGCTGGGTCGGCTCCATGGTCTCCGACATCTTGGTGAAGCCGCGCATGTCGCAGAACATGACGGTCAGCTCCTTGGTGGTCGCCCTCATGTTGTAGCTGTCGGGGTCTTTCACCATCTCATCGACCAGCTCGGGCGGCACATAGGTGCCGAACAGGTTGGCCAGCTCGCGCTTGGAACGGCTTTCGACGAAATAGCCGTAGCTCATGTTGAGCGCGAAGGCCGTCAGCGCCATGACCAGCGCGCTGGCCAGCGGCAACACCAGGCCGTAGCCCGCGTACAGCCAGAAATTCAGTCCCGCGATGACGGCAATCACGGCCAGGCTGACCAGGACCGCCCGCGAGGCCGACAGCAGGGGCAACGCGAAAGCCAGTGTCAAGCCCGACAGCAGCAGGATGACGATCTCGTAGCCGACGGCATAGTCGGGCTTGACGAACACCTTGCCGTCCAGAAAGCCCGAGATCACGTTGGCATGGGTTTCCACGCCGGGGTAGGTCTCCCCGACCGGCGTGACCCGCAAATCGAGCAGGCCGGGTGCCGTGGTGCCGATCAGGACGATCTTGTCCTTGAGCGCGCCGGGGGCCAGGCGCTTGGCCAGCAGGTCGGCGGCCGAGATATAGCGAAACGAGCCTCCGGCGGCGCCGCCATGGCCCCGGAACGGCACCAGCGTGGCAACCCGGTCGTCGACCGGGATCGCCAGGCTCTTGCCGCCCTGCTTGAGCAAGATGCTCTCCAGCCCCTGGTAATTGCGCGTGAGGAATTTTTCCGGCGGGAAACCGGGCTCGACCCGCGGCAGGCCCACCAGCATGCGGAACATGGCCAGCGCCAGTGATTCGTAATACTGGCCCTTGTATTCGGCCAGCAGGGGGATGGAACGCACCACGCCATCACCCTCGGTGATGGAATTGAAGAACCCCCCCAGCGGCGCGGCCTTGGCCAGCTGCTCGATATTGGCGCCGTAGCCGTTCCAGCTGGTGAACTTGATGGGGCGGCCGGCCAGCGCCTCACGGCCCATGACGGGCGCAGGCAGGACGCCGTTGACGCGCCCGTCGCGGTCGCTGGTGAAGTAATAACCCATCACCACGGGCCGCTTCTCGATCGCCTTGGCGAACACCGCGTCGTAATCCAGGCCGGCCTGCAGCTGGTTGATTTTTTCCGAGAAACCGGGCTGGTCCTTCAGTTCCGCCTGCGCCAGCTGCTTGAGCCGTTTCAGGCCCGAGCTTTCGTCGGCTTCGGCAAATACCACGTCAAAGCCCAGCAAGGCTGTCTTCTGGCGGTCCTGCAATTCCTCGACCAGGTCGGCGAGCTTGTTGCGCCCCCAGGGCCAGCGGCCGACTTCGGCCAGGCTTTTTTCGTCGATATCGACAATGACGATGCGCTCATCGAGCGTGCGAGGCATGGTCGCGCGAAGCCGCGCGTCATAGATGATGTCGTCCAGCCGCTGCAACACGCCGAGGCGCAGAACCCCGCTGGCATGCAGCAGGGCGAACACCAGCGGAATCAGCGTGACGGCGATGCGGGGCCAGTGCCGGGAGAGGAGTCTCATGAGACCTCGGGTGTTGGGTGCTGACGGTCCGCGCTAAGGCGAAGCCCGGGCGGGCACCCGGGTCAGTGTTGGACGAACTGCATCTGTGTGCCGGCCAGCTCAAGCATGTCACCGTTTTTCAGGAGTACAGGCTCGGCCCCGATAGGCGCGCCGTTGAGGGTCGGCTTTCCAGCCCCTTCCACGTGGGCCACCACAAAACCCTGGGGCCGCTTGGTGATCGCTGCCACCGCCACGCCGGGCTTGCCGATGGTGGTCACTACTTTGACCAGCGCCACCTCGCGGCCGGCTGCCGCCCCCGACATGACCTTGATGGCGGCATTCATGTTGCCGCCGTCAGCGGCGGGCGCGGCCGCCGGCGCACCGGCGGGAGGCGCAACCAGGCCTGCGGAACCGGCCTTGATGATCATGGTCTTCTCGAAACTGGGGCCTGCGGCCTCGTTCACGTACTTGATCTTGTACTTGCCGATTTCCACTGTGTCGCTGTTTTGCAGCAACAGCTTTTTCACGGCCTTGCCGTTGACGTAAGTGCCGTTGGTGCTGTTGAGATCCTCAAGATAGACCTCGTTACCGGACATCTGCAGGACGGCATGCTCCCCGCTGACAGCGAGGTTGTCAATGACGATATCGTTATATGGCCTGCGGCCCAGGGACGTCCGGTCCTTCGTCAACTGGACTTCCTTGATCACAACGCCGTCAATAGAGACGATCATTTTCGGCATGGCCGACTCCTGTCTGTTTTTAAATTTTCAGTCACCGCTTATTTTCCCAGCATTCTCGACAAAAGACCCCGCTTGGCCGAGTCTTCTTTTGCATAAGCCAGCAAGACGGAAATATTATCGCGCCCGCCGGCCTCATTGGCCGCCGCAATCAGCTGCTTGGACTTCTGCTCCAGCGTTCCCGCGCCCGCCAGGATGGCGGCAATTCCAGGGTCCGCCACCATGTCCGACAGGCCGTCGGAACACATCATGTAGAGGTCGCCCGCCTCTACACGGTGCTCGTTGACCTCCACCAGCACGGTATCTTCCACGCCCAGCGCGCGCGTCACCAGGTTCTTATTCAGGGAGGTCAGCGCCTGCTCGGGGGTGATCAGCCCGGCGTCGATCTGCTCCTGGAGCAGCGAGTGGTCCTTGGTGATCTGCTGGAGTTCCTGGCCGCGCAGGCGGTAGCAGCGCGAATCGCCGATATGGCCCAGCATCAGGCGGCCGTCCTGGAACACGCCCACAACCAGCGTAGTGCCCATGCCCGTGTATTGGGGGTTGGAATTGGCCGCGTTGAAGATCGAGTGGTTGGCGTTTTCCACACAGATCTCCAGCGCCCGGCGCACTTCCTTGGCATTCGCATGCCGGCCGGCCTGGGACAGCCAGCGGCCCATTTCCGACTTGATGAAAGCCACGGCCATGCCGCTGGCGATCTCGCCGGCGTTATAGCCGCCCATGCCGTCCGCCAGGATGCAAAGCCGCGTCGCCGCATCAAAGGCCACCGCATCCTCATTGTTGTCCCGCGTCAGCCCTGGGTCGGTATGTGTGCAAATCTCGTAAATCATCTTGTGGGTTGTCACTGGGTGTCTTTGTCGGCGGCGGGCGGCCTGGAGACAACGGTTTTGTCGAAGGTCTGGGTTCCGCTTCCACCGGCATTCATGGCCTGGGTGGCATCATAGGCCCTGGGCTCGGACGCCTGAGCGGCGGGGGCGGATTGAACCACCGTGGCGTCAAAAGAGGCTGCGGGAGCGGCCGGCGGGGCGGCATGGACAGCCGGTGCCGGAGCGGCCACAGGCGCGGCGCCGTCCAGCGCGGCGATGGCCTCGCGCAGATCGGCGGCAAAGCGGTCGCCGTCCTGGTAGCGGAGCTCCGGTTTCTTGGCCATCGACAGCGCAACAATCTGGGCCAGCCGCGCCGACAGGTCCTTGCGGATGATGCGTATGTCCGGCGCCTCCTCATTGGCGATCTTGTACATCAGCTCGGCCATGGAATCACCGCGGAAAGGCAACACGCCGGCCAGCATCTGGAACAGCATGACGCCCAGCGAATACAGGTCCGAACGCCCATCGACTTTCTTACCCGCGATCTGCTCGGGTGACATGAAGCTGGGCGTGCCCAGCACCAGGCCGGTCTTGGTCTTGCTGGAGTCCGTGATGCGCGCGATGCCGAAGTCGGTCACCTTCACCGTATCGCTGTCGGGCTCATACATGATGTTGGCCGGCTTGATGTCCCGGTGCACCACATTCTGCTTGTGCGCGTAGGCCAGGGCTTCAGCCACCCGCGCCACGATGGACAGGACCTTGGGCACAGGCAGCAGGCTGCCGTCCTTGGTGACGTCGGCCAGGTCCTTGCCCTTGAGGAATTCCATCGCGATGTAGGCCAGGTCATGCTCTTCGCCGG
>Ga0102592_1003678_pt1 | contig 11271 bp, 8 predicted proteins | sample AraplaCol_mMF_r2_FD_76861 | JGI IMG/M metagenome (GOLD analysis project Ga0102592, IMG submission 76861) | Arabidopsis root microbial communities from North Carolina, USA - plate scrape MF_Col_mMF_r2 (SPADES assembly) (version 2) | ecosystem: Host-associated > Plants > Roots > Endosphere | place... | reverse complement strand
ACACCTCAGGAGGAAATTCTAATTTTGGCTGTGCATCGTCAATGTTCAACGATCTAAACCTTTGGGTAAGGGCAATCGCGTCCTACGAATTTGGCGACGTGACCACACCATCGAAGGAGGTCGACGACGCCGTCTTGTTTGCCTGGGAGGTAAGTGCAGCGCGTCAATATTTTAAGGAGTGGCTTGCAGTTGAAAACATGGCGTCTGAGGAGTGGACATCCGAAACCATGATCCGTTTGTACACTGGCATGTTGAGCTCCAGGGACGAGCTAGGAGATGAAAGGAGCATAAACTATTACGGGCGGAACGTGCCTTTCAAGGAAGTGGTTTCGGATAAGATCCGGTACGTTGGAAAATGGTCGAGGCGGGCTATGGCTGTGGATTCAACGCTCACGACCTGCGACGAACACCCTGCCGATGCTGCCGGCACATGTACTATCTCGTCCCTCGTTGAATGGTCCGCCTCAAACACGGAGAAAACGCTCAGTGGCCGCAGCGCTATCATGCTGACCGTGCGAGTACCGCAGACGTTTTCAAAAGCCCTGATATTAGATACGTCTGCCCCTAAGGTTGTGGGTGAAATCAGCGTTTTACTTGCTCGAGGAAGCAGAGACACCAAAGCAGCTAGCCTGCGCAGAACTAAAAAATTGCCAACCGGCGGATTTATAAACCTTCGGACCGGACCGGGACAAAACTTCGAGATTTTGCAGCAAATTCGTGGGGGCGAAAGCATCACAATTGCTGGGTGGGCCTGTGTTCTGCCTAGAGATAACATCAGTACCTATCCGTTCTGCCCGGCGGCGTGGAATGGTCTAGAGGGCTTCGTTTCCGCGAGTGGATTCGAGTAGCGCAGGAGCACACGCGGGGGCGATTGTTTTCATCGAAGCCAATGTCGCCTATTGGCCCATCGCGTCGATATCGGTAGGTTTGCTTTTATGCCGCTCTTAGGTGCTAAGCGGACATGATCGATTTGTGAATGCATAGCCTAAAGAGAGGCCGCTCGCGGGCTCCTGAGGGAAACCTGGTGCGGCCCGTTCTTATTATGCTGCCTTCACGAGGTAGCTTTTCGATCCTCGGCCGACGCCGGGAAGGTAGCTTACCTTTCTTTCCCTGAGTGCGCGTGTGGTTGGGTGCTCGCTGTTGTTCAGCGTTTCTCGCAGCTTCTTCAAACTAGGGAGCTGTATGTCTCGCTGAATGATGGTCAGGGACACCGGCCCAGCCGCCTGCTTCTCCATATAGGAGATGAGCCTGACGTGAGAGCTGCCGACACGGGGCCGCTTCTCCTTCGGGGCGTCCAGCGCGAAGTCCCAGTCTGTCACCTTGATCCCCGGCATATCGGCCCTGATGTCATCGAGCACCGCGTCACCAAAGGCATCCTTGGGCAACACAATAAAGATGTCAGCAGGAGGACAGCGGCCCTCGGCATCAACCACTTGTCGGCAGCGGATACGGTTGACGGCTTGGATCACAGACACGGACATCTGACGTTGTTCCATCACCTGCCGGACGTTCTTATATTGCTTCCACTCCGGTGATTGCAGCCATTCGTCATCCTGTGCCCCTTGCAGCGCGCAGAACACGCTGGTGGCCCACGTCTGAGGAAGATAGGGCAGGCCAAGGATCACGGCCGTATCGCAATCCTGCCATGTGTTCCGACCGTCTACAGCGCCCCAGTGCCCGACTGAGCATTCCATGAATGGTAATTTCTCAATCCAGCTCTTACCTCCGTTCTTCGACTTCTTCGTGATGGCGGCCTCAACATCCTTGTGGACGCATAAGAACACCGAGCGCTCTGGGCCGATGGCTTCTTCGAGGCCCTTCTTGATACGGGGCAGGCGCTCATTGATCTTATCAATCATGGTGTTCTTTCCGACGCCGCCCCCCCGAGCCACATGAAGCGTTACGCTGCTGTAGTCCCGCGCATGGCTGGGGACAGGGATCAGTCTGTGGCGGTCTTCAAACAGGTCCCAGAGGAAGTTGGCTCTAGCGGTGGCATCCATCACCACAGGGCCGGGGGCGTCCAAGGGAACGGCTAGGGACGCTGTGTTGATCGAATGCCAGTCACCTGACCGGGAGTAGTAGGCGAACTGCTCAAGACAGGTCTGCACCGCCGTGATGGTGTCCGCTACACGCTCGGCTAGTTGGGTCCGGTCCTTGGTGCTGCTCCGAGCGTACACAATCTGATCGTAAGGCAGCGCACCCATGGCCAAGATGAAGGGGGCGAAGTCTGCATCGACCGGCGCACCCCCTTCTCCCCAAATCATCGACATGGGGCTGGCATGGTCATCAGAATCGGCGAAGGCAACAAGGACCCGATGCACCTGTTCGAGAACGCCAACCTGCTGAGGAAATGCGGACCTCAATTCCGGTGGAATGAGGCTGATGACAAAGCCCAGGTTCTCGGTGGTTGCGTGGCTTTCATCTACCACGTTCGCCAGCGCCTCATCGATAACAGTGAGGTGCCTGTCCCCGCCACGCCAAGACACCAAGCGGTCCCAAGCTTTCCACTCGCACCCCTTGGTATCCCGCTTGGCTTTGATGAACGCCGCATGGGTAATGACCACAACATCACTCGCGTGTAGCTGCTCTGGCGTAGCGTAGCTGTCGGAATGATGCACGATAGACACATCACGTCCTGCCAAGGTGTTGATGGTTTTCCGTATCTCGTTGGCGTCCTCTTTCAGTCGCGTAACGATGAGGATACCCACCGGCTTTAGTTGCGTGCCTTCGGCCTCGTGATTGAGACTCGCTTGCATGGCAGCGTAGACACAGGCGCCTTGCGTTTTGCCTGTACCTGTCGGTGGCTGTAAGATGCGCCAGGGTGATTGAACATCGGAGGCAGATTCCACTGTTGCTAGCTGGAAGGTTTCGCCCATGATGCGCCATAGGTTCATCAGAACTGACGAGGAGTGGAGCCCTAGCCCGATAGGCCGGGGCGTGGTCCAGTACTGATTCATGCGCTGGGCGAACTCAACAGGGCAAACAAGGGCGAGAGCGTGCTGGTCCCGAAGAAGGGTGGTGGTAGGCGTCATAGTGAGTGGTGTTCCTTATGGACACGACAAGCCGAGAGGTGCCTTTGGAGGGCAACTGGAGGTGGGCTTGTGAATGGGATTGGGATTGGGGAATTTGCAGTGGTCGAATGGCGCTTGCCGCGCCTGACTACGACCTTTGATAAAAAGTACCCCTCGAAAGCCCTAATAAAAGGGACATTAGAGGGTTCAGGGGGCCCTTTACGGACCAGCGCATGAATGTGTCAGCGTGCAATGGGGAGAAGTCCGCTTTTGAAGGGTACAGGACTTATCCGACATTGACGGAAGGCACCCTCGAAAGCCCTAATAAAAGGGACATTAGAGGGTTCAGGGGGTGGTTTAGATTTCTCCTGTAGATTTCGACTAGCCCCGCACAGAGAGCAGATTGCAGAAGCTTATTAGCCAGCAATTGATTGCCGCTATTATCCTCCCTGCTGTTCTCTACTAGTTGTTGCCAGCAAGCTCATCGAGCACACCCTCAGCAGTGCCTGCGGCCATCTGTAGCACAGCCATCGGCGGCAGGCGGGTGTATTTCATGATGAGAGCTAGGGCTGATAGTTTGGCCCTCGTCCCTGTAGGTCCCAAGGCCAGCTTGAAAGCCTCTTTGAGCACAGCTTCAGCCATCCCCTCGTCTGTGTCTGACCCAGGGATGCTGGACTGAATTGCTGCTGTAGTTGTTGCCCCCGTGGAGGCCGCTGCTGTCTCTGGGAGCACTCCCGCCACCTTCAGTGTCTGAATGACCTTGTCGGCCTGTGTCTCCGCCACGGCCCATAGGCGCTGAGCCTCATCCTTCCTCATCCCGTTGGGGATGCCTGTCCGGGTAAAGCGCTCGGGGTCAGCTTTGCGTAGCTCTTCCCTTCTGCTGTCTCGCTCGGCCATTTTTGCCCGGTACTCAGGGTCGAGCCACTTAGCCTTCATGGCCGCTGAATGCGACGGAGGGTGCTTAGTCTTACCTCTTGGTAGTCGAGCCATTGTGTTGTCTGTGTCCTTCCTTGCACCGCTGAGGCGCGGCCGAGTGCTGTGTGTGGGGTTACTGATTTTGGCCAAGCGTCACCTGACAGCGAACCCCTGTTGGGTAGCTGTGATGGTTGGTCATCTGTGATCCGGTTGTGCTGTGTGCTTATGAGAGGCGCCCCGACGGGGGGCTTTACCTTCCTCTGACGGGAGGTTGGTCCACCAAGTGTTTGAATCTGTTGCTTGCAGCCAAGCTGATACGCCGCTGAAAAGCGTAGGGACGTTGGTCAGCTAAATGCTTGGACCTGTTTCTTTCAGCCGGAGTGAAACGCTTTCTCTATAACGTAGGCACGAAAAACAGTCATGTACTTAGAATAATTAGGTAATCGGCGCTAAAACGCTGTTTGGGCCCAAGGTTGACTGTGGGCCCCTACGGCACTCTCAGGAAGCACACCGCCCTGTTGAGCTAAGCAGAGGCCAAAGCCTTTAGCCCGACAATTTTGAAGCCATGGGGGGCCCAAAATTTCCGGCAGGGGCCCCAGGTCGGCCGGAGTCCCGTAGCTAGCTTTCCGGGCTGTGGCGCGTGAGTTCGCCCCTTCCTGTACTACGTGCGGACGTTTGTCCGCTAAGCTATTGGATTCATACAGAGGCGATGGGCTATTTGAGGCCGCTCAGCTCCGCTCCAACACGTTAGCTACGGACTGCGCGTACCAGCGTCCGCCACGGGCCGTAGGAATCCCTCGTGCGTTCAGGGCATCAGCCATCTGTCTCAGCGTGTTTGCACCGGCCTTCTGCGCCTCACGGATGATCGGCAGCACGTTGGCCGCGTAGCGATCAGCTTCGGCCTTCACGGCCGCTGCAGCGCCTTTGCGGGCCATGTGAAGCCTTGGGTTGCCTAGTGTCACACCGCGAGCCTTGGCAGCCGACAGAGCTTGCCGTGTGCGCGTGGAGATGAGCGCGCGCTCCTTCTCAGCCAATGCGGCGAACAGGTGGAGCACGAAAGGGTCAACGTCAGGGCCAAGCTCAGCGACCACGAAAGGGACCTTGTGGGCCATGAGTCCCGAGATGAAATGTACGTCGCGGCTGAGCCGGTCGAGTTTAGCTACAGCTACGTGGCACCTGAGCTTCTTTGCGGCAGCGAGGGCCGCCTTTAGCTGCGGGCGGCGGTCCAGAGCATCAGCACCCTTGCCGGTCTCCACCTCTACGAACTCACGCACTACCGTGAACCCCTCAGCCTGAGCGAAGTGAGCGAGTGTTTGCCGCTGCGCTTCTATGCCCAACCCTGAGCGACCCTGTTGAGAAGTCGAGACACGGATATAGGTGATTAAGGTGCGTTCGGTCGTCACAGGGGCCTCCATAGGCATCTGTCAAAGACCTTATCGAGCGTTTAGATTATAGACAACGCGCATTTCGGAATCACTGCGATTCCGTTTTGCATAGCTCTTCCCAACCGGGCCGTGTGGTATTGGTAACGTGGAGACGTGATCGATAGCCCCGTAAGCTTACGGATTGCCTCGCGGCTCAAGCCCTGCTTGTCCAGGTTGCAAGTTGCGGTTTATCTTTCTCATCGCGTTCGCAGCGGGCCGGGGGGCCTCACATTGTCTTATTCGCCTTACGGTGCTCAGCCGCAGTTGCGGCGGGGTGCGCTATTGCCCGTCCGTGTTGACTGGCTGCGTTCGTGGTTTCGATTTGGCCCACTGCCTCCTCGAATGGAGAATGCAAGTGGCGGGGCATTCCGCATAGATATTAACGCGCTCCGGGCGCTTTCAGTGGTGGCTGTCGTCGGCTACCACTTCCAAATACCGGGGTTCGCCGGGGGATTTGTCGGCGTCGATGTCTTCTTGGTGATAACCGGCTACTTGATGACGGGTAAGGTGCTGACCGACCTCACTTCAGGTCATTTTTCATTTCGTGACTTCAGCATAATGCGGATGCGGCGCATCTATCCTGCGCTTGCGGTTGTGACTGCTTCGTCGGTAGCCGCTGGCTGGTTCGTGACCTTGCCGCGCGAATACCTGAAGCATCTGCTGCAGGCGTTGTCCGCGCTGACATTCGTGTCGAATTTTGCTTTCGACAGCGATAGCGGCTATTTCGCCATGGCGGCCCAGACCAAGCCGCTCTTGCACACTTGGTCCCTTTCGGTGGAGTGGCAGTTCTACATTTGGATGCCTTTGGTCGTATCGTGGATCTGGCGTTTCGTTTCCGGCTCGAAGTCTAAAATCAGCACAGTGATCATTGCGCTTCAGGTCGTCGCCATCCTCTCCTTGGCTTGGTGCTTATGGAAGGCACAAAGCGACGCGATGGGCTCTTCCTTCTTCTCGTTGCGTGCCCGAGCTTGGGAGCCTCTGGCCGGTGGATTGATCGCTGCCGCAGAAATCAGGCGACGGTCCCAGGGTGTTTCCAAAATTCCGTGGCTGGAAACCGGGATAATCGCCGCCGGGGGCTGGGCGCTGGTCGCGGGCTGTATCGCCTATCCGCTGCCCGAATCGCGATGGCCGGGCTTGCTTACAATCTTGCCGATCCTCGGCGCAGCAATGATAGTCGGGGCGCGGCAGTGGACCGGGAAAGCGAGCTTGCTCGGGATGTCTCCCATTCAGCGCTTAGGCGATTGGTCCTACTCGATTTACCTTTGGCATTGGCCGATTTGGGTCTTCGCACTGGGTTGGCTGTCGTTGCGCGGATATCGCGTAGACGCCACGCAAAAGATGCTGATGGTTCTGGCGTCGCTCGCGCTCAGCATCGTGTCATATCGTTACGTGGAGCAGCCAATCAGAATGCGACGGGACTTCTGGACACCGCGCAGGCTGCTGATGAGCTCTAGCGCAACGGTCGCGCTACTACTCGGCTTCATCTCGCTGGCTTCCCTGAACAATGGTTTCCCAAATAGGTTGCCGGACTACCTGTTGCCTGCCGAATTGGCGAGAAGGACAAACACGCCCCGCGACGAGTGTTTCAGGAACGCCAACTCCACGAAGAAGGCCGCCGAGAACTATTGCAGTTTCGGCAGCGCGGAGGTCGCCGGGAAGCCTTCCGTAATGCTGTGGGGAGATTCGTTTGCTAATCAGTACCTTGAGCCAATTTCTTCGGCTGCCCTTGCCAACGGAATCCATGGATTGATCGCAACACAGAGTGCGTGCAGGCCGTTCCTTGATGATCCCGTTAGAAACTCGGCAGATCAGCAGCCGTGTAGGGACTTTAACCGCCGCACGCTGGACTTCATGCTGAACCGCACTGAGCCGAGCATCGTTGTCGTTGGGGGCAATTGGGGAAATGCTCTTGAGGTTTCCTCACTGGCTGACCGACTGCTTTCCTCCGGCAAGACTGTTGTGCTGATCATGCCGCTACTCAATATCGGGTTCGACGTGCCACAGCGATGGATCGAAAATCAGGTCCGGGCCGGCGGAGCTATCAGCGAATGGAGGTTGGACGCCGATCCCGGTCTGACGATGAGCAGCTTCCGAGCCGAGCTTGCTCAACGCCTCCACAAGCACAGGGACAATATGCAGCTGCTTACGGTGGATCCACAGTCCGTGGTCTGCGAGCAAAACCAATGCTATCTCGTTAGGAACGGGCAGCCCAATTTCCGCGATACAGCCCACATTTCCAATGTTAACGCGATCCAATACAAGGGCCTATTCGATACTGCCTTTAGGTCAGCCCTCCACACCGGGACAAAAGCAGATAAACAATTAGATTGAGTTGGAGGATCAGGCGAAGGCGAAGAGGCGATCAAACGCGCTGGTACGCATGAGCGACAGGACGCGGCGTTACGTTTGACGAAAACACAGATCGGCGAAGATCCTACTGAAGCCGAGGCTTAGTATTTAGTGGTAGCAGTCACCCCGGCAAAGCTGATTTTCCTTTGTGTTTCAGTGCCTTCCTTGATTGCCCTTCGTCTCCCCTCGGGAGCGCCAGCGGGCTTGTCGCGCACTCCATTCTTGAGAAATAGATACAATGCCCCCGGATCAATATGTTTTTGGAATCGCAGCGGCTTCGCTGCTGCATGGCCGTGCTCAACGCGCTCCACGTGGCCGCGCCCGCAGGTTGCAATGGTGGGTGCACACCGTTACGTTGGCGAGTAGGGGAACTAAGGGCGGTGTCGATTCGGGGTCGTCCGGGGGAGCAGCTCGGTCGAGCTCAAATGATTATCAAGAAACCAACTTTCGAGGAGTTTGGGGCTTTTTCCAAAAGCACCCTGAAGTTCGATATTGACGACAGGTCGCTGCAGAACTGGATCAACACCAATATCGAGACAGCTCGGTCGCAAATTCAGCAGCATGACATAGTTACTTTTATCGAAGAGCTGGTAGCGAAACACCAAGCGACGTCACACCGATTGCCGGTCAACGTCGTAAGTCGGGATTTCCAGCTTCACGTCAAGAGCTACTCGTCGATTGTTTCCAAGCTCTACCGTGCCAATGTCCTAAACAACCCAAGATTTGATCGGTCTCCGAAGAAGGGCTGGGTCACTCCTCGGAATATGTTCGGCCGGATAAATGATCTCGTGCGTTCAACTATCGTGTGCCGTCACATCGATGAGCCAGCTAAAATTGCGCAGCAAATCACGACCAAGGCGGTATCGCTGGGCCTCAAAGCGAGTTCGCGAGCGCAAACAAAGGATGAAGGATACTACGCGCACCACGTGTATGTGAGCATCCCAACCAACTTGATGGACCAAGGTTGGCAGGAATTTGCTGAAGCTGTGTTGCTCGAGATTCAGGTTACGACTGAGATGCAGCACATGCTCTATGAGCTCACCCACAGGTTCTACGACAAGGAACGAAACCTGGCCCCCAAGGACGATGCAGGCTCTTGGAAGTGGGATTACCGCTCTGCCCGCTTTTCTGCCTCTTACCTGAGCCACACGCTGCATTTGTTGGAGGGAATGATTTTGCAGCTGTACGAAGATACAGAAGAAAAGAAGACCGTGGTTGCGCAACAGCCGGCGGCGATCCCTCCTACAGATGCTCACAGCGCCCCTGCTCCCGCCGTTCCAGTCACTCAAGGCGCGGGTGAAGAACCTTCTGGTCAGCCTCAGTCTAGCAAGCACTCGCAGGTAGCACCTGCTGAAGGCCAATCATGAAAAAGACAAGCACCGCGCCTCCAACTCCGTCAGTCGAGCACCTGCCGACGATATTTCGACGGATCCGCAGTGGCGACTATCGCGTACCGCCCTTTCAGCGGGATTTCGTTTGGGAGGAAAAGCAGGTCCTTGAGCTGCTTGAAAGTGTCTACCGCGGATTTCCGATCGGCAGCGTTTTGCTGTGGCGCGTCGACCGTCCAGTTTTCAAGAGCGTTAAGAAGGCTCTGGTTGGCTTTCCCTCAACTGATGATCGTTATCCAGCCAGCTTTGTTCTTGATGGCGTGCAACGGCTGACTTCACTGTACGGGGTGTTCAATCGAGACGAAGTGTCCGAGGATGACCGCTTCGATATTTATTTCGATCTGAAGTCGGAATCTTTCTTGCATGCTCGCGACGCAAAGCGCGCAGACCGTACGCTTCCGCTGCACTCAATCTTTCATCCTCGGGCGTTTTTAGAACAGCAGAAAAGCCTCGCCAGCCTTTCTGGCAGCGACTTTCTTTTGGAGAGAGCAGTCAACCTGCTTTCCGTGTTTCAGGAATACATGGTCCCGGTCGTAAGTATCAGCGAGAGGAGCGCAACAGAAGTCGTAAACATCTTCGAAAGGATCAACTCGACTGGAGTGCGGCTTGGCGTGGTCGATTTCATGCGAGCTCTGACATGGTCGGACGAGTTTGACCTCACCGCAGAGCTTGACGATTTGCAGGCTGAGCTGGAAGAGCACGGATTTCACTTTGAGGATGAAACGTTACTTAAGGCCTTAGGCATCATCGTCGGCTTGCCACCGCTCCCAGACATCTTGTTGCAACTCCGGGACGTGTCGGCCAAGCGGCTGCATGATGCTGTCAGAACGCTTCGCGAGACGTTGCTTAAAGCGACACGCTTCGTCTCTCGGGAATTTGGTATGGCGACCACGGAAGCCTTGCCGTACGAGGCTCAGTGGCTGTTGCTGCTGACCTTGGTGCGAGGGGATGTAAATCTAAAGCGCATAGCAGACCGATTGCGGTATTGGTTTACGGCTTCGAGCTTCTATGAGGCTCTGAAGGGGCGTCCGGACCATGCCTTGGTGCGGATGATCGATGAGTTGGCCGCAGAACTGAAAGAGGGGCGCGGCATCCCACCTCCGTCCAAAGACATTCGGTCGATAGAGCTGGTTATGAAACGCTTTCTCCGAGGCAAAGCGACGAGCGTTGCATACGTCCAGCTGTTAATCCGAAACCAATTGTTTAGAGACCTGCCACTCGCAAATGTTCCTTACGAACAATTTGTCCCCATCATTGATCGTGCAGCGCTCTCTGACGCCTTGGGGCGGCATCTCTCGTTCGCTCGAACCATTGCCAACGTGGTGTACGTTCCCTCTGAACTGATGCGGGATTGGGAGGGCGGAATTGAGCATCTCGAACGGTTACGAGAGTACAATCCGGACCTGCTGAGAGCGCAGTTCCTAACCGATAGATTCATGAGACAACTGAAGAAAGGTGAAGTACTGCAGGCCATTCTATCGCGCGCATCTGCGATCAGGGCGGCAGTAGAGCACCTTGAAGGCGGTGAAGGCGCGCCGTAGCAATACAAAAACTAACTACAAAAGCAGTTCTCAGCGAAGCAGATACGCCGGCAAAATCAGCGCATAGGGCGCTCCGGCCTGGTACCCACCCAAGGGCACCGAGCAGCGCCGCTTCCATAACGATGTAGTTTCCGGGTTGTCAATTACTGTGCCCGCAACGGGCTAGGGGGAAAGTCGTGAGTAACTTAGCAGGGCGAACAATCAAGCTCTTTCTGGTGGATGGAGTTTCTGACGGGATACGTACGGCCGAGATTTTGAGCTGGACCGGACATGTCCTATTCGCCCCCCGATCAAGCGTTCCTGCTCTCCTTGCCCGGCCTGAGCTTAAGAAGACGGGCGCGTACTTGCTGATCGGACCTGACCCCGGAGATGCCGATCAGACAATGGTTTACGTCGGGGAAGGCGACAACGTTGGCGTGCGCATATCCAGCCACAACAAAGACGCCGACAAGGAGTTTTGGGAACACGCTTGCGTCATAACGAGTAAGGACCTCAATCTGACCAAGGCTCACGTTCGTTATTTAGAGAGCAAGTTAATCAAGATCATTGCGCGGGAGGGGCGCGCCAGTCTCGCAAACAAGAGTGATCCAGATTTCGCCCTGCTGCCTGAAAGTGACTTGGCAGATATGGACGATTTTATAGT
>Ga0102592_1003676_pt1 | contig 11276 bp, 10 predicted proteins | sample AraplaCol_mMF_r2_FD_76861 | JGI IMG/M metagenome (GOLD analysis project Ga0102592, IMG submission 76861) | Arabidopsis root microbial communities from North Carolina, USA - plate scrape MF_Col_mMF_r2 (SPADES assembly) (version 2) | ecosystem: Host-associated > Plants > Roots > Endosphere... | reverse complement strand
CGCTGACAATCGCTACAACGCAGAAGCTGCCGATGTTGTTTTACGTCGAGGATAACGGCTTCGGGATCTCGGTTCCCTCCGACATGCAAACGCCTGGCGGAAACATTGCAGCCAATCTCGCGAGCTGGCGCGGCCTTGCCATCTTTGAAGGTGATGGCTGCGATCCCGCTGAGGTGGCTCGCCTCACGCAAAACGCCGTCGGTTTCGTCCGCGAGCAGAGAATGCCCGCTCTTCTGCGGCTGACGGTTCCGCGGCTGGAGGGTCACAGCTTCCAGGACACCCAGTCCTACAAGAGTGAAGAGCTCGTAAGGGCGGAATGGGCCCGTGATCCGCTGCCTCGTCTGCGAGACTACCTGGTTCCCTTGGCAATCAGCGCGGACGAGTGGGAAGCCTGCAGGCTTGAGGCCGGCGACACTGCGGAAAGCGCACGCGCCGAGGCTGAAAGCCGGGCTTTCTCGTCTCCCGAAACCGTCACCCGACATGTGTTCTTCGACGGCGAGATGCAGTCAATGGGCGGTCAGCACTGCCACGGCTACCAGGCTCCGGAAAGCAGCAACGAGGCGGCGCCAGACGGCCAACGCATCAATATGGTCACGGCGATCAGGCGCACACTGGACCACGAATTGGCCACCAACCCACGGGTGGTGCTGTTTGGCGAGGACATTGGCCCGAAGGGCGGCGTTCACGCGGTCACGCTTGGACTCCAGGAGAAATTCGGCAAGGACCGTGTCTTTGACACCTCGCTGTCGGAAGAAGGCATCGTCGGTCGCGCCGTCGGGATGGCGCTCGCGGGCCTCGTTCCCGTTCCCGAGATTCAGTTCCGCAAATACGCCGAGCCCGCGACGGAACAGATCAACGATTGCGGTACGATCCGCTGGCGCACCAACAACCGGTTCGCCGCGCCGGTCGTGCTGCGCGTGCCCGGCGGCTTTTTCAAATGTGGGGATCCGTGGCACAGCCAGACGAACGAGGTCGCCTTCGTCCATCAACCAGGCTGGAAGGTTGCCGTTCCCTCGAACGCCGAGGACGCCGTCGGGCTGCTGCGAACGGCCCTTCGCGGAAACGATCCGGTGATCTTCTTCGAGCATCGCGCCATGCTCGACCATCCATGGGCCCGTCGTCCTTACCCCGGCGACAACTTCGCGCTTCCCTTTGGCAAGGCTCGCTTTACACGCAGGGGCGACGCAATCACGATCGTAGCCTGGGGTGCGATGGTTCCACGATGCGAGGAAGCGGCAGAAGGCATCTCCGCCGATGTGATTGATCTGCGTACATTGATGCCGTGGGACCGCGAGAGCGTCATCTCGTCGGTTCGTCGGACACGACGCTGCCTTATCGTGCATGAGGACCTTGGGACAGCCGGCTTCGGCGCGGAGATCGCCGCCGTCGTTGCTGACGAGGCTTTCATGGATCTCGATGCCCCGGTCTCACGGTTGACGATGCCTGACATCCCAAGCCCGCACAATCCGTCCCTGCTCGAATGGGCGCTGCCGTCCGTGGACCGCATCCGGCAGAAGATCACCGCCTTGGTGGAGTACTAGATCATGGTCGATTTCGCCGAAGTCCTCGTTCCCATCGAACAGGAGGGTACGAAGACGGTCGTCCGCAACTGGCTGAAGCAACCGGGTGAGGCTGTCGCCCTGGATGATCCCCTCGTCGAGCTTGAGACGGACAAGGTGACGCAGGAGATTTCCGCACCCGCGGCCGGGATACTTGACGAGATCGTCATGGCGTCAGGCATGGATGCTGTGCCCGGCGCAGTGCTCGGCCGCATTCGCCTCAAAGCCGCCACCGCTGGTGATGAACATGCGCGGGATACTCGACCTTTGCCTCCTCGCGAGACAAGGAATGCAGGCGGGGACCGGTTCTCGCCGGCGGTTCGCAGTGCCGGCGAGCAATACGGCATCGACCCGGCTGCGGTGCTTGGCACCGGCCAGGACGGACGTGTTACGCGCATGGATATGGATGCCGCGTTCGAAAAAAAGCAGCGACGCGACGAGGTACCGTCGTCCGTGAGCATGGCGACCGGCTCCACGCCGGCCACTCTCGCCCCCGATCAGATCGGGTCGCGCATGGTCGCCCATACGCCGATGCGGCTTTCCATCGCCCGGCACATGCTGGAGTCGCTTACGGCGGCCCCGCATGTCACGTCGATCTTTGAGGCTGATTTCACGGCAGTCATCAGACATCGCGAAAAAAACAGGGCGGCATTGGCCGCCGAAGGCATCGGTCTCTCCTATACGGCCTACATCATCGCCGCCTGCGTCGCGGCGATGCGGGCAGTGCCGGAGATCAACAGCCGCTGGCATGACGATCATTTGGAGGTCTTCGACGATATCAACATCGGCGTCGGCATGGCCCTCGGTAACAAGGGCTTGGTCGTCCCGGTGATCCAAAAAGCGCAGGATCTCGCGTTGTCGGCTATCGCCACCAGTCTTCAAGACCTGACCAATCGTGGGCGTTCGGGTGGCCTGACCAACGCCGACATGCGCGGCGGCACATTCACCATCTCAAACCATGGCGTGTCTGGCTCGCTGGTCGCTACACCCATCGTCATCAATCAGCCGCAGTCGGCAATTCTTGGCGTCGGAAAAATGGAGAAGCGCGTCGTCGTGCGGGAGGTCGACGGCGTCGACACCATCCAGATTAGACCAATGGCATATGTCTCGTTGACGATCGATCATCGCGCGCTGGACGCCCACCAGACAAATGCCTGGTTGACGTCTTTCGTTCAGACCTTGGAGGGCTGGCGGGAATAGCGCGGGCGGCTCGCTAAGCTGCGTGCGGTGAGCTCGACTGGCGTCCCCCACTTGGATGATCATGTAAACGGAACGGTGATCGCATGAGTGTGCATAACGGCGTCCTATGGTAGCGTTTTCATTGACTACAACGCGGCATGCGCTAGCTTTGACACAGCTGATTCATACTGGTGGGATAGCTAGGCCGTGCTCCCTGATCCGAGATGGAGACCGAATTGCCGGACGACGAACGATCTCCCCCCTCCCCTCAACAACCCGATGGCGGCAGGCGCGACGATGGCAATACCGTGCAGGTGGAACGCCGTCGTTTTCCTCGCGAAACCAAACCATCGGAGGAGAGCCCCGCACCTCCACCGGCATTAAAACCTCTGCGATTTTCCACGCGCGACCTTGAGCCGGCACAGCAATTTTCCGCCTGGCAATCCTATGTCGCACCGCTTGTCGATATCAGGCGCCCGGATAGCACTTCCTCCGGTACGGGTTTTGTGGCCGACCATGCAGTCTGGAACCTCGGCGGCATGCTTGTCGTTCAGCAAAGCACGCCCGCCCATAGCTACATGCGTTCGGAAGCGAAGGTTCGATCAAGCCCGATCGATCACTGGCACATCTCAGTATTGCGTAGCGGCCGAACGTGGACGGAAGTTGGCGGACACGTTTCCGAGGGCGAGCCTGGAAATGTCGAATTGCGCACTTTGGGGCATCCCTTTCGTGGTCGATCGACGGACGCCCAAGCCCTGTCTCTCTACCTGCCGCGCGAATTGCTTCATCCCGCCTCCGCTGTCGAGATCAAGAACAACATCGCGCTAGTCGGAACACGCGCCAAACTGCTGATCGACTATCTGGATGGCGTCGAGACGAAGCTGGCGCTGCTGGCCGAGGCGGACCTTTCTCATGTGGTGCAGACCGTCCGCGATCTGATCCTGGCCTGTGTTTCATCGTCGTCAGCACATGTCTCACCGCCAGAACAAAGCAGCGCTTTGCCGTTGAAGGAACGCGTCCACCGCTTCGTCCAGCACAATCTGATGTCACCAGACCTGACCACCGACCGTTTGTGCCGGGAGCTGGGCGTTTCCCGCACCCGGCTCTACCAGGCTTTCGAGACAGACGGCGGGGTGCATCACTATATCCAGCGACGCCGGCTTTTGTCCGCGCACGCCGCATTGAGCGATACGTCCAATCGGCAACAAATCGCCGATATCGCCTTCGCGGCCGGTTTTTCCTCTGCCGCACATTTCAGCCGCGCCTTCAGCAAGGAATTCGGCTACAGCCCGCGTGAGGCGAGGACTTCGGGCATGCCGTCCAATGTTGGCTATTCCGTCGAGCCGGTAGCCGAGGCTGATTGTGGTCAGTCCTTCGACACTTGGCTGAGGACGCTTGGGCACAACCGTCGAGCCTGAACGCGGTCATTGCGCTAACGCCTTGCGTCGGTCGCCTCCCCGTTCGCGCTGCTCCCGCCACCGCAAGTTCCCGCATTTTTGGGTCATGCCTCGTGCAGGCGAGCACCCGCGGCTGTGCCAATATCGCTCAACAGCGAGAGCACCTGGGGCCGTCCCCTAGAGCCGCAGAAATGTACGCTGCTGCAAGTTTCCGGATGCGTAGCTAACGACAAGATCCCAGTAAGCCCTTAATAAAGAAGCATAATCGCAGTGCAGGCAGTGAGACGGAACGCACAACGAAATGCGCCCGTCATCAGATGGGGCAACTTTCAGGGGCATATCATGGAACCGACCAACCCTACGATCCAGATCAGCAACCCTCAATATTCTACGAATGATCCGTACCGCGTCGTCGAGCGTGAGGAAGTCCTTGCACAGGCTTTTCGAGCTTTCGTGCAACGAGCCGTTGCTGCGGGATGGAAGGAAACCGAGGTCGCCCTGACCTTGGCCGATATCGCCGACGACTACGTAATGGCTCTCGCGCGAAGGGTTAAGGCGAACTAGCATCGAGTACCTTTCGCGTGCAGCACCACCTGAACGCGAAATGCCAGCATCTCTTCAGCGTGTCCGAGGCCCACCGCTTTGCACTAATGCAAGCGGTGGGCCTCGGTCGTTGAGCCGACGGCGCGCGCTCCTGACGGCTTTTCAAACTCGCTTGGCGCCACAATCCATCAGTTTCGTTTCAAAGACTTCAGCCTGCTGGCAAATGTTCCTGGCTGCCCGTCAGTTCTCGGGACAGAACCGGGATCGACAATTGAGCTCCATCATTTGCTTTACTGATGCGACGCTGTACAGTCGCGAGCGGCCCGATTGGCTGCGGCTCATCAATCACGAGCGCCCGCATAGAAGGAGGAATGATGTTTCATCATGTTTCTATCGGCGTGTCCGATCTTGAGCGTGCACGAAAATTCTACGACGCAGCACTTGAGCCGCTGGGCTATACCAGGCTTTCAACGAGTGACGGATGGCTGGGCTACGGTGCTGAACAGCCCCAGCTCTGGATAAAGCTCGCCGAGCGGCCTGTCGTTCCCGACATGGAATCGGGACTGCACTTCTGTTTTGTTGCCCCCAACGAGGAAGGCGTCAGAGCCTTCCACGCAAACGCAATGGCCGGCGGCGGGACGGACAACGGCGAACCGGGAGTCCGCCCCGAGTACGGATCATTCTATTACGCAGCATTTGTCATCGATCCGGACGGCTATCGCCTGGAAGCGTTTTTCCGCCGTCCTGAGTGAAGGCCCGCAGCGCAGGGCCGTCTTGAACCCCGATTGCAGGGCAACCGCATGTCGCAACACCTTGAGCCCGCCTCCTCTCATCCGCCTTCGGCGGTGATCTGGGTGGGCTTCATTGCGATGTGCATCGGGATGTTCATGGGGATCCTGGACATCCAGGTGGTCGCGACATCCCTGCCGACAATTCAGCAGGCCCTCAATATCGATCCTGACCAGATGAGCTGGATCCAGACCGTCTATCTGATCGCAGAAGTGATCGCGATACCGTTGACCGGCTTGCTGACGCGTGTCCTGACCATGAGATGGCTGTTCGTCGCCTCCATAGGCTTGTTTGTCGTCGCTTCCACTGGCTGTGCGGCAAGCAGCGACTTTGGCGAACTGGTTGCCTGGAGGGTCGTTCAGGGCTTTTCCGGTGGAACGCTGATCCCGGCGGTTTTTTCGGCCGTTTTCATCCTCTTTCCCAATGAGCGGCAGGCGCTCGCCACGACAATCGCCGGCGTGCTGGCTGTCTTGGCACCGACGGTTGGACCGATCATCGGCGGCTGGCTGACGTCAACCTATTCGTGGCATTGGCTGTTCCTCATCAATATCGTTCCCGGCATTGTCTCGGCGCTGGTGGCATGGCAGTTCCTGCCCCGGCAGAAGGGCGACGTTTCCGAACTGCGGCACCTCGATGGTCTGTCGCTCCTTATGATGGCACTGGCGCTGGCGAGCCTGGAACTGGGATTGAAGGAGGCGCCGACGAGCGGCTGGATCTCGCCTTACGTCCTGAGCTTGCTAGCATTCAGCCTGGTATCGGGGTCCGCATTCGCATCCCGCTCGCTGCGCAGAACGCGTCCCATCGTCGACCTGCATCATTTCCGAGATCGGAATTTCTTGATCGGATCCGCCCTCAGCTTCGTGCTCGGGATCGGCCTGTTCGGCTCGGTCTATCTCATGCCGGTGTTCCTTGCCTTCGTCAGGGGGCACAATGCCCTGGAAATCGGGATGACGATGCTGGTCACAGGAATAACGCAGCTGTTCACCGCACCGATCGCCGTTGCGCTGGAAAAGCGGGCAGATCCGCGTCTGCTCTCGGCCGCAGGCTTCGGGTTGTTCGCGATCGGACTGGGGATGAGCGCATTCCATGATCCGCGCTCCGACTTCGATGCCATGTTCTGGCCGCAGGTCGTGCGCGGTGCCGCGATCATGTTTTGCCTTTTGCCGCCGACACGCCTCGCCCTCGGAACCTTGCCGGCATCGCGGGTGCCCGACGCCAGCGGCCTCTTCAATCTGATGCGCAATCTGGGCGGGGCGATCGGCATCGCCATGATCGATACGATCATCTACACGAGGTCGGAGCCGCTTGGGCAGAGACTATGGGATCAACTGCGGGCCGGCGACGCAGCCACGGCGGCGTTTATCGGGGCTCCGGCGGGAACGATGACCGGCAGCACCGGCGACTTCACACCGGACACGATCGCGGCGCTCGATCCGCTCGTACAGACAGCAGCAAGCGTCCAGGCGATCAACCAGGCTTGGCTGATCGTTGCCATACTGACAGGCTGCGCGCTGCTCTTCCTGCCTTTTGCAAGACGGCTGAGCGCATCGCAGCCGTAGCGGCCGCTCATTTGGTGGACGTCAATCTTAAAGGATGAACAGAGCGTTCAATCGTCTTTTCGTGGCAGACGCTGCTCCCCATGTTATGCCCATCAAAATTCCCACCGCAAACCGCGATATCCAACGGGTAAAATCATGAAGAAAATCGGCTTTCTCTCCTTCGGCCACTGGGCGCCTTCGCCTCAATCAAAGACCCGCTCCGCGGGTGACGCGCTGCTCCAATCCATCGATCTTGCCGTTGCCGCCGAAGAACTCGGTGCGGACGGCGCGTATTTCCGCGTCCACCACTTTGCGCGGCAGCTGGCGTCGCCTTTTCCGCTCCTGGCGGCAGTCGGTGCGAAGACGAAGACCATAGAGACCGGCACCGCGGTGATCGACATGCGTTACGAGAACCCTCTCTACATGGCCGAGGACGCCGGTGCTGCCGATCTCATTGCCGGTGGCCGCCTGCAACTGGGGATCAGCCGCGGCTCTCCGGAGCAGGTCATCGATGGCTGGCGCTATTTCGGCTACCAGCCACAGGATGGCTCGAGCGATGCAGACATGGGCCGTGGCCATGCCGAAGTGTTCCTGGAAGCACTTAAAGGCGAAGGTTTTGCCCAACCGAACCCGCGTCCGATGTTTCCTAACCCGCCCGGCCTGCTGCGTCTTGAACCCTATTCGGAAGGATTGCGCGAGCGCATCTGGTGGGGCGCGGGGTCCAATGCAACTGCAATCTGGGCAGCCAAACTCGGCATGAATCTGCAGAGTTCGACGCTGAAGGATGACGAAACCGGCGAACCCTTCCATGTCCAGCAGGCCGCACAAATCCGCGCCTACAGGGAGGCATGGAATACAGCCGGCCATACTCGCACCCCACGCGTGTCAGTCAGCCGCAGCATCTTCGCACTTGTCGACGATCGCGACCGCGCCTACTTCGGCCGCGGCGGCAAGGAGCAGGATTCGATCGGCTATATCGACGAAAACACCAAGGCGATCTTTGGTCGCTCCTACGCGGCCGAACCTGAGGCGCTGGTCAAGCAGCTCTCGGAAGACGAAGCCATTGCCGAAGCTGACACCCTGTTGCTGACTGTCCCCAATCAACTCGGCGTCGAATACAACGCTCATGTGATCGAGGCGATCCTCAAATATGTGGCACCAGCACTTGGCTGGCGTTAAGTCGGGCCCCGGATTGCTTTGCTCGAGCGCTTACTCGATGCTGACCTGAAGGCTCGCGCTCGCCCTATTGTTTGAGGGCGAGCGCGCTGCGTCCACTTGTGGTGTCGGCAATCAAACGGGCAATCTCGTCCGATCGTGCTTGCGGAACGCTCACCGCGATCTCCGCGCCAGCCTCGAAGAAAGCCTCGCTGAGGACGTGCACCCCCTCGAAGGCGGCGAGCCTTGCCCTGAGGATCGCAAGGTCGGAAAATCCGGCGCGGATCGTTCCTTCCAAAGTTGGAACGAGTTCGATGAGTTCGCCGGACCGGAGGCAGGCGGCCGCCGTACCGCCATAGGCGCGGATCAAACCACCGGTGCCAAGAAGCACACCTCCGAACCAGCGCGTCACGATGACAATGACCTTGTCGAGTGATTGGCCATCGATCGCCTGCAGTATGGGTTTTCCTGCTGTTCCGCTTGGCTCGCCGTCATCGCTGAAACGGTAGGTCTGGCCGATGCGCCAGGCCCAACAATTATGGTTTGCATCGCCATGGCTGCGTACGGCAAGCGCTTCCTTCGCGTCGATCTCGCTGGCGATCGGAACACCAATCGCCAGAAACCGGCTCTTCTTCACGATTTGCTCAAGGGCTACAGGGCGTTCCAGCGAATACATGAAAGCTGTATAGGACAGCGCGAAGGCCGAGCGAAGACGGATTTTATCCGCCGATGGTCAGATATGGCGGCGGAGGGTGTCTTCACGCAGCGCCGAGCAGCCTTACTATTGAGAGAGTATCGAGATACGACCCTTCATGTTCGGATGAAGGCGACAATAGTAATCAACCGACGTGGTCGCCTTCAGCACGGCACTTGCGGATTTCCCGGGAGGAATGACCACCTCCCAGTCACCCTTCACGGTCGCCGTATGGGCAAGAATATCCTTGTTGATCCATTCGATCGTGTCGCCTGGCCTTGCGCTGATCTCAGCGGGCGAAAACATCATCTTTTCGATTGTTACCGTGACTGTTTCCGCCCGCACCGGAACGACACCGACGGTCAACGCAGGTACCGCAACGATCCACAGATGCCGTCTCAGCATGCTGGTATCTCCTATTTGAGCTCGGCAGCGACATGCTCGGCATGCTGCTGATGGCCCTGGAAGACCTTGAGGCCCCTTTGGAGCAACTCCTTGAGCTCCGCGTTGCTCGCCGACGGGATCAATAGCGTCTCGAGCGCGCCATTGACCTGTTTGTGATAGGCGACCTCGTTGTCGACATAGGCCTTGTCGAAGCTCGCTCCGCTGAGTTTGGCAAGTTTTGCTCGCTCATCGGTTGCAGCCTTGGTCAACGTCTTGCTCGTTTCATTGTCCTCCGGTGTAACCTTGAGCTTCTTGACCAGTGCAAGAGCCTGCTTATTCACGGCCTCATGGTCTCGCACCATGTCCTCCGCGAAGGCGACAACATCCTTGTTCTTGGATTTCGAGATCGCAAGTTTTGCGGCCTCGATATCGATGGTGCCGGCCGTATAGGCGATATGCGCGATCTGCGGATCCGTCGGCTTGTCCGCTGCCCATGCGGATGGCGCAAGTCCGAACAGGCAAAGCGCGGTCAGGGTCGCAATCTGTCGAGTCTGCATAGGAACCTCCTTCGCCCGAACTCCGGCGAGGCCGGGCATTGTTTTTCTGGAACAGACATTGGATGTCAGCCCGACGGGAAGGTTCCCGAAATCAGTCGAGAAAACCGAGACGGCTCATCACCGCCATCGTCAGGCGTTCGCAACGACGGCCCGCGAAGGGAAATGCGGAAAGGAGCACGGGACCGATCTGCTCGTCGAGGCGCTCCCTTACCAGGCGCCTGGCGCGATGGAGCCGGCTCTTGACGGTCTCGGCCCGCAGGCCGAGCAACGCCGCGGTCTCATCCACATTCAGCCCCTCGATCACTCTTGCGACAAAGACGGTTCGGTAGATATCCGGCAGGGCGTCGGCTGCCTGCTCGACCAATTGCAGAATTTGCCGCTGTGCCATGGTGCGCTCCGGATCGCCGGTGTTGTCGACAGGAAATCGGAGGATCATCGCTCCGCTGTTTTCGTCGGCAGAACGCGCGACGCCCGCCGCCCGCCGTTTCTTGCGCAGGCGTCCGAGAGCTTCGTTGATTACGATGCGCGAAAGCCAGGTCCCGAGCGAGGACTCTCCCCGGAAACGATCGAGATGCGCAAATCCGAGCACATAGGCCTCCTGAACAACGTCCTCCGCCTCGCTGTCATTGCGAACAATGCTTCTTGCCAGACGGTAGAGCCTCTGATTGTGAGCCTTCATGATCGCGCGAAAAGCGTGGCGATCGCGGGCGACCGCGCGGCGCGCCAGCTCGATATCGGCGAGCGTATCGAGTGCTTCGGCCCCATCTGCTTGAATCTGCGACATCGTCACCTCTTTCATGTCACCTCCTTGGCATTGATATAGATGGAGCTCGACGGCAAAGGTTCCCGAAAATTGCGCGCCGGTGTTGGAAACCTCCAACCATTTTCGAGATTGCGCCTCGGCACTGTCCGCGACCCCTTTACCACAACGCGTTTGACAGGGCGGAAGAGGATGGCGACATTGTCGTAAGGCTTGGCCGAGGCGGCCGCGGAGATGCGGAACGGCAAAATTTCTCGATGGGATGGACAACATGAACCTCAAGGACCCCACACTCTTTCGGCAGGCAGCCCTGATTGGCGACAGATGGATCGAGGCCGATCCGGCGAATGCGATCGAAGTCAACAATCCGGCGACCGGTGAAATCATCGGCCGCGTGCCCAAGCTGGGCGCGGCCGAAACAAAAGCCGCGATCGAGGCGGCACGCGTTGCCCAAAAGGGCTGGGCCGCACGCACCGCCAAGGAACGCTCGGGCATTCTTCGGAAATGGTTCGAGCTGATGATCGAAAACAAGGACGATCTCGGCCGTATCCTGACGCTTGAACAGGGCAAACCGGTTGCCGAAGCGACCGGCGAGATCGTCTATGGCGCAAGCTTCGTCGAATGGTTCGCGGAGGAAGGGCGGCGGGTCTATGGCGATCTGGTTCCCGGTCACCAGCCCGACAAGCGCATCATGGTGATGAAGCAGCCGATCGGCGTGGTT
>Ga0102592_1003675_pt1 | contig 11277 bp, 8 predicted proteins | sample AraplaCol_mMF_r2_FD_76861 | JGI IMG/M metagenome (GOLD analysis project Ga0102592, IMG submission 76861) | Arabidopsis root microbial communities from North Carolina, USA - plate scrape MF_Col_mMF_r2 (SPADES assembly) (version 2) | ecosystem: Host-associated > Plants > Roots > Endosphere | place... | reverse complement strand
TAATACAACTGCGACCCCTGTAGGCAATGTGGCATCCCGCCCACAGTTCAAGGAAAGATACGACCACTTTATCGGCGGCCAGTGGGTGGCCCCGGAAAGCGGAGAATACTTCGACAACATCTCACCTATTGACGGAATGGCGTTCACTCAGGCTGCCCGCGGTAATGCAAAGGATATTGACAAGGCCATTGATGCGGCACATAAGGCATTTGCCACCTGGAGCAAGACCTCCGTTACTGAACGCAGTAATATGTTACTGAAGATCGCCCAGATAGTGGAAGATAACCTGGAATACCTGGCTGTTATAGAAACGATCGACAATGGAAAGCCCATCCGGGAAAGCAGGGCGGCAGACCTCCCGCTTGTAATTGATCATTTCAGGTACTTTGCCGGGGTGATCCGCAGTGAAGAAGGGAGTGTCAGCGAACTGGACGATAGTACTGTCAGTATTAACCTGCACGAGCCTATCGGCATAGTAGGTCAGATCATTCCCTGGAATTTTCCCCTATTGATGGCTACCTGGAAAATGGCGCCCGCCCTGGCCGCCGGCTGCTGTACCATTGTAAAACCAGCAGAACAGACGCCTACCAGCATCATGTGCCTGATGGAACTGATCCAGGACATCGTACCGCCAGGCGTGATAAACGTGGTAACAGGCTTTGGCCCCGAAGCCGGTAAACCGCTGGCGCAATCGCCCAGGGTAAATAAAGTGGCTTTTACCGGTGAAACCACTACCGGCAGACTGATCATGCAATATGCGTCTGAAAACCTCATCCCGGTTACTATGGAACTGGGTGGCAAAAGCCCCAATATATTCTTTGAATCCGTAACGGCGAAAGATGATGAATTCTTTGATAAGGCCGTAGAAGGCGCCGTACTGTTCGCCCTTAACCAGGGAGAAGTATGTACCTGTCCCAGCCGTATCCTGGTACATGAAAACATCTACCAGACCTTTATGGACCGGGTGATCCAGCGTACCAAGGCTATTAAAATGGGTAACCCGCTTGACAGTACCGTTATGATGGGCGCACAGGCCTCAGAAGACCAGTACAACAAGATCCTGAGCTATTTCGAGATCGCCAAGGAGGAAGGCGCGCAAGTACTTACCGGTGGCGAAGCCTGGCATCAGAACAGCGGCCTGGAGCACGGCTTCTATATCAAGCCCACCGTGCTCAAAGGGCATAACAAGATGCGGGTATTCCAGGAAGAGATCTTCGGACCGGTTACCTGCGTTACTACTTTCAAAACAACCGAAGAAGCCATCGCGCTTGCCAATGATACCCTATACGGTCTGGGAGCCGGGGTATGGACCAGGGACGCCCATGAATTGTACCAGGTGCCCAGGGCTATTCAGGCAGGCCGTGTTTGGGTAAACTGCTATCACGCTTACCCGGCGCATGCACCCTTCGGCGGATATAAAAAATCAGGCTTTGGCAGGGAGACGCATAAGATGATGCTGAATCACTATCGTCAGACTAAAAACATGCTGATATCCTATAGTAAAAACAAGCTTGGTTTCTTTTAACTTCTTTTAAGGAAACCATGGTAAGCACAAGGTGTTTGTAATGGGAACAGCGGCTTTACAGCCAGCTGTTCCCCCTTTGTGCTGATGTAAAACAGCTCTTATGCAAACAGATCGTGTTATAGCCACCGACAAGGCCCTTGAACTGATAGAGCGCCTTAAACAGCAGCACGGGCCGCTGATGTTCCACCAGAGCGGCGGATGCTGCGACGGTTCCCAACCTATGTGCTTTGAAGCCGGCGAATTCAGGACCGGCAACAGTGATGTACTGCTGGGCGAAGTAGGTGGTTGCCCCTTCTATATGAACCGTGACCAGTTTGAATACTGGAAGCATACCCAGCTGATCCTCGACGTAACCGCTGGCAGGGGTAGCAGTTTCTCTCTCGAAATACCCCTGGGCGTAAGGTTCCTTACACGCTCAAGGGTGTTTTCTGATGAAGAGTTGAAAGGACTGGAGAATTGATTATTTTCAGCCCCTGAATGAAACGAATCCTACTGTTTTCCTTACTAAGTGTTATTATCGTCCCTGTGATGGCGCAGACCGATAAATGGACCGGATCCTGGCAGGTGATCAGCAAACCCTGGCCGCATATTCCCGCCGTTATTATGGATCTGCAGATAGTCGCCCCTGAGCAGGGAGTCCTCTATCCCGCAAAGATCAAATTACAATATGGCCAATTCACCGGTGTCTATGAAATGTTGTTGGTCAGGAAAAATGACCGGCAGCTGGGCATTAGCCGCGGCAAATATCCTTTACAGGAAACACCTTACAAACTCGGCATCTGGATGTGGTACCTCAATGGTACGCTGGATTATAAAGATGGAAAGATGTATTTGAACAGGATGTGGGAAGACCAGTTCGGGATCTGGATGCGCGGCTTATATGAGGATGGTGAACTTTGGGTAAATAGCAAGGTAATGCTGCGTGACTTTCTGTACCGTGATTCCATGACCTTTAAAAGAACCGGGAGCAAGCCACTGGCAGATTCCAGTGTAAGACGCATCCTGCAGCCTGAAACCAGCGGTATCTACCTGGGTATATACGACCCGATCACCGCAACAGACAGCGTAATCATCATGCAGGTGGAGGACGAGGAAAAGTACGATAGAGATACTGTTACGCTGCTGCAGAATACCCGTCCTATTTTCAGCAGGGAAGAAATAAATGACAATAACAGGCGCCAGCAGATCCGGCTGGATACAGGCAGGAACTTCTTCGTGTTTTTTGCTGACAACTATGGCGGCCTTCCGCCTAACACCGGCGCCTTATACGCGAAGGTAGACGGGAAGGAATACATGTTCGATTTTACTCACCGGGCCAACGCATTTGCCACTTTTATGGTGGCGGATATCCGGCATCATCGTATCGATAGCAGCCGGTTAAGCACACAGGCCTCCGGAAGAGCCATTACCCCCGTAGCGACCATTGCTGTGGATACCGCGGATATTACGCTCGAGCTATGGGATGAACAGGTGGAGGATAATGACAGTATATCACTGAGCCTGAACGGGAAATGGATCGCTACCGGTTTCCCTGTGAAGAAAGGACTGCAGCAAATTCAGGTAAAGTTGCAACGCGGTGAAAATACACTGCTTTTCATGGCAGACAATCTTGGGAAGATCCCACCCAATACCGCGGTACTTCGCATCTGCTTCCGCGATAAGAGCAGGACGCTGGGTCTCCGTACCGACATGAGGAAAAACAATGAGATAAAGCTGGTATGGGAATAGATATACGTATAGTTCTTTACTTTCCTGCTGGTTTACGGGCTGTATTTATTTCCTCCGGGCCTATTGCGCCACCTTTATTCCCAAATGAATTACGGATGTAGTTCAGGATATCGCTTATTTCCTCATCCTTTCCGTCAAAACCTGCCATCGGCTGGTTATAGGTTTGCCCGTTCACCTTTATTTCTCCACTGATGCCGTACAGTACGGTCTGAATAGCTCTTTTTTTGTCTGCCATCAGGTAATCTGATTTTGCCAGGGGCGGGAAAACACTTTCCACGCCCTGGCCCTGGTCGCCATGACAGGACTGGCAATAGACGCCATATAAGCTTTTCCCTCTTGCCATGCTGGCCTTCAGATCAGCAGGAGACTGCCAGGTGAAGGCCAGCGACAAGAGGCACACGATTGATAACAAAGTCAAATATCCGGGCATCTGTTTCATTGCTTATATCGGTTAAATGGTCGTTATGCTTCGTTTAAATTGACGGGCAGGGTTCTGATCCTTTTGCCGCTGGCTGCGTAGATAGCGTTTAATACCGCCGGCACTGCTACCGGGTTGGATACTTCTCCCAGGCCCCATGGCTGTTCATCATTGGTCTCTACAAAGTGCACGTCGATCTCCGGACACTCGTTGATACGCACTACTTTGTTCTGATGGAAATTGGAAGTAGTAACACGGCCGTTCTTTACATTTACGCCCCCGTACAGCAGCGCAGAAAGTCCCCATACCACGCCGCCTTCAATCTGGTTCTTTGCACCGGAAGGGTTTACCACCATGCCGCAGTCCACTGCACAGGTAACGTGATTCACGGTCACTTTTTTATCGGCTATAGTTACCAGGGCCACTATGGCGCAATAGGTGTTGCCGTAAGGGTAGATGGCGATCCCTCTTCCTTGTCCGGCGGGAAGCGGCTGCCCCCAGCCACTCTTTTCCCTGGCCAGCTGCAATACGCGGATCATTCTTGTATTGCTCATCTTTTCTGCATGTCCCACATTTGCTTCGCGTCCTTCTTTCAGCAGCGATATGCGGAAATCATAAGGATCTTTTTTGAGAGCGATGGCTACTTCATCCACAAAACATTCGCTCAATGCCCAGCCGTTGATCATCACGGAACGCCAGGCGGTTGATTGCAGAATGCTTTCATTGGTGAAGTCTTCCAGGTCATAACGTATATTCGGAATGTTATAGCCGTTGCTGGTCAATTCTGTGGCAGGATACTGGCGGTCCCACATGTAGGTGCGGCATTCCTTTTCATACCATGCGTAGAGCTGGTTATGCTCATCCCAGCCCGCCTGGTAATCCAGGCGCTGGTAGCAGTGTACGGCATTGGTTTGATGATCATCCTCTCTGGTCCACATTACCTTAACGGGAATATTGCCGGCTTCTTTTGAAATACAAATGGCTTCAATGGCGGCATCGGGATAGGCCCTTCTGCCATAACCTCCACCCGAAGGGAAGAGGTGGATCTTTACTTTATCCTTTGCGATGCCGAAAACACGGGTGATCTCGTCTGTGATGTATTCCGGCCATTGATTACCGATCCACAGCTCGCAGCTGTCTCCTTTGAAGTGGGCGGTACAATTCAATGGTTCCATCAGCGAATGCAGCATGTAAGGGAACACATAACCGGCGCGTAAGGTCTGCTTTACGTGGTCGATATTGGCGATGGCATTTTCATCGCCGGTATATCCTGAAGGATCCAGCCGTTGTTCACCGCGGTGTTTCATGAAGGCAGCAAATTCTTCTATGCTGGCCTTTGTATGCACACCTTCATCCCATACTATAGAAAGGCTTTCCCGGCCTTTCTGTGCAGCCCAGAAGGAGTCTGCAACAACGGCAATTCCCTCGCGTATGTCATAAGGGAGAATGGGGCCCTGTACACCAGCTACCACCCTGGTGGATACCACCTTTTTTACACCCTTGACAGCGAGGGCTTTTGCCGCGTCATAAGATCTTATTTTGGCTTTGAATACCGGCGCTCTTGCCACCAGGGCATATTTCATGCCTGGTACATGTACATCTGCACCGTATTGATGTTTGCCCGTTACCAGCAAGGGCAACGTTTTAGCCGATTGCGATCTGCCAATGATACTAAAGTTGCTGCGGCTTTTCAGGGTAACGGAGGCTGGCACTTTCAGCGTAGCGGCTTGTTGGGCCAGCTCTCCGAAACCTGTTCGTTGTCCGCTGATCTTGTTGATGATAAAATGGTTATCCGCATAACAATTATCCGGAGTAGTGTTCCACTGTGCGGCGGCTGCCTGTACCAGCATTTCGCGGGCGGTGGCTCCTGCCTTACGCAGGATAGGCGTCATCGTGATCACGGTAGAGCTACCCCCTGTGCCATGCCCGCCGTTGGCATCGTTATATTTTACCAGATCGGCCGGAGGAAAGGAGACCTTCACTCTTTCGAAGTCGGCACAGAGCTCTTCTGCTATCAGCATGGCCATGGCGGTGGATACACCTTGCCCCATTTCATGTTTGGTGAAATAGAAGATCACGTCGCCGTTTGTTTGTACAGAGAGAAAATCTCCTATGGCAGCAGCGGTGTCTGTTGCAATGGTTTCGTCTACCGGCGAAAACGCTTTTGCAAGCCCGGACAGGCCCAGCATCAATCCGCCGCCGGTGAGCGGTACTATCCGTATAAAATGACGCCTGTTCATTGGTTTAACGGTTTTGGGTGGAGCTTGTAATCAATGGCGGTTTTGATCGCTCTTCGGATCCTTACATAGGTACCGCAACGGCAGATGTTACCTGCCATCGCGGTGTTGATTTCCTGGTCGGAAGGAGAGGGGTTGCTATTGAGCAGCGCCGCAGCGGTCATGATCTGTCCGGCCTGGCAGTAGCCGCATTGCGGCACATCCTCTCTGATCCAGGCCTGCTGCACAGGGTGTGAGCCATCTGGCGCAAGTCCTTCTATGGTGGTAATATGCTTATCTGCAGCAGCGCCGCAGCTGAGCGTACAGGAGCGTACGGCCCTGCCATCGAGATGGATAGTGCATGCGCCGCATTGCGCAATACCGCATCCGTATTTGGTGCCGGTTAAGCCTGCATGATCTCTCAGTAACCATAACACCGGCATTTCAGCATCCACATCGTATTGTTGTGTGGCGCCATTGATATGAAAGCGTAAGATGGGCATGTGATGAGGTGTTTGTATTTTCAAAGTAAATACATTATTGCAGTGGCGATGCCTTATTTAGCCCAAAGGGAACATTATTCGCCCATATGAGAAGACGCATTCCGAATGCCGTTCGTGGGGCAAAACCGTTGTTTGTCGAAACGGTTTTTTCTTAGTTGAAATTCATTACTTTAGTTGCAGGATGCAGCGCTACAAACGAAATACAGGCTTCATTTTAATGTTCTGGGCATTTTACTTTTTATATGAATGGCTGGGCAATGCTGCTGTTGGCAGCGAGTACAAAAGGTACGCCATCAATGCGGCGGTGATTGTTCCTATCACCTTCTGCGCTACCTGGTTTACAGTACATGTACTGATAGCGCGTTTTTTCCTGAAAGGAAAGAGAACTACATTCTGGATACTGTTTGCCGCGAACGCGATCGTTTTTACACTGATCCGCCGTGCATTTAACTACTATTATACTTACCCTTTGTATTATCCGGAAGGACAGCAGACCATGTCTTTCCTGTTCCCGCCCAAGCTGATCATCGAAGCGGTGAACACCTATCTGATCGTTGCATTGTATGCGATGTTCTATTTTCTGCGGGCCTGGTATGAGCAGCAACGTACTACACAACAGCTGCAGAAAGACAAGGCAGAGGCGCAGCTGGAACTGTTAAAGTCGCAGGTGCAGCCGCATTTTATCTTTAATACGCTGAATAATATTTATTCTTACGCGCAGCAAAACAATCAGCAAACATCAGAACTGATCTACCGTCTTTCTGCATTACTGAGCTATATGCTGTATGACAGCCGGCAGACCACTATTTCGCTGGGCAAGGAGCTGGAATATATCAACAACTATATCGAGCTGGAAAAGATCCGGTATGGAAAAAGACTGGATGTATCGCTCAATGTTTTTGATCCGGTGGATCATTTTAAAATAGCACCGCTGTTGTTACTGCCACTGATCGAGAATAGTTTCAAACATGGTGTGTCCAACAATATCAGGGACGGCTGGATAAGAATGGATATTGCATTGAAGGATGGATGGCTGTCTGTAAAGATTGAGAACAGCTGTGATGAGCGCAGTAATGGAAATGGAAGCAGCAAGAACGGTATAGGACTGGAAAACGTGAAGAAGCGCCTTGATATTTTGTACCAGGATAATTATGAGTTCAAGTGTATACGTGAGAATGATTCTTTCCTTACCATCCTGAAGATCAAAAAAGATGAAAACAGTACGGTGCATGATCATTGATGATGAGCCGCCTGCACAGGAACTGCTCCGCTCTTATGTTTCGAGGATCGAACATTTTGAGATAGCGGCCATCTGCAATAATGCGCTGGAAGCATTTGCCCTGCTGCAAAAGAGTATGGTGGATGTTATCTTCCTGGATATTTCCATGCCGCAGATGTCGGGCCTGGAGCTGATCCGTTCACTGCCACAGCGTCCGCCTGTTATTTTTACCACCGCGTACCGGGAGTATGGAGCAGACGGTTATGAGCTGGATGCGTTGGATTACCTGGTGAAGCCCATTACCTTTGACCGTTTCCTGAAAGCCATTGCAAAGTTTAATCAATACAAGCTATATCTCAGTCACCATGAATCCGGCCAGCTGGCCAATGCTTTTGAGCAGGCATACATGTATTTTAAAGTGAATAAGGAGCTGGCGAAGATCTTTCTGCGGGAGATCGTCTACATAGAAAGCATTAAGGATTACATCAAGATCATTACGGATTCCAGGTCGCTTGTTACGTATCAACGTATCAGTTATATGGAGGAGAAGCTTCCTGAAAGCAAGTTCCTGCGTGTTCACAAATCCTATATCATTGCGGTGGACAGGGTGAGCGGTTTCAGCAATGATCTTGTCTCCATCGATAAATTTTCTATTCCGGTAGGCAGAAGCTATAAGCAGAAATTCATAGAATATCTGCGTGGAAGCTGATTTTTTTCAGCCTTGCGCTTTTATTTGTTTAAATGCCTTATTAAATTCACGGCATTTAACTGTTACTGTTAGCATGGATACACGCAGGGAATTTCTCAAGAAGTCAATGTTATTATCCGGCGCGGCCGGACTTTCCACGTTCCTCCCAACTTCCATACAGCGGGCGCTCGCCATTGATCCTGCGCCGGGAAGTACTTATCTTGATGCAGAGCACATCGTGATACTGATGCAGGAGAATCGTTCATTTGATCATTGTTTCGGCACCTTAAAAGGTGTGCGCGGTTTTAATGATCCAAGGGCTGTTTCCCAGCCGGATCACAAGCCGGTATGGCTGCAAACGAACGAGCTGGGGGAAACCTATGCGCCGTTCCGCCTGGATATCAAAGACACCAAAAGCACCTGGATGGGCGCTCTGCCTCACTCGCGTGCCAGCCAGGTAGATGCGTATAACGGTGGTAAATATGATCAGTGGCTGATTGCCAAGCGATCAGGCAATAAAGCATATGCTCCCATGCCGCTCACAATGGGGTACTACACCCGGGAGGATCTTCCGTTTAACTACGCCATGGCCGACGCTTTCACGGTTTGTGATCAGAACTTCTGTTCTGCTATGACCAGCACCACGCCCAATCGTTCTTTCTTCTGGACGGGTAAGATCACCCATGAGGAAAATGGCATCCCCAAGGCCCACATACGCAACGATGATTTCAGCTACGGCAAACTGCCCTGGAATACCTTTCCGGAACTGCTGGAAGAGCACAATGTACCCTGGAAATTCTACCAGAACGATATTAGCTGCGGTGGTGGGTTTAAAGGAGAAGAGCGGGCCTGGCTGGCCAACTTTGGCTGTAACCTGCTGGAGTTCTTTGCCGCCTATAATGTAAAGTTCTCATCCCGCTATCTCAAGAATTTGCAGCAGCAGGCGGATACCCTGCCGGGAGAGATCAATGCACTGGAAGAGGCCACGCCATCAACAGAAGAAGCTGCACGAAAAATAAAGGCAGATATTAGCAAGAAACAGGAAGTGCTGGATAATGCACGGGTAGAGCTGGCCAAATGGACCACGGAGAATTTTGACAAGCTGACGGAAAAGGAGAAGAGCCTGTACCGCAGCGCTTTTGTTATAAATGAAGGCGATCCTGATTTCCGTTCGCTTGCAAAGCTGAACTATACAGATGGTGCAGAACAACGGGAAATGCAGGTGCCCGCAGGGGACCTGTTATACCAGTTCCGCAAAGATGTGCAGGAAGGAAAGCTGCCTACAGTATCCTGGATGGCAGGTCCGCAGAACTTTTCCGATCATCCCAGCGCGCCCTGGTATGGCGCCTGGTATATATCCGAAATACTGGATATACTCACGCAGAACCCGGAAGTATGGAAGAAGACGATCTTCATTGTTACCTATGATGAGAATGATGGGTACTTTGATCATTTTGTACCTTTCTCTATTCCCGATAACAACAAACCGGGCACCGGCAAAGTTTCTGCAGGCATTGATACAGAAATAGAGCATGTAAGACTGGAAAATGAGCTGAAACAGGGAGTGCCGAAGAAACAGGCCAGGGAAGCTCCTATAGGACTTGGTTTCCGGGTGCCCATGTTGATCGCATCGCCCTGGAGCAGGGGAGGTAAAGTATGTTCGCAGGTGTTTGATCATACCTCCACCTTACAGTTCCTGGAGACTTTCCTGAAAGAAAAGCTTGGTAAGAACATCCGCCAGGAAAATATCAGCCGCTGGAGACGAACGATTTGCGGAGATCTTACGGCTGCTTTCAGTCCTTTTAACGGCAGCAAACCTGATAACATTGCTTTCCTGAAGCGCGACCGTTTTGTGGAGGATATTCATAATGCACGTTTTAAGGACGTGCCTAAGGGCTATAAGAAATTATCCGAACAGGAAATAGTAAAGATCGTGCGTCAGCCGCTTACTATTGACCGGTTGGTAGCACAGGAGAAGGGCGTGCGCCCCGCCTGTAGCTTGCCGTATGAATTGTATGCAGATGCGCAGTGGAGCGAGGACAAAAAACATGTTGAGATCAGGATGGCCGCCGGTAATAGCAGCGCTAAGGCGGCCGGTGCTCCGTTCACCGTATATGCGCCTGGTAAATTCAGGGATGATAATGGCGCCCGGGAAATGGGCAGGAGCTGGGCATTTGCCGTAGCTGCAGGCGATGCCATTACGTACCAATGGCCGCTGGAAGCTTTTGACAGGGGCCATTATCACTTGCGTCTGCACGGCCCCAATGGCTTTTACCGGGACTTCACAGGCAATGATAAAGATCCCGGTTTGCTGTTCAGGTTCGAGGATCAATTGGATCTTAAAACTAAACGGCCAACAGGCGGCGTTGTGCTCAGGATAAAGCATCCCCTGTCTGCCGGCACATTTAAGGTAACCATTCGCGATAATGCTTATGGTCAAAAAGATATTGTCAAAAAGATCAGCCCGGGAGATCAGGAAGCCCTGCTGCTTTCCCTGGATAAGAGCCATGGCTGGTATGATTTCAGCGTGAAAGTCGATGGTTTTGATATCTTTGAAAAGCGGTACGCGGGCCATACGGAAAATGGCAGGGAAAGCTTTAGCGATCCTTTGATGGGGCGGGTGATCAGTTAAATCAAAAAGCGTAAATCATGTCTGACAGTGCTATGTTTAAAGACCAGGTGGCCATTGTTACCGGCGCCGGGCAGGGAATAGGATATGAGATGTGCCGTCAGCTGGTACAGGAAGGAGCAGTAGTGCTCCTGAACGATATTGATCCTGCGCTTGCAACGCGGGCAGCTGCAGCTATTGACCCTTCGGGCAAGATTTGTATTGCTATGGGCGGTAATGCAGCCGAGCTGTCTTTCATTCAGCAGATGGTGCAAACAGCAGTAGATCGCTTTGGCAGACTGGATGTGGTGATCGGTAATGCAGGTATTACTTTGTTCGGGAACTTCTTTACCTACCCGGAATCGGATTTTT
>Ga0102592_1003666_pt1 | contig 11294 bp, 4 predicted proteins | sample AraplaCol_mMF_r2_FD_76861 | JGI IMG/M metagenome (GOLD analysis project Ga0102592, IMG submission 76861) | Arabidopsis root microbial communities from North Carolina, USA - plate scrape MF_Col_mMF_r2 (SPADES assembly) (version 2) | ecosystem: Host-associated > Plants > Roots > Endosphere | place... | reverse complement strand
GCATGCTCGTGGTGCTCGTCACCCAGGCCGTGCGAATGTTCGTGGCTGTGCTCCAGCGGTTCATGGGTGTGTGAATGCTGGTGGCTCTCGGTCAGGTGCAGCCAGACACCCCAGGCCATCAGCAAGGCCGCGATAATCAGGGACAGCGTGACGGGCTCGCCAAGGACGGCAATCGCCAGGGCCGCACCCACAAACGGCGCGATCGAAAAATAGGCGCCCGTGCGCGCCGTCCCAAGGTGGCGCAAGCCGAGCACAAACAGCGCCAGGCTGGCGCCATAGCTCGCAAAACCCAGCAGCGCGGCCGCCAGTACCACGGGTAGCGCGGGCCACGCGGCGCCGAGCGACAGCGCCAGCACAAGGTTGGTGGCACCGGCCACCAGGCCCTTGACCATGGCGATAAACGAAGCGTCGGACAAGGACACCTTGCGGGTCAGGTTGTTGTCCACACCCCAGGCCAGGCAGGCGCCCACCACGGCCAGGGCCGGCCAGAGTTCACCGAACCGCGCCTCGCCAGGCCAGGAAAGAACCACACCGCCCACCACAATCGCCAGCATGCCCAGCGCGATGCGGCGGTCAAAATTCTCGCGAAAAACAAACCAGGCAATCAGGGCCGTCAACACGCCCTCCGCATTCAGCAGCAGCGAGGCGCCCGATGCCGGCATACCCGAGAGACCCAGCATCAGCAGGACCGGGCCCAGCATGCCGCCCGCAATCACGGCGCCGGCCAGCCATCTCCACTCCCCGCGAGGCATGCGCACAGGCGCTGAGCGGCGCAGCCGCCGCAGCAAAAACAAGCCGATGCCTGAACCCAGGTAAAGCAATGCCGCCAGCAGCCAGGGGCTGGCCTGCGCCAGCAAAAGCTTGGCCAGCGGCGTGCCCGCGCCGAACAGCGTTGCGGCGAGGAGGGTGGCCAGCACGCCGGGTTGGGACAGTGGGTTCATGGAATGGCTTTTGGGGTGCGGTATTTTTGCCTTTCCATATTACGCGAGTGCTGGTTGCGCTGGCTGGCCTGCTGATCCTGCGCGCCACCGAAGCCCAGGACGCCAAAGCCGGCGCACTGCCGGGCATCTGCTGCTACCTCAGCAAGGGCGTCAAAGTGGGCGTGGACTATAAATCATCCGGTATTCAGATGACTTGACAGATCTGTCTTATCGGAGCGCAGGTGGTTTTTGAATGTGCTGGCGGCGTATTGAGGACGCGTCGCGTCACGCCGCGCAGATCGCGACCTGCGCTTTGACGGGTAAGGGTGATTGATTTTCAAAGAATCCCTGGTGAATTGGCTTCTGCGTTGGCCGCATGCTTCATACGAGGTGCGCCAAAACGACAGCGTCTCCCCCGTTTGTAGGGGGCGCTAATCACAAGCCCAGCGCATGCACGTGGTTAACCCCTTGGGGGGGCATGTATGGTTATTCGCACATCGGCTTGGCCCTAAATGAGGAGGTTTGGGTTACTGATGCCATTCGAAGTTGGCAAGCCTTGCCTGGATTGAATGTGCATTGCGATGGATCGGGCAATGCGCTTTGCAAAACGAGATTGACAGAGACTTATGTGTCCACTGACACTCGATTCAAACAGACAAAGAATTTCGAGGGGTGATGCAGTTGCTGGTTTTCCGTGGCTATACGCCCGTCATCTCCATACAGGTGACTTTGCCCGGCTTTTCAGCCTGGGTTTCTCCGGTAGTCGTGTTGTTCAGATTGGTTGCCACCAGATGGATGCTCGCGCTGCTGCTTGTGCTTGTTCCGGCAATACTTAACTTGTCCGCGGCACAGGAACGCTCCACTAAAACTTCCTCCAGTTTGTCCCCGCCAGGGTGTGCGACCGGGAATTGCGGTTTGCGTTCATCGTCCGCGTACACCGAGCTGGTGATCGGTGTTTTCCAGCATGTCTATGACGACAACGAGATGCGGAATCTCTACCGTTGGGGAAAGACGTCCAATGTCTGGCGCGATTTCGATGACGACCTGGATGACTTTCTGGCGCGCAACCGGGTCCTGCGTATCAGTGTCGGGAAGGCCCGGGAGCCTTTTATCCTGATTGTCAGCAAGGCCGAATACGACGGCGCGCCTCCTCTTCCCGGTGATTTGGTGCGATATGTCCCGCTGCGGCCACATCATGACGCGGAGGGCCGGAAGGCCCCTTCGCGCTTTAGTGTGCTGTCCGGGTGTATTGCCATTCTGTGCCGGACAACGGATGGACCATGTTTCAAGAACTATGAGGAAGGTTTTTTTAACAAGAGCACCGGCGTTGAAATCAATGTACGCACGGACAAAACGGTTCCTTCCGGAAAAGTGGTGGATCCGATGACTGCCTTGCCTGTCAAGGCTGTGAAGAGTGCTCTTTAAATTTTAAATGCGGATGGGGGAGTTGAAATGGTTTCGAAGATCTTGCAGTGCCGGTTCGGCGGATGGAATTCATTTGCTGCCGGGTTCATGCGGCATTCTCTGTCCGTCTTGCTGCGATCACTCCTGGTGGCTGCAGTCGCATGCGCGAGCACAGGGGCCAATGCGGGCCCGACCGGCCCGAGCAAAGCAGGCTCCAATACGCCTGATTCGCCCAGCAATGGGGGTAACGAGCGTTCAAAGTGCAGCGTGGGCATGCCTACCTACACTGTTGATGCGCCATTGGTAAGTCTGCGCATCACCGATACACCCATCGGCTGTCGTTCGCCCATTGGCCCCGCCGTACCCATTACGCTGAGTTATACGCAGGACAACAGCACCCAGCCTTCAACGCAGAACTTCGGCAATGTCGGTCCGCGCTGGTATCTCAATTGGGTGTCCTATATTCAGGACAACCCGCTCTCGCCAGGCAGCGGTGTCGTGAGAGTACCCATGGGCGGTGGCGCAATTCCCTACACGGGCGCCTACCATGCGGACACTGGCGCTATCGACCCGGACGGTTTTACCCTGGGTTCGACCCGTGACCGGCTGTATCTGGCTTCGGCCAGCCCTGTGCGCTATGAATTGCGGAAGGCGGATGGATCAAAGCAGGTTTTTACTCACTCTGACGGATCAACAGCTTCGCCGCGCAGGGTGTTCCTGACCCAGGTGGTGGATTCCGTGGGAAATGCGCTCAATCTGACCTACGACAACAATCACCGTCTGGTACAGCTGACCGATGCGATCGGGCGCAACACCACCCTGCAATACAACAACGCAGGCAACAGCCTTCTCATCACGGACATCTACGATCCCTTTGGGCGGCATGCGCAGATAGGATACGACGCGAGTGCCCGGCTGAACAGCATTACGGATGTCATTGGCATGACGTCCACCTTCACCTATGACGGCTCAGGAATTATTTCGGCGATGACCACGCCGTATGGAACCACCACCTTTTCCTATGGCGGTTCAGCACCGAATAATTGGATCAATGTGACCGATCCATTGGCGAAGACGGAAAGGGTGGAATTTAACCAGGGGGTATCTGGCATTCCGTATAGCGATCCGCTGTATCCCAATCTTTCCTCGCGTGGCATCAGTCCACAGAACGAATGGCAGAACTACCGTAACGTTTACTTTTGGGACAAATCCGCCCACTCGCTGTATCCGGGCGATTACACCAAAGCTCGTATCCAACACCTGCTGCATGACGGATCGAATTCGTCGGCCACCAATATGCTTGAAAGTACCAAGACGGCGACGGGCAACCGCGTGCTCTATCTATACCCCGGGGGCATCTGGTTGCGCTCGGGAGGGACGGACCTGCCCTGGCTGATTGCACAGCGTCTGCCCGATGGAAGCACCGCGGTGACCGAAAAAACCTATAACGCACTGGGCAACGTGACCCGCATCATTGAGCCTGTGGGGAGAAAAGTCAGCTACACCTACGCCGGCAATCTGATCGACATGCTGCAGAAAAGTGAAACCGGCCCCGCTGGCCTTGATGTGGTGACGGCTACCTACACCTATAACAGCCAGCACCTTCCCTTGACCTATACCGACGGGGCCGGCCTGACGATTAGCTATACCTACAACAGCGCGGGCCAGGTGACCAATGAGACGGATTCCAATGGACGCGTCACAAGCAAGGCCTATGACGGCAATGGCTACCTATTGAGCGTCACACGTCCCGATGGAGTCGTTTCCGAGAGTTACACCTATGACGCGGTGGGGCGCATTGCCTCCGAAACCGATGCCGTGGGCTATACCCGCAGCTACAGTTACGACAACCTGGACCGCATCACGCGCATCACCCATCCGGATGGCAGCCACGAAGACCAGACGTGGAATCGGCTTGACCTTGCGACTTACAGTGATCGTGCCGGCCAGGTTACTGGCTACAGCTATGACGCTTTGCGTCGTCTTGTGTCGGAAACCAATCCCTTGGGCCAGGTCACCGGGTATAGCTATTACCCTGGCGGTCAACTCAAGACCAAGACCGACGCCAATGGGAAAGTTGAAAACTGGTCGTATGACGTTGAAGGGCGCGTTGTCTCGTATACCAATGCGGTGGGGCAAATCACGACCTATGCTTATGACAGCGCCGGCCGGCTTTCAACCATCATTGCGCCTACCGGCCTGACCACGACCCGGACCTACGACGCGAACGGCCGCCTTACCCAGACAAGCCTCAGCGCATCCGGTATGGCAGCCCGGATCACCACCTATACGTACACACCCGACGGGCAATTGAAAAGTACGGTCCAGCCCGATGGACGCAGTACCAACTACACGTACGACAACGCGCTGCGCCTGGTTGCAGTGACGGACACACTGGGAAACAGCATCAATTACACCCTGGACAACAGGGGTAATCGAACCAAGGAAGAGATCAAAGACATCGGTGGAGTCTTGCAACGCTCCATCGACAGGAACTTTGATGTCTTGAACCAGCTTCAGCAAGTTACCGGAGCCACGCGATGATTCGATTGAATACGATACTTAGGCGCGCGGCAGCGGGGCTTTTGTTCCTATTGGCAACGGGTGTCGCCTTGGCAGCAGGGGGAGATCCACACTTCAATTCAGTGGGGCTTCTGCTTCACGGAGACGGTGCCAACACGAGCACGGCCATAAGTGACTCTTCTGCGTCAGCCAAATCGCTCACGTCGAATTTCGGTGCACAAATCAGTACCAGCCAATCGAAATTCGGAGGCTCATCGTTGTACTTTAACGGCGCCAATGCGTACATCTCTTCGCCAAACTCAGCTGACTTCCAATTTGGCACCGGCGACTTCACCGTCGAATTTTTCATGTACTTGCCGCTGGCGTGGGCCTCACAGCCTTATAGCGTTGGCATCATTGGTCAAAAGGCCAATGACTCTACCCCCGGTTGGGTGATTTACGCCAACTCCTTCACGGCGACCCGCATGACCGTTCGCACCTTCAGCGGTGACTTCTCGACCAACTCGACGCCTGCGACGAATGTGTGGCAGCACTGGGCGCTCACGCGCAGTGCGGGCGTTTGTTCCTGGTGGTTAAACGGAACCTTGGATTCAAGTGCCTCTTGCACCGCAAATATCGAGGATACCTCCGGCTCTCTTTTTATAGGAAAGTCGCAAACCTGGGGTGGAGTGCTGAATGGCTTTTTAGACGAAGTGAGAGTCACAAAGGGAGTGGCGCGCTACACCTCGAATTTTGTGCCTCCGAGTGAGCCATTTCCTGATAGGGCGATAGTTTGCGCCGATCCCCTGGTTCTCTTCGGGGGCAACTGTGTACCCCCGACGACGACGGCACTGAGTTCCAGTTTGAATCCCTCGAGCCGTGGGACGCCGGTCACACTGACCGCTACCGTGTCTGGAGCGAACGCGCCGATGGGAACCGTCACATTCAAAGACGGTTCTTCCGCACTTGGGACCGGCGTTCTTGCTGGCGGGGCCGCCAGTATCACCGTAGCATCCTTGTCCGTTGGACCTCACAGCCTGACGGCCTCCTATCAAGGAGACACCGCGAACGCGCCAAGTAATTCGTCGAGCTTGAGCCAAGTGGTCACCAAGTACGCGGCGACCGCGACTGTCGCCTCTACGGTGAATCCTTCCAATGCCGGGCAGAACGTAGTGCTGACGGCCAGTGTCACCGGGATGTCGCCGACAGGGGGTGTGACATTTATGGACGGCGGCACGGCCCTGGGTTGGCGCGCGTTGGATAACGGCACGGCAACCCTGGCTGTGTCCTCGCTGGCCGCGGGGCCCCATAGCCTCACCGCTGTCTATTCGGGCGACGCTGTAAATAGCGAGGTGACTTCCGGCGCCTATATCCAGCAGGTTGGTATTGCTACAACCTCGATGAACTTGTCGGCCTCTTCGGCCAACGTCAGCCAGGGCGAGAATGTCACCCTCATCGCACGCGTAGTAGGTTTCATGCCCACCGGGACCGTCACCTTTACAGAGGGCGGCAGCACCTTGGGCGCGGTGGATGTGGCAGGCGGATCGGCGAGGTTGAACCTTAACAGCCTGGCCTTGGGCGCCCATACGATCAATGCGAGCTACGCAGGTGATGCGAACAACACTGCCGGCAGTGCGGCGGCTGTAAACGTGAACGTTAGCGTTTTTGTTCCATCGGGCTATACGTGGCAATACGGCTACGATTCCATGGGCCGGCGCACCACGGTGCTCGATCCGAACGGCCTGGCTAGCTTCACGTATTACGACGGTTTGGGTCGCCGTGTTCAAACGCAGGAGCCCGCCAATGTGGGAGCCTCTACCCCGACCACGACCGACTTCGCGTACAACGCCCGCGACGACCTGACCCAGGTCAATGACCCCCGCAACCTCGCGACCACCTACAGCCCCAACAGCGTGGGCGATGTCACCGCGCAAACCAGCCCCGACACCGGCGCCAGCCAGTACACCTACGACGCCGTCGGCAATCTCCTGACCAAAACCGATGCCCGGGGCAAGCTCACCCAGTACGCGTATGACGGCCTCAACCGCGTGACCAGCATCAGCTATCCCACGGGCACAGCCAGCACGTTCGAATACGACGGCGGCGCAACACCCATACCCGCGGCGATTGGCAAGTTGACCCGGATCACCGACGCCTCAGGCGAGACCGTCTATACGTATGACAGCCTGGGGCGCAAGGTCTCGAAGACGCAGACCACAGGCGGCAAGACCTTCACCGTCGGCTACACCTGGGGCAATACGGGGAGCGCGATGGACAAGGTGACCGCCATCACCTACCCCAGCGGCACCCGTGTCAACTACAGCTACGACGTCCAAGGCGTGGTCAATGCCATCACGGTCAATCCGCCCAACGCGAACGGTGCGGGCACCAACACGGCATCCAGTCTCCCGCTGCTGTCGGGTGTCACGACCAATGCGGAGACCCAACTCACCGGCTGGACATGGGCCAGCACCAAGACCCAGGCGATTGCCTATGACAGCAACGGCCGGATCAGCGCCTACAACCTCGGAGACCCGACAAGCACGGGCGTCCGTCGCACCGTCATTCGCGACAGCGCAGGGCGTATCACCGGTCACACGCACACCAGCAACGGAACACCTGTTCCTGCTTTGGACCAAAACTTTGGCTATGACAACCTGAACCGCCTGACCAGCGCCACCCCGGGCAGCAGTGCGGTGCAGTACAGCTATGACGCCACCGGAAACCGCACGGCCAAGGTCATCAGCGGGACCAGCTACCCCAACACCATCTCGGCCACCAGCAACCGGCTGGACCAGACTCAGGACACGACTGGTACGGCAACGGTACAGCACGATGCGGCTGGCAACATCACGAGTGACGGCACCAATACCTATAGCTACAGCGACCGCGGCAGGCTGGCCTCCATGACCAACGCCGGCGGCACGGTGAACTACAGCTACAGCGCCCTGGAGCTGCGCATGAGCAAGACGGGCCCGGTGGCACTGGTTCCAACCGGCGCCGCCTACTATGTCTATGACGAGGAGGGCAAACTCCTCGGCGAATACGACGCCAATGGCGTTCCGGTCCATGAAACCATCTACATGGGCATACCGGTCGGGGTGATCAAGCAGACGGGCACGGCAGCAGGAAGCAATATCGCCATCGGCCTGTACAACGTTTCAACCGACCAGCTTGGCGCACCCAGGATGATCACGCGCCAGAGTGACGAAGCCATCGTCTGGCGTTGGGATACGGCCGAGTCGTTTGGGGCGACGGCGCCTGACCAGAACCCGGCAAGCCTGGGAACCTTCACCTTCAATCAGCGGCTGCCCGGCCAGGTGTTTGATGCTGAGAGCGGGCTGTTTCAGAACTGGAACCGGGAGTACAACCCGCGCGTTGGGCGCTATATGCAGTCTGACCCGATTGGGCTTGAAGGCGGCATCAATACCTACGGCTATGTAGGGGGGGACCCTTTGAGGGCGTCGGATCCCACGGGATTGATGTTCCTTACTTCGATGGATATGGCATGCGCGCAGAATCCGGCGCTTTGTGCCGAGTTGGCTGGGCAATATGTCCAGAACGCCGCGGCGCTCGTCGGCGATCAATGCACTCAGGACAATGCGGATGTCATTGCGAGCCAGTTCCGGTCGATTGGAGCCGTCTTGGAAGTGGCGGCCGTTGCTGGTGGCGCAGTTAGAGGTGTCGCCACAAGCGCGGTGGCAAAGGTACGAGCAATCAAACCGGTTAACCTTCCAAGTTGGAAGCGTATCGAGATAGACATGGAGCACATTGCTTCGGGCCATATGACAGGGGGCTCGCGTGTCAGCGCTAAAAAAGATATGTTCTCTGAGAGCATGTCCGCTCGTCAAGTTGAAAGAGCTGTACGTCAGGCCTACAGATACGGTGAACGGGTTGCAGTGCAAGGGGAACGGGTACTTGTACGCGGCGAGTACGGTGGCATGCGAATAGAGATGTGGGTTAATACGCAAACGCGAACGATTGAAACCGCTTATCCAATTGCTAGGTAAAAATGAAAGAACCTCAAATTCAGATCGTCGAAGAATCAATAGATGCCAATCGCGGTGGTCTTGTGACCGGCATTGTTTTTTTCGATTTTGGCGTTTTTCAATTCCCAGAGCCCACTTGGAACGATTCAATAGTCGTGATCATGGGCTGGTGGCTTTCGGCGTTGATAAGCCTATTGAAAGAGAATGCTGACCAGGCTGAGTTTCGCTTTATGGAGGGTCCGCTGTGGATTTCTATGCAAAGGGAAACTGCCGAAAAATATACGATGCGATGTGTGGACGGATCAGATACAGACGTCCGGTACGAATGCGAAAATATCTCCGCATTGGCTGTCCTGAAGTCCGCGCTTATCGCGGCCATATGTGTGCGAAAGATTTGTGACCAGCGGGGGTGGCGGTCGAAAGACATTGAAGTACTTGAAGAGAAGATAGAGTTGGCCAGGACCCTAATCAATTTGCATTGAATAGTTCTATTTGTGGATTTTCGTGCTTAGTTGATCCGCTTTTCCATCGAACGAGGAGCCACTGGTCACGCCACTTCGCACAGGGCTGAGGAGCCGCATTCAGGGTGGTGATAGGGTCAAGCGATTACGAAAAGGGCGGGTACATCGACGCGGAATTCAACACCCACTCTTCAGTCAAATGTGCTGCGGGTCCCCGCCCCAGAGGTGTCGAGGTGTAGATTTCCATGCTTCGTTGATCCGTTTTTTCATCGAGCACTGAGCCACTGGTGATGCCCTTTTTCGCAGAGCTGGCGGTTCACATTTCAGGTTTTTGATGGCTCAAGTGACTGCGAACAAGGCCGGCACATTCACGCGAAGTTCAACAGCATTAAGCGGCGTGAAGGAGTCATCAACGCTGGTGGGTTGCGTGGTTTGCCGCCACATAGACCGGCGCCACCTGCGCTGGCAACGGTGACCTGCCCCGAATCAGGTCCGCGATTTTTTCCGCGATCATGATGGTCGGCGCATTCAGGTTGCCGCTGACGACATTGGGCATGATGGAGGCGTCCACCACGCGCAGGTTCTGGATGCCGTGCACGCGGCCGGCGCCGTCCACCACCGCCATCGGGTCGGTCCCCATGCGGCAACTGCAGGACGGATGAAAAGCGCTTTCGGCCTTGTCGCGGATGAAGGCGTCGACCTCGGCATCGGTCTGGACCTTGGCACCGGGCGAGATTTCCCCATTGCGGAAAGGCTCGAAGGCCGCTTGAGAAAATATCTCGCGCGTCAGGCGCACACCCGCGCGCATTTCCTTGCGGTCCTGCTCGGTTTGCATATAGTTGAACAGGATGCGTGGATGCGCTTTGGGGTCCGCCGAGCGCAGGGTGATGTGGCCACGGCTGGTCGCGCGCATCGGCCCGACATGTGCCTGAAAGCCGTGCTGCGTGGCCGGCGCGCTGCCGTCGTAGCTGACGGCCATCGGCAGAAAATGGTATTGCAGGTCCGGATGCACCACCCCCGCCGCGCTGCGGATAAAACCGCCGGACTCGAAATGATTGGTCGCGCCCAGGCCTTTCCCGGCGAACAGCCATTGCACGCCGATTTTCAGCTTGGCCAGCGGGTTCATCGCGCTGTACAGGGTAATCGGCTGCTTGCTGGCGTACTGCACGTAGACCTCGAGATGGTCTTGCAGGTTTTGGCCGACACCCGGAAGGTGGACCCGCGGCTGGATGCCCAAGGCGCGCAGTTCCTCCGCCTTGCCGATCCCGGACAGCATCAGGAGCTGCGGCGAATTGATCGCGCCGCCGGACAGGATCACCTCGCGCGCCGCAGCTGCCTGATGCAGGCGCGAACCTTGCGCGTATTCGACACCGGTTGCGCGTGTGCCCTCGAATAAGATCCGCGTGACGCGCGCGCGCGTCACCACGCGCAGGTTGCCGCGCCTGGCCGCCGGGCGCAGGTAGGCCTGCGCCGTGCTCCAGCGGCGGCCCTTGTAGACCGTCATGTCCATAGGCCCGAGGCCTTCCTGCTGGTAGCCGTTCATGTCCTCGGTGTAGGGGTAGCCGGCTTGTTGCCCTGCCTCGATGAAAGCGCGATACAGCGGGTTCTTGCAGGCAGCGGTAGAGACATACAAGGGACCGTCGTTGCCGCGGTAGGCGTCGCCGCCTTTCAGCCGGGTTTCGGATTTCTTGAAGTAGGGCAGGCAGTGCGCGTAAGACCAGTGCTCCAGCCCGGGCATGCGGGCCCAGGCGTCATAGTCAAACGCATGTCCGCGGATGTAGACCATGCCGTTGATCGACGACGAGCCGCCGAGCACGCGGCCGCGCGGGCAGTGCATCCGGCGATTGTTCATGAAAGGCTCCGGTTCGGTGTCATAGAACCAGTTGTACTTGTCGTTGGCCAGCGGGTAGGCGAAAGCCGAAGGCATGTGGATGAAGATGCTATGGTCCGCCGGGCCGGCTTCCAGCAGCAGGACGCGCGCGCCTTCGTCCTCGCCCAGGCGGTTGGCCAGGACGCAG
>Ga0102592_1003665_pt1 | contig 11294 bp, 8 predicted proteins | sample AraplaCol_mMF_r2_FD_76861 | JGI IMG/M metagenome (GOLD analysis project Ga0102592, IMG submission 76861) | Arabidopsis root microbial communities from North Carolina, USA - plate scrape MF_Col_mMF_r2 (SPADES assembly) (version 2) | ecosystem: Host-associated > Plants > Roots > Endosphere | place... | reverse complement strand
GTGAACGGAACCAGCCGTCCGCTGATACTGGTGGATAACGTAGAGACCAGCGATCTCACACTGATCAATCCCAGCGATATAGAAAGTGTATCCGTACTGAAGGATGCTGCTTCCGCCTCTATCTACGGAGCGCGCGCTGCATTCGGGGTGGTGCTGATCAAAACAAAATCAGGCACACGGAACATGAGGACCACCGTCAGCTATTCCAACAACTTCTCCTGGAACACCTATACGAAATTGCCCGACTATGCAGATCCGGTAAAAGAGCTCACCGGGATCATTGAAGGTGCACAACGTTCAGGCGTAACCGATCCTGAGCTGTTCGGTATGAAGTTGGCCACCCTGCGTGATGGTATCGCCAACTGGCAAAAGAACTATGCCAATAACCGGACCAGCAATGAAATGGTATTGGGAGAAGATTTTGAAAAGAACGCTGATGGCCGCATGTACTTTTACCGTGTGTGGGATGTGAAGGATATGATGCTGAAGAAATGGACACCGCAGCAGATCCATGATATCAAGGTACAGGGTGGTAGTGAAAAGATAGGCTACTATCTCTCCGCAGGCTACAGCCAGCAGGGCGGTATCATGAAGATGAACCCCGAGAACCTGAAGAAGTATAACATCATCGGCGGAATAGACGCTTCCGTTACAAAATGGCTGGATGTAAGGGCGCGTATGCTGTACCGCAATTTTGAATACGATTATCCTTATGACTACCAGGCCTACTGGTATTATATGATGCGTTGGGGTTCGTATTTCCCCTACGGCACTTACCAGGGTAAATACTTCCGCCATGTACCAGCTTACCTGGCAGGAGCGCAGACAGCGTCTGTACAGGGTATTTACCAGCGTATAGATCTGGGCGCCACGCTCAAAATAAACAAGCATCTGAATATTCGTGCGGATTATACGATCGGCCGCGACAACTCGCTACGCCATGAAGTAGGCGGTCCGATTATGGCCTGGGACTTCTGGGGCAACGGCGCACTGGCCAATATTGCCAGCGCTTCACAGAATGATGTAGAATACGGCAGCGGAAGATATAAAGTAAATACGCTGAATACTTATGCTACCTATGAAAAGACGCTTCCCGGCAAGCATAAGATCAAATTAATGGCAGGGATAAATGCCGAGCAGAACGAGGGCCTCAATTTTTCAGCTAACAGCCTGGGATTGCTGGACCCTGCCAAAGGAGAGCTGTCTTTAGCAACCGGTGCGAAAACAGTTGGCGGCAGTCACGTAAATGATGCCTACGCAGGTTATTTTTCCAGGATCAACTACGCGTATAAAGATAAATGGATGCTGGAGCTGAACGGTCGTTACGACGGCTCTTCCGCCTTCCCCAATAAAGATAAATGGGCATTCTTCCCCTCCGGCTCCGTAGGCTACCGCATTACAGAAGAACCTTTCATGCAAAGCTTCAAGCGTACCTTAAGCGACATGAAACTGCGTGCTTCCTATGGTACACTGGGTAACCAGGACCTGGGCGGTAAATTCTTCATTCCATCTATGCCGGTAGTATCCAATATGTACTGGGTAACTCCGGATAACATGATAGCGCCGGGCATTGGCTCCCCGGCGGCCGTAGCAGAGTCTATCAGCTGGGAAAAGGTAAAAATGCTCAACCTTGGTACAGACATCAGCCTGTTGAACAATCATATCGGCATCACCCTTGACTGGTATGAACGGAATACCACCGGCATGCTTACCACCAAAGCAGTTGGGGCCACCTTTGGTACTAACGCTCCCAGGGTGAACGATGGTAATATGCGCACCCGCGGCTGGGAAATAGGCATAGACGGAACTTACAACTTCGGCCCGGATCTGGCCGTATACGGAATTGCCACACTGGCTGACAGCAAATCCATCATCACCCAATGGGATAACCCTTCCATGCTGCTGAATCAAAATTATGCTGGCAAAACCATGGGAGAAATCTGGGGCTTTGAAACAGACCGATATTTCACTAAGGACGATGATATGAATAACAAAGCATCTGTTCCTGACCAGAAGGCTTTGGCCAACGGTAACTTCGTATATGGTCCCGGCGATATTAAATATAAAGACCTGAACGGCGATAGCGTGATCAATGGCGGCAAGGTAAGCGCGAACGACCATGGAGACCTGAAAGTGATCGGTAACAACCTGCCGCGCTATCAGTACAGTTTTCGTATAGGCGGCAGCTGGAAAAATTTTGACCTGGATATCTTCTTCCAGGGTGTTGGCAAACGCGAGCTCTGGGGATGGGGCGATGTAGCGCTTCCACTATACAGAGGTTCTGATATTATGTATGATCATCAGCTGGATTACTGGACAGAAAGCAATCCCAATGCAAGATATCCCCGCCCCTACTCCGGCAATGCCACGGGTAAAATAGCCGGTCTCCCGAATGGCGGCAACAACTTCTACCCGCAATCCAAATACCTGCTGAACCTAGCCTATCTGCGCCTGAAGAACCTTACCCTGGGTTACAGCTTTTCACCGCAACTGCTGAAACGCATCCACCTGCAGAAACTGCGTGTATACGTAAGCGGTCAGAATATTGCGGACATTATCTCACATGTAGGCATCCCGCTGGATCCTGAGATCACCACCGGTGAATCGGATTTTATAGGGCGAACTTTCCCCTTCCAGCGCAGCTACTCTTTTGGCTTACAAGTGATCCTTTAACCGCTTTAAATTATTGACAGATGAAAAAGACAATACTATACATACTTCCTGCCCTGTTGTACTTCGGCCTCGCCGGCTGTACCAAGTTTATAGACAAAGGGCTGCCGGATACCTTTGATGATACAGACTTCTGGACTTCGGAAGATAAGATCAGGACCTACAGCTGGGAATATTACAATATGTTTACCGGTTTTGGCAATGGCTCCGGTACCGGTGACTTCTACTTCACCTCCTTTACAGATGATCAGGCAGCGCCTACCTTTGCCAACTATGCCGTATCGGCTCCTGCAACAGCAGCCGAGTGGGACTGGAAATACATCCGTAAGGCCAACATCATGCTGGAACGTATAGATCAGGCGCCTATTCCCGACGAAGCAAAAAATCACTGGAAAGGCATTGCCCGTTTCTTCAGGGCGTTCCGGTATTTCCAGATGGTGCAGGCCTACGGAGATGTGCCCTGGATAGGCCGCTCTCTTGACATTTCAGAAACCGGTGAGATCTATAAACCGCGCGACTCCAGAGTACTGGTGATGGACAGCGTACTGGCTGATATCAATTTCGCCGCTGATAACCTGCGCACAAATGACAATTCCAATACGGTTAACAAGGATGTGGCCCTGGCCCTCAAATCACGTATAGGTCTGTACGAAGGTACTTACCGTAAATACCATACTGAGCTGGGACTGACAGGTGCAGATAAATTCCTCACACAGGCAAAGGATGCGGGTACAAAACTGCTTACAGCCGGATATGTACTGTCTGAAGATTACCAGGCCGTGTTCAATACCATTGACCTTTCAAGCGGACCAGCAGCAAAAGAGGTGCTCCTCTTCAAAAGATATGTGCCCGGTATCCTCACCCATTCCGTAGTAGGTTTTACTACCGGTACCACGCAGATGAGAGGCATGACCAAATCAGCAGTAGATGCCTATCTTTGTAATGATGGGCTTCCCATCTCCCTTTCTCCCAAATATATGGGCGACGATGGTATCAAAAACATCCGGGCTAACCGCGATAAACGTATGCTCATCACCGTTGATACTTTCCTTTGCTATAACGGTTCGCTGGTGAACGGACTAAGCTCCAGCACCGGCTATCGTCCATCTAAATACTTACAGCCCAAGATCGCCAATGAACGCTCACCGTACAATGATACCGACGCGCCCCTTTTCTGGTTAGCGGAAGTATACCTGAACTATGCAGAAGCCTGTGCAGAATTGGATCAGCTGGGCACCGCTCCCATCACGCAGGCAGACCTGGACAATTCTATTAACAAGTTACGCGATAGAGCCGGTATGCCTCACTTGCAATTGAACGGCATACAAGGCGTGGCAGTGAATGGCACACCGTACACAGATCCGAAGAAAGATGCAGACGTTACATCCCTGGTATGGGAGATCCGCCGGGAAAGAAGAGTAGAATTGATGATGGATGGCTTCCGCTACCAGGACATCCTGCGTTGGAAAAAGGGCTACTATATGGATAGTGACAGGAACCCGGATATTTTCCTGGGCGCCAAAGTACCGGATAATGGCAAAGTACTGCGCAATGCCGACGGCTATATTATGCCTTACAAAGCAGGCACCAAGCGCACCTTCATTGATCCGAAACATTATCTATCACCGATACCAACAGGGCAGATAGCATTGTACCCCAATGGGGAACTGGAGCAGAACCCCGGATGGCAGTAGGTATAACAAAAAGGAGGTCTTATAGACCTCCTTTTTGTTTGTATAATGATTAAGTTGCTTACTGTTGTCGTGAGGTTTGCCGGAGTTAATAATTCGTTAAATAGATAGACTTTTTTTTATACCATAGTATCGTTAAAAAGAAACATCCCAACGCCCAAATGGCGTCTGCAATAAGATTAATAACTATATCGTGGATGTTCTGCATCACTACATCGAATATAAGCATTTTCCTTCACCGCTCCTCCATTTTCCTTTCCCCCCTTTCATCTTTTCCTTTATTTTAGCTAACATGAGAACCACAGCAATATGGGCAGCCCTCGTAGGCCTGCCCCTTTTCACTTATGCACAGCAAACTGCTAAACCACCATTAGACCACAACGTATACGACAATTGGGAAAACGTAAGCAGCAAGGCTGTCAGCAACAACGGACAATGGATCATTTATACCATCAGTCCGCAGGAAGGCGACGGCCGCCTGGTAATATATAACGCCCGCACACAGCGCAGCCTGGAAGTGCCGCGCGGCAACAGCGCCGTGATCACGGAAGACGCGCGCTTCGTAGTGTTTTCCATCGACCCCTTCTTCAAAGACACCCGGCAGGCGAAGATCAAAAAGAAGAAGGCGGCAGAAATGCCCAAAGATTCACTGGGCATTGTTACACTGGACAAGTGGCAACTCTGGAAAACACCCATGGTAAAATCCTTTAAAACACCGGAGAAAGGCAGCGGTACATTGGCCTACCTGCTGGAAAGAGCGCCGGCAGATAAAGACAGCACCGGGGGTACACCGCTCGTGATCCGTGAGCTGGAAACAGGCAAAGAAGATACCATCCGCTATGTACTGGAATATGCTTTCAGCAAACCCGGTAACAAACTGCTGGTGGAAACCAGCGCTTCCAAAAAAGATAGCCTCGCGAAGGCAGCTGTCTTATTATGGGACATCGCCAGCCGCCGGACAGATACCCTGAGCCGTGGCACGGGCGAGCGCAAAGCCTTCACCTTTGATGAAAAAGGGCTGCAAGCAGCCTGGATCAGTACGCGGGACAGCGCCAAAGCCCTGCAGCATATCTACCAACTATACTACTACCGTCCCGGTCAGGATAGCGGCGCCATCGCCGTCGACAGAAACACCAAAGGCATCCCCGCGAAATGGGGTGTGGCAGATACCAGCCAGCTTTATTTCAGCAATAACGGGCAACGGCTGTTCTTTGGCACGGCGCCCATTCGTCCGCCGAAAGACACTAACATCGTAGACTTTGAAGTAGCGAAAGTAGACATCTGGCATTACCAGGATGATTACCTGCAGCCCATGCAGCTGAAAAACCTCAGCAAAGACCTTAAGAAAAGCTACCTGGCCGTATTCTACCCGGATACGCGCAAGGTGATACAGCTGGGCGATACCGACCTGGAAAACATTACTACCACAGACGAAGGTAACAGCGACTACGCTTTAGGCTATACGGACAAAGGCCAGCGTGTTCCCCTGCAATGGACCGGCCGCACACTGAAGACTGCCTGGCTGATCAACGTGAAAGACGGCACACGCCGTTTGGTAAAGGAAAAACTGGATGGCAGCTTTTACATCTCCCCCAAAGGCAATTACCTGTACTGGTATGATCTGATCGCCAGGCACTGGTTCAGCTATGAATCTGCCAGCGGTACTATTCGCAACATTAGCGCCGCTATTCCTACCGCTATGTTTGATGAAGAAGACGATCATCCGGATGCACCAGACGCTTACGGCACAGGCGGATGGCTGCAGGACGACCGCCGTGTGCTGCTGTATGACCGTTACGATATCTGGGAGGTGGATCCGCTTGTGGCCGCCGCGCCCAAAAACCTTACCGGCTTCGTTGGCAGCAGGGACAAAACCCGGTTCCGCTACCTGAAGCTGGATGAAGAGGAGCGCTTCATTAAACCCGGCCAGGCCCTCACACTCAGCGCCTATAATGAGCGAAGCAAATACAATGGCTTTTATATCATAAGACCCAAGGACGCCCAGCCCCAAAAACTGGCCATGGGCCCCTATGCCTACCAGTTCTTACAGAAGGCGAAACAGGCAGACCGCTACCTCTTTAATAAAAGCAATTACGAGCGCTCGCCCGATGTGTATACAGCTGCTTTATCCGGGAAGACGGCTTCTTTTGATGAAGCGGTACAAATAAGCCACATTAACCCGCAGCAGCAAAATTACAACTGGGGCACTGCAGAACTGTTCAAATGGACCGCCTATAACAACAAGCCTGCAGAGGGTATTCTCTATAAGCCGGAGAACTTTGACAGCACACAGCACTACCCGATGATCATCTACTTTTATGAGAAGCTGACAGACGGCTTGTATAACTATCAGCCGCCAGCGCCAACTCCTTCCAGGCTTAATATTTCCTTCTTCGTAAGCCGCGGGTACCTGGTGTTTGCGCCTGATATCAGTTACGAGAATGGTTATCCGGGCAACAGCGCCTATAACTATATCGTAAGCGGTGCCCGCGCACTGGCCCAACATAGCTGGGTAGACAGCACCAACATCGGTATCCAGGGACAAAGCTGGGGCGGTTACCAGGTAGCCTACCTGATCACCCGGACCAACCTGTTCAAAGCTGCCTGGGCCGGGGCGCCGGTAGCCAATATGACCAGCGCCTACGGAGGCATCCGCTGGGAAAGCGGCATGAACCGCCAGTTCCAGTATGAGCATACCCAGAGCCGTATTGGCGGCACTTTATGGGAAAAGCCTGAACTTTATATAGAGAACTCTCCGCTGTTCCAGCTGCCAAAGGTGACCACTCCCCTGGCTATTATGGCCAATGACGCAGACGGAGCAGTACCCTGGTACCAGGGCATTGAACTGTTCACCGGCCTTCGCCGCCTGGGCAAACCTGTTTGGATGCTGAATTACAACAATGAAGCGCATAACCTGGTACAAAGGCAGAACCGGAAAGATATACAGCGCCGTGAACAGCAGTTCTTCGACCACTTCCTGAAAGGCGCACCCGCTCCCCAATGGCTGGAGCACGGGGTACCTGCCACGGAAAAAGGCGTGAACTGGGGCTGGGATACCGGCCAATAAGAGATATTTTCATAATCAGAATAGGTATCTAACCGATTGAGAGCCGCACTAATAAAGTGCGGCTCTCGTCATTTATTGCATTGACATATATATCAGATTTGTCTGATCTACGGTATAGATCCGGTGTTGAGCCGGTGATAAGCCCTATCTTAAAAGATACGGAGTATCAACGGCTGAAATAGGGAATAACTACGGGACATCTACGGAACATATGGGAGTTCGATAGGAATGTTAGCCGGGTTTTATGCCAATATCAGCCAATCTTTCGCCTAACCCTTTCAGAATTAACCCATAATTAGCCCGGATAAATTCTCTACACTATATAATATATTTTCACTATATTTACGTAGCCAACGAAATGAGGGAGTACAGGGAACAAATTCAGAACCACAACACTTTTTTCCTATGAATTTCCATATCTACCGTCCTGCAGCCAACTTGCATCCTTATGTAAAGCATTACTACTATTGGCATGATGATACTTCAGGGATGATCACATTGCCGCAAAGCCTGTTATCATTAGGTGACCAGTATATGGTATTTCTCCAGGAAGGAGAAGTAAGCTGTCAGCCTTGCCATCACGCAGCCTTCCAGCTGCCCGAGGCATCGGTGATAGGTCATTTTACCTGCTCCAGCCAGTTAAAAGTGAAAGGGCCTGTAAAGATGGTGATCGTACAGCTAAATGCTTACGGCAGCTATCGCATGCTGGGCATCAATATGCATGCCATCAGCAACTACTTCAGAAACCTGGCTAAAATCGGAAATAGCAGCTGGGAACAGCTGACCGCCCGGTTACGCGCTGCAGACGCAGGACAGGTGCCCGAACTGCTGGACCAGGCTTTACAGCAGGCCATGCAGCAACAAACGTACGATAAACAGGCAGTAGAAAAAGTAGCCGACTACCTGCAGCAGGAGAACGGCCATGTAAATATAGCGCATCTGGCCAGCCGCTTCAGGTTGTCCAGGCCTACACTGGAAAGGATGTTCATGGAAGTGGTAGGCTTGCCGCCCAAGCTGTACGCCCGCATGCTGCGCTTCAAAAAAGCGATGCGCGTAATGCAGCACATTGCCATGCCGCAGTGGCAGCCAATTGCCGGCGCGGGGAACGGACAGTACTACAACGAAGCCGTTTTCAGACAGGATTACGTATACTTTAATGGTCAAACACCTTCTTTCTTTATGCCCTCCGGCACCACTGGCGCAGTAGCGCAGATGCCGCAGACGGGTGCAGGGGTGGCAGTAGCTTGATAAAGAACATTTTGCTATTTTGCCGCCAAATAGCATCTCATGGAAATCATGCAGGTACAATCAGGCGAATATTCCATCAGCACGGACCGTGATAAGCTGGACCTGGACCTTATCCATCTTTTTCTGAGCAATACGTACTGGGCCAAGGGTATTCCACGCAGTACAGTAGAGCGGTCATTGCAGCACTCCTTGTGTTTCGGCCTTTACCATGAGCAGCAGCAAACCGGATTTGCACGCGTTGTCACAGATTACACCACCTTCGCCTACCTGGCGGATGTTTTCATCATACCATCTTACCGCGGAAAGGGCTTGTCCAAATGGCTGGTAAAGACCATCCTGGAGCATCCTGAACTGCAGGGACTGCGCAGATGGATGCTGGCCACGGCCGATGCCCACGGGCTGTATGCACAGTTTGGCTTTACTCCACTCCCCCACCCGGAAAGATTTATGCAGATACACTATCCTGATGTTTATAAACAAACACATCCATAGCCCATGATCACTACCTTAAAAACAGCCGACTACTGGCGGGAACAATTGCAGCTGACCACACATGTGGAAGGAGGCTCGTTCCGTGAAACCTACCGGTCCGGATGGATCCTGCACAAGTCTACCCTGCCGCCCGGCATGAAAGGCAACCGGCATGCATCCACCTGTATCTACTTCCTGCTGGAATATGGCGACTTTTCCGCCTTTCACCGTATAGCGGCTGACGAGATCTGGCATTTTTATGACGGCGAACCCTTAAGTATATACGAAATAGATGACGAAGGCCATCTCCACATACATAAACTGGGCCGTAACCCTGAACTGGGCGAACAGCTGCAGGTGGTGATCACGGCAGGCAACTGGTTTGCCGCCCGTACAGACGTTCCCGGTGGTTTTGCACTGGCCGGCTGTACCGTGGCGCCTGGCTTCGATTTTGAGGACTTTGAACTGGCCCAGCGCTGGAAACTGCAAGCGCAGTATCCACAGCACAAAGAGATCATCGGCACCCTCACGCGTGAGGACTAAACCTATTACCGAGCATGAAACGATTTTTCACCTTATTAACGCTTGCCCTGCTGGTGCTGCTGATATTCTGGCTGGGCAAGCAGTTTGGCAGCAGAACCACCAGCCAGGAAGTACTGAGCAACAGCATTGTAGTACGCGAAATTGCCGAACTGGCCAGCCTGGAAGTACAGGGAGTGGCCAGCATCAAGCGCAGCAACCTGGAAAATGATGGCGACTGGACGGATAACCTCAAGAAGGTGTTCCTGGAAAATACCATATGGGTATCTATCCCCTACCTGGCCAAATATGGCGTAGATGTGAATGAACAGAACTTTCGTGTAGCCACTACCGCTAAGAAGATCACCGTACGCATGCCGGCCCCCAAATTACTGAGCTATGAGCTGAAGGTAGATAAGATGGAAACCTCTAACCGCAAAGGCTGGTTCCTGTTCCAGGATGACGAGACCTATACCGATGTGCAGAAGAAGCTGTACCAGACCTCCCGCACGCAGCTGGAATCTAATGCCGTATACCTGCAGCAGTCTAAAGACAAGATCCGCAAGATCATTTCGCAATACTACCAGCCATTTTTACATGATCATGAACTGGAGGTGGTATTTGAAGACGGAAGCGCCCCGGCCTTAAAATAGCTCCTTTACGCCGCGTTCTGTGCTATATATTTCACCAGGCAGCGTTTAGCCACCGGCAGGAGTGTTTCGTTCAGGGGGAACGCCAGCTGTGTATCGATCCTGTACACGGCCGGGTTGGGCAGCTTTTTACGCTGACGGATCAGCAATGTTTTGATATGCTCGCAGGAGTACACCAGGTTTTTCTGGTAAGCCTCAATGTATTGGGTGTGAATGCCCCTGTATTTCTCATCATGCCGCTCAAAGATGGTGAGCCGGTACTCATACACCAAAGTATCCCGGCGGCGGCCGTCTGACAAAAAGAGATACCCTTCCTGGCTATCCAGGGGGATCAGCCCTACGGGCGCGATATTAAAGCTTTCCTCCACCAACTCATAGATCTCTGTGCCTTCCCTGATGGTATTATTCATTTTGCTCATGGCATAGTGGATAATAGACTCGAGCTCCTGCATCAGCTCGTCGTCTGCTATCATCTGTTCATAGAGCAGCTGCAGCTTCTCCATGTTCAGCGCAGTCAGCCGTTTGGGGAAATGCTGCTGGATAAACTGTTTGTTTTCGCGGAAAGCCACCAGATTGTTGTAGTGAAAGATCACATCTGCCAGTTGGGGATAAAGCATGTGCTGATTAAAATAACGGTTTATTTCCTGAAGGTAGGCGAGCAAGGTATATTTTTTCTGCTCAAAGTCTATATAACCGTCTGCGAACCAGGTTTCACTCAATATACCCATAACAATAAAATTTAATGGATTATATATTAAATTTACAAAAAAAAGGCCATAAATCCTGCGTCATATTACATTTCATATCATTTTAATAAATATTTAAAAAACTGGCCGAACCCTTACCTGTGCTGTATTTGGAGTATATCTGATATACCCCTTTAACATCTTTTTACAAATTGTTGATGCGGTTGTCTCTTTTATCGAAGTAATTTCTTTATCTTCAGTATTATTTTTCATTTTTTTAATTTTTTATTCT
>Ga0102592_1003664_pt1 | contig 11295 bp, 8 predicted proteins | sample AraplaCol_mMF_r2_FD_76861 | JGI IMG/M metagenome (GOLD analysis project Ga0102592, IMG submission 76861) | Arabidopsis root microbial communities from North Carolina, USA - plate scrape MF_Col_mMF_r2 (SPADES assembly) (version 2) | ecosystem: Host-associated > Plants > Roots > Endosphere | place... | reverse complement strand
TTCGTGGCCGGGGACAGCGCCCTTGACCAGGATCAGGCCGCGTTCGACGTCGACCTTCCAGACCGTGACGTTCAGGGTGGTGACGGTTTCCTGACCCAGGTGACCGGCCATCTTCTTGCCCGGGAACGTACGACCCGGATCCTGGCGGTTACCGGTCGAGCCGTGCGAACGGTGCGAGACCGAGACGCCGTGGGTGGCGCGCAGACCGCCGAAGTTCCAGCGCTTCATGGCGCCGGCGAAACCCTTACCGACGGTGATGCCTTGGATGTCCACCTTCTGGCCGGGAACGTAGTGGTCGGCGGTGAATTCCGCGCCCACATCGATCAGAGCGGCTTCATCGACGCGGAATTCGGCGACGATGCGCTTGGGCTCGACCGAGTTCTTGGCGAAGTGACCGCGCAGGGCCTTGGAGGTGTTCTTGGGCTTCTTGGCGCCGGCGCCGAGTTGCAGGGCGGTGTAACCGTCCTTCTCGACCGTGCGCTGGCCCGTGACCTGGCAACCGTCCAGCGACAGGACGGTGACCGGGACGTGCTGTCCGGTTTCATCGAAGAAGCGGGTCATGCCCAGCTTCTTGGCGATCACGCCAGTACGATTAGCGGGGAGAGTCATCTGTTCGGCCCTCCTTACAGCTTGATTTCGACGTCGACGCCGGCCGACAGGTCGAGCTTCATCAGCGCGTCCACGGTCTGCGGAGTCGGATCAACGATGTCGAGGACGCGCTTGTGCGTACGGATCTCGAACTGCTCGCGCGACTTCTTGTCGACGTGCGGCGAGCGGTTGACGGTGAATTTCTCGATAAGCGTGGGCAGGGGGATCGGGCCCCGTACCGTCGCACCCGTGCGCTTGGCCGTATTGACGATCTCGCGCGTGGAATGATCCAACACGCGGTGATCGAAGGCCTTGAGCCGGATGCGGATGTTCTGACGATCCATATCGCTCGGTTTCCTAGTGGGCTGCGCCCGCGTCTCGAACCATTTCAAAGACCAACCCGGATCCCTCTTTCGAGACATCCGAACGCAGCGTCCGCAAAACAAATTGGCCCGCCCGGTCTCCCGAGAGGGCCTGTGACTGAAAACTGCGCCCCAAAAGGCGCGATCACCAGTCGTTCGCGAACCGCGTCTGAGCCCGAAAGCTCACAGCCGGTCCAACAGAGGGGGGCTTTTACGTGTGTGAATCGGTTTCGTCAAGCGCTTCCCGGGGCCGTTTTGGAGGGCGGACCAAACGCTCCTCCCCTCCCCGCCCCGAGGGTCCGGCCAAGCTTCGAAGTGGAGCTCGAGCGTATCGCGGGTCTTCCAATCCCGGCCCCGACGCCCGACCGGAGGGCGCAAACGACCACGGCGTCCTGCGATAAAGAACCTTGTCGCACGAAACGTGCTCAAATCTAGGCGAAGAAGAGCATGAACGTGCGGGCGCACGCGATAGGGACGTTAACCCGTCGCCGCAAGTGTCATAAAACTGCATCAATTCGCTTCTGACCGTACCGTTCGGTCTTGCCGCCCAGGGCGAAGCTCCATAAGTCCGCCGCTCCTCGACGGACCGGCGGCCCTCCCCAAACGACCGCCGGCCGATCGAGGCCACACAGTAAGGGGATTACCCACTATGAAGACCCAACTCTTTGCCGCCGCCGCCATCCTGGCCGTGGCCGTCTCGGCTCCCGCCTTCGCCCAGAACGTCGGCTCGGTCGGCGCCGCCGTGAACTACTCCGACGTCAAGGCCACCGGCATCGACGCCGACGGCACCTCGTTCAAGGTCGATGGCAACGTCGCCATCCCGACCGGCGCCTGGACCGTGACCCTGAACGGCAACGTCTCGGTCAATGACAACGACCTGAGCGACGAGACCGTCGCCTCGACCGCCGCTCACGCCACGACCCTGGTCGCCGGCGACACCGTGCGCGTCGGCGGCTTCGCCGCCCTGTCGCGTCCGTCGAACGACACCCTGTGGGCCGTCGGCGCCGAAGCCTCCAAGTACTTCGACAAGGTCACCCTGAACGGCCTGGTCGCCTACGGCCAGTCGAACGACCTGGACGCCGACCTGTACGCCGTGCGCGGCGAAGCCCGCTATTTCGTCTCGGACGACTTCCGCCTGGACGCCGGCGCCGGCTACTCGAAGCTGGACGCTGACGCCGGCCTGGAAGCCGACATCTGGGACGTCAATGTCGGCGGCGAATACAAGTTCGCCAACACCGGCTGGTCGACCTTCGGCAAGTACACCCACACCGAGTCCAAGGACCTGGCCGACCTGAACGCCGAAGCCGTGAAGGTTGGCTTCCGCTACACCTTCGGCGGCAGCCTGAAGACTCGCGACCGTTCGGGCGCCGACCTGATCGACGCCGACACCCTGTTCGGCTTCGGCGTCCGCTAAGCGGCCGCCGTTCGCCCTACGGTGGACAAAGGAACGCCCCGGGGCTCAGGCTCCGGGGCGTTTCACTTTATATATACGTCCCCATCTCCGCTCATCCCGGCGAACGCCGGGACCCAGATGGACAAACGGTGTGGCTGACGCCAAGAGCGCTGAGCCCATCCAATCAGTCTCTCAGCTTTAGGATCTGGGTCCAGGCATTCGCCGGGATGAGCGGATCAAGGGTGAGGCTCGGGCGCCGCCAGCCCCTGCTCGACCGGCGCCTCGCGGTCTACCGACAACACGCCGTCGGCTTCCTTCAGCTCCGCGACCTGGATGACGGTTCGCTGGCCGTAATAGGGGTCGGTCTTGGCCTGCGGTTCGTTCGACTGGTGGACGAAATAGTAGAGGAACGCCCTGCCCCCGCTGACCACCACATCGGGGTGCTGGCCCTTGGCGGTGTCGGTGGGCTGGCCCCCAGGCTGCTCCAGCAGGCGCGTCGGCTGCAGGGTCCAGGTCTCGGCATCGTCCGAGCGCAGGACGATCAGGCCCTTCCAGGCGTCGGCGACCATCCACCAGGCGCCTTTCCAGCGGAACACCTTGGGCCCCTCGGCGGCCATGTCGACCACCGGCTTGCCGCCGGTCTTCCAATGAACCAAGTCAGGGCTTTCGGCCGCCACGATCCGGCTGCCCTGGCGCTCGTCCTTGTACCAGAGGCGGTAGCGGCCGCCGACCTTGGCCACGCTGGCGTCGATCACCCGGTCCGAGCCCAGGTCCAGCGTGTCGCCGCAGGTCCAGGCCTTGAGGTCCTTGCTGGTCAGGTGGACGATCCGCGCCGTCGCGCCCGGCTCGCCCCAGCGATGGAACACGCCCGGCGCCACGGTCAGCCACATGTGATAGACGCCGCCCTCGGCGTAGAGCTCCGGGGCCCACAGGGTCTGGCCCGTGCAGGCGGCGGGGATCCTGGCCACGCCCCTGTAGCGCCAGGCCTTGCTGTCCTTCGACGTCGCCATGCCGATCGGCGTGGCGTGGACCCAGGCCACGTCCTGGGGGTCGGGGCTTTTCATCGTGGCGCGGCGGTTGGTGTAGAACATCACCCACTCGCGGCGGGCCTGGTCGAACACGATCGATACGTCGGCCGCGCCGTCGGTGACCGGATCACGATAGAGCGGCTTGGGGGCCGCCGCGGCCTGAGAAACGGCGGGCAGCGCCAGCGCGCAGATCAGAGCCAACGCCAGTCGTTTCATGCCGCTTCCCAGACGAACACGGCGCCTCGCCGCGAAGGGTCCGAGAGAGAGCATTTACTCCGGCAATTGTCATCCCGGCTGGAGCGGAGCGGAAAGCCGGGATGACAATGATAGAGGCCCCCGCCCTAGCGGCCGATGATCACCTCGCCCGAGCCGGCCACCGACTTGTGGACCGGGCCGTTGGCCTTGGCGATGCGGACGTCGCCCGAGCCGGCGACCGACACCTCGACCGCGTCGGCCTCGCCGCCGAAATCGACATTGCCCGAGCCCATGATGCTGACCTCGACCGACCGCGAGCGGCCGCCGTTGACCGTGACGTCGCCGGAGCCGGCGATGTTGGCTTCCAGCTTGCCGTTGACGCTGGCGCTGGTCACCCCGCCGGAGCCGGCGATGTTGACCTCCAGGTCGCCGCCGATCTCCTGGGTCTTGACGTCGCCGGAACCGGCGATGTTGATCTCGGCCGAGCCGGCGCTGCCAGCCTTGGTGTCGCCCGAACCGGCCTGGCTCAGCTCCAGCTTGCCCCTGACGTTGGCCACGGTCCAGTCGCCGCAGCCGGCGTTGGAGAGCTCCAGGCGGTCGGTGCGACCGACGCTGCCGAACACCGCGCCGGCGGCCCCGACCTCGGCGTCCATCGGCACGCGGACCACGATCTGCGGGATATCCTCCCACTTCACGTCGCCGACGCCGCGCACGTAGACCACCGTCTTGCCCATCACCGTGTTGCAGCCGTTGATGCGGTTCCGGCGCAAGCCGCCGTCGACCGTCACGTCGGAGCCGTTCTGGCGGATGTTCAGCGGCAGGCTCTTGTTGGTGGTCAGGAATTCGACCTTCACGTCGCCGCGGGCCTCGGGCACCACGACCACCCGGGCCACGGCGTCCTTGATCTTCACGGACGGATTGGCGGCGGCGGCCCCGGCGAAGCCCACAGCGGCGGCGGTGGTGGCGGTGGCCAGGAGCAGAAGAGCGCGCATCGGTGTTCCCTCGAAGCAAAACGTTTGTTGAGGGAAAGCTAGCCGCGCCCCCATCGAGAAACGACTTAATTCGAGGTCATGACCCGGTTGTCATGATTGGGCCGCAATTGCTTAGTTCGGCATGACGTTCTCGTTCACGACGCTCGCGGCCAGCCGCACGGGAACCGACTTGTAGGCCGGCGTGCCGCTGCGGCGGTCATGGTCCTCCAGCGCCACCAGCACGTTGGTCTCGGGATAGTAGGCGGCCAGGCAGCCGCGCGGGATGTCCCGCTCGACCAGGGTGAAGCCGCGCACCGCCCGTCGTCCGGTGTCGTCGAAGGCGGCCGTCAGGTCGATGCGGTCGCCGGCCTTCAGGCCCCGCGCGGCGATGTCGTCGGGATGGGCGAAGACCACGTCGCGGCGGCCGAACACCCCGCGATAGCGGTCGTTCTGGCCGTAAATGGTGGTGTTGTACTGGTCGTGGCTGCGCAAGGTGGTCAGCAGCAGCACGTCGGCCTGGCTGCGCCGGGCGTCCTGGCCGTCGCGGCGATGGGCCAGGAACTGGGCCTTGCCGCTGGGAGTCTTCCAGACGCGGTCGGACGGCGGGACCGGCAGGCGGAAGCCGCCCGGTTGGCGCACGCGCGCATTATAATTGGCGAACGCCTCGGGGAAGACCGCCTCGATCAGGTCGCGGATCCGGTCGTAGTCGGCGGCCAGGCCCGGCCAGTCGACGATGTCGTCCGGCCCGAACAGGGCCGCCCCGATGCCGGCGACGATGGCCGGCTCGGACTTCAGCTGATCCGAGGCCGGGGCGTTCAGGCCGCGCGAGGCGTGGACCATCGACATCGAGTCCTCGACCGTCACCGCCTGGCGGCCGCCGGCCTGCACGTCGATCTCGGTGCGGCCCAGGCACGGCAGCAGCAGGCTTTCGGCGCCGTGCAGCAGGTGGGTGCGGTTCAGCTTGGTGGCGACATGGACCGTCAGCCCGACCTTGCGGATCGCCGCGAAGGTCCGGGTCGGATCGGGCGCGGCGACCGCGAAATTGCCGCCCAGGCCCAGGAACACCCGGGTCTGGCCCGCCTCCATGGCCGCGATCGTCTCGACCACCGTGTGGCCGTGCTCGCGCGGCGACTTGAAGGCGAACACCCGGTCCATCGAGTCCAGGAACGCCGCCGAGGGCTTCTCCCAGATCCCGACCGTGCGGTCGCCCTGGACGTTGGAGTGGCCGCGCAGCGGGCAGATCCCCGCCCCCGGCCGGCCGATATTGCCCTTCAGCAGCAGCAGGTTGACCAGCTGCTGCACGGTGCTGGACGAGCTGCGGTGCTGGGTCAGGCCCATGCCGTAGCAGAGGATCGTCGCCTTGGCGTTGGCGTAGGCCCGGGCCGCCTCCTCGATCTGGGCCCGCGACAGGCCCGAGCCCGCTTCGATCTCGTCCCAGCTCAGCTCCTCGACGACGGCCTTGACCGCCTCGAAGCCTTCGGTGTGCTCGGCGATGAAGGCGCGGTCGAGGACTGTCCCCTGGCTTTCCGCGTCCAGGGCCAGCACCGCCTTCATGATCCCCTGCACCGCCAGGGCGTCGCCGCCGATGGCCACCTGGTAATAGGCCGAGGCGATCGGGGTCGAGCCCAGGGTCGCCATCTCGACCGGGTCCTGCGGCGCGGCGAACTTCTCCAGCGCGCGCTCCTTCAGCGGATTGAACGCCAGGATCGTCGCCCCGCGCCGCGAGGCGTCGCGCAGGGTGGTCATCATCCGCGGATGGTTGGTGCCGGGGTTGTGGCCGAAGCTGAGGATCAGGTCGGCGTGGTCGAAATCGTCCAGCGTGACCGAGCCCTTGCCCATGCCGATCGAGTCCGGCAAGCCGACGCTGGTCGGCTCGTGGCACATGTTCGAGCAGTCGGGGAAATTGTTGGTCCCCACCCGCCGGCCCAGCAGCTGGAACAGGAACGCCGCCTCGTTCGAAGCCCGGCCCGAGGCGTAGAACTCGGCCTGGTCGGGATGGTCCAGCGCCCGCAAGGCGTCGGCCGTCCGCCCGAACGCCTCGTCCCAGGCGATGGGGACATAGCGGTCGGTCGCCCGGTCATAGGCCATCGGATGGGTCAGGCGGCCCAGGTCCTCCAGGGCGTGGTCGCTCCAGGTCAGGAGCTCGGTCACCGTGTGGGCGGCGAACACCTGCGGCGTGGCGCGCTTGGAGGTCGCCTCCCAGGCCACGGCCTTGGCTCCGTTCTCGCAGAACTCGAACGACGAGGTGTGCTTGGGGTCGGGCCAGGCGCAGCCGGGGCAGTCGAAGCCCTCCGGCTGGTTGGCGCGCAGCAGGGTCTTGCCGCCTTCGATCACCGTCTCCTGGTCGGTCAGCGCCCCGGCCACCGCCTTCAGCGCGCCCCAGCCGCCGGCGGCGTTGTCGTAGCGGTGGATGCCGGGAACGCCCGCGTTCGGTTTGCGATCGGCCATTTAAGCGGGCTCCGGAACAGCGTCGAGCAGGCGCTCGGCATAGGTGAAGACGGTGTGCCCGTCGGCGCGGGCCAGGGCGACCAGGGTCAGGCCGGACTCCTCGGCCCGGCGGATCGCCAGGTCGGTGGGGGCCGAGACCGCCACCAGGATCGAACACCCCATCCGCACGGTCTTCTCGACCATCTCGAACGAGCAGCGGCTGGTGACCAGCACGAAGCCCTCCGAGGCGTCGCGCCCTTCGCGGGCCATCGCCCCGGCCAGCTTGTCCAGGGCGTTGTGGCGGCCGACGTCCTCGCGGACCAGGATCAGCGCGCCGTCGGCGTCCGCGAACGCCGCGGCGTGGGTGGCCCGGGTCAGGCGGCCCAGGGCCTGGACGTCGTCCAGGGCGTCGACCGCCCGCTGCACGGCCTGGTGCGAGACCCGTGCGCCGGCCTCCAGGCGCGGCAGCGGCCGCACCGCGTCGGCCAGGCGCTGCACGCCGCACAGCCCGCAGCTGGACCGCCCCTCCAGGGTGCGCGGCCGCGCCTTGCGCTGGATCGTCCCGGCCTTGAGCCGGACGTCGGCCAGGATCCCCAGGTCGGTCTCGGTGACCTCGACATCGACGATATCCTCGGCGCGCGCCACCGCCTCGGTCACGGTGAAGCCCCGGGCCAGGTCCCCGACATCGTCCGGGGTGGCCATCAGCACGGTGTGGGGCCGGCCATCGAACGACAGGCCCACGGCGACTTCCTGGGGCGTGGCGCGAGCGACGGTCTGGGACCCGGCCGCGACCCGCCACTGGAGGGCGGAACGGCGTTGAGCGGCGGCTTTCGACATGGCCGGAGTCTACCGCCTGGCCGCCCCCATCTCCAACCCCGAAGCCTTCGGCCCGTTCAGGACGACATGAACGTTCAAATTCCGTCGCGCGTGGCGGATGACCAAACGGCGATCCTGACGCACTCTAGGGCCATGGCCATCATCGACACCCGCCGCGACCAGATGTTCCCGATCCTCAAGCCGGAGGAGATCGACCGCATCCGCCGGTTCGGCGACATCGCCCACGCCAGGGCCGGCGCCGTGCTGGCCAAGGCCGGCGAGGTCTCGCCCGGGGTCATGGTGGTGCTGGAGGGCGCCGCCCGGGTCACCCGCCGCGACGCGCTGGACGAAACCCACCTGATCGTCGAGCACGGCCCGGGGGCCTTCATCGGCGAACTGGCCCAGCTGTCGGGCCGGCCGTCCCTGGTCGACGTCCACGCCGTGACCGACCTGGAGGTGCTTCGCATCAAGCCCGAACGGCTGCGCGCGGTGCTGATCGCCGAGGCCGAGCTGGGCGAGCGGATCATGCGGGCCCTGATCCTGCGCCGGGTCGGGTTGCTGGAAACAGGGGCCGGCGGCCCGGTGATCATCGGCCGCGCCGCCGACGGCGAGGTCATCCGCCTGTCCGGCTTCCTGGGCCGCAACGGCCATCCCTACAAGCACCTGGACCCCGACGCCGTCGACTGCGCCAAGGTGCTGATCGAACGGTTCTCGGTCGACGAGGCCGAGCTGCCGATCGTGCTGTGCCCGGGCGGCCAGCTTCTGCGCCATCCGTCCAACGCCGAGCTGGCCCGCTGCATCGGCATGGTCGGCGACCTGGATCCCCGCCGGGTCTACGACGTGGCCGTGGTCGGGGCCGGGCCGGCGGGCCTGGCCACCGCCGTCTACGCCGCCTCCGAGGGCCTGTCGGTGCTGGTGCTGGACACCCGGGCGTTCGGCGGCCAGGCCGGGGCCTCGGCCCGGATCGAGAACTATCTGGGCTTCCCCACCGGGGTGTCGGGCATGGCCCTGATGGCCCGCGCCTACAACCAGGCCCAGAAGTTCGGCGCCAACCTGGCCATTCCCGACGAGGTGGCCAGCCTGGAATGCGCCGCCGACGCCGGCCAAAGCGCCCTCGACGGCTACCACCTGAAGCTGGTCAGCGGCGAGACCACCCAGGCCAGGACCGTGGTGATCGCCAGCGGCGCCCGCTACCGGCGGCTGGACGTGGCCAATCTGGACCAGTTCGAGGGCAGCAGCGTCCACTACTGGGCCTCGCCGCTCGAGGCCAAGCTGTGCGCCGGCCAGGAGGTGGCGCTGGTGGGAGCGGGCAACTCGGCGGGCCAGGCGGCGGTCTACCTGGCCAGCCAGGTCAAGAAGGTCTGGCTGTTGATCCGCGGCAAGAGCCTGGACGCCAGCATGTCGCGCTACCTGATCGACCGCATCAAGAGCCTGCCCAATATCGAGATCGTCGCCCGCAACGAGATCGTCGAGCTGGAGGGCGAGGACGGCCAGCTGCGCGCCATTCGCCATCGCGACCTCGACACGGGCGAGCAGGTCCGCTGCGAGATCAGCCACCTGTTCCTGTTCATCGGGGCCGCGCCCAACACCGCCTGGCTGAACGAATGCCGGGTGGAGCTGGACAACCACGGCTTTGTCCGCACCGGCCAGGACCTGGCCCCTGGCCACCCCTCCCTGCAGACCAGCCGCCACGGCGTGTTCGCGATCGGCGACGTGCGGGCTGGCTCGGTCAAGCGCGTGGCGGCGGCGGTCGGCGAAGGCGCCCAGGTGGTGGCCGCGATCCACGCCTATCTGGCCGAGCCGGTGACGACGGCCTAGGTTACACATCCTTAAATTGCACCTTGCCGCGCCGTCTGTGATCGTCTCCCATCAACGCCAGGGGGACCGTCTCATGAAGCTTTCGATCATCTCGCTCGGCGCGACGGGTCTGCTGCTGGCCGGTCCAGCCCTGGCCGCCGCGCCCAGCTGTCCGACGCCCGACTACGCCAAACAGGCCCGCGATCTGATGACGCCCTACCTGGAGGCCGAAAGCTTCAGTGGAACGATCCTGGTGGCCAAGGACGGCGCGCCGGTCTGGCGCGAGAGCTTCGGCGCGGCCGACCGCGAGTGGGACGTCGCCAACACCGCCGACACGAAGTTCCGCCTCGGCTCGATCACCAAGCAGTTCACGGCCACCGCGATCCTGCAGCTGGTCGACCAGGGCAAGCTGTCGGTCGACGATCCGATCTCGAAATACTATGTCGACGCCCCGGCCGCCTGGTCGAAGGTGACGATCAAGCACCTTTTGACCCACACTTCGGGCATCCCCAGCTACACCGGCTTGCCCAAGTTCTTCGAGACCAGCTCCAAGCAGCCGCTCACCCCGGACGGGATCATCAAGCTGACCCGGGACATGCCCCTGGAGTTCGAACCGGGCGCGAAATACGCCTACGACAACACCGGCTACATCCTCCTGGGCTATGTGATCGAGAAGGTCTCGGGCCAGACCTATGCCGATTACGTGGCCCAGCACATCTTCACGCCGCTGGGTATGAAGGACACCGGCTATGACGTCAGCGAGACCATCCTGCGCCACCGCGCCTCGGGCTATAAGCCCACCAAGGACGGCTGGCGGAACGCCGACTATCTGGACATGACCCTGCCCTACGCGGCCGGCTCGCTCTATTCGACGGTCGGCGACCTGCTGATCTGGGATCGGGCCCTGACCGAGGGCAAGATCCTGACGCCGGCGTCGCGGCAGGCGATGTTCACCGACTACGGCAACCACTACGGCTTCGGCTGGGGGATCAAGCCGGTCGCCGGGCATGAACAGGTCTCGCACGGCGGCGGCATCAACGGCTTCAGCACCGGCATCAGCCGCTATCCCCAGGACGGCGTCGTCGCCATCGTGCTGGCCAACTACATGGGCTCACCATCCAACAGCATCGCCGAGAACCTGGCCGGACTGTGCGTGGGAACCTGGCAGCCGCCCAAGGCGATCACCCTGCCCGTCGCCACGCTGGACCGCTATGTCGGCGCCTATGTCCTGTCGCCGACCTTCACCCTGACGATCACCCGCCAGGGCGACCAGCTGATCAGCCAGGGGACGAACCAGCCTTCCGCGCCGATCTATCCCAGCGCCCCGGGCGAGTTCTTCCTCAAGATCGTCAACGCCCAGATCAGCTTCACCCAGGCCGGCGACGCTCCGGCCACGGCCTTGGTCCTGCACCAGGGCGGCCGCGACACGACCGCGCCGAGGGCGGCGAAGCCTTAAAGCCCCCCAAAGCAAAAGGCCCCGGAGTTTCCTCCGGGGCCTTCGCATTGTCAGCCGAAGCTAGATCGTTCGAGACTACTCGACGATCTTGGCGCGCCAGAAACGCATGCGTTTCTGGCCGCTAAGCATGGTCGTGAAAATCGTTATTCAACGATTTTCGCGACGACGCCGGCGCCGACGGTGCGGCCGCCTTCACGGATGGCGAAGCGCAGCTTCTCTTCCATGGCGATCGGGGTGATCAGCTCGACGTCCAGCTCGGCGT
>Ga0102592_1003661_pt1 | contig 11296 bp, 10 predicted proteins | sample AraplaCol_mMF_r2_FD_76861 | JGI IMG/M metagenome (GOLD analysis project Ga0102592, IMG submission 76861) | Arabidopsis root microbial communities from North Carolina, USA - plate scrape MF_Col_mMF_r2 (SPADES assembly) (version 2) | ecosystem: Host-associated > Plants > Roots > Endosphere... | reverse complement strand
ATAAACAGTACTGCGGCAGCGCTTTCCCTAAATTCTCCTACGGTTTGGGCTTTAATGCCCGTTGGAAAGGGTTTGACCTGAATATGTTCTTCCAGGGCACTGTTGGCAACAAGATCTATAACGGTCTGCGCATGGACCTGGATGGGATGAACCTGGAGTTTAACTATTCCAAAGCCACACTGAACGCCTGGACGCCTGAGCGCCACACCGATTTCCCACGTGCTGTGATCGATGATCCTAACTACAATACCAGGGTGTCTGACCGCTTCCTGGAAAACGGTACCTATCTCCGCATGCGCTCCCTGCAGCTGGGCTATACCCTGCCAGGGGCATTATTGCGCAGGGTAGGTGCAGAGGGCCTGCGTGCTTACGTGAGCTTTGATAACCTGTTCACCATCACCGGCTATGATGGCTACAATCCGGACATCGGCCGTAGTTCGTCTATCCTTGACCGTGGCGTGGATTTTGGTCACGTGGAATACCCCCTGGCCCGTACGGCTACGATCGGTGTACAACTTAATTTCTAACGCACTCAAAGAGATTTTTATGAAACGATATATCATGTATACATGTCTGTTGACGGTCCTGTTCATGGGATGCAGCAAAGACTTCCTCGATAAAAAGAACCCGAATGCAGTAGCCGTCGACGATTTCTGGAAAACAGAAGCAGATGTGCTCTCCGCTTTAGGTTCCACCTACAACCTGCTGCGTAACGTAAATACCGGTTACTGGGGTGTGCGCGGCGTAGAGTTGTCCAATGGAAGGGGAGATGACTTCTTCATCCGCAACGATGTAAAAGACCTTTACTCGCTGTCTACCTTCACCAATAATCCGGACAATGGCGTATTGAACGGCCTCTGGGAAGGCGCCTATCAGGCTATTTTCAGGGCCAACCAGATCCTCGAGCGTACAGATGGTGTTGGCGCCATTACTGACGAGAATAAGAAACAATACAAAGCAGAAGCACGCTTCCTGCGCGCGCTCAACTACTTTATCCTGGTCACTAACTTCGGGGATGTGCCTATTCGTTTAACGATACCTGCAGGTACGGAAGAATATCCTATCGCCAAATCTCCTGAAGCCGACGTATGGAAACAGATAGAAGAAGACCTTACTGCGGCAGTGGCAGATCTGCCTGTTGCCTGGCCTTCTGAATGGACCGGTCGTGCTACCAAAGGCGCTGCCATTGGTTACCTGGGCAAGACCTACCTGTACCAGAAACAATGGGCAAAAGCGGAAGCTGCATTCAAACAGCTGCTGACAGCTCCTTACACTTATAACCTCACGGCGAACTATGAAGATAATTTCCTGGCCACCCGGGAGAATAATGAAGAATCCGTATTCGAGATCCAGATACAGGATGTAGGCGGCGCCAATCCCTGGGCTACTTCCGGTCCCGCTGAATCAATCGGCGTTACTACTGCACAGGAATTTGCTCCTTCGCTGGTATCCGGCTGGTTTGAGGCGTATCCAACCAATAAGGTGCTCAATGAGTTTAAGAAGGAGAAAACAACCACCGGAGATTTTGATCCGCGCATGTACACCACCCTGGTATGGCAGGGACAGGAAGGCCTGTTCTATAAACAAGCCATCTCTAAATTTTTCCCCACGGAGTATTCCTTTACTTCCCGTTTTAAGAAATACCAGAATTGGCAGAATGAAAATGAGCTGAGAGGTACCGGCGGTGGTAACTACACATCCAATATCAACGAGCGGGCTTTACGCTTTGCAGACATCCTGCTGATGTATGCGGAAGCGCTGACGATGCAGGCCCGTCCTGCAGAGGCTTATGCTCCTGTTAATCGCATCCGTAACCGCGCTAAGCTGGCCGTTCTCCCCGCCGGCTATACGCAGGACCAGATGATGGCAGAGATCCGTCACCAGCGCATGATTGAATTCTGCCGCGAAGGCTTGCGCTTCTATGACCTGAAACGTTGGGGCCTCCTGCAGCAGGAGCTGACCAACAGCGATAAAGTAGGAAAGAATTTTTACGTAGTGAAGAAACATGATTATTACCCCATTCCGCAACAGGAGATCGACGCGAATGGTAAAATGGAACAAAATCCGCTGTGGTAAGAGCAGGCTGCTTGCCGGTACGCCGGCAAGCAGCTATTTATTATACATATTCACCACGTCTGCGATGTTTTTCGAATACTAAAATATACTATTTTAGCCTGGAATATCAAGCTATGAGGACCATCTTTATTACCACAGGTGTATTGCTGCTTTTTGCAGCCTGCAGGCAGGAAGGAACTCCGCCGACCGTTATTTCACTGACCTATACGCAGAACGATATACAGAAACAGTTCGATACGCTGTATGATCACCAGCAAACTACTGCCGGTGTGTACAAAGGCATCACCGAACAGGCCCTGGCCATCTGTCACGACAGTACAAATAACTCCACCACCAGTCTGCAAAACGTATTCTCCAGCATGTACCTCAACCAGCATAGCGGCAATTACGACTGTGTGACCACCACAGTCTTCCAGTTCCTGGGAGGCACCATCACGGCTACAGGCGTATTTTCCCTGACGCCCGGTGATACCATCGCGCCCAATCACGACTTCCCTATTACGGGCGGGGCTGGACTTTATACCAACGTTTACGGCACCTATACACGTCAATACAGTAATGGTGTTTACCGCGTTAAACTACAGTTTTATAAGCTCCCCTAAATAAATCCCGTAGCTTTAGGTAGCAAACTTTTCTTCATGGCTACAGTACCCCTTGCAAGCACTGCCGGTAAATGGATCATGGTTTCCACTATCATGGCCTCGGCCATGGCTTTTATTGATGGTACCGCATTGAACGTGGTATTGCCTTCCATACAGAAAAGCCTCGGCGCCAGCGGACCAGATCTGTTCTGGATCCTGAATGCCTATCTGCTGATGTTATCTTCCCTGATGCTGATCGGTGGCGCCCTGGGCGATAAGCTGGGCCGTAAGAAGGTCTTTGTTGTTGGGATCGTGATCTTTATTGCAGGCTCAGCTGCCTGCGGACTCGCGCCCAGTGTACTGCTGCTGATCTTTTTCCGCGTGCTGCAGGGCATTGGGGGCGCATTGATGATCCCCGGAAGCCTCGCCCTGATCTCTTCATCCATTCACGAAAAGGAGCGGGGAAAGGCCATCGGTACCTGGTCTGCCTTTACAACGGTAGTAACTATCGGCGGGCCTGTTTTGGGTGGCGCACTGGCGGATGCGGGCTACTGGCGTTATATCTTCTTCATTAATGTTCCTATCGGCATAGGCGCTATGCTGATTCTCTGGAAAAAGGTAAATGAGACCAGGGATGAAAGCGCGGATGATACATTGGATTTTCCAGGCGCCGTTACCGTTATGCTGGGACTGGCGCTCTTCACATTCGGATTCCTCCGGATGCCGGCTCTGGGGCTCAGTCACTGGCAGGTATACGGATCGCTGGCCCTGGGCTTGTTATTGCTGACAGCATTTGTCTACATTGAAAAGAGAAGTCCGCATCCCATGATGCCGCTGCAGCTCTTTGCCAATCGCAGCTTCTCCGGCGCTAACCTGCTTACCTTCTTTTTGTATGCCGGCCTGGGAGCTGGTATGTTGTTCCTTTCCCTGAACCTGGTGCAGGTGCAGGGTTATAGCCAGCTGCAATCCGGGTTGACCTTCCTGCCCTTCACTATATTGATGGTATTGCTGGCGCGTTTTGCCGGCAACCTGGCAGATAAGATCGGGCCCAGGCTCTTGCTGATCGTGGGGCCCGCACTAGCGGGAACAGGCCTGCTGCTCTTATCTTTTGTTAAGCAAACTGCAGGGCCTTCGGATTATTATTCCACCTTCCTTCCCGGGGTGATCGTATTGGGCCTCGGTATGTCCTTTACCGTAGCCCCGCTGACCGCAACGGTGATGGGCGCCGTCAGCGAGCATTTCTCCGGTACTGCTTCGGGCATCAACAATGCACTGTCACGTATTTCCGGCGTTTTTGCAAATGCCATCTTTGGCGCACTGGCCGTGTTGTTCTTTTCTGCTTCCCTGCAAAACGGACTGGCGCCTTTACCCCTTGATAACAAAGCCAAACAGGAAGTGCAGCAGCAGTCTGCCGAATTGGGTAATGCCGCCGTCCCTGCATCGCTCAAGGCTGAGGATAAAGAAAAGATCCGGGTATTGTATCACAACAGTTTTATTACTGCCTATGGCAGAATTATGCGTATAGCCGGTCTCTTAGGCTTTGCCGGCGCCCTGATGTCATTCTTCTTCATCAGGAGCAGTGCGGTTAAAAAGCATGCCCTTAAATCGTAACAATTATTTCATCCGGCTTTCTAAAAAGAATCAGTTGGCCAGGGTAATTTCCCCGCTCTTTTTTTAAACGTTAAATGGATTTACTGATGAAACATGTCCTTTTTATCATTGCTCTTTTAGCGGCATTTGGAGTGCACGCACAAAATGCCTCCTTAACTGAATACACCGGTAAGTACAATTTCGGGGAAGGTACCTCCGCATCCGAAGCCCTGGTAGAATTGAAAGGTGATAAACTGGAGATCAGCTCTGAGCGGGGCGCTGCTTCGCTCACCCGTCTGGAAAGTGATAGTTTTGCTGTGGATGAATATGGCGGATACGTAGCATTTCGCCGCAATGCAACAAAACAGATCAGCGGTCTCAAAGTGGTGATCCCTGCAGCCAATATTGACATGGAAGGCGTAAAGGCCGATAGCGCAACAACCAACACTCCCGCTAAACTAACGCTAAACACCCAACGTGCGCCCTTTGTAAGAAAAGGTAGCATAGACCTGCAGGTCTATCAGGGTGGCTGCGGCTTATGGCGTTGTAATACTCTCCTTACATTCATCTATAGCAACCGTCCATTTAGGTACGGTTGCTGTAAAGTTGCTTAATAAAAGAAAATAATATATCTTAATCCCTATGAAGATCCGCATCGTCAGGAAATTCCTGGAATACATCTACAACAACTACGTTGGCAACTTTATAGGTTTTGTGATCGGTATGATCTCCACCCGCCTGGTATCCCACTACTATACCACCCGCAGTATCAGGAACCTCTGGGGCCTGGCGGCCCGTAAAACGGTGGTAGATAAACAAACCTACAGCACCATGGAATGGGCCATCTCTATCATCATCGGCTTCATCGTATTTGAGATCGTTTCCAAATGGCTGAAGAAGAGATTGGATGCACTGCTGCCCAAATACAAGCTCACCCAGTGGATGGTGGAACGGGAAGAGCAGGAAGAGAAGCCCCAACCCATATCAAAATACGAGTAGTCCTCATCCGTCCCGGAATTATTTTCTTTTCTTGTAAGGATTTTTCATGTGCTTACCTGTCCTTATCTGGACAGGAAAAACCCAATTCCACGTAATTCCCTCATTCACAAAAAACTAAGCACATGAAAATTCCAGCTATCCTCATCCTTATGCTAGTTTTCGTAAGCTGTACCAAAAAAGAAACAGCTATTTCGGAAGCAAGTGGCACACCGGCCTCCGGTACCAGGCAGCCAGGTGTCGAATCAGCACAGCCCACAAAAGCAGAAGCGCTGCTGGCCATGCAGTGCTATAACAATGCATTCTATCACCAGTATGGCACCTACGGCCCTTCCTTCAAGGCCTACTATTATTCTGACGTGACCCACACCGGCAGAACCGATTTCTGGAAGTCTGCAGAAGCGATCGAAACCATCGTCGATGCCGTATTGATCCATAACGATCCGGATCTCCGCAACAAAATGGTATACCTCTACAACGGTATGCGCGATGCCTACGGTTTACTTTGGTCATCCAACAGCTTCAACGACGATGTTATCTGGGGCGCACTGATGTGCATCCGCGCATTCCAGATCACTAACGACGGTGGTATGAAAGACATGGCCAAGAACAATTTCGACCTCGTTTGGTCCCGCGCCTGGGATACTAACCTGGGCGGCGGCTTATGGTGGACTACTGCCAACAATACCAAGAATGCCTGTGTGAACGCACCGGCCGCCATCTGCGCCATGTACCTCTACCAGGCCACCGGCGATGTAGGCTACCGTGATAAGGCCAAGATGATAGTGGACTGGATGGTCAGCAAACTATATGTAGCCGGTACCGGCGAAGTAAGGGGCGCCATGAATGCAGCGGGTGTAATAACAGAAGGTGCACGTACCTATACACAAGGCACTTTTATCGGCGCCTGCAGTATGCTGCATAATTACTACCCTTCCAATAACTACAAAGCAATGGCCGCCAAAGCAATGGACTATACAAAGAATGTGATGTGCAATGCACAGGGATTACTACCCGATGAATATGATAACGAAGATTGCCAGGGCTTTAAATCCATCTTTGCACGCTGGGCATGCAGGTTTGTAAAAGACCATGGTTACCAGAGCACCTACTCCGCCTGGCTGAATTACAACGCGGCAGAAGCCTGGGCCTACCGGAATTCCAATGGCCTTATGTGGGGACAGTGGTGGCGCAGAACACCAGACAATTATGTCAATAGTTTTGAAACTACCTGTGGCGTAGCCATGATGAATGGCGTATGGCTGTTCTGATAGAGAAAGGAGGCCTTACTTCACAAGTATCGCCTCCTTGCTTTTATCCGGCAGCTCCATTCGCTGAAAAGAAGAACGTTGTACCTTATTTAACAATATAACAGGAAGAGCCGCTGCTCTGGTGATCTTCACGCCATCCAGTTCCAAACCATCCATGTCATCAAACACGCAGGCAGTGCGAAACTCCGGACCAATAGAGCTCAGCTTTACATTCTTCATTTTTACGCCATCAGCGTGTCTTACATAGAAACCCCAGGCAGGCAGTTCGCCAAACATGGAGAACTCAGGATAGTCGCCAATCTTCTCCGGTATATTTTGCAGGGAGTCGATATTGGAAAAAGCGATGTATTCTCTGGCGTTACCGGTGTATGCTATTTCAATATTCTCCAGCGTAATGTCTGATACTTTATGGCCCGGTATACCGCTGATAGACGAAGGGAAAATGTTGTGCTCAAACAGTTCACGCGGACCTTCCATCTGGTAACCTGCATCCGGCTTTCCTGCAGGCACCTGTATTTTCACATTGCAGATATAAACCCCTTTCAGATGGCCGGGCGGCACATTTGCCTGTCGCTTGCCCAGGCGGATAAAAATAGCATTGCCGGTGTTCTTTGCAGTAACGCCACGGATGTCTATGTTCTCCACTATACCACCATCTACGGTCTCCAGTGCAATGGCAGAGCGAAAAGTATTGTATACGTAAATATTTCTTACGGTGATGTCTTTAAAGCCACCAAATGAAGCAGTGCCCATTTTGAATGCGCTGGCACTGGAACGCACTTTACAATTGGCGATGTAAATATCTTCACAAAGTCCCTGCGGGTCATATGATTTCAGGCAGATACCATCGTCCGCCACATCAAAACTACTGTTGGTGAGCTTCACGTGTTTACAGTCCACCAGGTCAATGCCATCATTATTCAGGAAAGTGTTGCTCAGTACATGGATGCTGTCAATGATCATATTGCTGCAGCTGCGGTAATCCTGTATCCAGCACAAGCCGTTTTTGATAGTCACTTTTTTGATGGTGATATCCTTGCAGTTTTTAAAAAGGATCAGCTTGGGACGGTTGTTTTCCTCTGGCCTCATTTGTCCCCATTCATTATACTTTTGCCATTCACGGTCTTTCAGACTACCATTTTTCAGCATAGTATAGATATCCTTTATCAGCAGTTCCGCCTGCCCGTCAATGGTGCCTGGACCGGTGATCCCTATGTTTTGCTGCCCCTCGGCAACGATCAGTGCGGAGGCTTTTTCCGGGCCATAATCACTGCGTCTGGTAGTAGCCAGTAACACGGCATTGGCCGCCAGGTGCAGTTCCACACCCGACTTTATCTCAATCACTCCCGTAACAAACTTACCCGCAGGCACCAGTACCCGCCCGCCGCCATTAGCACTGGCTTTATCAATGGCGCTTTGAATAGCGGCCGTGTTATTCGTCTTGCCATCGGCTTTCGCGCCATAGGCTACTATATTGTATGTCTTTTGCTGTGCTGTAAGCTGCAGGGAGATAAAAGCACACAGCAGGATCAGGGATATTGGCCTCATACTACTAAAATTTTCATAAAGTGTTCAACTGACACAACAAGATACATTTTAGATAGCAGAATCCTAATGCTAAGCTGGGGTTTTAAATTATAAAGGGCGCCACAGAGGCGCCCTTTACTATCTTACTTAATACCTTCAAATTCCAACTTCGGCGCCTCCGCAATCAGCTGTGCGATAGCCTCCGGCAAATAAGGCCTGCCGCCCGTAGCCGGGATACAGGTACCTGTAAAAACAGCCGTCGTCATCACCTTCCCGTTCATCATAATAGTTTGCTTGAAATGGAGCCGCGGCTGTCCTGCCTTATCCGCATACAGATCACAGGTAACGGTGAACTGATCATCTTTCTTCAATGACCGCAGGTACTTGATCGTATACTGGGAAAGCACCATGAATACACCGTTCTTCGCCTGCTCCTCCAGGTCAAAGCCTAATACTTCCCGGATGTAATCATGCCTGCACCATTCCATGTAGAATGGATAATACAAGCCGTCCATGATCCCCTGTACATCAATATGCTCTTCCTTTACCGTGTAGTTCTTCGAGTATTCCATGCCTGTTTGTTTTAATGTAAAAGTAGAATGCTTTTACTATTAAACCAATAATATAGGCATAGGGTCACCACTTTCGGGGTGGGGCAGCGCCTTATGGCGCCACCGTCCCAATTGTCCACTGGTCTTTCCAAAGGATATGAGGCATGCTCTCTGCATCAAATATCAGCGGCAACCATACATAACGAGACGACTCCAGGTCAGTCTTATTCCAACGGTCTGCCATAAAGATGAATATGTTCTGCTGTCCCTGTACGGGTAGTACAAAGGTGCTTTGTGCATGAAAGGTGCTGTCGGCATCTTTACCCTGACAGGGATTATCATGTTGTGTCCACTCGCCCATAATGCTGTCTGCCGTAGCATAGGAGGCCGCGTTAGGCGACCATCCTGTACAGCCGGAAGAGAACAGGTAAAAACGCTTGTTGTACTTGACTACGGCAGGCGCTTCTCTCGCCTGCTGTATCAGTATGCGGCGATCATGGCTGGTATGGGATAAATAGTCTGCTGTCAGTTCGCAGATGTGCATGGTCTGGTTCTCTTCGGATGAATAGAAATGATAGGCCTTGCCGTCGTCATCCTGGAAGATGGTCATATCCCTGGCCATATTGCCATTAGGCCGTACACTGCCCATGTATTGAAAAGGACCTTCAGGTTGATCGCTCACCGCCACACCGGATCTGGCATATAGGTAATCCTGTGAGTCGATATGCATCCACATCACAAACTTGCCCGTCTTCCGGTTATAGATCACCTTGGGCCTTTCTATCACCTTGCTGATATGCAGATCGGCAGTGCTGTCCGTCTTTTCAGACGCTAAGGCTACGCCTTCATATTTCCAGTGCAGCAGGTCTTTGGAAGAGTAGCAGGAAATGCCGCCTGCATTCACCCGGTAGTTTTCCCAGGTAGATCCCGGTACCCGCCAGGTGGTGTCTTTCTTTATTTCGCCATACCAGTAATAGGTATCCTTATAGTATAATATGCCGCCGCCATGGGCATTGATTGGTTTGCCCTCGGTATCCGGCCATATTTCGCCGGGTATGATGGATGGCTGGGCTTGTGCAAAAGTTTTCACCGCTGCTGCTATCTGTAATAGCAACAAGCACAGGACCGGAACTGTTCTCATGTTACTACAGGTTTGGGTTCAGTTGCTGATCGCCGATAGGAATAGGCGCCCAGTAATAAGTATGGCTGGCATCATTCGGAATGTTCTTGAACGCTTCTTCTGATGCATCCCTGTCTGAATTGGCCTTGGCTACGGTTTCCGTACGTATCAGATCATACCAGCGGGCTGCAGGTTCCACACCGGCAAATTCCCATCCGCGTTCTGCTATAACAGAGTCGCGGAAAGCAGCCTGTGAAAGGCCGGTAGCAAGGTTGGCCAGTCCGGCCCTGTTCCTTACCTGGTTAATAGCGGCATAAGCAGCAGCATCCGGGGAGGCAGACATGGCCTGCGCTTCGGCATAGGTCAGCAGCACTTCTGCATAACGGATCACCGGTACGGTATGACTGCCAATCCAGTTATTGTTTACGTGGTTCACCGGGTTAAAGGCATCATCATCACGGAACTTGAAAAAGTAGGGATGCTTACGCTGTGTCCCGGTATAATCCACCGCTTTGCTGGGATCATTGTTGATGTAATATACCATCTGGTAAGTAGCATTTTTTCTTGGGCCGGCAGGGAATTTCTTGTAGAAATTGATCTCCCCGTAGCCATCGCCCCAGCCGCCTTCATCATCCGGCGCATAGGCGTTAGGGGTAAGCATGTTATAATTCTCCCATGCCCATCCGGATACATTCACATTGTAATAGCAGCCAAACACGGTTTCATGATTGAACTTTCCCGTTTTCTTCCACAGGTCCGCAAAATTAGGCGCCAGGTCATAACCCCAGGTAGCTTTATTGTCTATTACTTCTTTGGCTTTGGCTGCGGCCAGCGCGTATTTATCCGTCTGTTTCAGCGGCCATCCTGCCATTGTCAGGTATACATTCGCCAGCAATGCTTTGGCAGAGCCGCGGGTAGGCGGTATATCAACGCCGTTCTGTCTTTTGGTACCGTCCCATCCGTCAGGAAGTATGGTTTCAGCCTTCTGCAGATCAGACACTATCAAGGCGTAAATATCTGCCGGCTGCGCCTTTTGCCTGTTATAGTCCACTTTGTTATCCGTGATCAGCGGCACAGCGCCCCAGGTGCGGGTAAGAAAGAAATAGCTTATTGCACGAAAGAAATAAGCCTGTCCCGCAGCATGATTCCGGTCGTCTTCCGATGCCTGTGTGGCGTTCTGGTAATTGCTGATAAGCGAATTGCTCGATTTGATAGTAGCATAAAAATAGCTCCACCAGTTCGTCATACGGTCATTGGAAGAGTTGGCCTGGTAGGTATCAAAATCAGAATAAGAGATCTTGTTCCCCGCCCTTGCCACCGTCATATCGTCTCCGCCCCAGAGGGTAGAGAAACCTGCAGACTGGTTAAAGGCGCCGTTCATCTGTGTATACAAACCGATAGCGGCCATATTGAGATCGTCGGCAGTCTTATAAAAATTATCCGGTGTAAGATTGCTTCTGGGGTCTTCCTTCAGGTAATCCTTGCTGCAGGAAGTGGCCAGCAAAAGCAGCAGTGGAACAATTATATTGCGTTTCATCTTATACATGTTTAATGTTGTTCATTATAAAGAAATATTCACTCCGA
>Ga0102592_1003652_pt1 | contig 11315 bp, 8 predicted proteins | sample AraplaCol_mMF_r2_FD_76861 | JGI IMG/M metagenome (GOLD analysis project Ga0102592, IMG submission 76861) | Arabidopsis root microbial communities from North Carolina, USA - plate scrape MF_Col_mMF_r2 (SPADES assembly) (version 2) | ecosystem: Host-associated > Plants > Roots > Endosphere | place... | reverse complement strand
TCGAATTACCCCGCAAGGAAGCCTTCGAGGCGGCCGGCGAGCCCGAGGTTGCAAGGGTCACCGAAGCCCCGGCTGCACCGGCAGCGGACGTTGCCCCTGCCATCGAAGCCAAAGGCAAGAAGGGCCGCAAGCTCGTCAAGCGGACGATCATGGCTGCCGCGCTTCTTGCCGGCGCCGCCTTCGCGGTGGACTACGGCCATCACTATTGGACGGTTGGCCGTTTCATCGAATCCACTGATGATGCCTACGTGAAGGCCGACTATACGACCGTTGCGCCGAAGGTCTCGGGCTATGTCGCCGCAGTCCTTGTCGATGATAACGATGCGGTCAAGGCTGGGCAGGTGCTCGCCAAGATCGACGATCGCGACCATCAGGCCGCATTGTCCCAGGCCAAGGCCGACGTGAAGGCCGCAACTGCAGCCATCACCAATCTCGACGCGCAGATCGAACTGCAGCAGTCGATCATCGGCCAAGCCAGGGCGACGATCGATGCGTCACTGGCGACGCTGGATTTTGCCCGTTCCGATGCGGCCCGTTCGCAACGGCTGATCACCAATGGTGCCGGCACGCAGTCGCGGGCGGAACAGAGCCAATCACTTCGCGATCAGGCGCAGGCGGCACTTGAACGGGATCGGGCCGCGCTGGTCGCCGCGGAAAAGAAGGTGCCCGTTCTTCAGACACAGCGCGAGCAGGCTGTCGCGCAGCGTGAGCGCGCCGCCGCCGCCCAGCATCAGGCTGAACTCAACCTTTCCTATACACAGATCATCGCTCCGGTCGACGGCACCGTCGGCGCCCGCACCATTCGAGTCGGACAGTTCGTAACCTCGGGGACGCAGTTGATGGCGGTCGTGCCGCTGCATTCCGTCTATGTCGTCGCCAACTTCAAGGAAACACAGCTCACTCATGTACGCGCCGGGCAGCCTGTCGAGGTCAAGGTGGACAGTTTCCCCGACGTGGAAATCAAGGGCCATGTCGACAGTATTTCACCAGCGAGCGGGCTGGAGTTCTCACTGCTACCCCCTGACAATGCGACCGGCAACTTCACCAAGATCGTCCAGCGCATCCCGGTAAAGATCGTCATCGACGACGAGAAAGTGAGCGGTTTGCTTCGCGCCGGAATGTCCGTCGAGCCTGAGATCGATACCAAAGCGGCCGTCAGGTAGGTGGTACCGGGAAGGATTATCCAGCCTGACTGGATGATCCTTCCCTCCTTTCCCGAATTATCAGCCGAACCTCGTCATGAGATTGTTTCCGCATAGCCGGAAGGAGAGACGTCATGGCTACACTTCAGATCGTCGCCGACAATTCCAGCCCGCGTCCAGTGGACGCTGCGGCTCCGAAGCCCGCAGCTGCGATGAGCGCCTTTCGCATGTGGAGCGCCGTCGTCGGTTCGACGCTCGGCGCGTTCATGGCCGTCCTCAATATTCAGATCGTCAACGCTTCGCTCGCGGATATCCAGGGTGCGATCGGCGCGGGCAAGGACGACGGTGGCTGGATTTCGACCTCCTACCTGATTGCGGAGATCGTGGTCATCCCTCTCAGCGGTTGGCTTGCTCAGGTCTTTTCCGTCCGCAAGTATCTCCTGACCAACGCCATTTTGTTCCTGCTATTTTCCGTCGCCTGTGCTTTCGCGGCGAACCTCCAGCAGATGATCGTGCTGCGCGCCGTTCAGGGCTTTGCGGGCGGCGTGCTGATCCCCATGGCGTTCACCATCATCATCACGCTTCTGCCAAAGCCCAAGCAGCCGATCGGTCTGGCCCTCTTTGCCCTCTCGGCGACCTTTGCTCCTGCCATCGGGCCTACCATCGGCGGATATCTGACCGAGAACTACGGCTGGGAGTTCATCTTCTATGTCAATCTGGTTCCCGGTTTGCTCATGGTGGGAATGCTCTGGGCTTCGCTCGATCGCGCTCCGATGAAGCTCGGTCTGCTCGCCAAGGGCGATTGGCCGGGCATCATCACCATGGCAATCGGCCTTGCCGCCCTGCAGACGGTGTTGGAAGAGGGGAACAAGGAGGACTGGTTCGGATCGGATTTCATCGTCCGCCTGTCGATCATCGCTGTCGTATCGTTGACGCTGTTCCTCATTATCGAGCTGAAGACCGCCCATCCGCTGCTAAACCTCAGGCTCCTCGTCCGTCGCAACTTCGGCTTCGGGATTGTGGCGAACGTCCTGCTTGGGATCGCCCTTTATGGCTCTGCCTTCGTTCTTCCAATCTATCTGTCGCGCATCCAGGGCTACAATTCCGAGCAGATCGGCATGGTCCTCGCCTGGACGGGCATTCCGCAGCTGCTGTTGATCCCGCTGGTGCCCCGCCTGATGAAGCGTTTTGACGTTCGCTTACTGATCGCCTTCGGTTTTGCGCTGTTTGCCGCTTCGAATTTCATGAATGTCTACATGACCGCCGACTATGCGAGTGACCAGCTCTTCTGGCCAAACGTCATCCGCGCCGTCGGGCAGGCGCTTGTCTTCGCGCCGCTCTCGGCCGTCGCAACAGCGGGCATCGAACAGGAAAATGCAGGTTCCGCATCCGCGCTCTTCAACATGATGCGTAACCTCGGAGGCGCCGTCGGCATCGCAAGCCTGCAGACCTTTCTGAGCAAGCGCGAGCAATTCCATTCGAATATCCTGACGAATTCGATCTCGGTCTTCGAAGAAGCCACTCGGGATCGTGTAGCGAAACTGACCGCCTACTTCATGAGTCACGGTGTCAGCGATCAGGCCGTTGCCACCAACAAGGCCGTCGTCGCCATCGCGCTCAAGCTGCGCAAGCAGGCCAACATCATGGCCTTCAGCGACACATTCTTCGTGCTCGGTGCTGCATTGCTCGTCGCACTGCTCGCAACGCTGCTGCTGAAGAAGCCGGGTCATCTGTCCGGGGGCGGCGCTCACTAGCGCCTCACTCCGCCACCAGGGAGAAACGCCATGAACCGCATCCTCCAAATCGAAACCGAGACCCGCCCCTCAAAGACAGATCGCGTAGCAGGCAATACAAACTCGCTGCTGTCGTTGATCGAGTGGCTCTCCGGCGATGAATGCCATGCGCTCGATGAGCCCGGCCTGATCTCCACCCTCGGCCGCCGCCTACTGGCACTCGGACTGCCTATCGATCGCATGACGCTTCATCTCATGACGCTTCATCCGGAACTGATTGGCCGTACGCTTGCCTGGGCTCCGGGCGATCCGGTCGAGATCCACGATCGCGAACACAGCGCGCGCCAGACCTTTGCCAGCAGTCCTTTGCGCAAGGTCATGGACAGCCGCGAGCCGCTGGTTGTCGGGCTGGGTGACAGCATGCACGGCCGCTGGCAGGATATCGATATCTTTGCAGGCCGTGGCCTCGTGCAATTGATGATCGCGCCTCTTTGCAATGCCGACGGGCCGGTGAGCGCGGCTGCCTTCGGGACCCGGCGGCCCGGCGGCTTTACACCTGCCGAAATCCAGGCTCTCGAGCGGATCCTCCCGGCGTTGCGCAACACCTGCGAATTGCGGGTGATGCGTCAAGTCGAACTCAGCCTGCTCGACACCTATATCGGTCCGCTCACAGCGCAGCGCATCCTTGCCGGGCGAGTCCGGCAGGGCGAGATCGAGTCCATTGAGGCGGCTCTTCTGCTTTGCGATCTGCGCGGGTTCACGGAGATATCCAACAGGCTGCCAAGCAACAGCGTGCTCGAGTTGCTCAACGCCTATTTCGACAAGGTCATTCCCGCCATCACGCGCGAAGGCGGCGAAGTTCTGAAATTTATGGGCGATGCCGTCCTTGCGTTCTTTCCTGGCTATGATCCGGCCCGCAGTAGCGCTTCGGCATTGATCGCCGCCAAGGACATTCTGCGTGAGATCGATAAATTCGAGTTCGGCGATATCGCTCTCAACGTCGGGATCGCCCTGCACCATGGCGAAGTCAGCTACGGCAATATCGGATCCGGTCGCCGCCTCGATTTCACGTTGATCGGTCCCGACGTGAATCTGGTCAGCCGCATCCAAACGGCATGCGGAGATCTTCGCGTCCCGCTCCTGATGTCCGATGCATTCCGGTGCGAGGCTCAGGCCGAGGCCGTCTCGGTGGGCTGGCACGCGCTCAAGGGCTTCTCGGAGAAGGTCGAGCTCTTTCGCCTTCCGGAGTCGTTCCCGGGGCGAGCAGAAGGCGAATATAAACTATATAAATAATAGCTATTTGTTGTGTGTTCACGGTTTTGGCGTTATTTGCTGAATAATGGGGATGGAGAGTACGGGGGCGTAAGGCAACAAGAAATGCTGACGAAAAAGGGAAAGTATGGGCTGAAGGCGCTGGTTGACTTGGCGCGGCTTGCGCCGGGGGAAACCGCCTTCATCAATGACGTTGCTTCGCGCAACAACATTCCGAAGAAATTCCTGGATACGATTCTTCTCGAATTGCGAAATGTCGGCATTCTTCGGTCGAAAAAGGGCCCCGGTGGCGGGTACTCGCTGTCGCGTCCGGCGTCTGAAATTCGCATTGGCCACGTCATCCGCACGCTTGACGGGCCTTTGGCGCCTATTCGCTGTGCGAGCCGTACAGCTTACGAAGCCTGCGACGACTGTTCCGATCCCGAAAACTGTCAGGTGCGGCGCTCCATGACCGAGGTCCGCGATGCGATCGCAGACATTCTTGACAATATGACGCTTGAGCAGTTCGTCGCGTCGGGCAGCAAGCTGGACGATGCGGACGAGGAAGTCGCTATCTCGGTTGCCAACTAAGCAGCATCAGCTACCGCCAAAATAATGCTCTGCTGCCGCCCGGTAAAGATCGTCGTCGGCCGCATCATTCGCGCGAATTCGCGCATTTCTCCAATGTCGATCGAGATTCCGGCCGATGCTTGTCGCGCCGGAGCCCGACAGCTCGAACAGTGCGTTGGCGACTTCCAGGGCCGTCCTGCTTGCCATGATCTTGGCAGCTGAAGCGGAGAAGAACGCGAGTTCGACCGCGCCGGTCGATGGGCCGACCTGGGAAAAATCGAGTTTGTTGCCGGCGCTTTCCAGGAGCGCTGCAGTCGCCTGCACGGAAAGGGCAAGCTTGCCGATGCTGGCTGAGAGCGGCGCCTCCCGGAGGTTGGCGAGCGCGGCCCGGGCAATGCCGAGGTCCGTGCCTGCATGGAGTAGGGCGGCCAGCGCCGAACTGGTCGAGTGGCGTTGCCGTTGATTGTCCGTCTCTTCGGCGTTCCCGGTGACACCTTGGGCGACAGCGGTTCCGGCGCCATTCGTCCGTTGCCCGAAACCATCCCAGTCATCGATGATCTGCAGGCCCGCGGCTTCGCGGGGAAGGTAGAAGCGAACCGATTGCCCTTGCGTGTCAGTCGCTTCGACAGCGATCCAATCGGCAAAGAGGATGCCGGGCGCACGCAAGCTCCGGCCGCTTAATTGATAATGGAGGCCGGAGGGAACAGCCGCACCGGCTCCGGGAAAAGCTGCTGCGACGAAATGATCGCCGGCAAGGACGTGAGCGAAGAAGAGTGCCTTTCGCTCTTCATTCTGTTCACTCCGGAGTTCCTCGAGCACCGTGAAATGGCGTTCGAGGCACTCCCCGATGGAAGAATCGCCTTCAGCGATTATGGCAACGATCTCGCCGAGGAGCGCATTGCCGACGTCCAGCCCCTCGTTCTCAGGCGGAACCGTCACGGCCGTCAGTCCCGACTGGAAAAGGGCGTCGAGCTCCGCGCGAGGAAACACCCGATTAATATCACGCTCGCTCGCCTGCAGCGCAAAGTCCGCGGCAAGGCGGCGCGCGGTGGCTATCGCCTCTTCCTCGCTTTCGATACGGTGCGCGGCTGGTCTTGTCCGGTCTTGAAACCGCGATACGGTTCCCATCGCTTCTCCTATCAGTTGCGCCTCTAGGATTGCTGGATCGCGGGTGCAATGATAAGGCGCGTTTTTCTACGAATGCACGAGCGATTGAATTTTATTGTCGCTTGATTGCACTAATGCGAAGCGTGCGACGCTTCGCTGTCCGCAATGAGAGGTTCAACATGCCTTCAACAGTCCATGAGCGGCTGAAACTGGATCCCGGCGACATTCCGATCTACGCCATCGGTGACATTCATGGCAGGTACGACCTGCTGCTGAAGGCGGAGCAGGCCATCATTGACGACGCTGCCGTGATCCCGGGGCGCAAGCTTATCATCACGCTCGGTGACTACATTGATCGCGGCCCCTCATCGGCACAGGTGATCTCGCACCTGATGATGCCTCCAGCGGCGAATTTCGACCGCATCTGCCTGACCGGGAACCACGAGACCACGATGCTCGACTATCTCGACGGTCTGGTTTCCTTCTCGGATTGGATGCGGATGGGGTCGGATGCGCTGCTACGCTCCTACGGGCTCGATCCGGAACAACTGCCGCTGGTTTTTCCGAACGCCGCCAAGCTCGTGGGCTACATCAAGCAGTCAATACCGAAGCCGCACATAGATTTCCTGCGATCCCTGCCGATCTTCGTCGACACGCCGAATGTTCTGTTCGTTCATGCCGGCATCGATCCGATGCTGCCGATCGATGCGCAAAGCGACGAGGATCTCGTTTTCATCCGCCATCGCTTTTTCGAGAGCAGCCGGCCGCTGCCGAAAGTGATCGTTCATGGCCATACGCCGAACGATGAGCCCGAGGTCCTGCCGATGAGGCTCAACCTTGATACAGGCGCCTTCCACAGCGGCAGACTTACGGTTGCCAGACTGTGGAGAGGGCGCGTGCATCTCTTCCAGACGTGATCAGGCGCCGGCTTCTGCCGGCTCCCGCTTCCTCGACGTCTCTTCGGTGTAGTAGCTCACGTATTTGTGGCGGTAGCGTTCGGTGCCGCCGAAGTTGGTGAACTTGCCGAGTTCCGTCATGTCGGTCTTGTTGAGGATCACACCCAGAATCTTCGACTTGATCTGCGGCTCGGAATTCAGAAGGTCGCGCACGACTGATGTCGGCGTCGAGCCCCATTCGGTCACAAACAGGAAGCCGTCCACCTGCGGGGCAAACGCCTTGGCGTCGATGACAGGGCCGAGCGGGGCAAGGTCGACCACGATGTAGTCGAACATCTTGCGTGCATTTTCCATCAGATTGAACATGCCCTGCGAAGCAAGCAGTTCGCTCGTGTGCATGAGGTGATCGTTCGGCAGAACCGGCAGGATCGCGAGCTTCGTTATCGGATCGATCTTGACGGCGCTCGCCCACGGAACCTCACCGAGAACTGCTTCGACAAGACCTTGTTGCGGAGGGGTCCTCAGCATCCGGGTCAGGCCCGGATTGCGCAGGTCGGCGTCAATCAGCAGCGTGCGCTTGCCGCTCGAGGCGAGCAGTGCTGCGAAGTTGGCCGCCGTGGTCGACTTGCCTTCTCCCGGCATCGCCGAGACGACTCCGATGACGCGGTCCGACTTGCCCAGGAACATGACGTCGCTTGCAAGCTTCGCGTTGCGCAGCGTTTCGGCGAAGACCGAGCGTGGCGCCTCGAGGACGACGCGCATGATGCGTTCGAAGGTTGCATCCGACTCTGCTTCGGCGGCTTCGACCGGCGGATTTGTGCGCGGCCGGAAGATCTTACCCTCCCGCGGCGCCTTGCCGATGAGCGGCAGGTAGCCGAGGAACTTGAGGCCAAGGATCGTCCTGACATCGCCTTCGACACGGAAGAACCGTTCACGGAATTCCTGGAACGCCGTAAGTCCACCCCCGGCCATCAGGCCGAGAACGATGGCGAGGCCAAGCGTCATGGTCTTTTTCGGGCTGGACGGCGATGCCGGCACGCCGGCTTCAGAGATGACGCGAGCCTTGGCGATCGGGAAGGACTGCTGCTGCGAGGCTTCCTCGTATTTGCCGAGGTAGGATTCATAAAGGGTCTTCAGGGCGGTCGCGCGCTGCTCGAGATCGTTGAGTTGGACGAGCGACTTGTCGGCCTCCGAATTCTTGCCGGTCAGGTGTTCGATGTTCTGGCGAAGCGAAGCCTCGCGTACGCGCGCGACTTCGGATTCGTTGTGGTAGCTAGCCGTCAGTTGCTGCAGTTCCTGATAGATCTGGCGGGTCAGGTCCTGCTTTTCGGCACGCAAAGCGACGGCCTGCGGATGGTCTTCCCCGAAGTTGGTTGTAACCTCCTGCTCGCGCTTGCTCACCGCAGCGTAACGCGTACGCATATCCTTGATCACGGTATTGTCCGCTTGGCCTGAAGAGATCGCGGCGTTGTTGACAGCGCTCTCCGGACCAAGGTCGATGATCGACTTGAACTGGCTGTATCGAGCCGACGCGCTGGCACTGTCGGCCTGGGCGACGATCAGTTGCTTGTTCAGGTCGGCAAGCTGCTGTTCCGACATCAGTTCGCCATTGGCCGACGTGAGGCCGTTGTCGGACTTGAACTTCGCGACATCAAGGGCAGCCTGTTGCGACCGCTCACGAAGATCCGCAAGGCGCTGCTGCAGCCACACCGAGGCGCTTTCCGTCGCATCGAAGTTGGCGTTCAGCTGATCGTTCAAGTAGGCGGTGGCGTACGCCTTGGTGATCCGTTGTGCCAGAAGCTTGTCGGTCGAACGGAAGGAAACCGCGAGAACGGAGCTGCGATTGACCCGCGATACCGCCACGGCCTCCTGCAGCAGGGCGGCCGCCTTCTGGCGGCGGCCGTTGCGCGCATCGTCTTCCGTTACCGGCGGACCGCCGGGCGCCAAGGCGCTGACGATCAGCTTCACGCCGGACTTGACTAGCTCAACTGGCGACTTCGAAGGGTCAAGGATTGTCGAATTGTCCTGAAGTTTCTCGGCATCGACGACGCGAAGCGCAAGTTCGTTCGACTTGAGAATTTCGACGGCGCTGGCGATCTGCATGTCGACCTGCTGCGAGCTGGCGGCCGGCGTCGGATCCTGCGCGTATTTCGCGATGTCGTCGTCAAGCAGGATCTGCGTCATCGACGTATATTGCGGGGTCGCGAAGAGCAGAAAGATGACGGCGAGCGTCACGGTTGCGGCAACGCAGAGCGCGATCGATCCGGCACGCCGGATCAGGATGGCAATCAGGCGATCGATGTCGATGAAGGAATCGGAATCGTCGGCCGCTTTGGGCAGAGTGCTGTGCAAGGTCAGGTTCCGTTGGTTCATGGCTCTATCCTTTGCGGGAGCGGGTCACGCCATCGATGGCTGTAAGGTCGGTCCGAGGGCCTACCAAGTGGCGAAGCGGCGCGAGTGCGCGATTGATCCGAATGGCGATTGGCATCCTGAGATGGGCCAACGCCGACGGATTGCCCCAGGCCGTCTTGATCGCTCCGGAGATCGACCGGTCTTTGATGTTCTGTACGAGGATGAGGAATGCGCGGCCCCGGCGGAGGCTTTGTTCGCGAAACTCCTGTGCGGCCGCCGCCTCCGCATCCAGCGTGTGATCTCGAAGGAAGGCCTTATCACCCTCGATCATGGCATCGATGTGATGAAGGGCAAGAACGCGTGAAATCGATCCCTCACGAATCTGATAGTCGTAGCCAGGGATAGGCTCGATCACGCAACGCCCACCAAGCGCCATGGCCGAGGCGAGAAACAGATAGTCCTCACCGACCTTGAGGGCTTCGTTGAAGCGAAGTCCATGCTGTTCGATAAAGGCGCGCTGAAAGATCGGCTTGAGATAACCAAAGTTATGCGTTGTCTGAAAAAGGGCATTCGATCGTATGAATATCGGAAGCGTCAGCTCAGGTGTCTCGGCCAACGACTGCTGGATAAACATCGTCTCCGGCGGCGTGCCGTCGGCGCGAATGACACGGAGATTGTCGACGGCAATCTGGGCACCGGCATTCTCTGCGCGCTTGATCATGCGCTGCAAACGCTGCGGCTCGACCGTGTCGTCGGAGTCGAGCACTGCAAGCCACCGCCCGGTTGCAGCCGACAACGCGGCATTGCGCGCTGCCGCCGGCCCACCATTGCGCCCAAGCGCCAGGAGCTTCACGCCCTTGTTCGCGTAACTTTCCGCAATGGTCCTCGTCTCGTCCGTTGAGCAGTCATCGGCGACGATCACCTCAACCGACACGCCCTCTTGTGCAAGGGCGCTGTCGATCGCCTTGGCGAGCGTCTCCTCGGCATTGTAGGCAGCGACGATGAAGCTGACGTCGGGCTGGGTTTGCGTCATGCAGCCTCCGCCGTTCCATACTGACGAATCTCACGAACGCCGAGCAGGCCACTCACCACGCCGGTATGCATGAGGCCGCGAAGGGCGTAGCGATACCGCGGAACCGGAGAAAAGACGCAGGCAAGCGCGGCGGCATAGCAGAAGACCGCCTTGGCAGCGGCCATGCCGATCTGCTTTAGCCGCTGCAGGCCGGCGTTCTGTTCCTGGAGCAGCCGCCCATGCGTCTGGCCGAAGCGGAAGCGGCGCTTGGCAAGCCAGGACAGGCCAGCGCGGCTTTCGGTCACCGGTTCATAAACATAGGCCTCGGGTGCAAAGGCAATCCCGCCGCCATCGGCATGCATGTGGCTGAAGAACTCCGTGTCCTCGCCGCCGGTGCGCCCAAGTGCAAGGTTGAAGCGGCGCCCGACCACATGGGGCGAATCGAGGCGAAGAAGGACGTTGCAGGTGTAACCGGTGCGGATTTCACCGCAGACCCATACGGGCAGGGTCGAGTGGAAGTCGCCCTCGCGCATCCAGTTCGGCGCCGTGGGCGAGTAGACGCTGCGGACGGGGCCAAGCACCGCATCCGCCTTGGTCTTCCTGGCAACGGCAAGCAATTCCACCAGCCATTCCTCACTGGCATCCTCATCATCGTCGATGAAGGCAAGGAAACCGCCTGTCGCATTTTCCAGGCATGCATTGCGGGCAATCGAAATGTTCGATGCCGGGCAGTGCACATAGGCAATTTCATGCGGAATGGTCGGACGAAGCGCATCGACCCGTTCCTTGGCGCTCGGAACCTTGTCGTTGTCGGCGACGATGATCCGCAGCGTTGCTCCATCGGGCACCGCGAGGACCGCAAGCGAAAGCAGCGCTTGGTCAAGCGAAGCGCGGCGGTAAGTGCAAATGCCGATATCGATCTGCAGGGGGGGCATGTCGTTCATGAAGAGACCTTTCTGCCGCGGAAGCTCAGAAGCTCCATCCAGAAACCGGCAGACCAGGCGAAGTGCATCACCATTGCCGAAACAGCGGCAAGCGGGCCGTATGGATTCTTGTGGCCGATGGCCATCCAGAAGCCGTAGCCGACGCATGCGACGGCCCAGAGGCTGAATGGGATAACGGCCGCCCAGTTCAGAACGGCAAGAAATGCGCCGATAAAGACCGGAACGACGAGAAGCGGGAGCATCTGCCGAAGATTGGGCATGCTGCCGTGCTTCAGGATGTTCTTCGCGCGACCTCTGCCATAGCCAAG
>Ga0102592_1003647_pt1 | contig 11332 bp, 9 predicted proteins | sample AraplaCol_mMF_r2_FD_76861 | JGI IMG/M metagenome (GOLD analysis project Ga0102592, IMG submission 76861) | Arabidopsis root microbial communities from North Carolina, USA - plate scrape MF_Col_mMF_r2 (SPADES assembly) (version 2) | ecosystem: Host-associated > Plants > Roots > Endosphere | place... | reverse complement strand
ACACCAGGCCGTTGCCCAGCCGCACGCAGCGGTCCGACGGCGCCACCGGCCCAGGCCACTCGCCGTCCAGCATCGCGAGGTCGATGTCGTCCTCCGCGCGGTTGGTGTCGATATAGCTGCGCGGAAACGTCGCGTGCACCAGCGTCGCACCCACCTCGGGCGCGGTGCCCCACAGTTGCTCGATCAGGGTGTCTTCGCATTTGCGCAACTGCTGCAGCTCGATCGCGAAGTCGAAATCCTGAGGGTAGAAGGTGCCGCTGTGCGGCGAATCGCACACCAGCGCGATGGGATCGCCGGCGGGTCGGATGACTTGGACGGGTGCGGTCTTGCTCATGGCCCGCAGTGTGCCGCCCGGGCCGCGGCGCGGCAAACGACAATTTCAAAGATGGTGATTAGATGATCTAATATGCCCATGAAATTCAAGTCGCCCTCGCTGGCCGAGCTGCATGCCTTCCTGGGCGTCTGCCAGCTCGGCAGTTTTCGCCGCGCAGCCGAGGTTCTTTCCGTCACGCAGGGCGCGGTCAGCCAGGCCATCCTGCGGCTGGAGCAAAGGCTGGGCTGCAGCCTGTTCGACCGCCAGGCGACGGGCGTCGTGCCCACGGCCCGCGGGCGCGAGTTCCAGAAGCTGGTGGAAGTGCATGTGGCCGGGCTGGAGGCGGCGGTCACGCAGTTCGGCGGCACGCCTTCGCAGCGCAAGGTCCGGGTCAGCGTCCTGCCGACCCTGGGAACGCGATGGCTGGTTCCCCGGCTGGCCGGCTTCCAGTCCCTGCACCCGGACATCGAAGTCGAGCTGCGGCAGTACCGCTTCGACGAAGACTTCACGCGTGACGACGTGGACCTGTGGATCGCGTTGAAACACCCCGGCAAAAAGTGGCCGCGCGGCATCCAGGGGCGCTACCTGCTGGGCAGGGAGATCACGCCGGCCTGCACACCCGCGCTGGCGCGCAACATCAAGAGCCCTGAGGACCTGGCCAAACGCCCCCTGCTCCATCACATCAATTACCCGGCCAACTGGGCCGTGTGGATGGAGGCCGCGGGCGTGAAGCCGCCCCTGCCCGCGCTGGGCCCGGGCTTCGACCTGGGTAACAACCTCATCGTCGCGGCCACCGCCGGCATGGGCGCCATCGTCATCCAGCCCTGCCTCATCGAAAGCGAACTGCGCAGCGGCCAGCTGGTTCTGCCTTTTGACATTCGTGCGGCCACCGGCCGCAGCTACTACCTGTGCCAGCGTTCGGCCACCGCCCACACCCACCGCGCGGTGGATGTATTTGCCGCATGGCTGCAGGAGCAGGCCGGCGACGCGGCCGGCGCGTGAGCCACCGCCGGCTCAGGCTTCGCCCGCCGGGTCCGGGCGTGAAGGCAGGCCCATGCCGGTGGGCAGCCCTTCGCGCAGTGCCTCGATAAAGCGGCGCAGCTTGGCCGGGTAAAAACTCGAATAGGGATAGATCAGGTAGACCGGCAGCGGCGCGGCGCACCACTGGGGCGCCAGGTGAAGCAGCCGGCCCTCGGCCACGTCATCGCCCACCAGCCAGCTGGAGGCGATGCTTGCGCCCAGGCCCAGCAGCGTGGCATTGCGCAGGGCAAACAGGCTGTCCGTGCCCAGGCGCGGCCGTATCGCGAAGCGGTACTCTTCGCTGTCCCGGCCGGCGTGGCGGCGCGTCAGCGTCACTTCGTTGCGGTAGAAGGTCTGCAGCGCCAGCCAGGGCAGGGCCTGCAGCTCGGCCGGTTGCAATGGCACCGGCCGGCCCTCCAGCAGCGAGGGCGCGGCCACCACGATGCGCCGGATCTCGGCGATCTTCACCGCCACCAGCGAAGGGTCTTCCACCGCGCCCACATGCACCGCGCAATCAATGCCGTGGGCGATGAAGTCCGGCGTGCCGTCGTGCAGCAGCCATTCCACCGTCACTCTTTCATGGCGCCGCAGGTAATCGATCATGGGCCCCACCAGCCGCTGCTGGCCCAACGCATGCGGCACGACCACGCGCAGCGTGCCCTCGGGTACCTCCTGCGTGCCGCGCAGGTCGGCCTCAAAGGCGTCCCAGTTGCCCAGCAACTCCTTGGCCCGCGTGAAACAGCGCTCGCCGTCTTCCGTCAGCTTCATCGCGTGGGTGGAGCGCTGCAGCAGCTTGAGCCCCAACGAGCGCTCCAGCGCCTGCAGGCGCCGGCTCACCGTGGGCTGGGTGGCGTTCATCTGTGCGGCGGCGGCCGACAGGCTGCCCGCCTCCACGATGCGCACAAAGGTCTGCATCAGTTCAATCCGGTCCGGTGCGGTTTTCATGGGTGAGGGGTATGGGGTTGTTGTATGCGTTTGGCGTATGACCATTGTGCCCAATAGCCGCCTTCACGGGGCGGAAACCGGCTCGCATACTCGCATCACCTCTCCAAATCTGGATTTCGCCATGACTTCAATCGCCAATACGCATGACCACGCCGAAGCCGGCCTGTCCTTGCCGCTGATCCTCCTGCTCGCCACCGGCGCCGGCCTGGCCGCGGCTTGCCTCTATTACAGCCAGCCCATGCTGGCCCTGCTGGTCGCTGAATTCAAGGCTTCGCCCACCGCCATCGGCCTGGTGCCCACGTTGACCACGCTGGGTTACGCACTGGGCATCGGCCTGCTCGCGCCGCTGGGTGACCGCTATGACAGGCGCCGCATCATCCTCGGCAAGGCCGCCGCCCTGGTGCTGGCTTTGCTGATGGCCGCTTCAGCGTCCTCGGTGGCGGTGCTTGCGCTGGCCAGCCTGGCAATAGGCTTGGCCGCCACGCTGGCGCAGGACATCGTGCCGGCCGCCGCCACACTCGCACCCGAAGCCCATCGCGGCAAGACCGTGGGCACGGTGATGACCGGCCTGCTGCTCGGCATACTGCTCTCGCGCGTGGTGGCCGGCGTGGTGGCCGAGCAGTTCGGCTGGCGCAGCATGTTCGTGGCCGCTGCGCTCAGCATCGCGCTGCTGGGCCTGGCCGTGTGGCGCCGCCTGCCGCGCTTTGCGCCCACCACGCAGCTGCCCTACCTGGCCTTGCTCGGCTCGCTCGCCACGCTGTGGAAGCGCCACGGCGCGCTGCGCCGCGCGGCGCTTGCCCAGGGGCTCATCAGCATAGGCTTCAGCGCCTTCTGGTCCACGCTGGCCATCATGCTGCATGCCGCGCCCTTCAACCTCGGCAGCGGCGCGGCCGGCGCCTTCGGCCTGGCCGGCGCCGCCGGTGCCTTGGCTGCGCCGCTGGCCGGCCGCCTCGCCGACAGCAGGGGCCCGGAAGTCGTCACCCGCCTGGGCGCCGCGCTGGTGGCCGCCGCTTTCATCGCCATGGCCCTGGGCCCCAAGCAGCTGTGGCTGATCGCGCTGGGCGCCGTGGTGTTCGACCTGGGCGCGCAGGCCACGCTGATCGCGCACCAGACCCTCATCTACGGCATAGAGCCCGCCGCGCGCAGCCGCCTCAATGCCGTGCTCTTCATCGGCATGTTCAGCGGCATGGCCAGCGGCGCCTGGCTGGGCAGCGTGGTGCTCGCGCATGGCGGCTGGCAGGGCGTGTGCGTGATGGCCGCCGCGGCAGGCCTTGCGGCGCTGGCGGTGCGCCTGTGGCCCGTGAAAAAGCTCGTGGCCTGCGCGGCTTGAAGCCGCCTGGCATCGCGAAGGCAGCGCGCAAAAAAGGGGCCTCCCACGAGGCCCCTTTTTACTTGAACGGTGCTATGCCGGGGCTCAGGACTTGGCCGGCGCCAGCTGCTTGGCCATGTCCAGGTGGTGTTCCACCGTCGGCAGCATCTTGTCGGCCAGGGCCTTGAGGTCGCTGTCCTTGCCGTCCTTCTGGATTTTCTGCAGCAGCTTCACAGTGCTCTCGTGATCGCCCACGCCCGCGCGCTTGGCGTATTCCTTGTCGAACAGGTTGCCCGACAGCGCCTTCAGCGCGGTGGCCTTGGTCTTGGCCATGGGGCCCGCGCCGTCCGGCAGCGTGACATTCTTGGCCGTGGCCAGGGCCTGCACCTCGCCCAGCGCCTTGGTGTGCTCGTCCACCATCTGCTGCGCGAATTTCTTCACGTCGGCGTTCTGCGATTTCTCCAGCGCCATCTTGCCGGCGTCGATCTCGGCCATATTGCCTTGCGCCAGGTCCTGCAGCAGCTTGCGGTCGCTGCGGTCCAGCTTGGAATCGGCATCGGACTGGGTGGTGGCGGGCGCGGGCGTGGCGCTGCTCTGGGCCCAGGCGGTGGGCGCGGCGGCCAGTGCAAGGGCTGCGGCCGTTGCGGCCAGCGCCATGCGGCAAAAGATGTTTGTGTTTGTTCGCATGGTCAACTCCTTGAAAGTGTGCGATGGGAATTTGCAGGTCCGCACATCAACGTGACGACACCCGCCGACATCCAAAGATCGCGCCGCCCGCATGCGCCGGGCGCGGGGCTTTTGCCGCATTGCGTGTAGTCCATTCCCTCGCCCCCGTGTTCCTACAGCTGTGTCAGCCTCAGGCTGACAGCGGCGCGGGCCCCGGCGATCTAGATTCGCTACAAAGGCAATCGCGTCGACGCGCCGAGCCTTCCAAGAACAAAAATGCATTACCGCGCCGCTCCCCTTTCGCGCACACCCTGGGCCACGGGCCTGGTCCTGATCGCGCTCGGCGTGCCCCTGCTGCTGGCCGGCGCCTGGCTGGGCATGGTGGGCGACACCTGGTATTACCTGCTGGCCGGCCTGGGCTTTGTGCTGGCGGGCGTGCTGCTGATGCGGCGCAGCCCCGCCGCGCTCTGGGTGTTTGCCGCCGTGGTCGCCGGCACGCTGGCCTGGGCCCTCTGGGAGTCCGGGCCGGACTGGTGGCCCATGGCCGCGCGCGGCGGCGTGGTGTTTCTCATCGGCTTGTTTCTCTCCACATCCTGGATTGCCAAAAGCTGGCCCGCAAGCGCGAGCGACCACGACGCCGGCCATGTGGGCGGCTGGATGGCGCGCGGCGGCCGCTGGGCGCTCGGCTCAGCGCTGGGCGTGTTCCTTGTCGCGGCCATCGTCACCTGGTTCCACGACGACAACCGCGTAGTGGGCATGCTGCCGCTGCCGCCCATGGATACGGGTGCCGCATCGGTGCCTGCCGGCAATGTGCCGGATGGTGAATGGCATGCCTACGGCCGCACCGGCCACGGCCAGCGCTACTCGCCCCTGGCTCAGATCACCCCCGACAACGTCAGGCAGCTCGAGATGGCCTGGCAGTACCGCACCGGCGACATGCGCGGCCGTCCCGGCGATCCGCAGGAAACCACCTTCGAGGTGACGCCGCTCAAGGTCGGCAACCGGCTGTTCTTCTGCACGCCCCACCAGTCGGTGATCGCGCTGGACGCCACCACCGGCGCCGAAGCCTGGCGCTTCAATCCCGAGATCCAGGACAAACTCGCGCTGCAGCACCTCACCTGCCGCGGCTTGTCCTACCAGCCGCCACCCGCCGCGCCCGCGCCGGCCGCCCCCGGCAGCTGCGCCGCCAAGCTCTTCATGCCCACCGCCGACGGCCGCGTGATCGCACTCAGCCCCGAGACCGGCAAACCCTGCACGGCCTTCGGCGGCGGCACGGGGCAGATAGACCTCTGGGCCGGCATGCCCAACCGCAAGCCCGGCGCCTACTACTCGACCTCGCCCGTCGTGGTGACTTCGCGCCTCATCATCGTCGGCGGTACGGTGCTCGACAACGTCTCCACCAAGGAGCAGTCCGGCGTCATACGTGCTTACGACATCAACACCGGCGCGCTGGTCTGGGCCTGGGATTCCGGCCGGCCCGACAGCAGCGCGCCGCTCGCGCCCGGCCAGACCTACACCGCCAACTCGCCCAACAGCTGGTCCATCTCCAGCGTCGACGAAGCCCTTGGCATGGTCTACGTGCCCCTGGGCAACCAGCCGCCCGACCAGTGGGGCGGGCAGCGCAGCCCCGCCGTGGAAACCTATTCGTCCTCCGTCGTCGCGCTGGACCTGGCCACCGGCAAGGTGCGCTGGAATTTCCAGACCGTGCACCACGACCTCTGGGACTACGACGTGCCGGCCCAGCCCAGCCTGCTGGACCTGAACATCAACGGCAACCGCGTGCCCGCGCTCGTGCAGCCCACCAAGCAGGGCGAGATCTTTGTGCTGGACCGCCGCACCGGAACGCCGCTGCTGCCCGTCACCGAGCTTCCCGCGCCGCAGGGCGCCGCGCAAGGCGACCACACTGCGCCCACCCAGCCAAAGTCCGCGCTGTCCTTCAATCCGCCGCCGCTCACCGGGCGCGACATGTGGGGCGCCACGATGTTTGACCAGCTGTATTGCCGCGTCGCCTTTCACCGCCTGCGTTATGAAGGCCGCTTCACGCCGCCCTCCACGCAAGGCACGCTGGTCTATCCCGGCAACTTCGGCGTCTTCAACTGGGGCGGCGTGGCGGTGGACCCGGTGCGGCAGATGGTTTTCAGCACGCCGACCTACCTGGCCTTTGTCTCCACGCTCGTGCCGCGGACCGACGACAACACGCTGATGGTGCAAGGCGGGCAACGGCCCCAGGGCAGCCTGCCTTCGCTCAATGAAAATTTCGGCGCGCCCTTTGCCGTCAAGCTCAGCGCTTTTTTATCGCCGCTGGGCATCCCCTGCCAGGCGCCGCCCTGGGGTTATGTGGCCGGCGCCGACCTCGTCACCGGCGCCATCGCCTGGCAGCACAAGAACGGCACCGTGCGCGACCTTTCGCCTGTGCCCCTGCCCTTCCGTATGGGCGTGCCCAACCTGGGCGGCCCGCTTGCCACGGCCGGCGGCGTCGCCTTCCTCTCCGGCACGCTGGACGACTACCTGCGCGCCTACGACGTCAACGACGGCGAGGAACTCTGGAAGTCACGCCTGCCCGCCGGCGGCCAGGCCACACCCATGACATACACCGGCGCCGACGGCCGGCAGTATGTGCTCGTCGTGGCCGGCGGCCACGGCTCGCTGGGCACGCGCGCGGGTGACTATGTGCGGGCTTATGCGCTGCCGGCGCCGCGTTGATTTCTGGCCCACCTCTTACTTCTTGTTCTCCTCCTTCCCAGGTCGGGTGCTTGGGCATAATTCCCTTCGCGTTTGGCTCCCATCAAGATGCCGCGCGACAAAAATTCGGAGAGGCGTCATGAGTTTTAAATTAGCGGTGGCCGTCGTGTTTATTTCTACTTTGCAGGCCTGCGCAGTCGGACCTAAATCAATGGAGGAGCTCAGGCAAGCGCAAGCGAGTCCGACCAAGGTCTGTTCGCCGGTACCTAGCGCAACTGCAGCCACGCGCATTGTTGCCGGTGTCAGGCGCTGCTATGGATTTGTGCATGGGACGCAAACGGCAGTCCCTGCAGGCGGATCGGCAGTCGCCATTCCTTTATCCGGCACTTCGTTGACAGTGACGCAGGCCGACGATGGCAAAGGTAAAAAATCCGTGGCCGTGGGCCAGGGCGATCATGTCCACATGGTTGTCGATGTTCAGGCGACCGAAACCTGCCCATCGCAAATTACGGCAAGCGGATGGAACAGCATGTGGAATCACGTGGCAGCGAGTTCGGCTCGCTTTGCCAATGATCCGGACGCCTCCTGCAAGAATTAACATCGCTGGCCGCTCCGCGCCAGCCGCTCGGCCGCGGCTCAGCCCGCCCGCCCCATCACATCCGCCACCCAATCCACAAACACCCGCACGCGCGGCGAAAGCTGGCGGTGGTGCGGGTAGAGCACGGACACCGGCATGGGCGCGGGCCTGAACCGCGCTAGCACCTCCACCAGCGTGCCCGCCTCCAGCTGCGCGGCCACGCCGTAGCGCGGCACCTGGATCAGGCCCAGGTGCGCGGCGCAGCAGGCCTTGTAGGCGTCGGCATCCGTCACCGCCACCGAACCCTTGAGCTGCACCTGGCGCGGCGTGCCGTCCACGATGAAATCCAGGGGCAGCGCCTTGCCCGTGCGGCTTGAGAGGAAGTTCACGGCGCGATGGCCGCGCAACGCTTCCATCGTCTCGGGCGTGCCGCGTTCTGCCAGGTATTCGCGGCTTGCGCAGGTGACCTGCTCCAGCAATGCCACGCGCCGTCCCACCATGCTGGACTCCGCCAGCTCGCCCACGCGCAGCACGCAGTCCACGCCCTCGCGCACCAGGTCCACCAGGCGGTCGCCCATGCCGATCTCGAGTTCGATGTCCGGATAGCGCCCAAAAAAATCGCCGATCACCGGCAGCAAAAAGTGTTTGGCCAGCGTGCCGTGCAAATCCACACGCAGTTTTCCGCGCGGCTTGCTGCCCGTGTTGGTAAAGGCCGATTCGGCCTCTTCGAGGTCGGTCAGCAGGCGCAGGCAACGCTCGTAATAAGCCGCGCCATCCTGCGTGGGGCTCACGTGCCGCGTCGTGCGGTGCAGCAGCCGCACGCCCAGGCGTTTTTCCAGCTGCTGCAGCGCATGCGTCACCGTGGCGCGCGGCAGCAGCAGGTCGTCGGCCGCTTTCGTGAAGCTGCCCAGCTCCACGATGCGCGTGAAGAGCTGCATGGAATGAAATCTGTCCAGGGGGAGCCTCGGCTTGATTGTTGGTATTGATTGAACAGTCATGCCAAGTTTACGGTATTTATAGCGTGTGGATTGAATAGAACAATCGCTTCACTGACTCACCGAAGGCGCCAACACACAAGCACCTGGGCAGTCAGAGCCAACCCACCCTTTCACTACCAGGAGCTTCAAATGACCATTTCAACCACCCAGGCCGCCATCGTCACCGGCGCCTCGCGAGGCATAGGCGCCGCCATCGCCCGGCGGCTGGCCGAAGAGGGCTATGCCGTCGTCGTCAACTACGCCGGCCAGGCCGGCGAAGCCCAGGCCGTGGTGCAGTCCATCACGGCTGCCGGCGGCAAGGCTGTCGCCATTCAAGCCGACGTGTCGAGCGCCGCTGCCGTCAGGCAGTTGTTCGATGACAGCATCAAGGCCTTCGGCCGCGTCGACGTGCTCATCAACAACGCCGGCATCATGCCGCCCAGCCTGCCCGCGCTCGCCGACACCGACGACGACACCTTCGACCGGCTGTTTGCCGTCAACGTCAAAGGCACGTTCAACACCTTGCGCGAAGCCGCCACGCGCCTGCAGCCGGGCGGCCGCATCGTGAATTTTTCGACCAGCGTGACCGGCCTGGCCCTGCCCGGCTACGCGGTCTACGGCGCCACCAAGAGCGCGGTGGAAACCTTCACCAACATCATGGCCAAGGAGCTGCGCGGCAAGAACATCCGCGTCAACGCCATCGCCCCCGGCCCCACGGCCACCGCACTGTTCCTCAACGGCAAGACGCCCGAGACGATTGAGCGCATGGCCAAGATGGCGCCGCTGGAACGCCTGGGCACGCCGCAAGACATCGCCAGCGCGGTGGCATTTCTTGTCAGCGACAACGCGGGGTGGGTCAACGGACAGACGCTGCGCGCCAACGGCGGCGTCATCTGAAAGGGCTGCAGCTTTCTACTGCGGGACCCGATCTCAGGCCTGTGCTCCTCGCCGTACGGGTGTACGGCTGCGGTGCTCGACCTGACCTCGGGCCGCTCGCTGCGAAATCTGCGCGCCCTTTCGCCAGCTCGACACACCACTTTTTCCAATCCATTTCCAGAAAGACACACATCATGAAATCCGTCATCCTTGTCACCGGCGCCTCCACCGGCATCGGCCACCTCAGCGCCCGCTCACTGGCCCAGGCCGGCCACACCGTGTATGCCAGCATGCGCGACACCCAGGGCCGCAATGCGCCCAAAGTGCGTGAATTGCGCGACTGGAGTTTTGCCGGAGGCTTTGACCTGCGCGCCCTTGAGCTTGACGTGCTGTCGCAGCCCTCGGCCGACGCCGCCGTGGCACACATCCTGGCCGAGCAGGGCCGCCTCGACGCCGTCGTGCACAACGCCGGCCACCTGGTCGTCGGCCCCGCCGAGGCCTATACACCCGAAGAAATCATCAGGGTGCTGGACACCAACTTCCTGGGCAGCCAGCGCGTGAACCGCGCCGTGTTGCCGGTGATGCGCAAGGCCGAAGCGGGCCTGGTGCTGTGGGTCAGCAGCAGCACCGTGCGCGGCGGCTTTCCGCCCTTCCTCGGCCCCTATGCCGCCGCCAAAGCCGCGATGGATTCGATGGCGGTCACCATGTCGTATGAACTTGCGCGCTTCGGCATCGAAACCTCCATCGTCGTGCCCGGCGCTTTCACCAAGGGCACGGCCCACTTCCCCAGCGCCGGCAAACCGGCCGATGCAGCCCTCGCCTCGGCCTATGCGCGTTATGACGGCGTGATGGACCAGGTCGGCGAACGCCTCTCGGCGCTAAGCCCCGCCCACGCCGACCCGCAGGCCGTCGCCGACGACATCACCCGCATCGTGGGCCTGCCCTCCGGCACGCGGCCCTTCCGCTCGGTGATCGATTTCATCGACGACGGCGCCGGCGAAGTCACCGTCGTGGCCGAGCGCATGCGCGAGGCGTTCGCCCACCGCATCGGCATCGCCGACATGCTCAAGCCCGCGCAGCGCCGCGCGGCCTGAGGGCTCGCCATCATGAACCCGACACTCATCCTGGTTCTGGGCCGCATGCCGATGGCCCTGGCCTTTATAGGCCCGGGCGCCCAGCACCTGCTCGATTCCGCCAGGCTGCGCCATGACACGGCCGCTGCGGTGGGCGCGGTTGAAGTCGCCGCCGGCCTTGCACTGGCCCTGGGCTGGCAGGTGCGCTGCTTCGCGCTGGCGGCGGGGGCCTTCCTGCTGGTCGATGCTTTTGCGGCCCATGCCTTCTGGACAGCCGCGCCGCAGGAGCTGCGCAACCAGTTGCTGCATTTTTTCAAGAACGCCGCGCTGGCCGGCGGCTTTGTGCTGCTGGCCTGTGCGAGGCAGGGCCGTTGAGGGGCCCCTCGTCTACAAAAGCGCCTTGGCCCACTCACGCGGCGAGGTGCCGGTTTTCTGGGCAAAGAGGCGCGACAGGGCCGATGCGTTGGCGTATCCCAACTTCGCGGCAATGGCCTTGAGCGACTGGCCGCCGCGCAGCTCGGCCTGCGCGATCGCCAGCCGCCATGTCGCCAGGTAGTCCGCGGGTGTCTGCCCGACTTTCTGTTTGAACAGCAGTGCGAAGGCGCTGCGCGACATGCCGGCGGATTGCGCCAGGCGCTCCAGGCTCCAGGCCTCGCCGGGCCTTTCATGCACCGCGACCAGCGCGCGCGCCAGCCTGGGCTCGGCCAGTCCCGCCAGCAAGCCTTCGGGCGCGCCGCCTTCCGGCGGATGGTCCAGCAGCCAGCGCAGCAACTGCAGCAACAGCACTTCAAACAGCCGGTCGGCCAGCAGGCGCTGGCCGCAGCGCACCTGCTCCGTCTCGGCGAACAGCAGCGCCAGCGTGTGCTCCAGCCCTTGCACGCGCGCCAGCGGCAG
>Ga0102592_1003645_pt1 | contig 11340 bp, 9 predicted proteins | sample AraplaCol_mMF_r2_FD_76861 | JGI IMG/M metagenome (GOLD analysis project Ga0102592, IMG submission 76861) | Arabidopsis root microbial communities from North Carolina, USA - plate scrape MF_Col_mMF_r2 (SPADES assembly) (version 2) | ecosystem: Host-associated > Plants > Roots > Endosphere | place... | reverse complement strand
TTGAGCATGATGTCGTTGGCGTAGGAGCGCGCACCGCGCGAGGCCTGGATGATGACGGGCGCGTCGACCTGGTTGGCCGCGTCCATGATCGCCAGCGCCTGCTCCATATTGTTGATGTTGAAGGCCGGTACGCCGTAATCGTTCTCCGCCGCGTGGTCGAGCAGTTGACGTAACGTGATCCGAGCCATCTGTCTTTTTCTCCCGTTTGGGCCTTGCAAGGCCGCTCAATGTTTGCCGATTGAAGCTTACTTGACGCGCAGCACCTCGACGCCGGGCAGGGGCTTGCCTTCCATCCATTCCAGGAACGCGCCACCGGCGGTCGAGACATAGGTGAAGCTGCCGGCGACGCCGGCCTGGTTGAGTGCCGCGACGGTGTCGCCGCCGCCCGCGATCGAGGTCAGCTTCTTGGCCTTGGTGCGCTCGGCGGCGTGCTTGGCGGCCGCGACGGTGCCACGGTCGAACGGCTGCATCTCGAACGCGCCCAGGGGGCCGTTCCAGACCAGCGTCGCCGCGTCGTCGATCGCGGCGTGGACGCGGGCGATCGACTGCGGACCGACGTCGAGGATCATGCCGTCGGCGGGGATCGCATCGAGCCCATAGGCATGCGAGGGCGCGTTGGCGGCGAAGTGATAGGCAACCGTTGCGTCGACCGGGAGGATGATGGCGCAGTTGGCGGCTTCCGCCTTCTCCATGATGCGCAGCGCGGTGGCGGCCAGATCCTTCTCGGCCAGCGACTTGCCGACGGCGACGCCCTGGGCGTGCAGGAAGGTGTTGGCCATGCCGCCGCCGATCACCAGCGCGTCGACCTTGCTGACGAGATTTTCCAGCAGGTCGATCTTGGTCGAGACCTTGGCGCCGCCGATGATGGCGATGACCGGCTTGGCCGGCGAGCCCAGCGCCTTCTCCAGCGCATCCAGCTCGGCCTGCATGGTGCGGCCGGCATAGGCCGGCAGCTTGTGGCCGAGGCCTTCGGTCGTGGCGTGGGCGCGGTGCGCGGCAGAGAACGCGTCATTGACCCAGATGTCGCCGAGCTTCGCGAGCTCCGCGACGAAGGCGGGATCGTTCTTTTCCTCTTCCTTGTGGAAGCGGGTGTTTTCGAGACAGAGAATGTCGCCGTCCTTCAGCGCCGCCACCGCCTTGGCCGCGGGCTCGCCGATGCAATCGTCCGCGAAGGCGACCGGCTTCTTCACCACCTTGGCCAGCGCTTCGGCGACGGGCTTCAGCGAGTCCTTGGCGTCGCGTCCCTTCGGCCGGCCGAAATGCGCGAGCAGGATGACCTTGCCGCCCTTGTCCGAGATTTCGGTGATGGTCGGTGCGACGCGCTCGAGCCGCGTGGTGTCGCTGACGCGGCCATTGTCCATGGGCACGTTGAGGTCGACGCGCAGCAGGACGCGCTTGCCCTTCAATTCGACGTCGTCGAGGGTGCGGAATTTGTTGGTCATCTCTCTCGTCCCGGGCGCTGCGCAGCGCGGAGCGATGCGCTGCAGAACCGGGACCCACATCACAGCGAGTCCCGCGGTTGAATGGGTCCCGGCTCTGCGGAGCAGCGCTTAGGCGCTGCACCGCGTCCGGGACACGAGACCTACGTTCAGATCACCTTCGCGATCGCGGCGGCGGTGTCCGCCATGCGGTTCGAGAAGCCCCACTCGTTGTCGTACCAGGACATCACGCGCACCAGCGTGCCGTTCTGCACCTTGGTCTGGTCCTCGTGGAAGGTCGAGGAGTGCGGGTCGTGGTTGAAGTCGATCGAGACGTTCGGCGCGCTGGTGTAGCCGAGGATGCCCTTGAGCTGCTGCTCGCTGGCGCGCTTCATCGCCGCGTTGATTTCCTTGGCGTCGGTGGCGCGCTTGGCGACGATCTTGAGGTCGACGACCGAGACGTTCGGGGTCGGCACGCGGATCGCGACGCCGTCGAGCTTGCCCTTCAGCTCGGGCAGCACGAGACCGATCGCCTTGGCGGCGCCGGTCGAGGTCGGGATCATCGACATCGCAGCCGCGCGGCCGCGGTAGAGATCCTTGTGCAGCGTGTCCAGCGTCGGCTGGTCGCCGGTATAGGCATGGATCGTGGTCATGAAGCCGGTCTCGATGCCGACGAGGTCGTTCAGAACCTTGGCGACCGGCGCGAGGCAGTTCGTCGTGCACGAGCCGTTGGAGACGACCAGGTGATCCTTGGTCAGCGTCTCGTGGTTGACGCCGTAGACGATGGTGGCGTCGGCGCCGTCGGCGGGCGCGGAGACCAGCACGCGCCTGGCGCCGGCGGTCAGATGCGCGGAGGCCTTGTCCTTCGAGGTGAAGATGCCGGTGCATTCCAGCGCGATGTCGACGCCGAGATCCTTCCAGGGTAGCTTCGAGGGATCGCGCTCGGCGGTCACCTTGATCTTGCCGCCGCCGAGGTTGATCGAGTCGCCGTCGACGGTGACGGTGCCGGGGAAGCGGCCATGGACGGAGTCGAAGCGGAGCAGATGGGCGTTGGTCTCGACCGGACCGAGATCGTTGATGCCGACGACCTCGATGTCCTTGCGGCCGGACTCGGCGATCGCCCGCAGCACGTTGCGGCCGATGCGGCCAAAACCGTTGATTCCGACGCGGACTGCCATGTTTCGTCTCCTTCAATGACCGTTGTCATCCCGCACAACGCGCTTTGCGCGCCTGCGAGGGTTTTTTAGGGGCGGACGCCCGGTTCGGCCGGGCGGTGCTTGATCATATGAGACGTTACGTAGTCCTTTTTTTTGACAAGCTCAACTCTCAGCTAACGCGCTTCAGCACAGCGTTAACTGCAGCCTCGGCGGTGATGCCGAAATGCGGAAATATCTTGTTGAGCGGGGCGCTGGCACCGAACGAGTGCATGCCCACGAATTCGCCATCTTGTCCGATCACCGCGTCCCAGCCCCAGCGCACGGCGGCCTCGATCGCGACCTTGATCGGCGTGTTGCCGATGATCGCGTCACGGCGTTCCTTTGGTTGCGCTAACAAGAGCTCGAGCGACGGCACCGAGACCACCCGTGTCGGAATGCCGCGCTCTGCGAGCTGCTTCTGGGCGGCAACGGCCATCTCGACTTCGGAACCGGAGGCGAACAACGTCGCCTTGGCTTCGCCCTGCGCGGCGACCAGCTCGTAGGCGCCGTGCTGGCACGGATTGTCGTTCGGCGCGGTGGTGCGCAGCTGCGGCAGGTTCTGCCGCGTCAGTGCCAGCACGGTCGGGCCGTCGAGGCGGTTGAGCGCGAGCTCCCAGCACTCGGCGACCTCCATCGCATCGCACGGACGGAACACGCGCATGTTCGGAATGGCGCGCAGCGCGGAGAGGTGCTCGACCGGCTGGTGGGTCGGACCGTCCTCGCCGAGGCCGATGGAATCGTGCGTCATCACGTAGACGACGCCGGTGCCCATCAGCGCGGCGAGGCGCATCGCGGGCCGCGCGTAATCGGTGAACACCAGGAAGGTCGCGCCGTTCGGCGCGAAGCCGCCGTGCAGGAAGATGCCGTTCATCGCAGCCGCCATGCCGTGCTCGCGGATGCCGTAATGGATGAAGCGGCCCTTCGGCGTCTTCGCCGAGAACGCGGTCGCCGACTTCGCCTTGTTGTTGTTGGAGCCGGTGAGGTCGGCCGAGCCGGCGAGGAATTCCATCGGCATCGCGGCGGCAATCACTTCGATCACCGCTTCCGAGGATTTGCGGGTTGCCGCATTCATCGGCTTTTCCAGCAATTCCTTCTTGTAGGCGCGCACGGCCTTGGCCAGCGAAGCGGGACGCTCATGGCGCAGGCGGCGCTCGAACTCGGCGCGCTTGCGGCTGCCGAGCTCGCCAAGGCGCGTCTCCCATTCCTGGCGCGCGGCGGCGCCGCGGCTGCCGGCTGCACGCCACGCCTTCAGCACGTCGTCGGCGACCGCGAACGGCTCGAGCGAGATGCCGAGATTTTCCTTGGCGGCCTTGAGCTCGTCGGCGCCGAGCGCCTCGCCATGCACCTTGGAGGTGCCCGCCTTGTGGGGAGCGCCGAAACCGATGGTGGTGCGGCATGCGATCATCGTCGGCTTGTTCGACTTCTTCGCGCGGGTGATGGCAGCGGCGATCGCTGCCTGGTCGTGGCCGTCGATCTTCTCGGCGGCCCAGCCGGCGGACTTGAAGCGCTTCACCTGGTCGACGGAATCGGAGATCGAGGTCGGGCCGTCGATCGAGATGCCGTTGTCGTCGTACAGCACGATCAGCTTGTTGAGCTTCCAGTGCCCGGCCATCGCGATCGCTTCCTGCGACACGCCTTCCATCAGGTCGCCGTCGGAGGCGAGCACATAGGTGTGGTGGTCGACGATCTTCTTGCCGAACTCGGCGGCCAGCATCTTCTCGGCGAGCGCCATGCCGACCGCGGTCGAGATGCCCTGGCCGAGCGGCCCGGTGGTGGTCTCGATGCCCTTGGTGTGGAAGTTCTCGGGATGACCCGGGGTCAGCGAGCCGAGCTGACGGAAGTTCTTGAGCTGGTCCAGTGTCATCGCGGCGTTGCCGGTCAGGAACAGCAGCGAATAGAGCAGCATCGAGCCGTGGCCGGCCGAGAGCACGAAGCGGTCGCGATCCGGCCAGTCGGTTGCGGCGGCGTCGAATTTCAGGAACTGGGTGAACAGCACCGTGGCGATGTCGGCGGCGCCCATCGGCAGGCCGGGATGGCCCGATTTCGCCTTCTCGACAGCGTCCATCGAAAGGCCGCGGATGGCGTTGGCCATGCGGTTGTGGTCGACCTGCGTCATGTCTGAAATCCGTCTGAAATGAGGCGCTTGGCGTGCACGCCCGCGCGGGAAGGAGCCTTGCGGCCGCTGAAGGTCGGGGCTGGGATAGCACCTCAGTTCCGGGAGTCCAAGGCAATCAAACGCCGGTTTGACCGTAAAAGTTGCCTCTGTGGAGAGCGCTTTGCGCCGGGATTGCGCGGAGCGGAACTGACGCGTCCGGGACGATGCCCTCCGATTGATCGGTGCATAGTTTCGGGGCGGCGTTGCGCTCCGCTAGCTTGCCACGTAAATTTCTGCTTCTAAGCGCTTGCCGAACCGAGTCTTTTGCCGGACGGCAAGCTCTGGGGTAACTGGCACCGGATAGGCCCATAGGTTCCGCCGCTGACTGCATGAACGATCGCGTGTCCAACAGCTCTGCCATGACGGAGTCCTCCGCCGTCGAGATCGAGATCGCGACCCGCAGGCTCATGGCGGCGCTCGACTCGCTGGAAAGCGCGGTCGAGCGGCGGCGCGATGCCGATCGCGACGAGAACGAACTCGCGGCACGAATCCAGGCGCTGGGCGCGGATCGTTCGCGGCTCGCCGACGAGCTCGACGGTGCGCTGGTGAAGGCGCGCAAGCTCGAGCGCACCAATCGCGAGATCTCCGATCGGCTGGATTCCGCGATCGTCACGATACGCTCGGTGCTCGATACCGGAGAGGACGGATGAGCCACATCAACGTCACCATCAATGGCCGGCAGTACCGTATGGCCTGCGAGGAGGGCCAGGAGGTGCGGCTGCTCAAGCTCGCCGAAACCCTGGAGACGCGCATCCAGTCGCTGCGCGGAAAATTCGGCGAGATCGGCGATGCGCGGTTGACCGTGATGGCCGCGCTGACCGTCTGCGACGAGCTGGTCGATACCACCAACCGCGTCCGGACCCTCGAGCAGGAATTGACCGAGCTTCGGGATTTCCGTAACGCCGCGGTCGAGCGCGCCCGCATGACCCAGACCGCGGTGGTCAACGCCCTGAACGCCGCCGCCGAACGCATCGAGAAATCGACCCAGGTCCTGAACCGGACCGTCGGCAACGGGATCGCGATCGGGTAGGGCTGCGGATCGTAGCTGGTTTGTTCGATGTGCCCGCGCGCGCCTTACCCTCCCCTGGAGGGGGAGGGTCGATCGCGCGTAGCGCGAGCGGGGTGGGGTGATCTCTCCACACGGAGACTGTTGCAAGTGGAGAGACCGTCACCCCACCCCGCTACGCATTTCGCTTCGCTGCATGCGTAGCGACCCACGGGCGAGCTACGTTCGTCCCGGACCCCTCCAGGGGAGGGTGGCACCGTCAGGACCGCGAAAGCGTGGGCTGGCGATTCGTCAGTATCGTTGTTACATTGCTCCCGCGAGGCTGCGACGCGCGTCAGGAGCCATATATCCCCGGGGCCTTATCGATCCTTTAGGGAACTGTCCCTGGCCGGGCCCGTGGGCCCGGACATATGGTGCCCACCTACTTTCGTAGGGAACTCCGGGATCGAGTGCTTCAACGGCGTCCGCGGCTTCGCACTGTTTCTTCTGTTCGTGCCTGTTGAATGACGGCGGCCATTCAACAGGTGTCATGCCCCGGCTTGACCGGGGTATCCAGTACGCCGCGGCATTTGTGTGAATCACTAACGCCTCTGGAATACTGGATCACCCGCCCCAGTGCGCAAGGGCGCACAAGGCGGGTGATGACAGCGGAGCAAGCCTCCGCCTTCGGAGCAAACGCGCATGTCCAACACCAAAGCCGAACTCCGCGCCAAAGCCCTCGCGGCCCGTGATGCGCTGAGCGAGAAGAAGCGCGCCGCCGCCGCGGTCAAACTCGCCAAGCGCGGGTTGCCGTTCGACCTGCTGCCCGGCAGCATCGTCTCCGGCTATTCGCCGATCCGCAGCGAGATCGATCCGATGCCGCTGCTCGCGAAGCTCGCGGAGCAGGGTGCCAAGCTGGCGCTGCCCTGCGTCACCGCGCGTGGCCAGTCGCTGATCTTCCGCCTCTTCCATCCGAACGACCGCCTGATGCTCGGCCCGCTCGGCATTCCCGAGCCGTCGCCGGCGGCCGCTGAAGTCATTCCGGACGTCATGCTGACGCCGCTCGCGGCGTTCGATCGTCTCGGCCACCGCATCGGCTATGGTGCGGGGCATTACGATTTCACCTTCGCGCATTTGCGCAAGGCCAAGCACATCGTCGGCATCGGGCTCGCTTTCGCGGCGCAGGAGATCAAGGCGGTTCCGGCACTATCGCACGACGTCGCGCTGGATTATGTGCTAACCGAATCCGACGTGTTCGATTTCCGGAGTTCTGAAGTTGCGCATTCTCTTCGTGGGTGATGTCGTCGGCCGAGCGGGCCGCAACGCCATCGCCGAATATCTGCCCGGCATGGTCAAGGACTGGTCGCTCGATTTCGTCGTCGTCAACGGCGAGAATTCCGCCGGCGGCTTCGGCATCACGGAAGCGATCTATCAGGAGTTTCTCGATGCCGGCGCAGATGCGGTGACGCTCGGCAACCATTCCTGGGACCAGCGCGAGGCCCTGGTGTTCATCGAGCGCGCCGAGCGCCTGGTGCGCCCGGCGAACTATCCGCGCGGCACGCCCGGCCGCGGCGCCGCTCTGGTCGAGACCAAGAACGGCAAGCACGCGCTCGTCGTCAACGCTTTGGGCCGCGTCTTCATGACCCCGTTCGACGATCCCTTCGCCGCGCTGGAGCGCGAGCTCGGCGCGTGTCCGCTCGGCGTCGCCGCGGACGCCATCGTCGTCGATTTCCATTGCGAGGCGTCGAGCGAGAAGCAGGGCATCGGCTTCTTCTGCGACGGCCGCGCCAGCCTCGTCGTCGGCACGCACACCCATGTCCCGACCGCCGACCATCAGATCCTCTCGGGCGGCACTGCCTACATGACCGATGCCGGCATGACCGGCGACTACGACTCCATCATCGGCATGCAGAAGGAAGAACCGCTGCGCAGGTTCACCTCGGGCATTCCGTCAGGCCGCTTCGAGCCGGCCGCGGGCGCGGCGACGCTCAGCGGCGTCGCGGTGGAGACAGACGACGCGACGGGCCTCGCGCTGAAGATCGCGCCGGTGCGGATGGGTGGAAGGCTGGAGCCGGCGACGCCGAAATTCTGGTTGAGCTGAACCGCGAAGCCACTCACCCGGTGTCGTCCTCGGACGACGATATCAGCTTTGCCCTCCGCAGCGGACATCGGCGGGCAACCAAGGGACGTCCGCTTTGGGCCAGAAGCGGAAAAGCGAAATGACAACCGCTGTCGCGTAGCACCGGTCCCAGCTAAAGACAGATTGGATGAAGTTGGCCAGTTGCCTTGGCGATCTTCCCGGCTGCTGTTCGGTCGATAATAATGGAGTACCGTTCGCTACACGGACCAGCGTGTCGGCTCCAGAGCATATAGACAGAATTCGGTGTAGATGACCCTTGGACCTGGAAACCACCGTCGGCGATGAGTTTAGTCGCGCCTTCAGCGTCGGAGCCGACTGGGAAAGCCTGAATGACGAACATAGAAAATGCCTTTCTCGTCTCTTCGTAAGAGCGAACGCCTTTCGGCGCGAATTCTTCCATGAAGGCCGGAAAGGGATCTGCTCGCGATAGTGCATAAGCAAAGAGAACTGTGCCCGCAACGGCCACAACGGTCGCGCTCCCAAACACCACACCGAAGATGAGCAGAATGCGTTTCAAAGAGTCCATCCATACGAGGCATCGAAAGCATAACCGATTGCACTTTGGCGTAGCTACAACTTAAGTCTTAAGCCTTCTAAGATTGATCAATGTCCGTTGAGGGTCATTTGCAGACGTTCCCAGTCGGGTCAGGCCAGGTCTGCTCATCCCTTGGAAACGGGCAGTCTCGAATGATGAGTGCACGCCTTGGTGCGCAATTGCGAACGAGGGCCGTGACCCATAACCCCAAGGGCCCAGTTGTTTCGCGAAGCTGGTCGCTCCGAGTGTTCGCCAAACGCTTGCTGCCGCGTATGGGTCCCGGATCTGCGCTTCGCTTGTCCGGGACGACAGCGGAGATTGACGCGCAATGCGTCAATCTCAGGTGACCGCGCCGCGTGCCGCGATCGGCCAAAGCGCTTCCACGCGGGCGTCCGGCGTATTGAAGCCGCGCACGCCGACATACCAGTCGTAGAGATTGACGGTCGGGTCGCAATGACCGGGGATCAGCGTCACCTTGTCGCCGAGCGCCAGCCGCGACGAAGCGCTGTCGAACTCGAGCACGCCGTGCTCGTCGGAGGGCCGGTGATAGCGCAGGTCGGGGCGGCCCAGCACGGCCGGAAATCCGCTGTCGTTCGACAGGGCCTTGTGGCCGGCATCGATGACCGCGCGTTCGCCGGAGGCGGTGCTCATCACGGTCGCGATCACGAACAGGGCATGCTCGAACGGGCTGGCGTTGCGCGTCCCGTCGGCGACGTTTTTCGCGTAGTCGGCGTCCATGAAAATATAGGAGCCGGCCTGCAATTCGTTCCAGATGCCGCTCGCGCCTTCGAGCTCGAAGGTCCCGGTTCCTGCGCCTCCAATCGTCCGGCATTGAAAGCCCGCGTCCTTGAGGGCGCGCAGCGTCTCGCTGGTCGCGTTCGCGGCGCTCATGATGGCCGCGCGCCGCTCGTCCGGCGTGCGCAAATGCTGGGCGGAGCCGTGATAGGCCTGCAAACCGCCGAACGACAGGAAGCGCGACCCCGCCACCTGCCGCGCCAGGGCGGCCGCCGCCGGCCCCGGCCTGACGCCGCAGCGACCGGCGCCGACGTCGATTTCGACCAGCACTTCGATGTGCGAGCCGGCCCGCTCTGCGGCGAGCGCCAGTTGCTCGACAGCGATGGAATCGTCGACGCAAACGCTGATGCGCGCGTGGCGCGCCAGGCCTGCGAGCCGTTCCAGCTTCCGCGGGCCCACCACCTCGTTGCTGACGAGCACGTCGCTCACCCCGCCGGCCACCAGGATCTCGGCCTCGGCGACCTTCTGGCAGCACATGCCGACGGCGCCGCGCGCTATCTGCTTGGCCGCGATGATCGGCGACTTGTGGGTCTTCGCATGCGGACGCAACCGAACGCCGAGCTTGCCGACCGCTGCCGCCATGGTGTCGAGATTGCGCTCGAAGGCGTCGAGGTCGATGATCAGCGCCGGCGTATCGATCTCGGACAACGGCGCGCCGATTTGGGCGGGTGGAAGGGGCATCGAAAGCCAGTCGATTGGATTCGGGTCCGCGCCCCGAATGTGCGGCAGCCTTTCTATGGCAACAAATGTCGCCGCACCAGTGGCGGCGCCTTCGATGCTCGGGGCAGGCGGCGGCGGTGGCCGCCCGCTCCGTTTCGCGCCACTTCTCCCGCAAGGAAGAAGGTGCAGCGTCGGACGCGGCGGAGACCTATTCCGCTGTCTGCTTCCTCAACCCCGCGACGTCCTTCGCCGTCAGCTTCGAGCCCTTCGCACCGAACCGCGCCGTGACGTAATTCGCCACCGCCGCGATCTCGTCGTCGGTGTAGGCCTCGCCGAATGCCGGCATCGACAGCGCGTCATCCGGCGTGTGCCGCTTGGTCCCCGACAGCACGATCTGCGCGACGTTGGTGGCGGCGGGATCGTTGACCGCCCAGGTGCCAGTCAGCGTCGCCATCGGCGAGACCGGGCTCTCGCCGCTCCAGCCGTGACAGCTGGCGCAGGCACCGGCGAACAGCATCTTGCCGCGCGCATCCGCCGTGACGCCGTCCTTGTGCGAGGCGGGCGCGACCGGCGCTGTGGTCGCCGGCAGGTCGGGCGAGGGCTGCGGAGGCACGCTGCGCAGATAAGCAACGATGGCGCGGATGTCTTCGGGAGCGAACTGGCTGAAGCTGTGGTCGACCGCCTCGCCCATCGGACCCGAGGCCGCGCCATGGCCCGGCGCATGGCCGAGCGACAGGTACGAGATCAGGTCTGCATCGCTCCAATTGCCAAGGCCCGTGGCCTTGTCGGAGGAGATGTTGAACGCCCGCCAGCCGGCGGTGATGGCGCCGGCGAACTTCTTGCGGTTGTCCAGCGCGAAGCCGAGATTGCGCGCCGTGTGGCACTCGCCGCAATGGGCCAGCGCCTCCGCGAGATACGCACCACGATTCCATTCCGGGCTCTTCGACGTGTCGGGCGCAAAGCGCGTGTCCGGATTGAATACGGCCGACCAGGCAATCATCGCCCAGCGCTGGTTGAACGGAAACGACAGCGTATTGTCGGGCGCTTTCGCGCGCACCGCCGGGAGGCTGAACAAGTATGCCTTCACCGCCAGCACGTCCTCGTCCGTCATGAACGTGTAGGACGTGTAAGGCATCGCCGGATAGAGCCGGGCGCCGTCGCGGCGCTTGCCGTGCTGGACCGCGTTCAGGAAGTCCTGGTCGCTGTAATTGCCGATGCCGGTGTCCTTGTCGGGCGTGATGTTGGTCGAATAGAGCGTGCCGAACGGCAGCTTGAAGGCGAGCCCGCCGGCATAGTCCTTCTCTCCCGGCTTGGTGTGGCAGACCATGCAGTCGGCCGCCTTGGCGAGATATTCGCCGCGTTCGACCAGGCCAGCCTTCTCGAGCTTGGCCGGCACGCCGGTCGGTTTGCCCGCGCGATAGTCTGCGAGCGCCACCTTCGTGCCGCCGGCGAAGTC
>Ga0102592_1003634_pt1 | contig 11381 bp, 10 predicted proteins | sample AraplaCol_mMF_r2_FD_76861 | JGI IMG/M metagenome (GOLD analysis project Ga0102592, IMG submission 76861) | Arabidopsis root microbial communities from North Carolina, USA - plate scrape MF_Col_mMF_r2 (SPADES assembly) (version 2) | ecosystem: Host-associated > Plants > Roots > Endosphere... | reverse complement strand
GGCCGCTCAGGCCCGACCGCGCTGGCGCCAGAAATCACGCGCACGACATGGCAGCGCTTCTTCGACGCCTATGAGCCGGTGCATGGGCTGGTGGCCGAGAGCGACGGCAAGCTGCTCGGCATGACGAACTATCTGTTTCATCGCAGCACCACCGCGATCGAGCCGTCCTGCTATCTGCAGGACCTGTTCACGCTCGAGGCCGCGCGCGGCAAGGGCGTCGGTGCGGCGCTGATCCACGGCGTGTACGAGCGGGCGAAACTGGCGGGATCGCCGCGCGTCTATTGGCAGACGCACGAGACCAACCTGACGGCGCAGCGCCTGTACGACAAGGTCGCGGAGCGCTCCGGCTTCATCGTCTATCGCAAGCTGTTCTGACCCCCGCGCGTACCCTGTGGATAACTCCCGCTGTCACCCGCGCGTAACATAGGGCGGCTACGCTGCACCTGCGTCTGATCAGGCCCCCCGTCACCGATCAAGCGCCCCAAGCGGTCCCCGTCAGTCGCCGCGTCTGACAGGGGCCGCATTTTTTTGTCCGCCTTTGCCAGCATGGCAGCAGCGCGGCGAGCGCCTTGCCGGCACGGCGCACGATGGTCAGAATGAGTGGCTGCTCATCTCTGACAGGATCTCCCATGGAAATTCGCAATCTCGGCGCCTCCGGCCTTCGCGTGTCTGCGGTCGGGCTCGGCTGCAACAATTTCGGCCAGCGCACGGATCTGGAGACCTCGCGCAAGGTGATCCATCGCGCGCTCGATCTCGGCATCACGCTGTTCGACACCGCCGACATCTATTCGAACATGGGCGGCTCGGAGACGGTGCTCGGCGCGGTCCTGGGCGATCGCCGCAAGGACATCGTGCTCGCGACGAAGTATGCCAAGCCCATGGCGGAAGACGGCACCAAACAGGGCGCCTCGCGGCGCTACATCATGGCGGCTGTAGAAGCGAGCCTGAAGCGGCTGAAGACCGACTACATCGATCTCTATCAACAGCACGACTATGACCCGCTGACGCCGATCGAGGAGAGCCTGCGCGCACTCGACGACCTCATCCGCCAGGGCAAGGTCCGCTACATCGGCAATTCGAACTTCCCGGCCTGGCGCGTCGCCGAAGCCGAGTACGTCGCCCGCGCGATGAATGTCAGCCGCTTCGTGTCGTGCCAGGACGAATACTCCCTGGTCGTGCGCGATATCGAAAAGGACCTGCTGCCGGCAGCAACGGAATACAAGCTCGGCCTGTTGCCATTCTTCCCGCTCGCAAGCGGCCTTCTGACCGGCAAATACAGGAAGGGCGAGGCCGCGCCCGGCGACACCCGCTTCGGCCAGACGCCGCGGCTGCGCGACCGCTACGTCACGCCGCGCAACGAGGACATGGTCGAGAAGCTCCAGGCCTTTGCCAAGGCGCGCGGCCACAGCATGCTGGAGCTCGCCTTCTCCTGGCTCGCGGCGCGCCCGCAGGTGTCGAGCGTGATCGCGGGCGCCACCCGCGTCGAGCAGATCGAACAGAACGTCACGGCGATCGCCTGGAAGCTCAGTGCCGAGGAGATGGCCGAGATCGACAAGATCACCCTCGGCTGACGATTGCGCCGCAGCGCGCTACTTCGCCACGGTCTGGATCACCTCGAAGCCCTCGAACTGGGGGTGACCGAGATAGGCCGGCTTGGCGTCGCCGGCCCGCGCATGCGCCGCGCGAAACGCCTCCGACTTGGTCCAGGCCTCGAACGCGGCATGGTTCGCCCAGATGGTGTGCGAGGCATAGAGCGTGTGGTCTTCGAGCTCCGGCCCGCGCAGCAGATGGAATTCGACGAAGCCCGGCACCTTGTCCAGATGGGTGTCGCGCGTGAGCCAGACCTGCTCGAAGGCGGACTCCGAGCCCTTGGCGACGCGGAAGCGGTTCATAGCGATGTACATGGGGTGGTTTCTCCTGATGCTCGCATCATCATGTCGTCATTCTCGGATGCGCCGCAAGGCGCAGGCCCGGAATGACGACTTACACTAGCCCCTGCATAGGCTTCGCTGTGACACTATCCGGAAACACCGTCTCGGCCAGCACGCGATCGGACAGGCCGAACTGTCCTTGCAGCACGCCCTTGATCACCGAACGCAAATCGGTGGTGGGCTTGAGGTCGCGCCCTTCGTAGAGATTGGCGGGCTTGAGGCCCGGCCAGTCGGAGATGACGCGGCCGCCTTTCACGGCGCCGCCGGCGAGCAGCGCGATCGTGCCGGTGCCGTGATCGGTGCCGTCGGTGCCGTTGATGCGCGCGGTGCGGCCGAATTCGGTGGCTACGACAACGACCGTGTCGTGCCAGCGATCGCCCAGGCCGCTTTCGAATTCGGCGAGTGCGCCGTCGAGGCCGCCGAGCAGGAAGGCGAGACGCCCCACAGGGCCGCCCTCATTGGCGTGCGTGTCCCAGCCGTCGAAAGCGAGCGCGGCGATGCGCGGGCCGTCGTCCGCCGCCATCAGTTTTGCGGCGCCGCGCGCCACCTGGCGCATCTGTGCGACCTGATTGCCCGGCTTCGGCTTCATGTCGTCGCCGCTGGCGGCCTTCTCCAATTGCAGACCTTGCGAGAGCGCCGCGGCCAGCGCGGGATCGCGGTGGCGGTAGAGATCGACGAGGCGCATCGCGGTGTCATCATCCGCCTGCGGCAGCGCCACCGGCGCCCAGCCGACGGTCGGCGCATTGCCGCGCAGCACCAGCGGCGTGGTGGGCCCGACCGCGAGAGCGCTCGATACGCGCTCGCCGCGCGGCAGCGCTTCCAGCGCGCGATTGAGCCAGCCGGATTGCACGCGGCCCGGCCCGGCATAGCCGCTTTCGAGCACGTCCTGACCGTCGAAATGCGAGCGGTCGCGATAGGGCGTCGCCACCGCGTGGATCACCGCGGCGTGCTTGTCGCGGTACATGCGCGCAAATTCCGGCATCGCCGGATGCAGCGCAAAGAAGGAATCGAGCATGACCGCAGGATGCGCGCCGTCGCTCGCGAGCGCGATCGAGCCGTGCAGGCCGGCATAATCAGGATCGCCGATCGGGGCGACGGTCGAAAGCCCGTCGAGCGCGCCGCGCAGGATCACCACGATCAGCCGGGGATCGCGCCCATCGGCGGCGTATGCGAATTTCGGCAAGTAAGCCCAGGCCGCGAACGAAGCGCCGCCGAGCAGAAGGCCGCGGCGCGAGGTGAGGAGCCGGTTCTCGACGCAGTCGATCATCATCATCTCCTCTGCATTTCCGGCGACATCAGGAGTAGCGCGAGCGCCTGCTGCCGCGACTCCGCACGCTCGATGGTTCGCCGCGTCTCGATCGAGGCCGCATCGGCGGCCGCGAACTCCAGCAGGTCGAGCGGATCGATGTTGTTGCCGAGCCGCGCGCCCATCTGCGCGGCGATATCGAGCCTGAGCTTCATCCCTTCCGGCGCAGCCCAAGCCGCGCTGGTGTCCGGGAAACCGTTTGGCCCTGCCGGCGACCACAGCGGCTGGCCCAGCAGATTGAGATTGTTGAGGTAGGCGCCGGGATCCTCCGGCACGCGCGCGAGCAGCCGGCCGCTCGCAACGAGGAAGTCGTAAGGGCTGCGCATCTTGGTCAGCGGCGCTTTCCAGGCCTCGTCGGAATCGACCAGCGTGGTCGCCATCGCCTTGAGATCACCGTCGGTCTTGACGAAGACATCGCGCAGGCGCGCGACCAGAGCTGGAGGCGGATCGTCGGCGACGAAATGACGGACGAATTTGGTCGCGATGAAGTTCGCGGTCGACGGATGCCGCGCGATGTCGGTGAGCGCGGCCTCGCCTTGCGCCAGCCCCGTCGGCTCGTAGGTCTTGCCGAGCAACATCTGCGGACCGGGCTGGTGCGCATTGGCGTTGAATGCAAAGGAGCCGGGGGGCCCGAGCTGACCCTGCCGTCCGGCGAAGGTCCAGCCCGTGATGATGCGTGCGAGCGAGGTGACGTCGTCTTGCGTGTAGCCCCCACCGACGCCGAGCGTATGCAGCTCCATGATCTCGCGCGCGAGATTTTCGTTCAGCCCGCGCTTGCGGTTCTGCCCTGCGCGAGAATCCGGGCCGAGCGATTGCTGGTTGTCGAGGAAGAACAGCATGGCCGGATGCTGCTCGACAGCCTTGAGCATGTCGGCGAAGCGCCCGAGCACGTGCGGCCTGATCGCCTCGCGCTCGAACGCGCCGGCCCAGATCCGCGCCAGCTCGCCCTTGCTCGCGGAGATGCAGAAATGGTTGGACCAGAACGCGACGAGGCGCTCGGTGAAGCCGCAGGTGGCCAGGGTCGCGCGCTGCAGCCGCGCCAGCGCTTCAGTGCGGAAGGTCTTTTGAATCACATTGAGCGGTTGCGGCGCGGGCTTTGCGGCCGGCGGAGCGCCCGGCTGCATCGTCTCGGGCTTCGCCATGCTCTCGGCGGGCTTGGCCTCCGTCATCTGGCCGGCGATCTCCGTCGCGGCCGTATTCAGCGAGAGATTGCGGCGGAGCCCGGGCTTCGGCTCGGCCGGCGCCGGCGTGTCGGCAGGTGCGGCAGCCTTCGCCGCCTCGCGCGCCTGCTTGACCTGGTCCTGATAGGCGAACACGGCCTGCCCGAGTTGCTGCGTCGATTGCAGGCCGGGCGCCTCCAGCAGCACGCCGCTCGCACGCGCGAGCTCCGCCTTCACGAAACCGCGCGGATCGGAGGCGGCGTTAATCAGATCGCCCGAAGCGCCGCCGCGCGCGCCGAAGCCAAAACGGTTGAGCGCAACGAGCGCGGCTTGCGAATCGCGGGCCATCGATTTGTCCTTGGCGTGCCGGGAGCCGCTTTCCGAGTCCGCGCGCGACGCCTAATATACCGCAACGACCGATGAACCCGACATGAAAATCACGGCGAAGCTTCGACGCAAATCATGACAAATCCGCAAGAAACCTCGGCCCCGGAACCGCGCCGCCTGACCTGCTCACGCTGCGGCACCGAGTTCGGCTGCGATCTCTCGGGCAATTGCTGGTGCGCGGAGGAAACAGCAAAGCTGCCCATGCCGGTCGCGGGCGAGGATTGCTTGTGCCGCGAGTGTTTGCGCAAGGCAGCGGAGGCAGCCCGTAGCCCGGATGGAGCGCAAGCGTAATCCGGGAATCCCTCCACAGGCACCGGCCCCGGATTTCGCTGCGCTCCATCCGGGCTACGAAGTTTACACCTCAAACCCCGGCGATCGCCTTGCCATGCCGTCGAACGCATCGAGCAGCTTCTCGCGCCAGGCGTAGACCGGATCGTCCGCTTCCAGCAGCTTGAACGGGCTCACCACGCGCGCCCATTGGAAGCCGCCGAACACGATGTAGTCGGCGTAGTTCGGCGCCTCGCCGCCGAGATAGGGCTGCTTCTTCAGCGTCTGCCGCATCACCTCGAGCGATTTGCGGAACGTGACCACGCCGGCGTCGCGGCTTGCCATCACCTGCTCCAGCGTCTTGCCGCCGAAGCGCGCCTCGCGCGACTGGCGGAAATAGGCTGCATCGACCTCGCCGAGATTCTTTGGGATGTCGGCGACAATGAGCGGAAAGATGCCGCCGACGATGGCGATGTCGCCCCATGCATTGATCATGCGCGCCATGGCGCGGCCACCCTCGCCGCCGAACAGCGACGGACGGTCCGGGAAATTGTCTTCGAGATAGGCCGCGATCGTCCAGGAATCGACCACCGGCTTGTCGTCATGCAGCAGCACCGGGACCTTTTCCGAGCCGTGCGGCGCAAGCGCGCTCTTCTCGGTGAAGCGCCAGGGAAGCGATTCCGCCGACAGGCCCTTGTGTGCCAGCGCCATCCGCGTGCGCCAGCAATACGGGCTGAAGGGACGCGAGGGGTCGGTGCCGACGAGTTCGTAGAGTTTGAGCGACATATGCTGTTCCGTCATTGCGAGCGCAGCGAAGCAATCCAGACTGCCGCCGCGAAAGACATTCTGGATTGCTTCGCTGGCGCTCGCAATGACGATGTGGAGCGGAAGTGCCGGTCACCGCCCGTTGGTGCGCAGCAACCTCTCGCCATGCTCCGTCACCGCGATGACGAGCCCGAGGCCTGGCAGTGTCTCACGCGTGACAAGCCCGCGCTCGCTAGCGTCTTCCCAGATGGTGAGGCGCGGGCACGAGGTCTTCCAGGTCGAAATCACCTCGGCATAGGCGCGCGGCTCGCGCGCGACCCATTCGACGAAGTCCAGCACCAGCGGATCGGCAGTCTCGCTCATTGCAAACCTCCCTTGTCGAAGGCGGCCAGCACCGGCGCACGCAGCAACAGCCAGCCGCCATAGGCGATGTAATAGCAGGCGATGGTGGTGATCAGCTTGTTCGACCAGGCGATGAATTGCTGGTCGGTCATGGCCTCCAGGATGCGGCGCGCCAGCGTGGTGCCGAGCATCGAAGCGACGATGGCGACGCCGGCGAGCACGGGATCGAGGCTCGCGGCCTGGTCGATGATGCCGCCGAAATAGATCAGCTTGGTGAAATGACTGACGAGCTGGCACATTGCCTTGGTCGCCACCTTCTCGCGCCGGCCGAAATTGCCGCCGAGGAAGAAGGTGTCGAGCAGCGGGCCGGAGACGCCGGTCATCAGCATCAGGCCCATGCAGATCGTGCCGTAGACCGAGCCCTGCCAGAGCCTGTCGGGATCCGGCTTGATGTTGACGGGCAACAGCCGCGCCATGAACGGGGTGATGCCGAGCAGCAGCAGCGCCATCGGCTTGTCAGGCACGTAGCGCGTGAGCGACCAGGCCGAGAGCGCAATGGCCGCGCCGACCATGTAGTTCGCGACCGGCCGCCAGCGGATATGGGCCCGCCACAGAAACGCGCGCCAACCGTTCGAGGCCATCTGCGTGATCGCATGCAGCACCATCGCGGCCGGCAGCGGCATCAAGGCCAGCAGCACGCCGATCAGGATCAGCCCGCCCGCCATGCCGAACAGCCCCGACAGGAAGGCGGTGGCGACCATCAGCATTCCGAGGGCAGCGATCAAGATGGGCGTCACGTTGAAAATCTCCTGAGAGAGGGACGCGATGCTGCTTCGCTCCCTCTCCCCGCAGGCGGGGAGAGGGTGGGTGAGGGGGACTCTCCGCGAGAACGGTGAGAGTTGGACTCGCGGAGAGTCCCCCTCACCCGGAATTTGCTGTCGCAAATCCCGGCCTCTCCCCGCAGGCGGGGAGAGGCGAAGAGCACCGCCTCCACCTCGACAAATCAGCTTGGAATAACTCTCATTCTTGTGCCTTGCTTGCCCCTGCTTCGCAAACTGAGTTATCTTGGCCTGGCCTCAGCTTTCCTGAGGGTCTTGCATAAGGGTCTTGCATTTGCGGCGGCTGCTGTTTCTCAACGGCATCAAGGCATTCGAGGCGGCGGCGCGGACCGGCAGCTTTGCCGCGGCCGGGCTCGAGCTGAACGTGTCGGCGGCCGCGGTCAGCCGCATGGTGCATCTGCTGGAAGAGCGGCTCGGCGTCGCGCTGTTCGAGCGCAAGGCCAACAAGCTGGTGCTGACGCAGGCCGGCCGTGCCTATCAGAGCGGGCTGACGCCGATCTTCGACGCGCTGGCCAGCCTCACCGCGCAGGTGACGGCGCCGGCAAGCGTGCGCGTGCTCACCATCGGCGTCGGCCACACCTTTGCGATGCGCTGGCTGATCCCGCGGCTGTCGGAGTTCCGCAGCGAGGAGCCCGACATCGAGGTGCGCTTCACCACCGGCGGCGCATCCGTGCCGTTCGGCGAGGACTGGAGTTGCGGCATCAAGCTCGGCACCGGCGATTGGCCCGGCCTCGTCGCCGAGCCGCTGTTCGCCGGCGACCTCACCCCGGTCTGCGTGCCGCGCCTCGCGAGCGGGCTGAAGCGCCCGGCCGACCTCAAGGGCCCCAGCCTGATCCGCGTCGAACATTCGCCCGAGGACTGGCCGATCTGGCTGAAGGCCGCAAACCTGCCCCGCATCAATCCGCGCGGACCTGAGTTCCAGTTCTACGGCCAGGCGCTGCAGGCCGCGGCCGACGGGCTCGGCATCGCCATGGGCATCCGCCCCTATATCGACGACGACCTCGCCGCCGGCCGGCTGATCGCCCCGTTCGACCTCTCCGTGCCCAAGGGCATGCGCTGGTACCTGCTCTATCGCAGCTTCCAGACCGAGCAGCGCGACTTCGCCGCGTTCCGCCGCTGGATCATGCGCGCGGCGGCGGAATCCGCGGCCCGGCCCGTGAAGCGGATCGGCCGTACGGCCGCGCGGAACTGACGCCCGAAGGCAAAAAAGCCGGCCGCTTGTGAACGGCTTCACATCTCGAAATCCGCAAACGTGGTCCCCTGACTCTCCAACAAGACACGTACGGAACACTTCGGGGACGACCATGACGACGCTCTACGACGGTTTTGACATTGAATCCTTCGAGGCTGGCAAAGGCCTCTGGCACGCCCGCATCCGCCGCGCCGATCTCAGCCCGCTCGCCATCGACGGCGTGCTGTTTCCGGCCATGGAGGTCGGTTTCGCCTGGCCCGATCAGAACGCTGCGATCGCCGACGCCAAGCACCACATCGACCGCTTCCGCCGGCGCACCGACAGCGACGACGAATAAGCGGGCGGGACGACCAGCCAACCAGGGACAGCGCAGCGCAAAGGGGGACAAGCCGGTCATGTCAGTCATCGAATTCGAAGACGCGCCGCGGCCGAGAATCTACACCCGCGCCGTGCTGTCCAACTGCCCGGAATGCAACGGCGATCTCGCGGTGCTCCGCGTGATCGGCGGGCGCGCCGGATGCGAGTACTGGACCATGCGCTGCACCGATTGCGGCGGCATCCATCTCGACATCCTCGAGCCCTATCAGGCCGACGAGAACGACGAAGGTCCGCTGCCGGCGGCGTGAGGCCCTACCCTGCTGCCAACCTGCTGTCAGCAGCCTGCATAGCGGGCGGCATTCGCCCTTTATTGCGAGGCTGACTCGTCCCATATTCGCCTCATGGCGAAGAAACCAGCATCCTCCGACAAATCCGGCAAAACCCCGAAAACCAAGACCCCGAACTCGAAGGCGCACCGCCCGGACGTGCAGCCGATCGGGCCGGCTCTGGCCGAACTGCTCAATCCCGCGATCAATCGCGGCGATGCCGGGCTGGGATCGGGCACCGGCTTGCAGCCGCCGCCGGACAATTCGCGCGACCGCCGCGCCGGGGGCGAGGCCGCCGCGCATCGCGCGCGGGCTTCGACGCCGAAGGAATTTCCGCAGGACAACACCAGACCGATGCCGCTGCGCCCCAACCCGCAGCCGCCGGGCGCCCGTGCCTCGACCGAGGGTTTTGACGAGGCTCCGCAAGCCAATTACGGCACCGCCGCCACGATCCCGACGCTCGATCCGGAACTGGCGCGGCAACTTGGATTGCCTACCGAGGAGGACGATGCCGAGGCGCTGGCGCGTCCGCCGCGCAGCAAGATGGAGGCGCTCGGCGTCAAGGCGACCGCCGATGCGCTGGAATCGCTGATCCGAGAGGGCCGGCCCGAGTTCCGCAAGGACGACGGCTCGACGAAAGTGTGGACGCCACACCGGCCGCCGCGCCCGGAAAAGTCCGAAGGCGGCGTGCGCTTCGAGATCAAATCGTCCTACGAGCCGCGCGGCGACCAGCCGACCGCGATCGCCGAGCTGGTCGAGGGCATCAATCGCAACGACCGTTCGCAAGTGCTGCTGGGCGTCACCGGCTCGGGCAAGACCTACACCATGGCACAGGTGATCGAGAAGACGCAGCGCCCCGCCCTGATCCTGGCGCCGAACAAGACGCTCGCCGCCCAGCTCTATGGCGAGTTCAAGAACTTCTTTCCCGACAACGCGGTCGAGTATTTTGTCAGCTATTACGACTACTATCAGCCGGAGGCGTATGTCCCTCGCACGGACACCTACATAGAAAAGGACTCCTCGATCAACGAGCAGATCGACCGCATGCGCCACTCGGCGACGCGCGCGCTGCTCGAACGCGACGACGTCATCATCGTCGCTTCGGTGTCCTGCATCTACGGTATCGGCTCGGTCGAGACCTACACCGCGATGACCTTCGCCCTGAAGAAGGGCGAGCGCATCGACCAGCGCCAGCTCATCGCCGACCTCGTCGCGCTGCAATACAAGCGCACCCAGGCCGATTTCACCCGCGGCACCTTTCGCGTGCGTGGCGACGTCATCGACATCTTCCCGGCGCACTATGAGGACCGCGCCTGGCGGGTGAACCTGTTCGGCGACACCATCGAGACCATCGAGGAATTCGATCCGCTCACCGGCCACAAGCAGGACGAGCTCGAGTTCATCAAGATGTACGCCAATTCGCACTATGTGACGCCGCGCCCGACGCTGGTGCAGGCGATCAAGTCGATCAAATCAGAGCTGAAGCAGCGGCTCGACCAGCTCAACAACCAGGGCCGCCTGCTGGAAGCGCAGCGGCTGGAGCAGCGCACCACCTTCGACCTCGAGATGATGGAGGCGACGGGAAGCTGCGCCGGCATCGAGAACTATTCGCGCTACCTCACCGGCCGCCGTCCCGGCGAGCCGCCGCCGACGCTGTTCGAATACGTCCCCGACAACGCGCTGATCTTCGCCGACGAAAGTCACGTCACGATCCCGCAGATCGGCGCCATGTTCCGCGGCGACTTCCGCCGCAAGGCAACGCTGGCCGAATACGGCTTCCGCCTGCCCTCCTGCATGGACAATCGCCCGCTCCGCTTCGAGGAATGGGACATGATGCGACCGCAGACCATCGCGGTGTCGGCGACGCCGAGCGCCTGGGAGCTGAACGAGAGCGGCGGCGTGTTCGTCGAGCAGGTCATTCGCCCCACGGGACTGATCGATCCGCCGGTCGATATCCGCCCGGCCCGGACCCAGGTTGACGACCTCGTCGGCGAGGTCCGCGCCACCGCGCAGGCCGGGTATCGCTCGCTGATCACCGTGCTGACCAAGCGCATGGCGGAGGACCTCACGGAATATCTGCATGAGCAGGGCATTCGCGTCCGCTACATGCACAGCGATATCGACACCATCGAGCGCATCGAGATCATCCGGGATCTCAGGCTCGGCGCGTTCGACGCGCTGGTCGGCATCAACCTCTTGCGCGAAGGCCTCGACATTCCCGAATGCGCGCTGGTCGCCATTCTCGACGCCGACAAGGAAGGCTTTTTGCGCAGCGAGACCTCGCTGATCCAGACCATCGGCCGCGCCGCGCGCAACGTCGACGGCAAGGTGATCCTCTATGCCGACCAGATGACGGGCTCGATGGAGCGCGCCATCGCCGAGACCAACCGCCGCCGCGAGAAGCAGGTCGAGTATAACAAGGCCAACGGCATCACGCCGGAGAGCGTGAAGAAGCAGATCGGCGACATCCTCAACTCCGTCTACGAGCGCGACCACGTGCTGGTCGAGGTCGGCGGCCACGACATGACCGACGACGTCATCTCGATCG
>Ga0102592_1003632_pt1 | contig 11383 bp, 9 predicted proteins | sample AraplaCol_mMF_r2_FD_76861 | JGI IMG/M metagenome (GOLD analysis project Ga0102592, IMG submission 76861) | Arabidopsis root microbial communities from North Carolina, USA - plate scrape MF_Col_mMF_r2 (SPADES assembly) (version 2) | ecosystem: Host-associated > Plants > Roots > Endosphere | place... | reverse complement strand
GGCTGCAATCCTCGCCTGTCATTCCCGAGCTGGGCTTCTGCCTCGGCAGCCGCGCACAAATGTTCGATCTGGAGGAGAACCAGCCGGGCTCGCTCGCGCCGGGCAAGCGCCCGCGCACCACGCTGTCGCCGACCATGGCGCTGCGCGACGGCGAGCCTTACCTCGCCTGGGGCTCGCCCGGCGGCGACCAGCAGGATCAGTGGATCACGCAGTTCTTCCTGCGCCACGTCCATTGCAATCTCAACCTCCAGGAATCGATCGACGCGCCGGCCTGGCATTCCGAGCACTTCCCGATCTCGTTCTGGCCGCGCACCGCCCGCCCCGGTGTGCTCGTGGTCGAGAACCGCGTGCCAAAGGCGACTATCGAGAACCTGCGCGAGCGCGGGCATATCGTCGAGGTCGGCCCCGATTGGTCGGAGGGCCGCCTCACCGCGGCCTCGCGTGTCGGCGTCCGCCGGCGTGCCGCCGCCAATCCGCGCGGCATGCAGGGCTACGCCGCGGGGCGTTGAAGGCAGCACATGACCTGGTCGATCATCGCAAAAGACCCTGCCACCGGCCAGTTCGGCATCGCGGTTGCGACCCGCTTCTTCGCGGTCGGCGCGCGCGTGCCTTACATCGCGGCCGGCGTCGGCGCGATCGCGACCCAGGCCTTCGTCAATCCCTATTACGGCATCGACGGCGTCAAGCTGTTGCGCGAGGGCCTCAACGTCCACGACGTGCTCGCCACGCTGCTGGCGACCGACGATGGCCGCGAAAGCCGCCAGCTCCACATCATGGATGCCGGCGGCGAGATCGCGGCGCATACCGGGCGTGACTGCATCGACTGGTGCGGCCACGTCGCCGGCAGCGGCTTCTCGATCGCCGGCAACATGCTCGCAGGCGCCGACGTGCTCCACGAGACCGCGAAGACCTACATCGCCAATGACAGCCTGCCGTTTCCGCGCCGCCTGCTCGCGGCGATGCGCGCCGGCGAAGCCGCCGGCGGCGACAAGCGCGGCAAGCAGTCCGCCGCACTGCTGATCCACGGCGAGGAGGAATGGCCGGCGCTGGACATTCGCGCCGACGATCATCCCGATCCGCTCGGCGAGCTCGAACGGCTCGAACGCGTCAGCCAGGAGCTCTGGGTGCACTTCCGCCCCTCGATGCCGACGCGGCAGAACCCGGCCGGCAACACCGATCGCAGCGTCATCGATGCCACCATCGCCGCCGCGCGTGCAAGACAAGCATGAGCACGACCCCCCTCATCGAGATCACGGATCTGCGCATCCGCTTCCACGGCGACGACGGCCGTATCACCCACGCGGTCGACAGCGTCGATCTCAGCGTCGCCAACGGCGCGACGCTCGGCCTCGTTGGCGAATCCGGCTGCGGGAAGAGCGTGACGTCGCTGGCGATCATGGGGCTGCTGCCGAAGCAGAGCGCGGAAATATCGGGTGCGATCCGCTTCGACGGCTTTGACCTGCTGCAGACGACTGACCAGACCTTGCGCGATCTGCGCGGCAACCGGCTGGCCATGATCTTCCAGGAGCCGATGACCTCGCTCAACCCGAGCTTCACCATCGGCGACCAGATCATCGAGACGATTTTGCGTCACCGCGGCGGCTCGCGGAAGAGCGCGCGCGAACGGGCGATCGAGCTCCTGCGCCGCGTCCACATTCCGTCGCCGGAGCGGCGGATCGACGAATATCCGCACAAGCTCTCCGGCGGCATGCGCCAGCGCGTGATGATCGCGATGGCGCTTGCCTGCGATCCGCGCCTGCTGATCGCGGACGAGCCGACCACCGCGCTCGACGTCACTTTGCAGGCCCAGATCCTCGAGCTGATGCGCGAGTTGAAGGCGGCGAGCGGCGCCGCCATCATCCTGATCACGCACGATCTCGGCGTCGTCGCCGAGGTCTGCGACGAGGTCGCGGTAATGTATGCCGGCGAGATCGTCGAACGCGCGCCGGTGGACGAGCTGTTCTCCATGCCGCAGCATCCCTACACCGTCGGCCTGCTCGGCTCGATCCCGCGGCTCGACCACCGTACCGAGCAGCTGGCGACGATCGAGGGCATGGTCCCGAACATGGCGCAGCCGCCCACCGGCTGCCGCTTCGCCGCCCGCTGCCCGTTCGTGCTGGACGCCTGCACGACGGCACCGCCGCCGCTGGTCGAAGTCGGCCCCGGCCACCTCTCGCGCTGCATCCGCGCGCCGCTCGAACTCCTGGTGGCGTGATGGCGCTGCTCGAGGTCGATGGCCTGGTCAAGCATTTCGTCGCCGATCGCTCGCTGTTCGGCCGCGCACTGGCGCATGTGAAAGCCGTCGACGGCGTGTCCTTTTCGCTCGACGCCGGCAAGACGCTGGCGCTGGTGGGCGAGTCCGGCTGCGGCAAGTCCACCGTCAGCCGCCTGGTGCTGCGGCTGATCGAGCCGGATGCCGGCACGATTCGGTTCGATGGCCGCGACCTGCTCTCGTTCGACGCCGTCGCTCTCCGCAAATTCCGTCGCGAAGCGCAGATCATCTTCCAGGACCCCTACGCCTCGCTCAATCCGCGCATGACGGTCGGCCAGATCCTGACCGAACCGCTCGCGCTGCACGATCTCGTTCCCCCAGTGCAGCGGGCCGAGCGCGTCGCGGAGATCCTGCGGCTGGTTGGCCTCGAGCCGCGCCTCGCCCGGCGCTACCCGCACGAATTCTCCGGCGGCCAGCGCCAGCGCATCGCGATTGCCCGCGCGCTCGCGGTCGAGCCGAAGCTGATCATCTGCGACGAACCGGTCTCGGCGCTCGATGTGTCGATCCGCTCGCAGATCCTGAACCTGCTGCGCGAGCTGCAGGACCGGCTCGGCCTCGCCTACATCTTCGTCTCGCACGACCTCGCCGTGGTCAAGCACATCGCCGACCACGTCGCCGTGATGAATCTCGGCCAGATCGTCGAGACGGCGGAAGCCGATGCCCTGTTTGCCGCGCCGCGCCACCCCTATAGCCGCGCGCTGCTGTCCGCGATCCCCGTGCCTAAGCCGCGGGCAAAGCGCAGCCGAATTGTGCTGCAGGGAGAGATCCCCAGCGCCCTCAATCCACCCGCGGGATGCCGCTTCCACACTCGTTGCCCCTATGTGATCGAGCGCTGCCGCCGTGAAATGCCGCAGCTCGTGCCGGATGGCATCGGACATGCAACAGCTTGCCACCGAACGTCGGAACTGCCGTCCTCAGCGGCGATCGTCCCGTCCGACGGCGGTTTCTCGCCGGTCCTTGAAAAATTGGTCGCCGCCTTCAGCGGCGGCCCGGAAGCAGCGCGCGGCAGCGGGGTTAGTCCATTGGGGACCGGTCCCGGATAGCCGCAAAACAGAGGTTGAGAGCGATGAGTTTCATGCGTTTGGCAATCCTGGCGTCGGCCCTGCTGACGTCGCTCGTGGGCACAGCCCAAGCCCAGACCACGCTCCGCATCGGCATCGCCGAGGACCCGGACATCCTCGATCCGAGCATCGGCCGCACCTATGTCGGCCGTATCGTGTTCTCCGCGTTCTGCGACAAGCTGTTCGACATCGACGAGAAGCTCAACATCGTGCCGCAGCTCGCGCTGTCCCACGAAACGTCGGCTGACGGCAAGGAAATGACGATCAAGCTGCGGCCAGGCGTCAAGTTCCAGGATGGCGAGCCGCTGGATGCCGAAGCCGCAAAATTCTCGCTCGAGCGTCACATGACGCTGCCCGGTTCGTTCCGGAAGTCCGAGCTTGCCAGCGTCGACCATGTCGAGGTGGTCGATCCCCTCACCATCAAGCTGGTGCTGAAGACGCCCTACTCGCCGCTGATCGCCCAGCTCACCGACCGCTCCGGCATGATGGTCTCGCCAAAGGCCGCGAAGGAAGCCGGCGACAAGTTCGGCCTGCATCCGGTGTGCGCCGGTCCGTACAAGTTCGTCGAGCGCGTCCAGCAGGACCGCATGGTGTTCGAGAAGTTCGCCGACTACTGGAACAAGGACAACATCCATATCGACCGTGTCGTGTTCCTGCCGATCGTCGACGCCACGGTGCGGCTGGCGAACCTCAAGTCCGGCGGGCTCGACCTGATCGAGCGTGTGCTGGCCACCGACATCAAGGACGTCCGCGCCGATTCCCGCCTCGTGCTGTCCACCGCGCCCGAGCTCGGCTATCTCGGCCTGACGGTCAATATCGGCAACGACAAGACCAAGGGACCGCTGAGCCAATCGGCAAAGGTCCGCCAGGCACTGGACCTGTCGATCGATCGCGAAGCTCTCAACCAGGTGGTCTTCAACGGCGAGTTCACCCCCGGCAATCAATGGGTCAGCCCGACGCATCCCTACTACCAGAAGGCCTTTCCGGTCCGCGGCCGCGACGTCGCCAAGGCCAAGGCGCTGCTGAAGGAAGCCGGCGTCACCACGCCCGTGACCGTCGACTACATGATCCCCAAAGGCGCGGAGAACGAAGCCGTCGCCCAGGTCGTCCAGTCGATGGCCGCGGAAGCGGGCTTCGACATCAAGATCCGTGCCGTCGAATTCGCCACCACCTTCAAGCAGGCCCAGGCCGGCGAATTCCAAGTGTTCCAGATCAACTGGAGCGGCCGCATCGACCCCGACGGCAACTCCTACATCTTCATGCGCAGCAAGGCGCCGCAGAACGACGGGGTCTATTCCAATCCCGAAGCCGACAAGTTGATGGAAGAGGGACGGGCGACATCGAACGTCGAGGAGCGCAAGGCGATCTACGCCAAGCTGACCAAGATCCTGCTCGACGATCTGCCGATCATCTACATCTATCACCGCACGCTGCTGATCGCGCACACGAAGAAGCTGGAAGGCTATCGGCAGATGCCGGACGGGCTGGTGCGCGTGGTCGGGCTGAAGTTCAAGTGACGAGCCCGATGATGCGTGCGTGTCCCGGACGCGGCGCAGCGCGCAAGCGCTGCACCGCAGAGCCGGGACTCACAACGGTCAAGCGCTCCGACCAATCGGTCCCGCTTCAGCAGCGCAGCATTGCATGTTGCGCCGCGCCCGGGACACGGGTCGCATCATGCTGAACTTTCTCGCCCACCGTATCGCGCAGATCGTGCCGACATTGTTCTTCGTGTCGGTGCTGATCTTCTCTCTGCAACAATTATTGCCGGGCGATCCCGCGCTGGTGATGGCCGGCGAGGAGCGCGATCCCGCCGTGATCGAGCAGATCCGTCAGCAGTACAAGCTCGATCAGCCGATCCCGGTTCAGTACGTCTACTGGCTCAAGGGCGTTCTGACCGGCAATTTCGGCGAGTCCCTGCGCAACAAGATGCCGGTACGTGAGCTGATCGCGCAGAAGCTGCCGGTGACGCTGCAGCTCGGCTCGATGGCGATCCTGATCGCATTCTTCATCGGCATTCCCGCCGGCATCATTTCGGCCGTGAAAAAGGGCACGGCCTGGGACTACGGCGCCAACCTGTTCGCGCTGTGGGGCATCTCGACACCGAATTTCTGGCTCGGGATCCTCTTGATCTTCCTGTTCTCGATCAAGCTCGGCTGGCTGCCGGCTTCCGGCTATGTGCCACTGACCGAGAACTGGCGCGCGAGCCTTGCCGCCACCATCATGCCGGCCTTCGTGCTCGGCAACGCAATTTCGGCGATCCTGATGCGACATACCCGCAGCGCCATGCTGCAGGTGCTGGAGAGCGATTATGTCCGCACTGCTCGCGCGAAAGGCCTCTCCGAGCGCGTCGTGATCCTCAAGCACGCGATGCGCAATGCGTTGACGCCCATCATCACGCTCGGCGCGCTCGAGCTCGGCACGCTGCTCTCGGGCGCGGTGCTGACCGAGCAGATATTCTCGATTCCCGGCTTCGGCAAGCTGATCGTGGACGCCGTGTTCAACCGCGACTACGCGGTGGTGCAAGGCGTGGTGCTGGTGACCGCCACGGTCTACATCACACTGAACCTCGTGGCCGACGTCGCCTATGTCCTCGTCAATCCGCGGCTGAGGGGGTGAGGCGATGACCGACGCAGCGCTGCCGGCCGCCGCCGCCACGCAAGCTTACGAGCTCGACAGCCCGGCCCGCCGCGCGCGGCGGCGCCTGTTCAAGCGCAAGGCCGCCGTGTTCGGGCTCGTCGTGATCTCGGCATTCATCCTGCTCGCGGCCCTCGCGCCGCTGGTCGTACCCTACGATCCCATCGCGACGAGCTGGAGCCTGGTGCGCAAGCCGCCGACCGCCGCGCACTGGTTCGGCACCGACGAGCTCGGCCGCGACATCCTGAGCCGCGTCGTTTACGGCGCGCGGGCCTCGCTGATGGCGGGTCTGATCTCGGTCGCGATCGCGCTCGGCATCGGCGTGCCGCTCGGCTTGCTCGCCGGCTATCGCGGCGGCTTCGTCGACGCGCTGATCAGCCGCATCACCGATGCGATGCTGGCCTGCCCGTTCCTGATCCTGGCGATTGCGCTCGCCGCCTTCCTCGGCCCGAGCCTTGGCAATGCCATGATCGCGATCGGCATCTCGGCGACGCCGATCTTCATCCGCCTGACCCGCGGCCAGGTGCTGAGCGTCAAGGCCGAGGACTATGTCGAGGCCGCGCGCGCCCTCGGCAATCCGCCGTGGCGGATCGCGTTCTCGCACATCCTGCCGAACATCCTGCCGTCGTTGCTGGTGCAGGCCACGCTCTCCATCGCGGCGGCCATCATCGCCGAGGCCGCGCTGTCCTTTCTCGGCCTCGGCCAGCAGCCGCCGGCGCCGTCCTGGGGCAGCATGCTCAACGCGGCCCAGCGCTTCCTGACGCAGGCGCCGTGGATGGCGATCTGGCCGGGGCTTGCGATCTTCCTGGTGGTGCTGTCGCTGAACCTGCTGGGCGACGGCCTGCGCGACGCGCTTGATCCAAGGCAGCGCTGACGCCTGAAGAAATGAGCCTCCCCTGACGCTCCGACACAGGTGCGTTCCCTCCCCCCTTGCGGGGGGAGGGCTAGGGAGAGGGGTAGCCCAGCAAAAGGTTTTCAGCAGTTGGAGATGCACCGAGAGCCGGGGTGCGGAGGAGAGAATCCCCGTGTGGCACCCCCCTCCCTGCCCCTCCCCCGCAAGGGGGGAGGGAACGGAGAGAACGTTGCCCTCGAGCTTCTCAAATCACCAATTCCCGCAGCACCCGGCGGCAATCCATCTCGTATTCGAGATCGACCACCGGAGGCCGCGCGAAATGCCAGGTCAGCCCGGAGCGCAGCGCGCCGCGGCGGACCAGCTCGTCCACCAGCGCGTGGTGGAAGTCGTGCACCGAATAGGCCTGCACGCCAGTCGTGTCCTTCCAGCCGAAGCCGAAGGCCGCCATCCGGCTTTCCATCTGCGACGTCGTGGTGAAGCGCACCTTCTCGCGCAGGCCCTCCGGGCTGAGATCGCGGTAGCGCACCGTGCGCTCGACATAGGTGCCGCTGCCCTCGCGGGCCTCCGCGCCGCCGGCGATGATGAAGCTGGGGGCGCTCGAGCGCGACGGGCGCGTGAAGGAGAACGCGTAGAACGAGGGCTCGGACGGCGGATCGATCTCCGGACAGACATTGCTGCGCGCCACCGGATTGGTGGTGCCGTCGAAGATGCCCCATTCCGACAGCGTCTTCACATAGTGCAAGTTGAATGCGCGAAAGCCCTCTTCGCTGAAGGCCGCCGGCGAGCGCAACTCGCAGGCGCAGAACGCCGTCAGCGGACGCCCGGCCTCCTGAATGAATTTCGCGGCCAGCGCAAATCCTTCAGCCAGCGGCACCAGGCGGTCGAACCGGACGCGCTCGATCTCGTAGCCCGCATCCGCGGCGGCACCGGCCGAATATTGGAACACGGAGGGGATGAAACGATAATTGCCGGCGGAGAATTCACTGACCATGACGAGCTCCTATTCCAGTTGCATGCGAATGCCCTTGGCGCCGTTGAGCAGGCGCTTCAGGTGAAAACCGGCCAGCGGATCGTCGGCGTGCATGCCGACCAGCGCGGCAAAGGCCGGCATGGCTGCGGCATCGCCGGCTTCCATCTTGGCAAAGGCGTCGGAATATTGCGCCGTCTCCGGCGCGTCGAACTTCTGCTGCGGCAGCGGCTCGAACGCCCGCAGCGGTTCGCTGCGTCCCCGCAGCACGAGCTCGCCGACGGGACGGCCGTGGAAATTCTCGGCCTCCTTCGCCACGGTGGCACTGACGCAGATGCGCGTCCCCAATTGCTTGTTGGCGGCTTCCAGCCGTGCCGCGATATTGATGGTGTCGCCGTAAGCGGTGTAGTCGAAGAAGCGATTGCCGCCGAAATTGCCGACCAGCGCGGGACCGGCATGAACGCCGATGCGGGTCGTTCCGAAGTTCACGCCCCTCGCCTTCCAGCGCGCCGAAAACTCCTCGGCCCAGGCATCGAGACCATGCGCACAGGCGACCGCGCGCGTCGCATAGTCCGGCTGGTCGCCGGGTGCGTTGAAAAGCACCTGGATCGCGTCGCCGATGATCTTGGTCACCGTCCCCTCGTGGCCGAAGGCGATCTCGGTCATGCCGCCCACATATTCGTTGAGGAGCATGCCCAGCGTCTCCGGCGGCGCGCTCTCGACCAGCGAGGTGAAGCCGGTGATATCGGTGAAAATGGTCGCGACCTCGCGCCACTGCACTTCGATTCCGTCGCTCTCGCCGCTCGCCGCCAGGCGCAGGGCGAGCTGCGGCGAAAAATGACGCGACAACGCGGCATGGGCGCGCTCGGCCTCCGCCTGGCGCCGCCGGACCTCGCGCAGCATCTCCACGTGACGGATGGTCTTCTGGATCGTGGTTTCCAGGTCGGCGAAGTCGATCGGCTTGGTCAGGAAGTCGAACGCGCCGCGGTTCATGGCGGTGCGGATGTTGCTCATGTCGCCATAGGCCGAGACGATGATGGTCGACTTCTTCTCCTCGGCCTCCTGCAGCTTCGCCAGCAGCGACAATCCGTCCATCCGCGGCATGTTGATGTCGGAGACCACCATGTCGACATGCGGATTCTGCTCCAGCGCCTCCAGCGCCTCGATGCCGTCGCGGGCGAACATCAGAGCGAGGTGCCCATCGCGGATCTGCCTGCGAAACTTTTGCAGGATCAACGCCTCGAGGTCCGGCTCGTCGTCGACGAAGAGGATGGTCGCGGTCATGCGGCTTGCTCGAGCCTCGTATCGATCTCCTGACGCAGCAGCGCAAAATCGATCGGCTTGGTCAGGAGCCCGTGGGCGCCGCGCTCGATCGCTTTCCGGCGCGTCTCGGCGTCACCATAGGCGGTGATCATGATGACCGGAATGTGCGGATAGTCGGCGCGCACCTTCGGCAGCATGTCGAGCCCGCTCATGCCGGGCATGTTGATGTCGGACAGGATCAGGATCAGCGAGGGATCGCGGACCTCGGCGGCGCGCCTCAGCGCATCGGCCGCGGAGGGCGCAAACTCCATCTGGAACCGGCCGGCGCGCAGGTCGCGCCGGAAGTGCTGCCTGAACAGCGGCTCGACGTCGGGCTCGTCATCGACGACCAGGATATAAACGTTCAAGTCTTGCCTCCGGGAGTGTCGTCCGCTGCCATCGTCCGTGGCAGCGTGATGATGAATTCGGTGAATACACCGGGGTCGGTCTTCACGTCGATGGTGCCGCCGTGCTGCTTCACCACGATGTCGTGGCTCATCGACAGGCCGAGCCCGGTGCCCTCACCGGCCGGCTTGGTCGTGAAGAACGGGCTGAACAGCTTCTCCTTCACCTCGGGCGGAATGCCGGTGCCGTTGTCGCGGATCCGGATCTCGACCCTGTCGCCGAGGCTTCTGGTTGTCGCGCTCAGCGTCGGCTCGAAACCTCCCGCCGCGCTCTCCTTGCGCTTGGCCGCGGCATAGAAGCCGTTCGAGATCAGGTTGAGAAGAACGCGCGTGATCTCCTGCGGATAGATGTCCGCCATGCCGGCGGCGGGATCGAAGGCGCGCTCGAGCGTGACGTTGAATGCGGGTCGTTCGGCGCGCGCGCCGTGATAGGCGAGATTGAGGCTCTCCTCCACCACCGCATTGATATCGACGGGGCGATGCTCGCCGGAGCCCTGGCGCGAGTGCAGCAGCATGTTCCTGACGATGGAGTCGGCGCGCTTGCCGTGCTGTACCACCTTCTCGAGATTGCCCTTGAGCATTGCGGTCAGCTCGCCGACCTCTTCCTTGGACTTGTCGTCGAGCGAGGCCGATTGCAGGACCTCGTTGAGCTCGTCGATCAGCTCGGTTGAGACCGAGGAGAAATTGTTGACGAAGTTGAGCGGGTTCTTGATCTCGTGGGCAATACCGGCGGTGAGCTGGCCGAGCGAGGCAAGCTTCTCGGTCTGCACCAGCCGGTCCTGGGCGGCGCGAAGATCGTCGAGTGATTTCGACAGCTCGCGCGTACGCATGCGAAGCTCGTTCAGCAGGCGCGTGTTCTCGATTGCGATGACGGCCTGGTTGGCAAACGAGGCGATCAGCGCGATCTGCTTTTCGTCGAAAGCGACCGGCTCCACCCTGGCGACGCCGATCGCCCCGATCACCTTGTCTCTCAGGAGCATCGGCGTGAACAAGACCGAATTGAACCCGAAGTCTCGCGCGAACTCCTTCGTGGTGGCTGGAGCCGAGGGATTGCCCAGAATCGGCTGGAATTGCACGGTTTGCTTGGACAGGATCGCGAGCCCGCCGATCGTGTCGTCGGCCAGAGGGCGCGGATACCGCTCGGTCAGCCGCTCGAAGCCCGGCTGACCGTCTGCCGCTGGCATCTGGACGATCCCGTCTTGGACGGTCTGGACCACCGCAAAGCGGGTATCGAACATCCGCAGCAGGTTTCTGACGATGGCATCGAACACCGGCTTGGTGTCGTGCATCGATCCGCTCATCGACGAGAGAATTTCGGCGGTCGCTGTCTGCTGCTCGAGCGACTCGCTCAATTCGGCGGTGCGCTGCTCGACCTTGTTCTCGAGGCCGGCATAGGATTCCTGCAAGCGCTCGCCCATGTGGTTGAACTGATCGGCGAGCCCCTCGAGCTCGTCGCCGGTCTTGATCGAGATGCGCTGGGCGAAATCACCGCCGCCGATCCGCTCGGCGCCGCTGCGTAGCGCCTGGATCGGTCCGACCATGCGGCGGGCCAGGAACATCCCGGCCAGCACCGCGAAGACCGATGCCGCGAGCAGCACCAATGCGAGCCGCTCCAGCGAGGCATAAAGCGCCGCATAGGCCTCTTCGACCGGAAGCTCGACGAACATGGTCCAGTGCATCGGCTCGATCGGAGCCGATGCGGTCAGCACCCTCTGTCCCTGGATGTTGCGCGCTTCGGAAAGCCCGTCGCTCATCGTGCCGCCGCCCGCCAGCGCGGCGCGCACCTGCGCCAGGTTCGACATGTCGGTGTTGCGCAGCACCAGGCTGATGTCGGGATGCGCGATCAGCCGCCCTTCCGGGCCGACGACGTAAGCGTGCCCGCGCTCGCCG
>Ga0102592_1003631_pt1 | contig 11390 bp, 8 predicted proteins | sample AraplaCol_mMF_r2_FD_76861 | JGI IMG/M metagenome (GOLD analysis project Ga0102592, IMG submission 76861) | Arabidopsis root microbial communities from North Carolina, USA - plate scrape MF_Col_mMF_r2 (SPADES assembly) (version 2) | ecosystem: Host-associated > Plants > Roots > Endosphere | place... | reverse complement strand
CCTGATCGGCCATCGACTGCGCGGCTGCTGTCGCCTGTTCGACGAGCGCGGCATTCTGCTGCGTCACCTGATCCATCTGCGCGACGGCCGTATTGACCTGTTCGATGCCCGTCGACTGTTCTGTCGACGCCGCCGCGATTTCGCTCATGATGTCCGTCACGCGTTTCACCGAGCGGACCACGTCGTTCATCGTCTCGCCCGCGTCGTGCACGAGCGTCGAGCCCGTCGACACATGGGCAGCGGATGTTTCGATCAACGCCTTGATCTCTTTCGCGGCGGCAGCGCTGCGTTGCGCGAGCGTGCGAACCTCGCCCGCGACCACAGCGAAGCCGCGGCCCTCTTCTCCGGCGCGTGCCGCTTCGACGGCCGCGTTGAGCGCGAGAATGTTCGTCTGGAACGCAATGCCTTCGATCACCGAAATGATCTCGGAAACGCGCGAAGAACTCGATGAGATGTCATCCATCGTCGCGACGACCTTGCGTACCACATCGCCGCCCGTCGTCGCGGTCTGCGATGCGTTGCTCGCCAGCGTGCTGCCCTGGCGAGCGTTTTCGGTGTTCTGCCGGACTGTCGACGTAAGCTCTTCCATGCTCGCAGCCGTTTCTTCCAGCGAAGCCGCCTGCTCTTCCGTGCGCTGCGACAGATCGGTGTTGCCCTGCGCGATTTCGCTCGCCGCGACCGAGATCGACTCGGCCGATTGTTTGATGTCGGCGACGATCGACGTGAGCCGCGCGCGCATCGTGTCCAGCGATCCCATCAGGCTGTCGGCATCGGCGTTCGCGAGATCGACCTTGACGGCGAGATTGCCCTGCGCGATCTGCGCGGCGATATCCTGCGCGCTGCGCGGCTCGCCGCCCAGTTGCCGCAGGATGCTGCGGGTAATCAGCGTCGCCGTGAGCAGCGCGAGCGCAATCGATGCCGCCACGATCGCCGCGATCAGCACGCGAATCCGCGAGTAGGTCGCGATTGCGTCCTGTTGCGCGACGAGATTCGACTGGTCTTCGAAATCCGCCAGCTCCGCCGCGTGCGCAAGCCATGTGCGTTGCGTCGGCCGGGCACGTTCGAGCAGCAACTGGGTCGCGGCGATCGTGTCGTTCGCGAGACTGAGCTCGACCACCTTGCTCATCGGCGGCACAGCAGCGGACTCTTCCTGCTTGAGCGCGGCCATCAGCGAACGCTCGCGCGCGTCGGTTCCGGCTTCTTCCGCAAACATGCGGTCGAGCTTCTGATACGCGTCCGCGTAAAGCGCGCCCTGCTTCGCAATCCGCTCGGCTTCGGCTCGCCTGTCCGCAGCGGTCGTATAGAGCACGACGTTGCGCATCGCGATTGCGCGGTCCTGAATCGACGTGCGAAGCTCGTTGGCGAGACGCGCCTGCGTACCGTTGACGCGGGCAATCTCGTCCAGTTTGCCGTTCAGCGCCCACAGGCCATAGAAACCGATCATCGCCACAGCGAGCAGCAAGGCCGTCAACAGGCCGAATCCGGCAAGCAGGCGTGTCGAGACATTCAGGTCGCGCAGTTTCATTGCAGTCGTGCCTCGTTGGTGGTTACAACTTGTTTACGGCAAACCAACGAACGACTTAATGCGGCTTTATGCCGCACTGCAGATAGCGGTTACAACACGGACGTTCGTTCGATGCCAACGCCGGCGCGTGACGGCATTAGCAACGCGTCGACCGCTAATCAACCGACGCGACACGGACGACGTGCGCGCCGCGTCGTCCGTGCCCTCATCTCATCCCATCTCAGCGCAGCGAGCGGAAACTCAGGCGCACCTCGTCCGTGAATGCTTGCGGTTGCTCCCAGGCTGCAAAGTGGCCGCCTTTGGGCAAACGGTTGTAGTGAATCAGCTTGGGATACGCCTTCTCGGTCCAGCTCTTTGGCGCCGAGTAGATTTCATCCGGGAACACGCTGACCGCGACGGGAATGCTCACGTGCTTCGGCGCAAAGAAATTGAGCTTGTTCTCCCAATAGAGCCGCGCCGACGAAATGCCCGTATTGGTCACCCAATACAGCGTGACGTTGTCGAGCACGTCGTCGCGCGACAACCCTTCAGTTTGTCCGTCGAACACGCGGGCAATCATCGCCTGACTCGCCGCGTCGTGATCGAGCATCCACGCGGCAAGACCGATAGGCGAATCTTCGATGCCATACAGCGTTTGTGGCCGGTTCGCCATCTCTTGCGCGTACCCCAGACCGTGCTTGTAGAAGTAATCGAGCTGATCGAACGCGTGCTGTTCATCGGGCGACAGGCCGGCGGGCGGCGGGTTGCCATACTTGAGCGCATTCGCAATGTCGTCGGGGACCGTGGCGGGCATGTTGGTATGAATGCCGATGAGTCCCGGCGGCGTCAGAAGCGCCATCTGCTCGGTGACGGCATTGCCCCAATCCCCGCCTTGCGCGACGTATCGCGTGTAGCCGAGACGCTGCATCAAGGTCACCCATGCGCGTGCGATCCGCGCCGGGTCCCAACCCGTTGCTGTCGGCTTGCCTGAGAAGCCGTAGCCGGGAAGCGACGGGATCACGACATCGAATGCATCCGATGCGTTACCACCGTGCGCCATCGGATTGGTCAGAGGATCGATGACTTTCATTTGCTCGATGATCGAGCCCGGCCATCCATGCGTGATGATCATCGGCAACGCGTCTTTCTGTTTCGATCGTACGTGGATGAAGTGAATGTCGAGTCCGTCGATTTCAGTCACGTATTGCGGCCGCGCATTCAGTCTCGCTTCGACCTTGCGCCAGTCGTAGTTAGTCGACCAGTAGGTGGCGAGCTTTTGCATCGTCGCGAGTTGCACGCCTTGTGACGCATCCGTGACGGTCTCGCGCTCGGGCCATCTGGTCGCCTTGATGCGTCGGCGCAGATCTGTCAGTTGCGATTCCGGCACGTGCACGCGAAGCTTGCGGATGGCCGTCTTGTCGCCGCCAGCCGACGGCGTGATGTCAACGACTGCCTGATTCGTCTGCGCAAAGGCGAATCGGCTCAACGAACCTGCGGCGACCGCGGCAGCCGCCACGCCGATAAAGCGGCGACGCGACGGGACTTGAGGAAGGATATCGTTTTGCATGGAAGCTCCTGTTGGCAATGTGCACGAGTAGGTGGAGCGATGAGCGCCGCTGCGATTGATATCCTGGGCATACCGCTTATCGCTGCCCGTTCGAAAGCCCATACCTCAAGCCATTCGGCAAAGCTCATATCGTCACCGTTTCGCTGCGAATCGACATTCGTGATTCGTGATTCGCAGCAGGTGAGCGGATTATCTGAACGCGGGTACATGACGTAAATACCCGCGATGGCACAACACTTGTGTCGGCGATGAACAACTCGCCGCCGATGCTGCGTGCCTGCTCGCAGGAATAGGCAGTAGTGCTGCCCCAACCGTAAAACGGTTGCAAAAAGCAGCCTTTTCCACGGCAGAACGAGTGCGCTCGATTGTTGCCCCGCAACGCTTATCGCTTGACCCGGATCGCGTGCCGCTACACACGCGGGCCCTTCCGATGCAGCCCCTTCATAGCTGGACGTTTGCTATTGCGGCACGTTCCAAGGCGTTTCTTTCGAGCATCAGTGGCTGCTTGAATCCGACACTGGAAGAACGTTCGGCAGTGCATGGCGGCGACGCACCTGTCCGAACCGTCGAGCGAAACGCGGCGAATCGTGCCGCCCAGATGGCTGACATAAGCGACGTTGCGGCTTGACGCGCGTTGCAAACAGATACTGCATGAGAACTCCCTGGACTGTCACGTGTTGTTGAACTCACGTGCAGTCCAGGAAGCGTGCGCAAGCGGAAAAGACGGCGCGCCGTAAAAGCCTCTTTTACGGAGCCTGAAAAGTGCGGACCCGCGGGCGATCAAAACGCCTTGGCAAGCCGGAATGCCGAAACGGCTTCGCGCATGGTCTGCGCCTGGCTTTCGAGCGCGCTCGCCGCGGCGGCCGCCTGTTCGACGAGCGCCGCATTCTGCTGCGTGACCTGGTCCATCTGGCTCACTGCGTGGCCGACCTGCTCGATGCCGTCGCTCTGCTCGGCCGTCGCCGTCGTGATTTCGCCCATGATGCCCGCGACGTTGCGAACCGACCGCACGATCTCGGTCATCGTCGCGCCCGCCTGCGCGACGAGTCCGTTGCCGTTCTGCACGTGGTCGATGGACGTGCCGATCAGCGCCTTGATCTCGCGTGCGGCGCCCGCGCTGCGCTGCGCGAGCGTGCGCACTTCGCCAGCGACGACGGCGAACCCGCGCCCCTGCTCGCCCGCGCGCGCCGACTCGACGGCCGCATTCAGCGCGAGGATATTCGTCTGAAACGCAATGCTGTCGATCATGCCGATGATGTCCGCAATCTTGCTCGAACTGGAACTGATCTCGGCCATCGTGTGCACCGCGCGCTCGACCACGTCGCCGCCCTGCTGCGCGAGATCGGCTGCACTCGTGGCAAGCCTGTTGGCTTCGCGCGCGTGCTCGGCGTTCTGCTTCACAGTCGACGTCAGTTGCTCCATGCTCGCCGCCGTTTCTTCGAGGGAGGCCGACTGCTCTTCAGTGCGGCTCGACAGATCGAGATTGCCCGCTGCGATCTCGCGCGCCGCCGTATGAATAGCCTCGCAGCTTTCGCGCACGCCGGAAACCGTGCGCGTGAGACCCGACTGCATGCGGTGCATTGCGGCGAACAGCTGACCGATCTCGCTCTTGCTCGCCTCCGGCACGCGCACCGTGAGATCGTTGGAGGCGATGCGATCGAGCACGTTGGCCGCCTGCTTGAGCGGCGTGGTGACCGTGCGTTGCAACGCGATGTAGGCAAGCACGATCAACGCCACTGCGATCGCGATGCCGAACATCACCGTGCCGACGATCCATTGATAGCGCTCGTTGCCGCTCGCGAGCGCATCTTCGGAAAGCTGGTTCGCGAGCTTCTGGAATTTCTCGACGTTCGCCGAATAGGCAGCGCCCGACGCCGTGATGTCGCGATCGTTGAGCGCCGCGTAGGTCGCCGTGTCGCCGTTGCGCAATGCGTCGGCGGCGCGGTTGAGTGTCGCGGCGAGTTGCGTCGCTGAATCGAGCAGTTGCTGCTTGAGCGCAGCGTCCATGCCGTCGAACGCATCCGACTTCTCGAAAGCCTGCGTCTCGCGCACCGACAGGTCGAGCGAGCGTTGCGCGCTTTGCAGTGCCGAGTCGCGCGTGGCCGTGTCGTTGCGCTCCTTCAGCGCGGAGTAGGCGCGCACCATCGCCGAACGCGTGCGCGTGGTGTCCTTGTACGCATCGTTGACGAGAATGGTTTGACGCGCCATGTCGCGCAGATTCTGCGCGTTGCCGTTGGTGATCTTCAGCGCGCCGATGCCGACCACGCCGCCCAGCAGAATCATCGACGCAAATACCACAAGCAATGCAAGCAGGCTGGCCCGTACCGTAATGTTGCGCATGCTGATCGATGCCAGCACGCGCCGGCGAAGAGTTGACTGAACAGCTTTAACGGCAATATCGGGGAACGCTTTAGGACATTCGGGAAATATCGGCCAGTCGCATCGGGCATTGATGCGCGAACCGCGCTATTGCAGCGCGAACGCGTGAATTGCGATGTTCCGGCAGCTGGTCGGCGAACCGCCGCAGAGAAATCTCGCGTCGGGCCGAGCTTTTCAGGCCCGCCCGAACGCGAGTGAAGTGAGAGGCGCTACCTTTGCTGGATTCCAACTGCCGCCGGTGGATCACACAGTGCGCAGCATCTCCAGCACCCGCGCGACATCGGCGTCGGCGAGGTCGCCCTCCGGTTCCTTGCGGGCGAGCAGCAAGTCCATCAGGTCGTTATCGCTCAGTTCGAGCAGGCGCGTGAGCGCGCCCACATCCGCATCACTGAGATCATGCTCATATCGGCTAAAAAAACGCTCGAAGATCAGATCGTTTTCCAGCAGGCCACGCCGCGCGCGCCACTTCAGGCGCGCACGGCGCAGCGGGTCGGACTGATGCGATGTCTCCATCTCAGACCGTCCGGCGCACCATCAATTCCTTGATCTTGCCGATCGCCTTCGTCGGATTGAGCCCCTTCGGGCACACGTCGACGCAGTTCATGATCGTATGGCAACGGAACAGACGGTACGGATCTTCCAGGTTGTCCAGCCGCTCGCCCGTCGCCTCGTCGCGGCTGTCCGCGATGAAACGATACGCCTGCAGCAGCCCCGCCGGGCCGACGAACTTGTCCGGATTCCACCAGAAGCTCGGGCACGACGTCGAGCAGCTCGCGCACAGAATGCACTCGTACAGCCCGTCGAGTTCGTCGCGCTCCTCCGGCGACTGCAGACGCTCTTTCTCCGGCGGCGGCGTGTCGTTGATCAGGTACGGCTTGATCGAGTGATACTGGTTGAAGAACTGCGTCATGTCCACGATCAGGTCGCGGATCACGGGCAGCCCCGGCAGCGGACGCAGCACGATCTTCTGCGGCAGGTCGTTCAGGTTCGTCAGGCACGCCAGACCGTTCTTGCCGTTGATGTTCATCGCATCCGAGCCGCACACGCCCTCGCGGCACGAGCGGCGGAACGACAGCGTTTCGTCCAGTGCCTTCAGCTTCACCAGCGCGTCGAGCAGCATGCGCTCGTGCGAGTCGATCTCGATCTCGTACGTCTGCATGCGCGGCGCGGCGTCCTTGTCCGGGTCGTAGCGGTAGATTTCGAATGTACGCTTGGCCATTGTGTGGGGTCCTTTGACTTGTGCGTGTGGCTTAGAAAGTACGCGCTTTGGGCGGCACCGATTCGACCGTCAGCGGGTTCATGTGCACCGGCTTGTAGTCGAGGCGGTCGCCTTCGCTGTACCACAGCGTATGGCGCAGCCAGTTCTCGTCGTCGCGATGTTCGAAGTCGTTCTGCGCATGCGCGCCGCGGCTTTCCTTGCGCGCTTCGGCCGACACCATCGTCGCGCGTGCCACTTCGATCAGGTTCTCCACTTCGAGCGCCTCGACGCGCGCCGTGTTGAACACCTTCGACTTGTCCTTCAGGTGGATGTCGCCAACGCGCGCCGCCACTTCGCGGATGCGCTCGACGCCTTCGGCCAGCAGCGCCGACGTGCGGAACACGCCCGCGTGCTTTTGCATGGTCGAGCGGATATCGTTCGCGACGTTCTGCGCGTATTCGCCGGAGGTCGATTTGTCCAGCTTCGCCAGACGCGACAGCGCGAAATCAGCGGCATCGGCCGGCAGCGGCTTGTGATCCTTGATTTCCTTCACGTGCTTGACGATGTGGTTGCCCGCCGCGCGGCCGAACACCACCAGGTCGAGCAGCGAGTTCGTGCCCAGGCGGTTCGCGCCGTGCACCGACACGCACGAGCATTCGCCGACAGCGTAGAAACCGTTGATCGGATCTTCGTGGCCCTTCGCGGTGCCCACCACCTGACCGTGGATGTTCGTCGGAATGCCGCCCATCTGGTAGTGGATGGTCGGCACAACGGGGATCGGCTCCTTGATGCAGTCGACGTTCGCGAACTTCAGCGCGATTTCGCGGATCGACGGCAGACGCTTCATGATCGTCTCGGCGCCGATGTGCGACAGGTCGAGCAGCACGTGGTCCTTGTTCGGACCGACGCCGCGGCCTTCCTTGATTTCCTGGTCCATCGAGCGCGAGACGAAGTCGCGCGGCGCCAGGTCCTTCAGCGTCGGCGCATAGCGCTCCATGAAGCGCTCGCCGTTCGAGTTACGCAGGATGCCGCCTTCGCCGCGCACGCCTTCCGTGATCAGCACGCCCGCGCCCGCCACGCCCGTCGGGTGGAATTGCCAGAATTCCATGTCTTCGAGCGGGATGCCCGCGCGTGCGGCCATGCCCAGGCCGTCGCCCGTGTTGATGAACGCATTGGTCGATGCCGCGAAGATCCGGCCCGCGCCGCCCGTGGCGAACAGCGTGGTCTTGCCTTCGAGGATGTAGACGTCGCCCGTTTCCATTTCCAGCGCGGTCACGCCCAGCACGTCGCCGTCGGCGTCGCGGATCAGGTCCAGCGCCATCCATTCGACGAAGAACGTCGTCTTCGCCGCGACGTTCTGCTGGTAAAGCGTGTGCAGCAGTGCGTGGCCGGTCCGGTCAGCCGCCGCGCACGCGCGCTGCACGGGCTTCTCGCCGTAGTTCGCCGTGTGGCCGCCGAACGGGCGCTGGTAGATCGTGCCGTCCGCGTTACGGTCGAACGGCATGCCGAAGTGTTCGAGTTCGTACACGGCGTTCGGCGCTTCGCGGCACATGAACTCGATCGCGTCCTGGTCGCCGAGCCAGTCGGAGCCCTTGATCGTGTCGTAGAAGTGGTAGTGCCAGTTGTCTTCGCTCATGTTGCCGAGCGAGGCGCCGATGCCGCCCTGTGCGGCCACCGTATGCGAGCGCGTCGGGAACACCTTCGAGAGCACGCACACCGACAGACCCGCGCGCGCCAGTTGCAGCGACGCGCGCATCCCCGAGCCGCCTGCGCCGACGATCACCACATCGAACTTGCGGCGCGGCAGGGAATTCTTGATTGCAGCCATTCTTTACACTCTCCAGAGAATCTGCGCAGCGTAGCCCGCACACGCGAGCAGCCAGACGATCGTCAACGCCTGCAGCACGAGCCGCGTGCCGACGGGCTTGATGTAGTCCATCCAGATGTCCCGGATGCCGACCCATGCGTGATAGAACAACGCCAGCAGCGTGACGAAGGTGGCGAGCTTCATCCACTGCGTGGCGAAGATTCCGGCCCAGCCGTCGTAAGAGAATGCGTGCGCGCCGAAGAACCAGGCGAGCAGGATGACCGTGTACACGGCCATGATCACGGCCGTGATGCGCTGCGCGAGCCAGTCGCGCAGCCCATAATGCGCGCCCACGACGAGGCGCTTCGAACCAACTCGGTTATTGGCGGACATGTTTTTAGAAGGCTCCGAACAGTTTGAGCGCGAAGGCGATGGTCAGGATCGACGACACCGCCAGCACGACGACCGACGTGCTCTTGCCGCGCTCTTTCGATACCGCGTCGTGGTTCACGTCCATCGTCAGATGGCGCACGCCCGCGCAGAAGTGAAACAGGAACGCCCAGGCCAGCACCAGCGTGATCAGCTTGACGACGATGTTGGACAGGAAGCCCTTGAACACCTCGAAGCTCAGTTCAGAGGTCAGGCTCTGGTCGAAGAGGTACAGCAGGAACGGCAGGCAGATGAACAGCAGGCCGCCGCTTACGCGGTGAAGGATCGACACCCGTCCCGCCAGAGGAAGACGGTATGCCGTCAATATCTGCCCGATACCGATGTTCCGGTATTCCGGTCTCGGTTTTTTTACGGCTTCTGCCATGCTAGACCCCTACTTGTAGTCACACTAATCCGCAATTTTAGCGCCTTTTCATTTCGCGCTGCAGCGTAACACTGCTCTAGAGAGCGTGCCGCGAAGCGCGCATGAAGGCCGTCGCAAGCCTTGCCGCAAGCCCACGGCAACGCTTCCTGTCTCAACTCAAATCGTTCTGATAGTAATACCCGGTTGTGACATACCATCCGCGCCGCACTTCGACGGGACGGTCACCATAGGTATAGGACACGCGCTCCACCGACAGCAACGGAAATCCCGTCGGCACGTGCAGAAGATCGGCAACGGACGGGTCCGCTGCGACGGCGCGAATCTTCTCGGACGCACGAATCATGCGCGTGCCGAACTCCGTTTCGAACATGGCGTAGAGCGGCCCCTTGTATTCCGACAGGCGCTCCAGCGTCAGCCCCCGGAACACGCCGCCCGGCAGCCAGATTTCGTCGAGCACCGTGTCTTCGCCGTCGAATGTCAAAAGGCGCTTGATCAGCACGACGGGATCCGCCGGTTTCAATTCCAGCTGCCGCGCGATATCCGCCGAAGCACGCAAACGCAGGCATTCGAGTAGCCGGCTGATATGCGGGTGCTCGGCGCCGTCGTCGGCGAGAAGACGGAGAAAACGGAATTGCGCGCGCTCTTCGTTGTGCGTGGCAACAAAAGTGCCCTTGCCCTGGCGGCGCACCAGCAGATTGTCGGCGGCCAGCTCGTCGATCGCCTTGCGCACGGTGCCCTGACTGACCTTGTAACGCGCGGCCAGTTCGACTTCACTGGGAATGATCTCGCCAGGTTTCCATTCACCTGACTCGAGACTCTGCGTGATGAGCGCCTTGATCTGCTGATAGAGAGGACTGAACGTCGGCGAAGGCGCGGAGACAGGCACAGCATCGCCCGCGCCGGACGCGCCGGGAGGGTTCGCTGTGCTGGCCGGGTTCGAATTCATGCGCGCATTTCAACACAAAGGGCCTCATGCCGTCCAGATTTTTTGCCGTAATAGATATGTCTTATATAAGACATAAGATACGGTTGACTTTGTCCCGCCCGACTCCTACACTCCTTGTCGAGCAAGGGTTTGCGGGTTGTGCCACGCCTTTTTGACAGCGCTTCATGTCAACGGCGTGAGGCACCGGAAAGCCGCCCTGCATCACGCTGTTCCCTCACGCAGTTCAGGTTTCGCTTCGCCCTGCATTGCCCGGCAAGTGCGCCGCAATGCCCCGCCGAAACGCGCTGTTTGCAGGAGTCCGCGCCATGCAGCGGCCTGATCTGGCGGCGAACGCCACAAGCAGCGCCCCCGTCCCCGCTCGGCAGCACAGATTATCCGGCACGGCGGCTTCGCCGGCAGCGTGCCTTCGGGCCTTCTTCGGACCGCCTGCAAGGTTCGCCCAGCGAAAATGCCGTGCTAAAACCACGCTTCGCGTAACGCCCATATAGAATGGCGTTTTCCCTAGCGTTCAACGCATCGTCCTGGAGATTTCTCAATGGCTAAGCCCGCAAAGCGCGTTGCCGTCACCGGCGCCGCAGGTCAAATCGGTTACTCCCTGCTGTTCCGCATCGCCAATGGCGACATGCTCGGCAAGGATCAGCCGGTCATCCTGCAACTGCTGGACCTGCCGCAAGCGCAAGCCGCCGTTAAAGGCGTCGTGATGGAACTCGAAGACTGCGCGTTCCCGCTGCTCGCGGGCGTCGTGGTCACCGACGATCCCAAGGTTGCGTTCAAGGACGCCGACGTCGCGCTGCTGGTCGGCGCGCGTCCGCGCTCGAAAGGCATGGAGCGTAAGGACCTGCTGTCGGCGAACGCCGAAATCTTCACGGTGCAAGGCAAGGCACTGAACGAAGTGGCGAGCCGCGACGTGAAGGTGCTGGTGGTCGGCAACCCGGCTAACACCAACGCCTACATCGCGATGAAGTCGGCACCGGACCTGCCCAAGAAGAACTTCACGGCCATGCTGCGTCTGGACCACAACCGTGCGCTGTCGCAACTCGCGGCCAAGTCGGGCAAGCCGGTTGCTTCGATCGAAAAGCTGGTCGTGTGGGGCAACCACTCGCCCACCATGTACCCGGATTTCCGCGTCGCGACGGCTGAAGGCCAGGACCTGACCAAGCTGATCAACGACGAAG
>Ga0102592_1003629_pt1 | contig 11395 bp, 10 predicted proteins | sample AraplaCol_mMF_r2_FD_76861 | JGI IMG/M metagenome (GOLD analysis project Ga0102592, IMG submission 76861) | Arabidopsis root microbial communities from North Carolina, USA - plate scrape MF_Col_mMF_r2 (SPADES assembly) (version 2) | ecosystem: Host-associated > Plants > Roots > Endosphere... | reverse complement strand
AACCGAACTCGAAATAGACACCTTGGGCGTCGGCAGGAGCACTCACCAGTACTGCTGCGAGGCCGGCCATTGCGATGATCAACCGTTTCATGGTCAGTCTCCTTTCTCTGGAGATCAACGCGCCAGGACTGCATATGGTTCAGGTTTTTGAGGTCCTATGGACCTAAGTCCTACAAGAGCCGGCTGAAAAGACGACAAAGGAAAAGCCCCGCGGTGTCGGCGGGGCTCTCTAATATCGTTGCACTTCAAAACAACGTGCCTAGGGCGGCACGACCTGAGCGAAAAACGCCGGTGGTTCGCTTCTGTTCCCAACCATTGATCGTTTTGTCCACTAAGATCGATGCGCACACCCGCGCGCCACGTCGATCAGCGTGTGCAACTGTTTCTCGTCACGGACTCCCTGGCGATAAAACTCGATGATGATTGAGGCGATCCGATCGGATTCGTCGAGGACGCTTCGATCCCCTGCTCGTTGCGGATGTGATCGAGCACCCGAAGGCAGACTGACAGATCCATGGAATGTAGCGGCTCGTCGCGACGACTGTAGCGCTTATGTGACATGGTGGCTCCCCTTCCTCGACAAGCAGAAAGGAGCCCCGCAACAAGCGGGGCAGATGACAGGGACTTTTGGAAAGGCCAAGGCGGGCGTGCGGATCGCCTTGGAACTGTGCCTAAAACGCTGCGCCACACTGTTGGTTCCCACAGTCTTTTTTGCCGTGCGAAAGGACCGGCGGTGGCTCAAGTTCGCCGGAACAGCGTCATTGGCTGGCAGTCTCGGCACTGGTGTTGCTGGAGAATGGCGAGACACATTCGCGCCTCGGTCGGCCGTACGGCTGGTATGTATTGTCGTTTGCCCGATAGGACGCATAACGCGCAAAGCACCACGCGAGATGGTCTGGGTTTCCACTCACCGATCCAGTGATCTCCATCGATGGGGCGGCGAAGGGCGACACGCAGATGCGGATTTGACCGCTGTAGGAGTGATAGGTGTCACGGGCACGATCGTAGGACCGGTATCGCGACGCGCACCATTGTTGATGCTCGTTACGAAGTGACGCCGAGGCGGCGTCCGTCGATGAGTCCTCGGACGCGGAATTTGCTACCACGTCCGCCTTGGGCTTGGGTGCTGCGGATGTAACGGGATAGGCCGCTGACACAAGGGGCGCAATCCGCTCGAACTTCTGACTACGTGCGTCAACCCGCTCGGGAGATGCAGTCCAAAGGTTCGGTGTATCCAGATTCGCGAACTGCCGCCCATCAGGCACGGCGAGGATGTAGGTGGCGGCCGCAGCCCCGATGAAACAGGCCCCGACAGCCGAGGCAATGCCGAACAGCATCGTTGCAATCGCTCTCATGACAGCTTCCCTACCCTCATGACTGATGCATGCGCCCTCTGCGCTCGATCTGCGGAGCCGCACGACGCCTTAAAATGGCGCCTTGCGGATGCCCCATGGCGAGGCGGCGCAGGCCTGGTCGAGATAATCGCGATCAGCCAAGAAACCCGTGCGAGGGAACTTTGTTCCGCGTCACTATCGTCTTGCCGGCAATACCCGAGCCAAGCGCCGCCGGCGGCGTCTATCCGATCGCCGCTGCCCAACAATCATGGATAGTTTCTTGTGTTCCATGTCTCTTCTCCGTGGACGACAAGGCGCACGCAACGTACGGCATCGAGCCGCAGCATATGTCCTTGACGTCAATTTGATTGGGGTTGGTTGCGCGCAGCATAGCCGCGCTCTCGAACCAGGATCAGTTGAGAACCCGGATAACCTTGCGCGATGAAGGCTCGACGATCAAACGCTCGTCGTGCACGACCGCGTATGCAAACTTCGGATTGGTGTTAGGACAACGGTCTCCGGAAGCGGCTGACCGACGACGATCTTTCCTCGACGACGACCCGTGCCTGCGGAGCCGGGACCTCGCGGACATAGGTGACAACCGTCTGCGGCGGCTCAAGCATGGCGCCAACTGCCGCACCGGTCACACCGCCAACAGCCGCGCCCACCGGTCCACCGACAATCGCGCCGGTGGCCGCGCCGCCAACGGCGCCATGGACAGTGGACGATTGTGCGAATGCCGCGCCAGACGCAAAGATCAATGCTGCGACCGCGCCAATAGATTGTTTAATAAGCATATTCTCCTCCTTGAAAAGGCGACCCGACGGGCCGCTCTTGAAACCAACGAGGCAAAATCCTCCCGGTTCCACTTGTCAGACCTCGGTCGGAGACGAAACCCGACTTCGGTCCGATCGTCGTCTCAGGTGGACGGATGGGGAATTGGTGATGGAATGGCAGCGGGCGAAGGTCATCTAACCGATGAGGGCGCGCAAACCATTGCTGGAGAAACAACGAGAGGATCCCGTGCAACGAGGGCGCACACCCGTCGGGCGGATCGCCCTTCGGCAGGCACTACCGCCCGTCAGTAACTGCAGGACCGGCCGTCGCTGGGCCTGAAGCCGTCGGAGCAGGCTCGATTCATTGAATCTCCCGGCTCATAGCCTGACGCATTGCCCATCGAGTTCGGGGGCGTCCCGCAGGCCGACAGGAGCGCGGAAAGACTGATCATCGCTCCAGCTGCTACAAATGCCCGAAATCTGCTCATTCATGCTTCTCCTGGCTGCAGCGGTTTACGAGAAAGAGATGTTAGACGAAAGCGGCCCCGCGCTAAACCGCTGTCCCCTGCTTCCATTCAAGCTTCACACAACCCATGCGCCGATCAATGCCTTCGCCTCGAACCGGTGGCTGCCAATTGACACCGTGTCAAGCTGAAAGCTCGTCATCTCAAAGTCGCTGATCAATTATCGTCCATTTCATCGCTCGCCGAACCAGTCTCTGGTTTGCAACCCACCGACCCGATTACGGATTCTGACATTTGCTGATAATCTGGGAGCCGCCACGGTCAGGCCTATCCGGCCTCGCCTTATGCAACTATCGCGTTCTTTTCCCTCGCGATGGTCTGGCCGCAACGTTCATGTCGGGCGTTTTTCAGGACCGGCATGAGTCAAACAGTGAGGATGATTATGAGTATCGTCACAATAATGCGTGGATCTTCGCTCGTCGCATCAGTGCTCGCCTTGGCAATAGTGGCGTCACCGGTGGCGCTTCCCCGTGAAGCGATTGCCCAAACCGACATCAGCATACACATAGGGATCGGTAGCAGCCTCAACAGAGGTCGAGGGATAACCTGTAGTCAGGGTGAACGACTGCTTCGCAATCGCGGCTTCCGCGATGTTCGTCGGATCGACTGCCGTGGCAGGTTCTTCATCTATCGTGCGTGGCGAGGCAACACCCGCTTCGAGATCGCAATCCGTCGAACTGACGGCCGCATTGTCGACATGCACCGCATTAGCCGCCGGCGATAGCTGCATATCTCCGGGCTGCTCTAACGAGAACTCGCCGCTTTAACGCCGACGGGACGCACGCGCCTGTGTCCCGGCGCGGGGCTTGGATGACGGAAGAAATTCGCTGCCCCTGACAGAGCTTACCACTTTCGATTTTGTGACAAAGTTTGTGACAGAATTGGCAGAATGGCCAGAGCTCCCGCTTGGGAGTTTTTGCTAACTGCTTACTTTTCTTGAGGTATTTGGTGGGTGATGTAGGGCTCGAACCTACGACCCGCTGATTAAGAGTCAGCTGCTCTACCAACTGAGCTAATCACCCGTAACCGCCGTGTTGCGCGGTGTGAGGGGGCGTATAAACAGGATCGTTCGGCTTGTCTAGCGCCTGCCTGAAAATTCTTTGGTTAAATGCGAAGATTTTTGCGTATGGCTGAAATGCAATGAAATCAAAGGTCCAGCGTTCCGCTTGCGATGCGCACAGCCTGCCCGCCGATCCGGGCATTTGAGATCGTTCCGCCTTCAACATCCATGTGCAGATGAATGAAGGATGGCCGGCCCATTTCCACGCCCTGCTCGATCGTCATACCGTGATGCCCGTCCGTCAGACGGTCGAAATGATGAATCGTGCCGGAGAGCGCGGCGGCAGCCGACCCGGTCGCAGGGTCCTCCACGATCCCCATGCCGCTCGCAAACATCCGCGCATGGAATTTCGCCACATGGTTCACGCCGCCCCGGCAGTAGATATAGGCCGAGGCAAGCGCGCCATCCACGAAGGGAACGGTCTCCTCCCAAAGTTGCGGGTCGAACTCCATGTGCTGCGCAACGCCGACGTCGTGCACCGGCACCATCAGGTACGGCACGCCGGCGCTCCACAAGGACGGTACGTGGTTCTCAAAGCCGATCTCGGTCGTCTTCAACGACAAAGCATTGGCGATTCCAAGCTTGTCAAGCGGCATCGTGATCTGCTGCGACTTCCGCGGCAGGTCGAACTCGGCAAAACTCGCCTCGCCTTCCCGCAGGCGAACGGCGCAACGCACCGGTCCGACATTTTCCTCCAGCACCGAAACGAGATCGATGCTCGAGCCGCCATGCGCCTGCTCGGCGAGAGCGATCGCCGTTCCAACGGTCGGATGCCCTGCAAAGGGAAGCTCCCGCCCGGGCGTGAAGATGCGGATTCTCGCCGTGTAAGCGGGATTACCCGACGGCTGCACGAAGACCGTTTCCGAGAGGCTCATTTCCTTGGCGATCGCCTGCATGGCGTCATCGCTCAAATCGTCACCATCGAAGATAACGGCGAGCGGATTTCCGGCGAGCTTGCGGTCGGTGAACACGTCATAGACGCTGTAGCTTCGCCCCACATCGGCCTCCTGATGGTCTCGATCCTCGTTTCGCCAACCTGCCCGACCGGACGACCGAGCGCAAGGCGTTAAGCGCCGCGCCGTTCCCGGAAGTACCAGTCGATGACGGGGAGCATCGCAATATTGTAGGGGTGTGCCTTCGGGTCGGCCGAACGTATAGCAACCGCGCCGGCAATCTCCTTGTCGTCGGCAACCAGCATGTGTGCGTGGATCTTCTCTATCATGTCATCGGCGGTCAGGTCGAAGCGGAAGAGACGCAGCACAGTCACCGTGCGCCTGACATGGCTTGCGTAGTAGCGATCGCCGGCCCTGGCCTCGTTGAGGTCAAACCCCGTCTCCTCCATCACCTCGCGACGCATATTGCCTTCGACGTCGCAACGACCTTCGCTGACGTCCTCGGGTTCGAGGGAACCGGCAGCGAAATAGACCTGGCCGGGATTGGCCGTATGGCTCCCCATGCGGATAGCCACCAGCGCGCCGTCCGAGGTTTCAAGGACCGGATAGGCGAACAGATGGATGCCGCCTTGCCGGCTCGGTTGGCGGCGCCACCACATGAATGTGGAAAACGGGATGACATGGCCCTCGCCCGCTATGCCGGCATCGGTTAGAGCCAGCCGCTCCTGAAAGACCATGCGGCCGTCGAACAGCGCCGGGTTTGCAGCCGTTTCCTTCGCCCAGTTCTCCCGGATCGCCTCGCGCTCCGCGACATAAAAGGAATGGTCCCCGGCGAGAACGCGAAGGTCCAGCCCAGCGATCGGAAATACGGTCTGCTCCGGCGGCCAGCCGGCGAAATCCTCGGAGAAATGCAGGTTCATATCAAATCCAGTGTCATGACAACAGGGCAATGGTCGGAGGCCTTTGGCCGGTCCCAGCCGGTGCGAGGATAACGCTCGACCTCCTGGCCGGGCGGGAAGACCGTGCGGTAAGGCTGTCCATGTCGAACGATCTCCGGCAGGCGTCCGACATTCGTTCTGGCGAGTGCCTTCGAGAGCCAGATGTAGTCGAGCTGACACAGCCATTGCTCTTCTGGTCCACGGGCATGGTAGAGCGTCCAGCGGTCGAGCGGATCACGGCGGCGCACGACATTCTCCACAAAGCCGTCGCGACTGAAGACGTCGAGCGCGCTGATGCTCTCGACCTGATGCTCGAAGCGGTAGCCCGTTTGGCGGCGCCCGATGACGTCGACGCGCTCCTGATAATCGTTCATGTCACCACATATAACGAACCTCTTGTCATCGGTATGACCGTGAAAGCGGTCCTCGATGATACGGCGAACCGCCAGCGCCTCGGCCCGCCGGATCGGCATGGTGCCGAGCCTGCTGTCGACGCCATTCGTGCGCGGCCCGTCCATCGACTTGAAATGGACCACGTAGAGCGACAGCGCGACGCCACCGATCTCGAGCTCCAGTTCCAGGCAGTCGCGCTTGAAGATCTTGTCGTCGATGCGGTTGGTCAGCGCCAGTTGGTCGTTGAAGAGCCCCAGATCGCGATAGGTGAGCATCGCATGGCTCTTGATCTGCTTGAGTTCGATCTTCTGCCCGTCGCGTGTCTCTTCCCGCATCAGGACCGCGACGTCGATCCCGCGGCTGTCGTTGCCCTCGACGAGATATTTTTGCCGGTAACCGTTGCCGACCATCCTGAAGAGATAGCCGTATTCGAAGGCTTGCAACGCCTCCATGTTGTCGACTTCCTGCAGGCAGAGAATGTCGGCGTCGGCGTCGGCAATCGCGAGCGCCGTCATCTGTCGGGTATCGTCGGTGGAAGCGATCACCCGCGCCTGCTCGAGCTGCTGGTAGACGCCTTCACTGCGCACTTCGAAAAGCTTGATGACCCGGTCTTGGCGCAACTGGTTGCGGAAGCCGGTAAAGTCGAAACGCGTCATGAGGTTTTCGACGTTGAAGGTGGCAATGCGAAGCGACATCGAACATTTCCAATTGGCGTTATGCCATTAGTAGTGGCTAAGCCCCGCTTCGGAAAGACGTTTCGCGATCAGAGACGCCAGGCGGCGCGCGCAATGACCCGCACGCTTTCGCCGACCCGCAAGCGCTCACGGTTGAATGCGCGAAGCACCTGTCCGTCGCCAAGCAGCAACTTCACGGCGTAGCGTTCGCCTTCGTAGAGGATCGACTCGACGCGTGCTGGAACGCCCTCACCAGCAATCAAGACGTCTTCCTGGCGCACCAACACATCCACTTTCGGCTGGTGGCTCGCCTCGTGAGACAGCATGGGCTCGAGAACGCTCCAATCGAGAAGCCTGATGTCACCAACTGGAGATGGAAGAGAGAGAATCGCACCGCGACCGATCAGCCCACCGACCAGCCGGCCCTCTGGCCGGGCGTAGATCTCCGCAGGCGGCGCAGCCTGCAGAAGGCGGCCCTCGGACATGACCGCAACATCAGTCGCAAGGGCCATCGCCTCGCTCTGATCGTGCGTCACATAAACCATGGTCGCTCCGGAGCGCTGGTGGAATTCGCGGAACGTTTCCTCCATCTCTTGCTTCAGGTGCCGGTCGAGATTGGCGAGCGGCTCGTCGAGCAGCACGACATCAGGTGACGAGACAAGGCAGCGGGCCAATGCCACGCGCTGTCGCTGGCCGCCGGAGAGATCGGCGGGACGCCGCTCGGCATGGTCGGCGAGCCTCACCGTCGCCAGCGCCTCGCGCACCTTATGCCGGTACGCCTCGCCGGAGTTGCCGCGCACTTTCAGGGGGTAGCCGACATTGTCTGCTACGCTCATATGCGGCCACAGGGCATAGGATTGGAACACCATTGCCATGTTGCGCCGTTCCGGTGGTAGCGACCTCGAGGCGTCGGCAAGCAGCCGCTCGCCAAGGTGGATAGAGCCGTCGGTTGGCGCCTCGAAACCGGCGATCATGCGCAGAACCGTTGTCTTGCCGCAGCCCGACGGTCCGAGCAGCGCCAGGAAGCCGCCATGCCGCACTTTCAGGGAAAAGTCGGCAACCGCCGCACGCCCGGTACCAAAATCCTTGGCAAGATGGTTGAGGATCAGTTCCGCCACGGTACGACTCCTCTCGGCAGGCGTTTTGCCATCAATTCCAGGAGAAGCATCATGAAGACGACCATAAGAACGACGAGCACGGAGAGCGCCGACGCGAGATCGGAACTGCCGCTGTCATCGAGATTGTAGACGGCGACGCCGAGCGTCTGCGTCCCGGCCGACCACAAAAGTGCGGAAATAGTCAGCTCATTGCAGGCGATCAGGAAGACCAGGATCACCGACGCCCCGGCTGCCGGCGCGATCAAGGGCACGATGATGTCGGCGAGCCGCCGGAAGAAGCCCGCCCCCGAAAGCCTTGCCGCCTCCTCCAGTGCCGGATCAATCTGATGAAACGCACTGACGACAGGCTTCAGGCTAACGGCAAAGAAACTGGAGAGGTAGGCGATCAGAATGATCCAGATCGTTCCATAGAGCGTCACATGCAGGATCGGAAGCGGCGCGGCAAACACCAGAATGAAGCAGACGGCCATGACGATGCCAGGCAGCGAATAGGGAATCTCGATCAGGCTCGACACGATCCGGCCCAGCAGGTCCTTCCGCCGCGTCAACGCGTAAGCCGTCAGCACAGTCACCAGAAGGAGACATAGCGCCGTTCCGGCCGCAAGAGAGAGCGAATTGGCGAAAGCCGTACGCGTGACGGCCTGACGGAAGAGAATTTCGTGGAAGGCGCTTGCCGACATCGTCTTGAAGGTCAACGGCACGCCATAGGCCGGCACGAGTGCACCGGCGAGCAGAGCGAAGAATGGCGCTACCAGCATGAAGAAGATGCAGAGCCAGAGCGGCGGCTGCACAAGGAACTTCCAGCGCCCCAACTCGAAGGCCGCGGTCGCGCCCGAAAGCCCGAGGACGCGATAGTCGCGTCCGCGCAGGGCGCGATCCTGAATGGCAAGCCCCGCAACGGAAATGATCGCGATCAGTGCCGAAAGCACAGCAACATCGCCGAACGTCCGGCTCGTGAAGGCGGAGAACTTCGTGAAGATCAGTGTCGGAAGCGTGTAGATCGAGGCGGGTATGCCGAGAATGGCCGGAATGCCGAAGTTGCCTGTGCAGGATACGAAAGAGATTGCGGCACCGGCAATGATGCCCGGCAACGAAAGCGGCAAGATGATATCGCGGAAGACCCGAAAGCTGCCGGCCCCAGCAAGACGCGCCGCCTCGACACCATCGCGAGGCAGCGCCATCAGACCGGCCCGCAGAGCGAGATAGACGAGCGGCGCATGCTGTACGCCGTAGAGCAGCGAAATGCCCCCGACCGAATAAAGCGGCTGCGGCGATCCAAGCGGAGGCGCAATGTGCAACGCCTTCAGCAGTGGGCTGGAGGGCCCGGACACCTGCACCCAGGCAAGCGCCGTCACCTGCGGCGGGATCATCATCGGTAGGACGAATAGGAAACTCAGCACGCCCTTGGCGCGAATATCCGTCAGCGTCAGCAGGAAAGCGAACATGCAGCCGATGGCAAGAGAGATCAGCGTTCCGAGAACAGCGGTGACAAGCGTGTAGTAGGTCGCCGACCAGAGCGCAGGATCGCTGAGCACCGCACCGACGCCGCCCTTTGCGAGCGCCGCAATGCCTGTTATCGCGAGCCGCGCTAGCGGCAGCACGCTAAGTATCAGGACGACGATAGCAACAAAAGGAAACAGCCAGGCAGGCTGGCTGGTTCCAGGACGAACATATCCGCGCATCTGCTTTCCGGCGGCGATCAGTTCGAGCCGTAAATGCCGGAGAAGGTCTTGAGGTCCTGATCGGTGGTCTTCAGCGCCTCCGCGGCATTGACTGGCAGCACCTTGATGCTGTCACGAGCCGGGAAGCCTTCCGGCAGCTTCATGCCGTTGCGGGCCGGGATATAGCCGAGCTTGAGGAAGCCTTCCTGTCCCTTTTCGGAGAGCACGTAATCGACGAATTTCTTCGCCGCATCGGCACTCTTCGAACTTGCGAGAATACCGACCGGCTCCGTGACGGCGGAGACGCCTTCCGTCGGGAAGACGAATTCGACCGGCGCGCCCTTAGCCTTTTCGCGGATCGGCATGTAGTCGACGATCATGCCGAAGGCTTTTTCACCCGAGGCAACCGACTTGAGCACCGCACCGTTTCCACCTGCGGCGGTCGCGCCATTGGCGGCAAGATCCTTGTAGAAATCCCAGCCGAGGCTGCCGACGCCGGCCAGCGTCTGCGCATGAATGAGGGCTGCACCTGAGGTCAGCGGGCTCGGCATGGTCACGAGACCCTTGGCTTCCGCCTTCGTCAGGTCTTTCCAGCTCGTCGGCTTGAACGCGGCAGAGGTGTTGTAGACGATGCCTGTCGTGATCAGCTTGGTCGAATAGTAGTAGCCGTCAGCGTCGTAGAGTGCCGCGTCGTAGCTGGCAGCTTCCGGCGACTTGTAGGCGAGCAGTGTGCCGGCTTCCTTCAGACGCTCGAGCGTTACCGTGTCGGCGATCAGCAGGACGTCGGCGACCGGATTGCCCGCTTCCATTTCCGCCTGCAGCTTCGCCATGATCTTGGGCGTGCCATCGCGCACCCAGTCCACCTTGACGTCCGGATTGGCGGCCATGAAGCCATCCACGGTCGCCTGTGCGTCCTCGTTCGGCTGGCTCGTATAGAGGACGAGATTGGCGGCGGGGGCCGGGATTGCAAGCAAGCTCGCTGCGAGCAGCGCGGCGGCAGAAACGATCGTCTTCATGATGGATCCTCGGTGGTGGGAGAGCCGTTCCTTAGCCATCGCGGATAACATGATTGTGACAATCGGCTTCGGCACCAAGCCGTCGGACATCTGCCCTTGACCCACCTTCCCCGCCCCTATCTTCTACCGCACGTTTTGACTCGTGCATTTTGGAGGAGCGCAATGGAATACCGGCTTCTTGGCCGTTCTGGCCTGAAGATTTCGACCGTGACGATGGGCACCATGACATTCGGCGGCCAAGGCTGGGCGAAGATGGTTGGCGATCTCGGCGTTAGCGAGGCGCGCAGGCTTGTCGACCTGTGCATAGACGCCGGCGTCAACCTGATCGACACGGCCGACGTCTACTCGCAGGGTGTTTGCGAGGAAATCCTCGGCGAGATCATCGGCGGGCCGCGCAAGAACGGCGTTCTCATCGCCACCAAGGCGCGCTTTCGCATGGGAGACGGCCCGAACGACACCGGCTTGTCGCGCTATCACCTGATCAGCGCCTGCGAGGCCAGCCTGAGGCGCATGAAGACTGACGTCATCGACCTCTATCAGCTTCACGAGTGGGACGGGCAGACGCCACTGGAGGAAACCATGGAGGCGCTCGATACACTCGTGCGCCAGGGCAAGGTCCGCTATGTCGGCTGCTCCAATTTCTCCGGTTGGCATATCATGAAGGCGCTCGGCGTCAGCGAGAGGGAAAAGCGGGAGCGGTTCGTCAGCCAGCAGATCCACTACACGCTCGAAGCACGCGATGCGGAATATGAACTCCTTCCGATCAGCATCGACCAGGGGCTGGGTGTGCTCGTCTGGAGCCCGCTCGCTGCCGGCCTGCTTTCGGGCAAGCATCGACGCAACCAGGCAGCACCCGAAGGTTCGCGGCAGTTCGCCGGCTGGACCGAGCCGCCGATCCGCGATGAAAACCGCCTCTGGAATATCGTGGAAACATTGGTGGCGATCGCAGATGAGTGCGGTGTCTCGGCAGCCCAGGTGGCGCTTGCCTGGCTGATCGGGCGAAACGCG
>Ga0102592_1003627_pt1 | contig 11397 bp, 6 predicted proteins | sample AraplaCol_mMF_r2_FD_76861 | JGI IMG/M metagenome (GOLD analysis project Ga0102592, IMG submission 76861) | Arabidopsis root microbial communities from North Carolina, USA - plate scrape MF_Col_mMF_r2 (SPADES assembly) (version 2) | ecosystem: Host-associated > Plants > Roots > Endosphere | place... | reverse complement strand
ACGCAGATCCGCTTTATCGCAGACTTGCCCCCGTCCCGCCGCCTGAACGCCATCGCGGATCACCTCGCGCAGGATTCAAGAGGTGTGCAATACGCGGGACTGTTCGATGCCGGCGGCAACAGGCTGGCCGGCAACATCGAGCATCTGCCGCGCCAGCTCGAACCCGATGGCGCCGTGCAGGGCGTGCAACTGGATCTATTGCAGAAGCCGACATCCCACGTTCCGGTCGTCAGGGCCGTCGGCAGGCGCCTCGATGGCGGCGACGTCCTGGTGATGGGACGGAACGTCGACGAGACGCGCGAGATCGCGAGCGTGGTGGGCGAGGCTCTCGCCCTGGGCCTGCTGCCGGCCTTCAGCCTTTGCCTGCTCGCCGGTGCCTGGCTCAGCTTCCGCGCGCAAAGACGCGTGGAGGAGGTCAATCAGCGGGTCCAGCGCATCGTCGCCGGCGAACTTCGCGAACGGCTTCCGGAGAGCGGCGCGGACGATCCGTTCGCGCGGTTGGCCAGGATCGTCAACGGCATGCTCGACGAGATGGAGACGATGATCAATGCGCTTGCCGGCCTCGGCAACGACATCGCTCACGATCTCCGGACACCACTGACCCGGGTCCGCCTGGCGCTGGAGCGCGGGCGGACGCATGCGGCAACGCTGGAACAGCTCCAGGACGTCACGGACAAGGCCATCGCCGGCATCGACCAGTCGCTCGCGATCGTGACGGCTCTGCTGCGCCTGACCGAGATCGAGAACAACCGGCGCATGGCCGGCTTTGGCGACGTCGCGCTCGACGAGATCCTGCGCGAGGTCTGCGACCTCTACGAGCCCATCGCCGAGGACAAGCGCATCAGCCTCGGTGCCGTCACCGAGCGTCACGTGCAGGTGTGGGGCGACCGGGACCTGCTGTTCGAGGCGGTCGCCAATCTCGTCGACAATGCCATCAAGTTCACGCCGTCAGGCGGACGGGTGGAACTTCGCCTCGACGCCGAGGACGACACTGCGCTGGTGCGCGTGAGCGACACCGGGCCCGGCATCAGCGAGCAGGAGCGCGAGGCGGTGCTGCGGCGATTCTACCGCTCCGACAAGATGCGTAACACGCCCGGCGTCGGGCTCGGACTGAGCCTGGTCGCCGCCATCGTCAAGCTGCACGGCTTCCGGCTGGTCATCGGCCCGGCTCCCGGTGGGCGGATCGAGATCCTTGCCTCGATCGGACGTGCGAGCAGGCCCGTCACGCGCCGGTCGCGGACCTTGCTGCACGCAGACGCGGGCGGGGTGGGATGAGCCCATGACGCGCGCTGAGATCATCCAGATTTCTGGACTTAGGGAGTGACACATGCAGACCAGCCATGAAATCGTGAGGCGCGATCCTGTTGCCGTGCCGGTTGCAGCGGTGCCGACGCCGTTCCTCACCGCGTATTCCGCGACCATCAGGCGCTTCGATCTGCTCGAGCCGGGGCAGGAGCAGCAGCTGGCGCGCCGCTGGCACGAAACGCGGGACCGGCGCGCTGCGGATGCGCTCGTCACCAGCCATCTTCGCCTCGCCGCGAGGCTGGCGCGAGGTTACCGGGGATATGGCCTGCCGCTGGTCGATCTGATCGCGGAAGCAAATCTCGGCCTCGTGATCGCAGCGTCGCGCTTCGAGCCCGGTCGCGGCGCGCGGTTCTCCAGCTATGCGATCTGGTGGATCAAGGCCAGCATCCACGACTACATCCTGCGGTCCTGGTCGCTGGTCAAGATCGGGACGACCGCTGCGCAGAAGAAGCTGTTCTTCAAGCTACGCGGCGAGATCAGAAAAGCCTCCGGCGGCGTGATGGCGGGACTCACGCCTGAAATCGCCGAATTGATCGCCGGGAAGCTCGACGTGACGGCGCGCGAGGTGATCGAGATGGACGCGCGGCTCAATGGCGACCTGTCATTGAACGCACGCGTCGGAGACGAGGACAGCGGAACCGAGCTTGAGGCCCTGTTGGTCGACGGGGCGGTCGACGCGGAGACGATGCTGGCCGATCACGAGCAGACGGAGCAGCGCAGCAAGGCCTTGCGTGCCGCGCTGGATGGGCTGGCGCCGCGGGACCGTCGTGTCTTCGAAGCGCGGCGGCTGACGGAATGCCCCCTCACGCTCGATCAGCTCGCCAGGGAACTGTCCATCTCCAGCGAGCGGGTTCGCCAGATCGAGATCCGCACCTTCGCCAGGGTCAGGCGGGCCGTCATGTTCGCCGCAGAGGATGCGTCGGGCGCCGTCGCGGGCGGAGACTGAATTCCTTTTCATTTGAACGGAGCTCCGCCCGTCTCACCTCTCCAACGATCCCGCGCAAATTTGCTCCAGGCAGGCCATCATGGGAATTGTTCGATTCGCGCTGCGGCTTCCGCACACATTTTATGTGCTTGCGGCGCTGATCCTGTTCCTCGGCGGCATCGCGATCCGCTCGATGCCGACGGACATCTTTCCGGAGATCCAGATCCCGGTCGTCACGGTCATCTGGAGCTACACCGGTCTCTCGACGCCGGAGATGGAGCAGCGTGTCAGCACCTATAGCCAGTACTCGATCAGCGCCAATGTCAGCGGCATCAAGAATATCGAGGCTCAAACCCTCAACGGCCTCTCGATTCAGAAGATCTACTTCCAGCCGGACGTCAATCTCGATCTTGCGATCTCGCAGATCGTCTCGGCCACGAACGCCATCCGCGCGCTGATGCCGCCGGGCATCCAGCCGCCGATCATCGTGCAGTTCAATGCCTCGAGCGTGCCGGTGCTCCAGCTCAGCCTCGAGTCGAACAGCCTGAACGAGCAGCAGCTCTACGATTTCGGCATCTACCGGGTCCGGCAGCAACTGGCTCCCGTTCCGGGCGTGACCCTGCCCACGCCTGCCGGCGGCAAGTACCGCCAGATCATGGTCGATATCGATCCGAACAAGCTGCTGTCGCGCGGATTGACGCCGCTCGACATCGTCAACGCCGTGAACACCCAGAATCTGACGTTGCCGACCGGAACGACCAAGATCGGCGACACGCAGTACACCGTTCGGACCAACGCGACGCCGGCCACCATCCAGGATCTCAACATGATCCCGGTGAAGTTCGCGAACGGAGCCACGATTTTCCTGAAAGACGTCGCCCAGGTCCGCGACGGCGCCCAGGTCCAGCAGAACATCGTGCGGGAGGACGGTCATCGCGCCGTCCTGCTCAGCGTCATCAAGAACGGCAATGCCTCGACGCTCGCCGTCGTTAATGGCGTGAAGGCGGCCCTGAAGTCGATCCGTGCGTCGGCGCCCGCGGGAATGAAGATCAACGAGCTGTTCGACCAGTCGATCTTCGTCACTCATTCGGTCGACGGCGTGCTACGCGAGGGGGCAATCGCGGCCGGCCTGACGGCACTCATGATCCTGGTGTTCCTGGGATCGTGGCGATCGACGCTGGTCGTCCTGATCTCGATCCCGCTGGCGATGCTGTCCTCGCTGATCGTCCTGTATTTCCTCGGCGAGACCCTCAACACGATGACGCTCGGGGGCCTGGCCCTTGCGGTCGGCATCCTCGTCGACGATTCGACCGTGACGATCGAGAATACGCACCGGCTCTGGACCGAGGAGGGCATGCCGCTGCCGGACGCGACTCTGCACGGGGCGGCCGAGATCGCGGTGCCGACGCTGGTCTCGACACTCGCGATCAGTTGCGTGTTCACCTCGGTCGTGTTTCTGGAGGGCCCGGCCAAATATCTGTTCACGCCGCTTGGCCTTGCTGTGGTGCTCGCGATGCTGGCGTCCTACGGCCTGTCGCGGACGCTGACGCCGATCACCATCGGTCTGCTGCTGAAGAGCGAGCGGCGTCATGGTGAAGGGGCGCGCCCCTCGAACATTTTCGCGCGCGTCTCCGCCGCCTTCGAACGCGGGTTCGAGCGCCTGCGCGATGGCTATTCCGATCTGCTGGTGAAATTGCTGCGGCATCGGGTGATCATCCCGGTCGTCGCCGTGCTGGTGCTACTGCTCGGAGCCACCATGTTCGTCTATGTCGGCCGGGACTTTTATCCCCTGATCGACGGCGGCCAGATTCAGCTCCACGTTCGCGCGCCCGCCGGCACCCGCATCGAGCGTACGGAAGCGATTTTCCAGGCCGTCGAGGACAAGATCCGCGAAGTCATCCCGGAGCGCGACCGGGCGCTGATCGTCGACAATATCGGTCTCCCGGCGCGCGCCTACAATCTCGCGTTCACGGACGGCTCGACGATCGGTGTGAACGACGGCGTCATCCTGGTGTCGCTGAAGGACGAGCATAGACCGACTGCGGACTACGTCAAGAAGCTGCGACAAGTGCTGCCGACGGCATTCCCGGAAGATACCTTCTATTTCCAGGCCGCGGATATCGTCACGCAGATCCTGAACTTCGGTCTGCCCGCGCAGATCGACGTGCGCACGGTCGGTTACGGCAACAACAATCTGGCCGTCGCCAAGCAGCTGCAGAAGAGCCTTGCCGCGATCCCCGGCGTCGTCGACGCGCACCTGCAGCAGGAGGTCGATGCTCCTGCATTCTACGCCGACATCGACCGCACCCGCGCCGCGCAACTCGGTCTCAATGCTTCTACGGTCGCGACCAACATCAATGTCAGCCTCTCATCGTCGGCGCAGGTCTCGCCGAATTTCTGGACGGATCCCGCATCAGGCATCCCCTATTACCTGGCGGTGCAGACGCCCGAATATCGTGCCAACTCGCTTAACGCGCTGGGCAACACGCCGGTGTCGGCTTCGCTTGCCGCGAGCGGCCAGACGGTGCCCGGCCTGCTCAGCAATGTCGCGACCTTCAAGCGAGGCACCGTTCCGACCAATTCGAACCAGGCCAATGTGCAGCCGGTGTACGACGTCTATGCGAGCGTGCAGGGCCGCGATCTCGGCAGTGTTGCTGCCGATATCGAGAAGGTGACGTCCAGCCTGCAGAAGCAGCTCCAGCCGGGCAATTCAATTCAGGTTCTCGGCCAGATCCAGAGCATGCATCAATCCTTCCGCGATCTCGGAGCCGGCCTTCTGTTCGCGGCCATCCTCGTCTACCTGCTGATGGTCGTGAACTACCAGAACTTCGGCGATCCCTTCGTCGTCATCCTGGCGCTGCCGGCGACATTCTGCGGCATCCTGACGATGCTGTTCGTCACCGGCACGACGTTGAATGTGCCCTCGCTGATGGGGGCGATCATGGCGATCGGCGTTGCCTCGGCCAACTCCATCCTGCTCGTGACCTTCGCCCGCGACGAGCAATTGAGGGGCCATTCTGCGTTCCAGGCAGCGCTGAGCGCGGGCCGGACGAGAATTCGGCCGGTGCTGATGACCGCAGCGGCCATGATCGTGGGCATGATCCCGATGGCGATCGGCGGGCCCGGCGAAGAGCAGAACGCAGCGCTCGCGCGGGCGGTCATCGGCGGCCTGCTGTTCGCAACACCGACCACCCTGCTGATCGTGCCATACCTGTTCGCCATGCTGCGCAAGGGCAACGACGGCAAGCCTCACCACGGCGTATTCGAGGAGCAACCGGAATGAGCGATGTTCGCGCGAGAAGCGATGACCAGGAGGCAAGCGACCGCCCCGGGGTGGAGAGCCTCCGGATCGTGGAGCTGCCGGGCAGGGGTGGACCACCCCGACGCCGTTACGGTGGTGCGCTGCTCGGCGGAGGCGTACTCGTGGTGCTCGTGGGAGCTCTCGGCATTGGCGGGTGGCGGCACTACGAAGCCGGCCGTGACGTTGCGATGGTGGCGGAGCAGGCGCGGACCAACATTCCCGACGTTCGCGTCGCAACCGTCAAGCCTAGCGGCGAGATCATGAAGGTCAGCCTGCCGGCGACGACGACCGCATTCGAGGCCGCCAACATCTTCGCGCGGACCAGCGGCTATATCGAGAAGCGCTACGTCGATATCGGCGATCGGGTCAAGAAGGGCGATCTTCTCGCGGAAATCACTGCGCCGGAGCTGGATCAGCAGATCGCGCAGGCGCAGGCGACGCTGGTCCAGGATCAGGCCGCGCTTCAGCAGGCGCAGGCGAGCCGGGAGCTGGCCGACGTCACCAATTCGCGCGACAGCAATCTCGTCAAGCAGGGCTGGCTGACGGCGCAACAGGGCGACAATGATCGTCTCACCCTGCGGGCGCAGCAGGGGGCGGTGGGTGTCGCCCAGTCGAACATAGCTGCGCAGGAAGCACAGATCCGCGTGCTTCAGCAGGAGAAGGCCTACCAGCGTGTGGTGGCGCCGTTCGACGGCGTGGTGACGCAGCGTAACGTGGACAACGGCAGTCTGGTGCAGGCCGGGTCGACCTTTATGTTCACGATGATGCACTCCGATGTGATCCGAACCCAGGTGTTCGTGCCGCAGGATGAAGCCTTCGGCGTCGGCCCGGGCGTCGAAGCGGACATTCGCGTCCCGGAGATTCCGGGGCGGACTTTCGCAGGCAAGGTCACGCGGATCGCGTCGGCCCTGCAGCCGGGGAGCCGGACGCTGCTGACCGAGATCGACGTGCCCAATCCCGACGGCCTGCTCAGTCCGGGCATCTATTGCACGGTCGAATTATCGATCCCGCGCAAGACGGTATCGATGACGGTTCCTTCCGACGCGCTCGTGTTCGATCAGAACGGCCTCCATGTCGTGGTCGTGCGGAATGGCACGGTTCATTTTCAACAGGTCTCGATCGCCAGGGATTTCGGGACCACGGTGGAAGTGCGCGAGGGCGTGCAGCCCGGAGAGCAGGTCGTGCTCAATCCTGCAGTCAACCTGGCAGAGGGCAGCAAGGTCACCGTTCGCAAGACCGAGACGAGCTAGGAACACCGAGATGATGCGGATCGCACTGTTGACGATGTCGGCTCTGCTGCTCGGCAGTCCTCCGGGCGAAGCGCAGGTCCTGGCGACCGGCAGCACGGCGATGGGCCTGCCGACGGTCCCGGGCGCGATCGTGATCTCGCCGCTCAACAGCCCCGGGCCGTTTTCCGCATCGACCGTGTCAGGTGCCCCGGATACGACCTTGGCACCCGTTCCGCTCGCATCGGATCCGACGACGCCGGGGACGGTGGTGGTCTGTGCTCCACTGTCGTCATCGCCAACGCCGGTGCCGGCGACGCCGAGCGTAACATCGATCGGCTTTGCACCACCGGGCATCGCTGCCCCGTTGCTGCCGGTCATGGGACAGAACAGCAGCGGCATCGGAACAGTCGCCGCAGCTGCGCCGGCGGGCACAGGTGCGACGGTGGCGTGCAGCTCGACGCCGGGAGGACAGGTGACGAGCGCCGCGTCCCTGCCGCTTTCAATTCCGCAAGTCGCGGCAAGCCCTGCGCCCGGCACGATCGAGGCCGGCATCAGCGGCGCCGGCGGTACCGGTATCGATCCCAATGCCGCCGTCGTGCCCAGCCCGAACAGCTCGGCTTGCATGGAGGGGGTCTCGATGAATCTGGCGTCACCTGCGACGGTGTTGCCGGCGAACGCGACGGGTGCAGCTCCAACGCCGGGCGTATCGCCGGTCCTGCCGCCGGGATGCTGAGATGGGTCGCGGATCGCCCCCTAGTGGCAGGTGCAAGGCGCAGAACCGTCGCCGTCGTGTGACGAGATGCGCGGCATTTCAGCCAGAGCGCGGGCAAAGGCGAGCGCGGGGAGATCGATCTCCTGGTCGAACAGGGCGCTGACAGGGCCGACGAGATGGACTGCCATCTGCTGGCGGTTGGATTTCGCCATGATCGCTGCCCACGCCGCCGCAACATTCAGCTCGTAGAAGCGGCATTGCTGGTCTCGGGCCACGGATAATCCCTCGGCGAGCAGCACTTCGGCCCGCGAGAGATCGGACGGGTCATCGGCCAGGAGAATCTCAGCCTTGATCCTCAGCAGATCGGCAAGGCACCACAATTGCGAGCCTTGCCGCGCCATCGACAGGGCCTCCTCCACCTCGGCCAGGGCCTTCGCGGCCTCGCCGCTTGCGAGCAGGCCTTCGGCGAGCGATCCGAGGAATTCCGGATTACGCATCAGCCATCCGTTCTCGGTGCGGGCTTTCAGCCCGCTGCGCAGCAGCGCAATTCCGTCGCCATGCTTGCCTTGCTGAATCAGCAATTGTCCCTTCAGGCAGGACGTCCAGCTGGTCCAGAACGCAATCCCCTCGCGGGTGACGAGCTCGAGAAGCGAGGATATTGCCCGATCGGCTGCGACAAGATCATGCGTCATCAACGCAATCGGACAGACGGCATTGCGAAGTGCGTAGGCGACCGCAAGCCTGTCCTTCTCGCGCTGGGCCTCCTGCAGACACTCGGCGGCGAGAGACCTGCTCTGGCCGATCTTTCCCTGCAACAGCAGCACGCGGGCCAGCATCGCCTTGGCGAGGACGCTCTGGTTGAGCAGAAACCACATCTGGTTTGCGCCGTCGTCCAGTCCATGAGCCGCATGGTCCAGCGAGAGCGTCAGATCACGCCGTGCATCCTCCTGCGCGCCGAAGAAATGCGTGGCTGCGCCGATCAAGCGACGGCCGACGATTTCGTTAGCGGGATTTCCGGTACGCAGCGCGATTTCGAGGTAGCGTTCGCCAACCTCCCTGGCCTCGGCGTACTGGCCCGAATTGAGGTTGTAGCTCCACAACGTCCAGACCGCCTTGAGCTGAAGCTCGAGATCGGACAATTCTTCGGCCAGCGCGAGACCGATGCTCAGCGCTCCCTTCATGCGGTCCGCCGACCCGGTGGTGTTCAGGAGCGCAAATCCCATCGCAACATAGAGCTGTGCCTTGAGCTTTGGAACGCAGGTGAACTCGGCGCTGAAATGTGCAAGCGCACGCTCGATCCGCGTCGAGCATTCCACGAAGGACAATAGCTGCATCCAGACCGGAACGAAGCCCGCCGTCAGCTCGATCCCAAGCGCCGTATCGCCATTGGGCGAGAACGCCCAATCGAGCGCTGCATGTACGTTTCCGATCTCCTGCCCGAACCGGGAGATGTCGTCGGGGGCAGGAGAGCTGTCGCCGAGCGGCGCGATGACATGCCTGAGAAAACCGGCCTGCCGCCTGGCGACCTCATTGACGAGACCTGCGTCTTCCAGCTTCTCCAGCGCATACGCGCGGGTGCTCTCCAGAAGACGCCATCGTCCCTCGAAAGAGGGGTCCAACGACACAAGCGATTTTCCAACCAGATTGAACAGGGTTTCGATCACGTCCGAGCGAGACAGGGTATCCTCCATCATCGCGATCGCCGCATCGAGTGTGAAGCCAGCCGGAAACATCGCGAGCCGGCAAAGCAGGCTCTGCTCTGCCGGCGCCAAGAGATCGTAACTCCAGTCCAGTGTCGCCCGCAGTGTCTGATGTCGCGGCAACTGATCGCGGCGGCCGCCGTTCAGGAGCTCGAAGCGCTTGTCCAGGCGGAGCAGCACGGTGTCGACCCCGAGATTGGCGGCCCGGGCCGCAGCGAATTCCAGTGCGAGCGGAATTCCGTCGAGACGACGACAGATGGCGGCGATCTTCTGAAGCTCGGCGGCGCCCGCAACGAAGCCCGCGCGCAATGCTCGCGTTCGCGCGACGAATAGCTCCACCGCGCTTTCCCGCAGCAGCAACTCCGCGTCATGCGCATCCGCACGCGGAACCGTCAGCGGCGGGATGGCCGCAATGTATTCGCCCTCGATGCGCAGACCTTCGCGGCTGGTCGCAAGAACGGCGGCATTCGGGCAGTAGCGCAGCACGGCACTGGCGATTTGCGCCGCGGCTTCGATGACATGTTCGCAATTGTCCAGAACAAGAAGCAGGCGGCGCGTCCCTATGGCCTGTGCAATGCTTGCGGGCGTCACTTGCCTTTCATTCGAGGCGAGCTTGAGCGCGCGGGCGGTCGCGGATGCTGCGCCTGTCGCATCCTGCAGGGTCGCGAGTTCGACCAGGGCCACGGAATCGTTGAAGGAGGGCGCGACGCGGCGTGCCAGCTCGATGGCCAGCTTGGTCTTTCCGATGCCGCCGATGCCGACGAGCGTCGTGGCCCGATATGCGGACAGCACATCGGTCAATGCGCTCAGGCAATCCTCGCGGCCGATGAGAGAGGCGCGGACGCTCGGCAGGTTGTTGGAAAAAGGCATATCGACGGGCACCGGGACCGGTGCCGCTGCCGGTTGATCCAGATGACCGCTTCGCCAGTCTCCGCTGAGCGTGTACCCGCGGCCCGAGACCGTCTTCAGCAGATTCCGATCCTCGCCCAGCGCCTTGCGGACGGCCGAAATATGAACCTGCAGCGTATTGTCTTCGACGGTCAGGCCGGCCCAGACGCTTCGGATCAAATCGTGCTTGGTGACCAGAAGGCCCGCTGAGCCCACGAGCGTCTCGAGAATTTCGAACGCGCGGCTGCCGATCGGCACCGTCACGCCATCGTACCTCAGCTCTCTCCGTTGGCAATCGATCTGCCAATGTTCGAACGAGAAGATGCGAGCGATCGGTGGTGACATTGAGGGCCGTGCTTCAACTCTGCTACCGCGATCCAGAGAAACAGCAACCAGCCCTTGCGATCACAGACCCTTGGCAAGAATTTTGAAGGCGCAAATGGTCTTGAAGCGTCCTACAGGGGGTGGCCGTCGGCGAGACAAGAAAGTCCGCTCATTCGCCCGCGCTTTACACATCGTCGATGATGACATTCGACCAGCTCGTACTCGATACACGAATTCGTGACGCTGGGGGGCGCCGGAGCGCAATGCTCTGCAAGGCGCGAACAGCAACCGCAAGAACGGCGGCTTGACCGTGAGCCGCCGTTCTTGGTTCCGCCGAGAGGATCGAGAATCCGGAACGTTGATACGATCAACTTCCAGTCGTCGTCGGCACCGGACCTGCTCCAGTTTGCGAGCTCAATAGCCCAATACGGGCTCGCAGGGCGGCCGGCGCCACGGAGCGGTTGCATACGCGCCGACGTCGGGAGCGCGGGCGCAGGCGCGCTTGGAGGTGACTGGAACGCGCTGGGCCGACGCGTAGGCATCGACGGTGGTTCGCTTGGCGCTACCTTCGCGAGCCATCGCGGGAGAGGCAATCATGGCTGCGACCACCAATCCGGCCGACAAGAGCTTCACTGTCGTCATTGAACATCTCCTTGAGAAAGCGAAGCCGGGAACGTCCCGGCCTGCATGCGAGAGATGCACATGCGCGTGCGGAATCCGCAGTGTCGACCGAACGAACATTTTCGCCTTTGCACGATGTCGTCGCGGCCGCGCCGGCTCGCAACATTGAGGGCGATGTAGTTGACCTTGCTTCAGAGCCCCGCGGGGGCGCGCCGCATGATGCGGCGAGCTCCCCGATTGCGGAGATGGGCTTCATCACCGCTGTTCGTGACGGATGTTGAGGTGGCCTGTGGCAAATACGGGCGCGGCACCACCCGGCCGCTCGAGGCCCATTCTCCCTGCGGGCGTCAGCGCGCCGCCGTTCAGCACGTCGCGATCGGGATACATCGATG
>Ga0102592_1003621_pt1 | contig 11424 bp, 6 predicted proteins | sample AraplaCol_mMF_r2_FD_76861 | JGI IMG/M metagenome (GOLD analysis project Ga0102592, IMG submission 76861) | Arabidopsis root microbial communities from North Carolina, USA - plate scrape MF_Col_mMF_r2 (SPADES assembly) (version 2) | ecosystem: Host-associated > Plants > Roots > Endosphere | place... | reverse complement strand
ATGAATACTATCGCTTCATTGATACCGGCGAACTGAAATGCCTGCTGCAGGCTACAGATTTTGCCTACAATGAGACGAAGCAGATGGTGAAGAACATCTCCCTGAAAGTGGTCACAGCAGGCATGCCCGCCAATAACCTGAAATTCACCGTACAGCAGGAAGCCATCAGCGCAAAGGCTGTTACAGACGCCGGTGGCGTGATCAAATCAAACAAGGCCGATGCCGCCAACCCGCTGAATGCATTTATCGATAAGGAAGTAAACAAGGAATGGACCTTCCAGCTTTTGGACGCCGATAATCCGGGATTAGACAGATCAAAGATCAGGGACCTGTTCCTGTTCCTTGAATATTCCTTCACTTATAAAGGACTATAATATGGCAAAGACATCAGGAATAGGAACGGATGTGCTGCCGCTACCATCCGGTGGCGGTAGCATGCAGCCAATTGACGAAGCCTTTAAAACAGACCTTGGTACCGGTACGGGCTCTTACCAAATACCGATCAAGCTGCCTAAAGGCATCAATAATTTCACGCCCGGTCTTGCCTTGAAATATAGTACCGGTAGAGGCAATGGCCCCTTTGGCATGGGCTGGGGCGTAGATATGGTTGCCATCACGCGCAGCACAGACAAACGGCTGCCCACCTTCAACGATGATACTGATAGCTTCCTGTTTGAAGGCCGGGAACTGGTGCCCATGGGTAATAATGTTTACCAGCCTTTGGTTGAGAATGAATTCTCTGTCATTAAAAAAACACCCGCCGGATGGGAAGTCCAGACAAAGTCCGGCAGCCTGCTGCAACTGGGTACCACGGCAGATTCCAGGATGGTGTTTATCGATAACGGCGTTAAAAAGACCCATGCCTGGTTCCTGAACCAGATGACGGACAGCAATGGTAATACCATCCGTTATGAGTACGTGTCTAACGGTGGCAATACTTACATCAAAAAGATCACTTATGCCATCTACCAGGTAGTGTTCAACTACGAATTCAGACAGGATGAGTATTGTAGCTATCGTAATGGCTTCGAAGTGAAAACCGCCATGCGCTGTGCCTCCATCGAGGTAGATCTGCTGCAGCCTGCTCTTACACCCATCAAGCAATATCGCTTCTCTTACACGCATGCGCCTTATAGTGAGATCTCCTTATTGCAGAAAGCCGAACTGGTAGCCTTGCATAAAGAAAACACTACTACGGAGGAGATCCCTTTTCCACCTATCACGTTTAATTACAATCATTTTGATCCGGCACAGAAAAAGCTGGAGCTCTTTACCAGCCGCAATGGCAGCGCGCCGCCTTCGCTCTTGCGTCCGGATGTAAGCCTGCTGGACTTTGAAGGAACTGGCCTGCAGGGCGTCATGGAAATCGCCAATGGGGTAGCCCGTTTCTGGCCCAACAAAGGCGGACTGCAATGGGGAACGCCTTACACCTTAAAAGACATCCCCCTGCATACCGACCTGAGTGATGATAACCTGCTCTTCGGTGATATGGAAGGTAATGGCACGGCAGACCTCATGGTAGGCAGCCAGCAGTCCGGCGGTTATTTTCCCAATCTGCCCGGCGGTGGCTGGGGACAAAAAATAAACTACCGGCAGAGCCCCAACGTTCCTGTTGGCAGTCCTAAAACAAAACTGGTAGACCTGGATGGCGACAACCGGGTAGACATGATGTACAGCGACGGTAAAGCCTTCTACTATTATTTCAATAAAGCAGAAAAAGGATGGGCCGATCAGCCCATGGTGGTGACAAGGAGCTTCGGCGCTGAAGAGCAGCCCGAAGTGAACCTGGACGATCCGCACATCCGCATGGCCGACATTGTTGGCGATGGCCGTACGCACCTGGTACAGATCCATAGCGGCCGCGTATTGTACTGGCCCAACCTGGGATATGGTAAATGGGGAAAAGTGAAACGGATGGCCAACGCCCCGCAACTACCCCGTAACTATGATCCTGCACGTTTGTTCTTTGTAGATGTAGATGGCAGCGGCGCCATGGATATCGTCTATGTGGACCACGACCGTATCTATTGCTGGATCAACCAGGGCGGTCGCAGGTTCAGCGATACCATTACCATTGCCGGTACGCCGCCCGTTGCCAATGCGGGCATCGTAATAGCCGACATGAAAGGCACGGGTACCAACGGCATATTGTGGAGTTATGATGAAGCCCTGCGTAATAAAGCGGCCTATCGTTATATGGACATCTGCGGCGGCAAAAAGCCTTACCTCCTGAATACGATCGTAGGTAATACCGGCATCGCCACAAAGATTGAGCACGGCAGTTCCACCTCCTTTCAGCAGGACCACACTGATCCGCTGCTTACCGGGGCCTGCTTCCTTCCTTTCCCCGTACCAGTGGTAAAGCAGATCACCAATTCCGATCCTGCCACCGGGGTGGTCAGCGTCAGTACTTTCAACTATTACAATGGTCACTTCGATAGCCGTTCCCGGCAGTTCTGCGGCTTCGCCAAAGCGGAAAGGATTGAAAGCGGCGATGAAACGATCGCACCTAACCGCTCCGTATCTTATTTCAATAATACGGACCCCTTCCTGAAAGGATTGCCCATCTTAACGCAGATCTTCGGGGAAGATGGCAGCCCGCAAAGTAAGCTGCCTTATAAAGCTGAAGAGAATCTATACAGCGTAACGAAGGTAGGCACAGCCCCTGATGGCAGGGACATCCAGTTCATTGCCAAACAAACTTCCATCAGCCGGAATCATGAACGCACGGCCGAATGGAGTGAAGTAAAGAAAACCTGCAGCTACGATGCCGCGGGTAATGTTACCGAAGAAGTAAAGACGGCCAAATGGAAGAATGATCAGGGCCAGCAGGAACAACAGCTGCTCAGAACAACGAGCACCTACGCACTGGCAGCCGGCCGGATCACCGCTTTCAAAAGTCGTGAAACCGTCAAAGATGGCAACAACAAAGGGCTGAAAGCTACCATCTGGTATTACGACGGTACTGAGTTTGAAGGCCTGCCTGAACAACAGGCCACCAAAGGCAATCTTACCCGCGAACGTCAGCTGGTAATGAGTACTGCAGCCTTTAACCAGGTATACGGAGCAGCCCCGCCTAACATGGCCGCATTGGGATACATACAAGCAACCGATCCAGACCTGGGAGATGCATACTTTATTGACAGGCTCCGCCAGAAAACGGATACAGTCGGCAATACCATCGAACGAAAAAATCCCGTGGGCCTCGTAACGAAGATGCTCTTCGATAATTTCCATCTCTATCCTATACAGGTAGAACAATCCAACGGCCTGGTGATAAAAATGGCTTATGAATACAAGTACGGTGGCATCATTGCTTACAAAGACCCCAACGATGTAGAACAGAAATATGAATTCGATAAAGCCGGGCAGCTCACAGGCGTTTACCGTCATGATGATCTGCCGGGACAGCCTTATGTGCAGTATCAATACAATCATACGCCCGGGCTCCGCTCACAAACCACCCTTACCCGTACAGAAAAAGGCGGAGCGCAAACCCGCCGTATAGAATACTTTGACGGCCTGGGAGAAAAGCTGCAGGTACGCGCCGAAGCAGAAGACAATAAGGTGAGCGTAACCGGTAAAAAAGAATATAATCCCAAAGGGCTTACGAAGAAAGAATACCAGCCTTATTTTTCCAATAACATGGCCTTCTCTCTTGCAGACCAGAATAACGAAGATGTCTTCACACTCTATGAATACGACGCCTTGGGCAGAAGCACCCGCCGTACGGACTGGAATAAGCAGACCTATGTGACTGCCTTCAATCCATTCTCCCGCAATTTCTATGACCCGCTGGATCTGGAAGATGTACCGGCTAACAATAATTTCAATACACCGAAAACAGAATGGATGGATGCTGAAGACCGGCTTACCACTATCGTGGAAAGAAAGAAGAGCAGCGAGTACATCACCCGCTATGCATACGACGCATTGGGTAACCGCATGAAAGTAACGATCAACAACAACACTTTTGTAGAGAATACTTTCGACTGCCTGAACAGGCGGATCCGCTCCGGCTACCGCGACGCCGGTAACTACATTTATTTCTATGACGCCGTAGATAACCTGGTGGAAAGAAAAGATGGTAAGAACGCTTCCGTATACAACACCTATGATGTGATGGGCCGTTTGCTCACGGTTCATTTCGGCGGCAGCGCTGGTACGCTCATGGAAACCTATACATACGACAGCGGCGATCCGGGAGAACAAAATACCCTGGGCAAGCTCACGAAAGTGAGCGGCGGCTTCGGCGAAGTAAAGTACAGCTATTCCAAATGCGGTTGCCTGAAGGTCAAAACCCGCACTTATCCGGGCTTGGCGCAACCTATGAAAGTAGCATACGAAACAGATAACCTGAAAAGGTATACAAAAATAAAATACCCGGATGGTTTTGAGGCCTCAATCCTATATAGCCGGGGAGGGCTGATCGATTCCATTCCGGGTATTATCAACAGGATGGAATACGGGCCTACTGGCAAGCGTACCAAGATCGTCTATGCCAGCGGCGTGCTTACCGAGTATAATTACGATCCGGGCAGTTTTCGCTTAGTGAGTATAAAGACAACTTCACCAGACGGTAATGTGAAATACCAGCACCTGACGTATGACTACAACGAAACAGGTCTGATCACAAAGATCACGGACACTGCCAATGCACCGGGCCATATACAGCATACCCGGTCTTATTTCTACGATGAGCTGGATCAGTTGATACGCGCTACCGGCATTACTTCCAACGGAAACTACGATCATAATTACACTTATGATGAGCAGGGCAACCTGACACACTACCCTGAAACATTCGGCACAGAACAGGTACAGCATGGCGATGCACAGCATCCCTTTCGGGTTACAGGTGTTAGTGGCCAACCAGCACAAGGTTACAAATATGATGCAGCCGGTAACGTTACCCAGACCCCCGATACAACGATGGAATACGACGCCAGGAACCAGCTGGCAAAAGTGACCCATAAAAACGGCACGGTCATCAGTTATTTTTACGATCACCTGGGTTCCTGGGTGTTGACTACCACTACTGTTGGCGGCAACACGGAAAGAATGTACAATTTTGACGACATCTACACCGTCAAAGGCAATGAAAAGAACCGGTATATCTTCGATGAAACAGGTACGGTAGCCATGATACGCGCCAATAACGGCGGTGTGGTATTCCATAAAGATCACCTGGGCAGCCATGTGGCGGAGAGCCATCTGCAAACCGGCGCGCTGATGAGTGAGCAACAGTATTACGCATTTGGTAAGATGGCATTCGGCGCAGCACTGTCTGCACCGCAAAACTTCTCCGGCAAGAAATACGATACGCTGCCAGACCTCGTATTCTTTGGCGGGCGTTACTACATGCCTTCACTAGGGACTTTCCTTACGCCCGATCCGTATTTCCTGGAACAGCAGCCGGAGAAATTCTTTAAAGCGCCCCGCAGTTTACAGCTGTATGTATATGTGCTCAATAACCCCGTCAATATGATCGATCCCTTTGGGTTATGGTTCGGTATTGACGATGCCATTGCTGCGGCTGTCGGTTTTGTAGCTGGTGTAGTAGGCTACATTGTTAACTGGGCGGTAAGCGGCGGAGATTTCTCGGTGTCCGAAATGCTCTGGTCCGGCGTGGTCGGCGCGGTATCCTTATGGTTTGGCTACAATACTTTCGGCCTGGGCTTTGCTGTTTTCAGCGGCATCGCCATGATTGCCGGACCCGCCATTTGCGGTGGATTAGACAAGGCTTCTATGGGCGATTCATTTGGAGAGCGTTTGCTGGGCTTCATCAGCTTTGCTATAAAATTTGCGCGCTCGCCCATTACGTCTACTGTAGGCTTGCTCATCGGTGGTTTTGGTACCGGATTTGGCGCCTGGAATGATGTGGAATGGTTCAAAGGCGGTGTGATCGCTTTTGAATATGACAAGTCTTCCAGCGGCTTCTCTGCTGTTACTTTAGGCGCTACGGTGAATATCTGGGAAGGCAATACCAGTAGTCCTTCTTTTGAACACGAACTCTATCACTCCCGTCAGTATACGATCCTGGGCGACTGGTTCATACCTGGATGGGTTGTAGGTGGCCTGTATGGTATGATAAGCGGTGCTATTGGTGGTAGCAATGATTGGGGCAGTTGCTTCTATTCTGCTAATCCGAATAAAGGATATGGTAATCCATTGGAAGCCGGCGCCCATTCTATTGAAAGAGGCGGAGGATGCTCATAATGGAGATAGTGTGAACATTCTCAACGGGGCCGTAGTCTTGCGGCCCCTTTATTATTTCAGGCCCGAACCAATTTTAAAACCTTGAATTGTTTAATCACAGCAAGGTAGCAAGTGGATAGGGCACCTACTTTCCCCTAAGAATAGCCCTCGCCGCTGTCCTCCCCGAGAAAATACATCCCCCCAAAAAAGTACCCTCCAACGCCCGATACCCATGCATCCCACCACCACCAAATCCTGCTGCTTCCCCTGCCGCATATAACCCCGCTATAGGCTCGCCCTGCTCGTTCAATACCTGTGCATTCAGATTCGTCTCCAAGCCACCCAATGTTTTCCGGGTAAGTATATGCAACTTCACCGCTATCAGCGGCCCTGCACTTGGATCCAATAATTTATGCAGCGGCGCTGTCCTGATCAGTTTATCACCCACATAATTCCGCGCATTTCGTATAGCAGCTATCTGCAGATCTTTACCAAACTTATTATTCAACTGCGCATCCCTGGCTTTGATCTCTCTTTCAATGGTCTCAAAGTTCAATAGCGGCGCAGGTGTTAAGCGATTCATCCCATCTACCAGGTCCCGCAAATTATCCGCCACTACAAAATCTTCTCCATTTTCTTTAAAAGCCTCCACCGGCCCTGTTGCTTTCTTTCCCACTGCCCGCTTTATCACCTGGCTCCATTTTTTATCCGTCAGATCAGGGTTTTGTTCTGAACCTGATAAAGCAAATTCTTTCTTAATGATCTTCTGGTTGAGAACAAACCATGAGTAGTCGTAACCGGTATGCATCAAATGCTGCAATGTTCCTAAAGTATCAAAGCCCGGATATAGGGGAGGAGGCAAGCGTTTACCTTCTGCATCAAACCACAGGGAAGAAGGACCTGGCAATATCCGGATCCCATGTTGCTCCCATATAGGCGACCAGTTTTTAATCCCCTCGGTATAATGCCACATCCTGTCCGGATTAATCAGCCGGGCGCCCGCATTTTTCGCGATGCCAAGCATACGCCCATCCACATGCTGTGGCACACCCGACAACATATGCGCAGGCGGGATACCCAGCCTCGCAGGCCAGTTCTCTCTCACCAGGTCATGATTGGCGCCGATGCCGCCGGAAGTAATGATCACCGTTGATGCCTCAAAATTAAAATCACCCGTAACGGTGTCGGAGCTTTTCTCTCCCCGTTGTACATTACTGGGCTCCAGTATAACACCACGAACACCTTTTACCGCGCCGTTCTCCACTACCAGCTCATTTACACGATGTCTGAATTTGAATTGAATCAATCCTTTATCAACTGCTTCCTTTGCACGTACCACAAAAGGCTCCAGCACGCCGGGGCCAGTGCCCCAGGTAACATGAAAGCGAGGCACAGAATTCCCATGCCCGATAGCGCCATAACCGCCTCTTTCCGCCCAGCCTACTACCGGGAAAAAGCGTAGTCCCATTCCCCGCAGCCAGCTATATTTTTCTGTAGCAGCAAAGCGTACATAGGCTTCTGCCCATTGACGGGGCCAATGATCTTCCGGACGGTCAAAAGCTGCCGTCCCCATCCAATCCTGCAGCGCCAGTTCCAGGCTGTCTTTGATGCCCAGCCTTCTTTGTTCCGGGGTATCTACCATGAACAGCCCTCCGAACGACCAGAAAGCCTGTCCGCCGAGGTTCTGTTCCCCTTCCTGGTCTATCAGTATTACTTTGATGCCCTGGTCTGCCAGCTCGGTGGCTGCTACCAGTCCGGAAAGTCCTGCGCCGATGATGATGGTGTCTGTGCCTGTTTTCATAGTGGAATGATTTTTATTTAAGTTGACAGGTGTCAGTTATCAGTTGTCAGTGATTAGCCTGGTTTCATTCGCTTAGATCCCTGACAACTGTCAACTGACAACTCCCAAAGATCACCCGTTCCTGATCTGCAGCTTCTGCTGAAACGCCTCCTGGTAGGTTTCTCCCACCGGTATATACGTATCAGCGATCACAATCCGGTTCCGTTCAATGAACCGGATCTTATCAATAGCGATGAGATAAGATTTATGCACCCGGATGAAATTATCTTCTGGCAGCTGTTCCTGGAAGCTCTTCATGCTTTGCTGGGTCAATATCTTGCCGTTACGGGTATGAATGGCTACATAATCCCGCAGGCCTTCCAGGTAGAGAATATCAGCAAGATCCACCTTCTGTATTTTATATTCCGTTTTTACAAAGATGTAAGTAGGAGTGGAGACAATTGCAGGCGCTGCCTGCACTACAGTAACAGCAGGCAGCAATCTCTCCCTGGCTTTATGCGCTGCTACCAGGAAGCGGTCAAAGGTGATGGGTTTCAGCAGGTAGTCGATCACATCCAGTTCATAGCCGTCCAAGGCATAGTCAGGATAAGCAGTGGTAAGAATAGCCTTGCATTTATGCCCGATCACTTTCATTAGTTGCAGCCCGGTAAGTTCAGGCATCTGGATATCCAGGAATAGCAGCTCTGCCGCGCCCTGCTGTACCAGGTCAATGGCCGTCATGGGCTCGGTGGTTTGTCCGGCCAGCTGCAGGAAAGGTGTTCGTTGTACATAATCTGCTATCAGCTGCAGGGCCGGTGGTTCATCATCCACCACTGCGCAGTTGATCACTCGGGTTGTTGTCATCTTGGGATCTCCAGTTGCACTTCAAATATATCCCTTGTTTTTTGTACCTCCAATGTATGTTTACCGGGATATAATAATTCCAGCCTTCTGCGTACGTTTTCGAGGCCGATACCGCCGCCGCTGTCTTTTTGCTGCTGGCTGATGGTATTGATAATAGTGAAGCGGATCATGTCATCATCCGTTTTCAGGCGGATGAGGATCGTGTTCCCGTTTTTCATATCGCCGTGCTTAAAGGCGTTTTCCACGAAGGGGATCAGCAGCAGGGGAGGGATGCCGGCTTTTCCTGCATCGCCGGTTATCTCTACATGCGCAGGAGCATGCATACCAAAGCGCATCTGCTGTAGTTCCAGGTATTTATGGATATAGTCCAGCTCTTTTTGCAGGGGCACTTTTTCATTACTGTCATAGAGCATGTAACGCAGCAGATCGGATAGTTTGGCGATGGCGTTGAGCGACTGGTCCGAATGATGATATACCAGTGAATAGATATTATTGAGATTGTTAAAGAGGAAATGCGGATTGATCTGCGAACGGAGAAAAGATAGCTCCGTTTGTTTGCCGGACAATTGTAATTCCGCCTCCCTGAGCTGTTGTTCCCGGTCGCTCTGTATAAAGAAGTAAACAGCCCCTAAAGCGGAATACAGGCCTGCATAAAACAGGTTGTCCACAAAGTAATAGAACAGGGTAGTCGTCTCCCCGTAATTCCTGAAATGGAGTACAGCAGGGAAGAACAGTTCTTCCACGCCATAGCGGATAAAGATGATGGCCGAAAAGGCCAGGAACCAGTACAGGAAAGCCGTTTTCTTATTTGTCCGGAAGTATCTGCTGAAGACGATATAGGCGCTGAGGGGATACAGCAGGAAAATGAAGAAGGCAGACCCCATCAGCATTACGTTAACAGGATCCTGCCAGTCCGGGAAAGCAGGCAGGGCCCTGACCAGCAGCGGCACACTGATGCCCAGTTCCCGCAGTACCCACAGGCCTGCATAGATCAGGGTGATGCGTGTTAAATGTTTTCCCATACCCAAATCTATGGATGTTGCCGATAATATCCGCTGGGAAAGGCCTTACCGTTTGGATTTGTCTTCAAATCCCCGCTTTTTATCTTCGAACCGGTAGGGAAGCCCACCGGCAGATTGGCAGACGGATCCAGCGGCTTAGCAGATCAGCGGAGGACAACCGTAAGCATGACATTTATTTTGTCTGAAAATCATCACCATGAAAATATTTCCTATTCTGCTATTGATCTGTTTTGATGCGCAGGTATTTGCGCAGTCTGTCAACTGGAAAAAACTGGAACAGCAGCAGGCCGATAAGATCCTCATCAACCCCGCCGCGCCTCCGGTAAAAGTGCTGTTGCTGGGTAGTTTCCATTTCGGCTATCCTAATCTCGATCAGCATAAAACAGATGCTGCTCATATGGTAGACGTACTCTCTGATCAACGCCAGCAGGAGATCCGTCAGCTGCTGAATGTACTGGCAGCTTTCAAGCCTACGCGTATTTATGTGGAGGAGGACAGCCAGGCATATACAGATTCATTGTACAACGCTTACCTGCAAGGGCGGCATACGCTACGCCGCAATGAGATAGACCAACTGGCTTTCCGCTTGTCAAAAGAATTAAACCTGCCCAAAGTATACGCGGTGGATGCATCCAATTTTGCCGATGAACGGTACAGGAAGATCCCTGTGATAGACAGCCTGTGGAATCACCCGCTACCAGCCGATACCCTGCGGGATAAAATGATGGAACAACGTTACACGCGTTTATATACGGCAGGCGATTCTGTTCAAATAGAAAATACCATCCTGGAAAGTTTCCTGCTGATGGCTGACAATCAGACCCTCCGCAGGATGCATGGGGCTTATCTCACCACAGGCTTTAATACGCTGGATAACAGCGGCCCGGATCTGTTAGCCATGTGGTGGTATGACCGCAACCTGCGGATCTTTAATAACATCCTGAAAACTGCACCAGCGGTAAATGACCGGATCGTCGTGCTTTTCGGCAATGGGCATATGCCGATCCTGAAGCATTGCTTTGAGTCCTCCCCGGAGTTTGAAGTGGTGGATTTAAAGGCCCTTGTCCGCCCGCACTAACACATCGTAGCGGGCTCACCGTGAAAAAATGCCCCACATTGTTTTCAAAAGACCCCACCACGGCGGGTTTCGCAGCCCTGTATTGCGGGCTGCGTTCTTTTGGTACGATTTTTTTACATACATCCTCAGCAATCATTAAAACCATCTTTTTATGTTAGATACAACTACTTCCACGACACTGAAACAGAAACTGCTGATCATTGAAGATGAAGGCGAAATGTGCCTGCTGATCAACCTTTTACTGGACGATGAGGACCTGGAAATTGAACATGTAAAATCATTGTCCGCCGCTGTGGAATATTTTCAACAACAATCCCCATCGCTGGTCCTGATGGATAACCGCCTGCCAGATGGCTATGGCATTGATTTCATCAGCTTTATAAAGCATAAATACCCGGGAACAAAAGTGGTGATGATGTCCGGTATGGACGCTGCCGCCAAAGATGTTGCATTGGAGAACGGGGCAGATCTCTTCCTGGAAA
>Ga0102592_1003618_pt1 | contig 11431 bp, 10 predicted proteins | sample AraplaCol_mMF_r2_FD_76861 | JGI IMG/M metagenome (GOLD analysis project Ga0102592, IMG submission 76861) | Arabidopsis root microbial communities from North Carolina, USA - plate scrape MF_Col_mMF_r2 (SPADES assembly) (version 2) | ecosystem: Host-associated > Plants > Roots > Endosphere... | reverse complement strand
CCCCGCGAGCGAGATGGTGTCCATCCCGAAGTCGTCAATGTTTCCGCTGTAGTGGCTCATGGTGTGTGCCGCCTGTTCAGCGTTCGTTGTGGACCAGCTCGAAGCTCACGCTGCCCATCCAGGTGCGGGTGAGCGCGCCGCGGTCCTCGGTGTGCACGCCGCGCGATTCGACGAACTCCACGCCGCGCTTGCCGAGCTCTGCCACCGAAGCCAGCACGTCGGGACTGCCCAGGCCCACGCGCTGCAGGGCCTCGTCGCCCTCCACGTCCAGCACACTGGCTTCGGGCTCTATGAGCTGCAGGTAAAAGCGCGAGGCCGCCGGACAGGGGCTGCGCAGAATGCGGCCCTTAGGCAATATGCCGAAGCGCTGGTCGTCGGGCAGGTCGGTAAAACCGAAGAGCTCGCGGTAGAACTCGGCCCAGTCCTCCGTGCGGTCGTTGCCGATGTACTGCACGACACCGAAAAAATGCAGGCCGGCCACGGCCGGTGGGTTCGGCTCCACGGTGGGGATGGGCACGAAGTCCACGTCGTAGATGGAGAAGGTCTCGTAACGGTCGACAAAATAAATGCGGCTCTTGCCCACACCATGGATGGCGGGGATGTTGAGCTCCATCACCTCGACGCGCGAAGGCACGGCCCAGGCCCCGCGGTCCAGCGCGCGGCGGTAGGCTTCGGCCGCGTCGCGCACGCGCAGCGCCACGGCGGCGATCACCGGCTTGTCGGTGGGCGCGGCGCCGTCGGGCATGGCGGGGATGTGGGCATTGACGATAACGTTCATGCCGCCCTGGCGGTACAGCATGACCTCACGCGAGCGGTGCCGCGCGACCGGCCTGAAACCCATCATCTCCAGCACCTGGCCCAGGGCCTGGGGCTTGGAGGTGGTGTATTCGATGAACTCTATGCCGTCCATGCCCAGCGGGTTGGCGACTTCGGGGATGGCTTCGCGGTCGGCGGGGACTTGCGTGGCGGTGCTCATGGTGTTCTCCCGGTCAGATGTTGCGCACGGTTCAAGAGGCCTTCACGGTCGCGCCCGGCACATGGCCGCCGCCCAGGAACAGGCGCTCGATGTTGGGATCGGCCAGCAGCTGCGCGGCCGGCTTGTGCAAGACCAGCTGCCCGGATTCCAGCGCGATGGCGTCGTCCGAGATCTTGAGCGCGCTCTTGACGTTCTGCTCGACCATCAGCACGGTCGTGCCCTGCGCCGCCAGCCTTTGCAGCAGCTTGAACACATCCTGCACCACCATGGGCGACAAGCCGATGGAAGGCTCGTCGATCAGCAGCACCTTGGGGCGCAGCAGCAGCGCACGGCCGATTTCAAGCTGCTTCTGCTCGCCGCCCGACAGCGCCGAGGCCTGGGAATGCAGGCGCTCCTTCACGCGCGGGAAAAACTCCAGCACCTCGGGGATGCGCTCATGCGTGGTCTTGGTGCCCAGCGTGATGCCGCCCAGCTCCAGGTTCTGGAACACGGTGAGCTGGCCGAACAGGTTGCGGCCTTGCGGCACAAAGGCAATGCCCTTGGCCAGCAGTTCCTTCTGGCTGGCGCCGCCGATCTCCTCGCCCTCCAGCAGGATGCGGCCCTGGCGCGGCTTGAGCAGGCCGAACAGGGTCTTGAGCACCGTGGACTTGCCCGCGCCGTTGGGCCCCAGCAGCAGCGTGATGGAACCACGCCTGACCTTGAAGGACAGGTTGTTCAGGATCATGAAATCCTTGTAACCCGCCACCACGTCGTCGAATTCGATGCAGATATTGCTGCTCATCTTCAATTTCCTAAATAGGCGTCCAGCACCTCTTTGTTAGAGCGGATCTCGGCCGGCGTGCCGATGGCCATGACCTTGCCCTCCACCATCACCATGATGCGGTGGCACAGGTCCATCACAAAGTCCATGTTGTGCTCGATCACGACAAAAGAGCTCTTGCGGCCGAACCTGGGGTTCTGGTTAAGCTCCTTGAGTAGCGAGGAGATGCCGCCGACCAGGCTGGGGTTCACGCCGGCGCAGGGCTCGTCGAGCAGTACCAGGTCGGGCTCGGCCATGAAGGCCATCGCGATGTCCACCAGTTTTTGCTGGCCGTAGCTCAGGGTGCCGGCGGGCTTGTCGGCCACGTGGCGAATGCGGAACTGGTCGATCAGCGCGTCGGCTTTCTCGCCCAGGCCCGAATCGCCGGGCGCGAACATGCGGCTGAACATGCTGCCTTTGTGTTCCTGCGCGGCCACGATGAGGTTGTCGCGCACCGTCATCTTGCCGAAGACCTGCAGGGTCTGGAAGGTGCGGCCTACGCCGCGGCGGCTCAGCTCGAGCGGCGACAGGCCGGTGATGTTCTGGCCGTTCAGTTCAATCGAGCCTTCGTTGGGCGTGATCTGCCCCAGCACGCTGTTGAACATGGTGGTCTTGCCCGAGCCGTTGGGGCCTATGACTCCGAAGATCTCGCCCGGCATGACTTCAAAGGACACGCCGCCCACGGCCTGGATGGCCCCGTACGCCTTTTTGAGGCCGGTGACCTTTAACAATGCATTGCTCATGATGCCGCTCCAATCCGGCCGGCGGCGGCCGCCCGCGCCTGTGATGCCTCGCGCGCCGCGCGCTTGCTCCTGATACGGTCGGGAATGCTGAGCAGGCCGTCAGGCAGCCAGACCATCAGCAACACCACCGCGGCGCCGAACATCGGCAAATACCAGTTGGACACCAGGGGAACGTCGCGCAGCCATTCCGGCAGCACCACACCCACGGCGGCGCCGACGACCGGCCCCAGGAAGTAACCGGCCCCGCCGACCACCACCATCAGGTACATCATGATGGATGCCGCGACGGCGAAGGGCCCCGGCTCTATGAACTGCACCAGCGATGCGAACAACGCGCCGGCGATGCCCGCGTAGACCGCGCCGATGGCAAAGCTCAGCAGCGTGTAGTTGCGGATGTTCACGCCCAGGCTTTCCGCGCGTATCGGGTTGTCGCGCAGCGCCGTGAAGGCCTTGCCCCAGGGCGAGCGCAGCAGGCCCCACAGCAGAGCCGCCAGCAGCACGGTGACCGCCAGCACGAAGTAGTAGTAAGCCAGGTTGCCTTCCAGCGAGAAGCCGAACAGCGAGGGGCGCGCGATGTTGTTGATGCCGAAGGTGCCGCCCGTGAGCCACTCCTCGTTGCGCATCACCAGCCAGACCGCGGTGTTGAAGCCCAGCGTGGCGAAAGCCAGGTAGATGGCCTGCACCCGCAGGGCCGGAAAGCCCAGGACCAGGCCGATGGCAAAGCAGATCAGCGCGGCGGCCGGCAGGCCCAGCCAGAAGCTGACGCCGGCTTTCATCAGGATGGCGACGGTATACGCACCTATGCCGAAGAAGGCCGCATGGCCCAGCGATTTCTGGCCTGCGTAGCCGATCGTGAGGTTCAGCCCCATGGTGGCGATGATGAAGACCAGCCAGTAGGACAGCAAGTAAAGGCCGTAGTTCTTGAGAAACTGCGGTGCCACCAGCATCAACAGGCCGGCAAAGACCGCCAGCGCGAGAGAGAATTTTTGGGCGGCGGTTTTCATACCTTGCGCTCCTCTTTTTTACCCAGCAGGCCTTGCGGCTTGAAGAGAATCACAACCATGAAAATCACCAGCGCCACGGCGTCCTTGTAGGCCGGCGAGATGTAGGCAGAGGCCAGGTTCTCGCAGACCCCCACGATCAGGCCGCCCAGCAAGGCGCCGCGCGAGTTGTTGAAGCCGCCGATGATGGCGGCGAAAAATGCCTTGGTGCCCAGGCCCTCGCCCATGTCGAACTTGGCGAGGTAGGTGGGTGTGACCAGCAGGGCCGCCGCCACCGCGAGCACGGCATTGATGGCGAAGGTGTAGAAAATCATGCGCGGCACGTTGATGCCCAGCACCGAGGCGCTCTCGGTGTTTTGCGCGACCGCCTGCATGGCGCGGCCGGTCACGGTCTTGGCCAGGAAGGCCTGCGTCGCCATGACGATGACCAGTGCCAGCGCGAAGGTGCCCACATCCTGCAGGGTGATGGTCACCCCGGCGATATTGAAGAGCTTGTCGGCGAACAGGCTGGGGAAAGGATGGGCTTCGGCGCTGTAGCCGGCGCGCACACCGTTGCGCAGGGCAATCGAAAGCCCGATGGTCGCGACGACGATGGGCATCATGCCGTATTTGAAGAGCGGGTCCACCACGCCGCGCTTGAAGACCCAGCCCAGCAGCAGCACGGCCAGCAGCACCGCCATCACGAAGCTCACCAGCATGGGCGCGCCCAGCGAGATAAAGGCCAGCATCATGAAGGCCGGGAGCATGACAAATTCACCCTGGGCGAAGTTGATCGTTCCCGAGGCCTGCCACAGCAGGGTAAAGCCCAGGGCCGCCAGCGCATAAATGCTGCCGGTGGCCAGGCCCGAAAAAAAGAGTTGGAGAAAGTCCGTCATGGAGAAGTCCGTGGTGGAGAAAGCCGGTTGTATTCAGCGGAAGTTCGGTGGCGCGGGGCTTGCGCCCAGCACCACCGGCGGCCGGCCCCGCATGGCCGGCCGCGGGTTTGCATCACTTCTTGGCGGCCGGCTTGGACGCCGCCTTGGCCGGGGCAGGTGCGGCTGCCGCCAGGGGCATGGCCTTGCCCACGTCGCGGGTGGCCTGGCCCAGCGGCGGCACCATGTCGATGACCTCCTGCTTGCCGTTCTTGACTTCCACCATGAAGCTCATGCGGTCGAGGTCACCTTTGTTGTCGAACTCGGTGTACATCAGCGCGCCGGGGTATTTGTCGGTGTTGACCTTCAGGCCCTTCATGGCCTCGGCTACGGCCTTGCGGTCCAGCTTGCCGGCCTTTTCAATCGCGGCCTTGAGCACGTAGACACCGGAGTAGCCCTTCATGCCGTTGTGGTCGGAGATGTATTTGTACTCTTTCTCGAACTTGGCCTTGAAGGCGCGGATGGCGGGCACCGGAGCGTCCACCGTCAGGCCCACGTGGGCGATCGCGCCGTTGGCGGCGTCACCGGCGAGTTCAATGACCTTCTGGCCGGTCAGGGTGGTTTCACCGATGATGGGCTTGCTCCAGCCTTGCTTGCGCAACTCACGCAGCAGGCGCGCCGACTCTTCCTCGTTCGAGTAGGCAAACACAGCGTCGGCGTTGCTTTGCTTGGCGCGCAGCACCGCGGCCGAGAAGTCGACCTGGCCGGGTTCGGTGGAGATTTCGCTGAGGATCTTGGTCGGCGAGTTGGCCAGGGCCTTGCGGATGGAGTCCATGCCGCCCTTGCCGAAGTCGTTGTTCACATAGATGACGGCAATGCTTTTGAGCTTGGCCTGGTCGCTCATGTAACGGGCCACCTTGGGCATGGCGGTGGCCTGCGTGAAGCTGGTGCGGAACACATAAGGGTTGCCCTGCTCGGTGATGCTGGCCGCTTCGCCGCCGGTGAAGTTGGGCACCTCGGCGCGCCGCGATTCGGCCATGCTGACCATGATGGAGCCGGAGAACACCGGGCCGAAGATGGCGAAGACGTTGTCGTCAATGGCTTTTTGCGTCAGGCCCTTGGCCACGCCGGGGTTGCTCTGCGTGTCGGCGGTGGTGGTCTGGATTTTTTTGCCCAGGATGCCGCCGTTGGCATTGATTTCCCGCACGGCCAGTTCCACGCCGTTCTTGAAGTTGGTGCCGGCCGTGGCGCCGCCGCCGGACAACTCCACGATGTTGGCGATCTTGATCACGTCCTGCGCGAAGCTGGCCGTGCCGGCCACGGCCAGCGCGCAGGCGGCGATCAATTGAAGGGTGAAACGTTTGTTCATGCTTGTCTCCTCTGGTTAAAAATCAGTGCGGTCCCAAATAACACTCAATGGGCGGCCAACGGCGCACTTTCGTGCACCCCGGTAGGCGTCGCCCGGCCGCCCGCCGGGATGCGCCGGATTTCACCCGCCATCGCGGCCGGGTACAAATGCTCGCGGATAAAGGTCGCGTCGCGCCGCACCGCCTCGGCGGCCTCGGCGTAGCCGAAAAATTCCAGATAATCCGGCGCCTGCTGGATCAGCATTTCAAAGCCCGGCTGGGCCACCAGCCCGCGGCTCCGCACCGCGCGCACCAGCGGCGTCGGCTGGTTCTTCATGAGGATGTCGACCACCGCTGCATGCGGCGCCAGGCGTGACACGTCGCAAGGCAGCGGGTCGGTGGCCTGCAGGCCCAAGGGTGATGCGTTGATGATGAGGTCGTAAGCCGAGGGATCGTTGCCTTCGGCGGCCAGCACACGTATGCCAGCAGCCTGCGGCGCCGAGGCGATGTGCGCCGCGATGGCCTGGGCCTTGCCGGGCACCGGGTCGTACAGGGAGATTTCGGCCGGGGCGCGGCTGCCGGCAATCGCCAGCGAGGCGGCAATGGCGGAAGCGCCGCCGCCCGCGCCTAGCACCAGCACACGCTTGCCGGCATAGGCCACGCCGAAGTAGTCGAGAGAAGAGACAAAGCCCTTGCCGTCGAACAGCCCGCCTTCGAGTGAGCCATCAGGATTGCGGCGTATGCCGTTAACGGCACCGGCCACGCGGCCGTAATCGTTGCAATGCGACAGCAAGCCCATCACCAGCGACTTGTGGGGAATGGCCAGGAACATGCCCTTGATGTTCTTCGCCAGAAAAGCCGTGCGTACAAAGGTTTCAATATCGGCGGCCGCCACATGCGCGGGCACCAGCACGGCGTTGATGCCCAGGGTCCTGAAAATCAGATTGAACACGGCCGGGGCCCGCACCTGTTCCACCGGATCGCCGGGAATCAGGTAGACATCGGTATTACCCTGGACGGTTGGAAGCATGTCGAAGTTCGCCTTGTGATTCGCTGAAGCGTTCGATAATCGCTTAATCGACGCTTGATGGCCTGAACTTTATCGGCCATGCTCTGCATTACAAAACTAATTTCTTGATATTTGCGCGATCATCGATCAATAATGATCGACAATCGACCGAAACAAGGGTTTGACCTATGACCACCCCCGGCTCCGCAACACCCCCCGACGCCCTGCAGGCACCCAGCCCGCCCGCGCTGGACAAGCGCGACTGGATCGCGGGGCTGGAAAAAGGCCTGGGCATCATCGAATGCTTTGATGATGCCAACCCGCGCCTGACGGCCAGCCAGGCCGGCGCGCGCTGCGGCATGACCCGCACCGCCGCGCGCCGGTATCTGCTGACGCTGGAGCACCTGGGTTATGTCGCCAGCGACGGCAAGCTGTTCTGGCTCACGCCGAGGGTGCTGAGGCTGGGGCAGTCCTACCTTGAATCAGCCCGGCTGCCGCGCATCGTCCAGCCTTTCCTGCAGCGCGTGACCGCCGGCACACAGGAGAGCGCGTATGTCAGCGTGATGGACGGCGACGACATCGTCTATATCGCCCGCAACGGCTCCAGCCGCGCGATGAACACCGGCTATGTGCTCGGCTCGCGCGTGCAGGCCCAAGTCACCGCCGCGGGTTTGCTGATGCTGTCCATGCGTGAGCCCGCCTGGCTGGAAAAATGGCTGGACAGCCATGAACTCAAGGCCTACACCTCCTACACCATCGCCAGCAAGGACCGCCTGCGCATCGAGCTGGCGCGCGTGCGGGCGCAGGGCTGGGCGATTTCCGAGCAGCAGCTCGAGCTCAACTACCGCGGCATCGCGGTGCCCTTGCGTGACCGGCATGGGGACCTGGCCGGGGCGCTGAGTGTGACCATGCCGATGGGGCATGAGTCGAGCGAGGAGGCGGTTGGGAGGGTTTTGTCTGTGCTCCGGGAGACGGCGCAGGCTATGAGGAACTTGATTTAGCTTTTTCGGTCGCTGGTCGGATTGGGTTCTTGTCGAAGGTAGCTCTTACTCCCATCAGCGAGCTCCCTTTTGAATCCTGCTGGCCGGGGGTTGCCCGGCGGCAACTCACTTTTCTTTGCTTCGCCAAAGAAAAGTAAGCAAAAGAAAGGCGACCCTGGTTACTGCGTCCCCTGCGCTTCGCTCCGGGGCAACCTGCGGTGCTCGGTCCAGACGGGGTCAAAAACAACTCGCTTCGCTCAAACAAGTTTTTGCCCTGATCCGTCTGGCCCTGCGCTCCTCGGCGCATCCACAAGGGGTGAAAACAGGAATACCAAATACCGAAAACCATAAGGACACGCCATGGCATGTCCTTGTTGGTATTTGTCTTCTGTCTTTGGTATTCGGTTCCCGATCCCGATTGCCCCGTCCTGGCTGGGCCGAGCAGCGCAGACGGAGGCGGATCAGGGATCGCGCTTGTTTGAGCGAAGCGAGTTTGCGCGAGACCCCGCCGGAGTCGAGCACCGCAGGTTGCCCCGCAGCGAAGCGGAGGGGACCCAGACTGCGGGTCGCCTTTCTTTTGGGTACTTTTCTTTGGCGAAGCAAAGAAAAGTGCCTCGCCCGCCGGGGCGAGTCCCGGCCAGCAAACCTCAGCAGAGGAAGCGCCGCCGGCACAAGAACGGTCTACCCCGCCCAGGAAGGAGCAAAAGAATCAAACCGCCCCAACACTCCCCGTAACCGGCAAAACAATCCCAGTGATATAGCTCGAACACACCGGCGAGGCCAGGAACACATAGGCCGGCGACAACTCCTCCGGCTGCGCGGGCCGGCGCATGTCGGTCTTCTTGCCGAAGTCCTGGACCATGTCGGCCGGTGAATCGGCCGGGTTCAGCGGTGTCCACACCGGGCCGGGCGCAATGGCATTGACGCGTATGCCCTTGTCGATCAGGTTGCTGGCCAGGGCCTTGGTGAAGGCGTGGATCGCGCCCTTGGTGGCCGAATAGTCGAGCAGCTTGGCGCTGCCCTCCAGGCCCGTTACGGAGCCGGTGTTGATGATGCAGGAGCCCTTCTTTAAATGCGGCAGCGCGGCCTTGGCCATGTGGAAGTAGCCGTACACATTGGTGCGCAGGGTTTCGTCAAAGCGTTCTTCCGTCAGGTCTTCCAATGACTCGGCATGCTCCTGGAAGGCGGCATTGTTGACGAGGATGTCCAGCTTGCCGAGCGATTTGACGGTTTTTTTGACCGCGTCGCGGCAGAAGGCCGGGTCTTTCACGTCACCTGCAATCAACACGCAGCGCCGGCCTTCGGCTTCAATGCAGCGTTTGGTTTCTTTTGCATCCCGGTCCGAACTCAGGTAGGCCACGGCCACGTCGGCGCCCTCGCGCGCGAACAGCACGGCGACCGCGCGGCCAATGCCGGAATCGGCGCCGGTGACCAGCGCGGTCAGGCCTTCGAGCTTGCCGCTGCCCTTGTAGTCGGGCGCCATGAACTGTGGCTCAAGCTCCATTTCTGCCTCCAAGCCGGGCTTGCGCAGATGCTGCCTGGGCAGTGGCGGTTCGGGGTAGTCGCGCAGGCCGGCTTGCACGGCTTTTTTGGGCTTGCTTGCCGAGGCTTCGCGTTCCGCGCGCTTTGCATCGTCCTTGCTGTCCTGCTCGCGCTGGATTCTTTGCTGCTTGGCGGTGACGGCCTCACCGCGCGCCGCGGGGCGTGCGGAGGATTTCCGGGAAGAGGGGGTGGTCTTGGGCATGGCGCTTCCTCAAATGATGAAGTGACGAGTGGGTGGAAACTTCCATTTGGATCCCCTCGGATTCGCCGCGGTGTAGGAAAGATTCGCGCCTTCACCCCAGCCGGGCAGCTTGCCGCCGAATCTTGCACAATCAGGCAAGCAAAGCCCTCGCCCTCCACCACATCGCCGCCCTCATAGCCGCCTTGCGGCGTTTCATGCAAACCCGACACTTCCTCCAGCTCATCGCGATGTCCGCCCTCTGGGGGGCATCATTTCCCCTTCTGCGCATTGCCAGCCCGGCCCTGGGCCCGTGGGTGGTGGCCGCCACCCGCTGCATCCTGGCCTCCATCGTGCTGGGCCTGCTGATGCACACGCTGCGCGGGCGCTGGCCGCCGCGCCAGGCCTGGCCGCGCCTGGCATTGCTGAGCATGCTGTCGGTGGTGATGCCCTTTGTGCTGTACAACTGGGCGGCGCTGGTCATCCCCTCGGGCTATTCGGCGGTGCTCAATGCCACGGTGCCGCTTTTCGGGGTAATGGGAGCGGCGCTGGCCGGCGAGGAAAAACTCACCCGTATCCGCCTCATCGGCTGTGCGATCGGCTTTGCCGGCGTCGCCCTGCTGGTGCAACTGGGGCCTGTGGCCGTCACGCCCAGGGTGGTGCTGGCGGCGCTGGCCTGCATCGCCGCCTCGGCCAGCTACGGCTTTGGCGCCATCCTCATGAAGCGCGCCACCATGGCCTATTCACCCCTGCCCTCGTCGGCGGTGGTGCATGTGGCCGCGGCGCTGATCCTGCTGCTGCCGGGCGGGCTCGCCGCGCCCTCGGCCGACCTGACGCCCGGCGCCGTGGCGGCGGTGACGGTGCTGGGCACCTTCACCTCGGGTTTCATGTACTGGATCAGCATGCGGCTGATGCGCGAGATTCCCGCCAGCGCCACCACCTCGGCAGCCTTCATGATCCCGCTGTTCGGCGTGACCTGGGGTGGGCTGTTCCTCGGTGAGCCGGTCACGGCCAGCATGCTGCCCGGCTGCATTCTGGTGCTGTCGGCCACCGCGCTGATCACGGGGTTCAACCCGTTTCGGGCTTCACCGCCGGAACCCTGAAGGCAGAAAGGGGCAACAACACGAAGCCGTGAAGAAATCGTAGCGAGCGGTCCGAGGTCGCGTCGAGGACCGGAGCCGTACACCCGTACGGTGAGGACCGCAGATGCGAGATCGGGCCGCGCAGTAGATTTATTTGCGGCTTCGGCTGATGTCGGGGGTCGTGACAACAACGTCGGCGTTTTGAGCCCGCTGGCGCAGCGCATGCTCCATCACCACCAGCGCCAGCAGCGCTTCGGCGATCGGCGTGGCGCGTATGCCCACGCACGGGTCATGGCGGCCCTTGGTCACCACTTCGGCCGGGTTACCGGCCGTGTCTATGGATTGGCGCGGCGTGATGATGGAGCTGGTCGGCTTGATGGCGATGGAGACTTCCAGGTCCTGGCCGGTGCTGATGCCGCCCAAGACGCCGCCGGCGTTGTTCGACAAAAAGCCTTCAGGCGTCAGCGAATCGCCGTGCGTGGTACCGCGCTGCGTGACACTCGCGAAACCCGCGCCGATCTCCACGCCCTTGACCGCATTGATGCCCATCATGGCAAAGGCAATGTCGGCGTCCAGCTTGTCATACAGCGGCTCGCCCAGGCCCACCGGCACGCCCGAGGCCGTCACGCGTATGCGCGCGCCGCAGGAGTCCCCGGCCTTGCGCAAGGTGTCCATATAGCTTTCCAGCTTGGATACGTCGGCCACCGGCGCGAAGAAGGGGTTGTTGGGCACATGCTCCCAGGACTCAAAGGGAATGACTTCATCGCCGACCTGCGTCATGCAGCCGCGAAACACGGTACCGTATTTTTCAGCCAGCCATTTCTTGGCGACCGCGCCGGCAGCGACCGTGGGCGCCGTCAGCCGCGCCGACGACCGCCCGCCGCCACGCGGGTCACGCAGGCCGTATTTGTGCAAGTAGGCATA